>Ga0209541_10015333_pt1 | contig 11460 bp, 7 predicted proteins | sample RifCSPlowO2_01_FD_184027 | JGI IMG/M metagenome (GOLD analysis project Ga0209541, IMG submission 184027) | Groundwater microbial communities from Rifle, Colorado - Rifle CSP2_plank lowO2_0.1 (SPAdes) (version 2) | ecosystem: Environmental > Aquatic > Deep subsurface > Groundwater | place: Rifle...
CCTTTCCCTCAGTGGTGCGGCTCCAGCCGCGGGTTCCGTCAGAGCCACCTGCGGCTTCGCCGCGATTTTTTTCAATACGGGTAGATGCAGGGGGATCTGCAAGGTTTTCAGTGTCCCTCTTTTTCCTCCTCTTCCTTTCCCGGTTGTGCCGGTGTCGCCTGCATGAGGAGCAGGTCCTCCTTTGGCGCAGAGGACGGCCTCTTCGGCGGCTCGGCCGCCGCCGGTTCCGGTGGCGCTGTTTCCGTCTGTTCCGGCGGTTCGGCCGCCGCCGGTTCCGCCGGCGCGGGTTCCGCCGCGTCCCGTGCGGGCGCGTTCTCTTCCACAGGCGTTCCGGACGGCAGACCCGCTCCCGTCTGCTTGCCGGTCTTTTCCTTCCATTGCCTCTCTTCGCGGCGGAGTTTGATCTCCTCCGCGAAGCGCATCGCCGCTTCTTCCGGCGTCGCCGGGTGCGCATGTTCCTGTGTCTCTTGTTTCTTCCTGAGGATTTCCTCCGGTTTTGTCGTGATGATCTTTTCCTCGTGCGGGCTGGCGATGATCTCGATCGCGACGTGCCGGTTGTTCGCGAAGAAGAGCCCCTGTCCGACGTCGGAATTGAGGAGGAGGCTCTTCTCCCCTTCCGTGAGGTAGAAGAGTTTTTGCAAATTATCGACGGCGGATGCGTTCTGCTTCAGGAGCAGCTGCATGGAGGAATTGGTGATGATCGGTTTCCCGTACGGGGAGTTCACGAAGTCCTCGATGTCCTGCGTAATGGTCGTGACGCCGAGGTAGTACTTCCGTGCGCGCTTGATGAGACCGTAGAGGAAACGCGCGGAGTCGTCGTGCTGCATGAGGTTCCACGCCTCGTCGATGATCAGCAGGCGGCGCTTCAGTTCCGAGCGGATGCTGTTCCAGAGGAAGTTCAGGACGACGTACATGGCGATCGGGCGAAGATTGTCTTCGAGATCGCGGATCTGGAACGTGACGAGTTGTTTATCGAGCTGCACGTTCGTCGGCTGGTCGAAGAGGCCGGCGTAGCTCCCGGCCGTGTATTTCTGGAGGGTGTTGGCCATGTTCTCCGCCCCCTGCGTCGTCATCAGGACCTCGACGAGGTCATGCATGGTCGGAGGTTGCAGCGTGCTGGTGTCTTCGGTCTGGAGCGTTATTTTTTTGAGCGCGTACGTATCGAGGATCGCTTTGTCGAGGAGCGAGTCCTCCGCGGGGGTCAGTGTGCCGAGCATAAGCTTGAAGAGACCGTGCAGCGAGATGACCGACGCCCGCAGTTCCTCGCCGATTTTCGCATCCGCCCCGCGGATGGATTTCGGCAGATCGAACGGATTGATCGAGTTCGAGCCCTGCAGAGAGATCGGGATGAACGTGCCGCCGACGGTCTTCGCGAGTTCGACATACTCGTTTTCCGGATCGATGATGAAGACCTCCGTGTCGAACATCAGTGAGCGGAGGATCTCGAGCTTTGCCGTGAACGATTTCCCGGCTCCGGAGGTGGCGAAGATCGTCCCGTTCGCGTTCGGGAGGTCGAAACGGTCGAAGATGACGAGGCTGTCATTGTGGCGGTTGATGCCGTAGAGGATCCCGTGGTCGTCCGTGAGGTCGCTGCTGCTGAACGGGAAACTGGTGGCGATGGGGGACGTGTTCATATTCCGGTTCACTTCCAGTTCGTCCCGGCAGATGGGGAGCGTGGAGATCCAGGCATGTTCCATCTGGTAGAAGGCCGGTTTCGTCAGGATGAGTCTTCCCCCGAGCAGTGTCTCGACGTCCGCCTGCAGCTTCTTCAGCTTCGTCTCGTCATCCGCGTAGAGGGTGATGTACATGCCGAACTGGAAGAGTTTTTCGGAGCCGCGCGCGAGGAGGTCGCGCAGTTCCTCGGCGTCCTGCAGGGCCGCTTCAATCGTCGGATCGCGCACGATGCCGCGCTGTTCCAGCATGCGGACGGACGATCGCATTTCCGCCACTTTCTTGCGGAGCATCTTCATGATGACTTTGTTGCTCGACGGATAGATGAAGTGGCAGATGTCCATCCGGGCGTCGAAGTTGACGAGGCTCGAGAGCCAGTTCGGGTACAGGAACGACGGCCAGTTGTAGGCGTAGAGCGTCCGCGCGTAGAGGTCGTTCAGGACGATCTCGTTCCGCCGCACTTCCATGGCGGCCGGCGCGATCAGATCGAGCGTTTTCTGGACGCCTTCCTCGAAGTGGCTGACTACCTCGCGCTCGTCCGACGAGAAGCTGAAGTCGCTCTTGCCCGGAAGGGGCGGTTTCTTCTGGTAGAGGTGCGCCCGGGCCTGGCTAAGTCCGAGGATGTCGTCGAGTGCGAGGAGGACGAGTGAGGGCGCGCCGTCCCCCGGCGTGGCGCGCGCCGGTTTACCCGGTTGCGCAGCCAGAGCCGGCGCGATCGTCGGAGAAGGAGGATTTGCCATGAAATCCCATTATTCTAGCAGAAATACGGTCTTTTGGGAATAGTGTCGGTCGGATCGCCCGGCCCCTTCGGTTTTGCGCGTGGCGCGCCAGTGAGACTCGCTCGTCACGGCGCGCTTTGCCTTAAGACCGCTTCCATTTCTCCCCCTCCTGCAGGACGCCGAGGTCTTCGATCCCCGGCACCGCAAAGATGCGGAGCCCCGAGAGGAGCAGTTCCCGGTTGCGCTCGATGGCGGTTTCCCGCTCCTGCGCGATGCGCGTGATCTCCGTGAACCGCTCCAGGACGTCCTTGCGGTGGGTGAGTTTCGATTCGGTTTCCGCGAGGTCCCCTTCCACGGTGTCCAGTTTCTTCTGCGAGTCGCCGGCGACTTCGTAGTCCTGTTCCTTGAGAGATTGCTTCACGAGGCGTTGTAGTTCCCGCCGTTCGTTCCTCTGGCGGCTTCTCTCCTCATCGAGAGCGTCTACCTGCAGTTTCAATTCCTCCGTTTTTCGCAGCGCAATCGTCCGGCCGTGCCCCAGTGATGCGAGGTACGTATCGAGAGCGAGCTGCCGGTCGACGCTCCGGTTCAGCATGTCGAGGAAATCCACGGTCAGAATGTTCCCGATTTCCTGCAGGAGTGCGAATATCTCATCCGTTTCCTTCCCTTCCTGACCGCGGATGATGAGCATCTCCGCATCAATGCCCTTGAGTGCGCTCGCGGACGGCGTGAACACCCCCTGCGCGAGGAACATGCTTGCGAATACCCCGAGCGGCGCGGTCGGTCGCGCGGCGATTTTCAGGGAAGTAATGGAAGGCATGCTCAGAACGGCGCTCTTCGCGCCGCTCGTGTCTCCCGTTCTTTCCTCCACCGTTTCCCTTCCGTTTCCGCAGGAGGAGAGGAGGAGGGCGAGGATCACCAGGATGGGGATGGTCCGCATCGTTATATTATACCATATTCCGGGACTGATATGAATGGTCCAAACCTGCATAATATTTGTGCTCAAAACATGATCACAAGGTGTATGCAAGATCAAATTTTGTTTCCAACTAGATGATTGTAATTTCAGTGCTATATTCCGCGTCGTCTCCTGAGTATTACTTTTGTTCATATCGTTCATTTCTCTCGAAGAAATTACCCATGTTTACGGCGTGGTCCACCGCAGTGCAAGAACTCCTCCGATCCGCGTACGGTTTGGATGCCGTTTCCGTTCGATGGGAACGGCCGGGTGACGGGCGTTTTGGCGATGTGTCCACCGCAGTTGCCCTGCAGTGCGCGCGGGAGGCTGGTGCAAAGCCTCATGATATAGCCAAAAAAATTGTTGAATGTCTGAACAACATGGACGGCATCGAGCGGGCCGAAGCCGCGGTGGCGGGATACGTGAATGTGCGGATGACGCCGCGCGCGCTCCTCGCCGGCTTGAAAGACACGCGCACGGCGTGCACGGCGGCCGTGAAGCGCCGGGAACCGCCGGTCATCGTCGATTATTCCGGACCCAACATCGCGAAGCCACTCGGCATCCATCATATGCTGAGCAATGTCATCGGGCAGGCGATCGTCAACGTGTACCGTCACCTCGGTGCCAATGTGATCGGGTGGAGCTATCCGGGCGACTGGGGCACGCAGTTCGGGAAGCTGTATGTCGCGTACGGGCGTTGGGGCGCTGCGAAGCCGATTGCGGGTTTCACGGTGCAGGATCTCTATGAACTGTATGTCCGTTTCCACGCGGAGTCGGAGAAAGACCCGTCGCTCGACCCGGAGGCGCGGGCTGCGTTCGCGCGTCTCGAGGCGGGAGACCCGGATCTGCGGGCGTTCTGGCGCGAAACCGTGCGCATCAGCCGCGATGCTCTCGAACGGCTCTACGAGCGGACGCATATCCATCTTGACGAAGAAACCGGTGAGAGTTTCTACGAGGACAAAATGCAGCCGATCTTGTCCGAGGGAATCGAGAGAGGCGTCTTCGTCGAAGGCGAGGGGGGCGCGCTCATTGCGAAGTTTCCGGAGGAATCCGGACTGCCCCCTTCCCTGTTCCGCAAAGGGGACGGATCCACGCTGTACGCCACGCGGGATCTGGCGATGATCCGGTACCGGATCGACGCGTTCCATCCTTGCGCCGTCTATTACGTCGTTGACATGGCGCAGAGTCTGCATTTCCGTCAGCTCTTCGCGGTTTCCGCGCGGCTCGGATGGGATCTCCCCGAACTCGAGCACACGGTCTTCGGCCGGATGCGCTTCAAGGACAAGAGCATGAGCACGCGGAAGGGGACGATGCTCAAGCTGGAAGACGTGCTCGACGAAGCCGTCGCGCGCGCTCTTGACGTGATCCGCGCGCACGGGGATTCCATCCAGACCGATGACGCGCCCGGGCTCGCGGAGATGATGGGCGTCGGGGCGGTCACGTACGGCATCCTCAGCCAGAATCGCAAGATGGATATGGTGTTCGACTGGGAGAAATTTCTGAGTTTCGACGGGAACTCCGCGCCGTACCTCCAGTACACGCACGCGCGGGCGCGGTCCGTCCTGCGGAAGGCCGGGGTACAGAACGTACAGGGCGACGGGGATCTGCCGGACAATGCCGGAGTGTTCCCGGCGAAAGAGCGCTCTCTTATTTCCTCTCTTCTGGAATTCCGGCGTGTCCTCGAAGAGGCATGCGCGGCGCGCATGCCGCATGTCCTCGTCAATTACCTGTTCCGTCTGTGCCAGGATTTCAACGCGTTCTACAACGATGAGCCGATTCTGAGCGCGCCGGAACCCGTCCGTGGCATCCGGATCGCACTGACCGATCTCACGGCATCCGTCCTCAAAACCGGCGCGGAACTCCTGACCATCCGCGTGCCGGATCGCATGTAATTTCTTTCTCCCCGTTCCGATGCATTCCTATCGCACCGTCCGCAGGGCCCACCGCGCGACCACGACGCGATCCCTCGTCGCGTTTCTCCTGATCGCCTCGTTCGGAATCCTCTTCGTCGGGTGCGCGCGCGAGGAACTGCCGGCTGAGGAGGAAGCGGAGGAGTTCGCGTTCACGGAGCGGGACATCGAGCGGTTCCGGGAGCTCGCGCGGCGGGGGACCGGCGCACTCGGCGTTCCGCATCTGGAGCTGTCCGGGGATGAGGAGGCAGTGCCGGAAGGGCCGCCCATACTCGATCTCGCGCGCGCGGAAACGTACCGGGCCATCCGGACCGCTCCCGGGCACGGCGGGGAAGAAGTATTCCGCGTGACGAACGAATTCGTCAACGTGCGCGCGGAGCCGAGCGTCACCGCGGATGTGACGGACCGTCTCGAGCGCGGCGCGGCGCTGGAGGTGCTGGAGTTCCCCGATGCGGCGTGGGCGCACGTCCGGTACGGCGTGAAACGGGAGGGGCACGTTTCCCAGCGGTATATCGCAAAAATCGTCGCGGAACAGTCGCTCGCGCAGGAGAAGGAGAAATTTGCGAACATGTATTTCGTCGATTTCGGCTTCCTGAATGTCCGCAAGGAGCGGGATGCGGACAGCGAAAAGATCGGGGAACTCCCCGGCCAGACGATCGTGCGGCCTCTGAGCGTGGATGAGGTCTGGGCGAAGATCGCGTTCGAGGGTCGGGAGGGATACGTCGCCGTGCAGTACCTGAGTCCGTTCCTCCCCAATTTTCTCGTGCGGCAGGATGCGTACACGCTTCCCATTCTGCATTATAGTCTCGAACAGGAAGGCATGACGGACACAATCGTCGCGCACGCCGACCGCCTGCGGAAGGACGGTTTCACACTCACGACGCTCGCGGAACTCATGTCCGTTCTCCTGACGCAGGAGGAGCGCGATGTCCGTCTGTCCCCGAATCGCGTCGCCATCGCGGTTTCCGGCGTGACGGCGGATTCCCTGCGGGGTGTGTCCGACACGCTCCGGGCGCGTTCCGTTCCCGCGACACTCTTCATCCAGACGAGCGACGTCGGCAAGGACGGCATTACGGAGAAGCAGATGCTGACGCTGGTCGCGAACGGTTTCGACGTGCAATCCGCGGCGCATACCGGGGATGACCTCCGGTCTCTCACGAACGCGCAGGTGGATCTGGAGCTCGGCCAGAGCCGTCAGCTGCTCGAGCAGCTGACGGGCAAGACGGTCAGTGCCGTCCTCTACCCGCGGGGCGGCGTCAACGAGCGCGTCGCGGCGAAAGCCGGAGACGCGGGGTACCTCCTCGGAGTCGGACGGTCCCCCGGGCGGATGTTCACCCGCGGGGAGCTTCTGGAACTCTCCAGTTTCACGATGAAGAACAGCACGACGGCGGAGGAAGCGCTGGAAATGGTGCGGGGAGGTGAAGGTACATGAAATAGGCGCGCGAAGGCAGGCTTTGCCTGCCTAGAGCGCACCGCTGAGGGAAGGGTGGGTCCAATGGGAGGGGCACCGCAGGTGGCCCTCCCATGCCTACTGTCCAAATTGCATTGCCTGCCTCATCGCTTCCTGCAGAAACTCCGTCGTGAGCGCGTCCCAGTTCTGGTAGAGGTACAGGATACTCCAAAGGAAGAGGACGGTGGGGACGAGCGTAATGATTCCCCGGAAGAACCCGGCGATCTGGCGGTGGCGCTCGCGGCGGTTCATGCGTTCGAGGATGCCGATGACGACGTCGAGGCGGTCGTTTGTCGTGCGGACGTCCGGTTCCGCGGTTGTGTTATGTGCCATAGGGCGAGTGTACCGCAAAGGAGGTTCACGTTAAAAGCCTCTCCGCCATTTCCTCCACGTTTCGAATACCCGTGTCGCATAATATTTCTTCGAGACGGGGATGTCTTTGCAGTGTACGAGTGTGAGGAGTTCCCCGCCGAATCCGGTCTTGAATGTGCGGACTCCGGCGAAGGGATGTCTCCCGGCCCCCTCCGGCGAGATGCCCCAGAAGTTGAAGGTGCGGTCGCCGCGCGCGAGCGCATCCCGTATCGCCCGCCACTGCAGGGCGTAGCTGGCCGGTACTTTCGGGTGTGCGTGCGAGCTGGCGCCGTGGTGGTAGCTCGTTTCGCCGCCGAAATGCATGTGGACGGACGCTGCAACGACTTCTCCGTTGTAGAACGCGCGGTAGAGCGTGCACTCGTTCCTCGCCGCGAATCGCCGCACCTGCGATCGGATAAAATCGTCCGGGTATGGCACGAAATGATGACGCCTTCGCGTCTCGTCGTAGAGGCGGAGGAATTCCGCGAGATCGCGAACGGGGTCGGCGGACGCTTCCACTGTCACGCCGTCGCGTTCCGCTCGGCGGATGAGGTTGCGGTGGGTCGGGCGCATGTTTCTCAAAATTTCTTCTTCCGATGTGTTCGAGAGATTCAGGTACCACACGTGTTCCGCGAGGAGGTGCAGGGGGGATGGTCGTGCGCCCGGGATCTCCGGTGCATCCGCGGCTGGCCAGAAGGGGCTCAGGCGGACGAACGCGCATCCTCTTTCCCGTGCAGTCGTTGTCAATTGATCAATCAGGCAGTTTCCCGCTTCCCGCCCTGTCCCCCGAAGTCCGCCCTCGGCGGACGGAGGGGGATTCCAGCCCTGTCCCCCGAAACCTTGGCGCAGGGGGATCTCCGCTTTCAACACGGGTCCGTACGGCACGGCCAGATGTTTCCCGCGCCTCGCATGCACGACGATCGCCTGACAGATGCCCGCGAGCTCCCCGTTGTCGTGCAGTTCCAGTCGCACCGGTTCCTCGCCGCAGTCGCGGTACACCTCTCCCATTGTCCAGCTCTGGAGGAAGGGGGACCAGGGCTGTCGCCGGAGGAAGGTGTCCCATGTGTCCGGATTCGTGGATTCGGAAACGGTCATGTCAGCAGTATGCATGATGCTGCTTTGTTCCGGCGCGCTTGTGCTCCGCGCGCTACAGGAGCCATTCGCTGCGTCCCTCATGATGAGCTTCTGCACGTCCTGCAGAGCATGCAAGAGGTGGCGTGCCTGCTTCACTGTCATCGTCGGGTGCGTCGGGAGGCAGAGCATCCTCTCGCATGCTGCTTCGGCCGCGGGGTCGCTCCCGGGGACGTACCGCGTCGGATCCAGATCAATGTCCCGCGGGCAGACGACGCATCCCGTCCAGCCGTCGTCCAGATGTGCGTTTTTCCTTTTCAGCGCGGCGCGGATCCTGTCCGCACCCGTGACGAACAGCGGGAACTTCTGCAGAGGCAGATCGGGTGTGATACCCGCCGGGATGCTCCCGGTGGGCATCGGGTCGTCGGCGAGATGATGGAGGTAGAACCGCGTCAGCGAACGCCGGTGATCGTTGATCATCGCCAGATGTCTCAGTTGCGCGAGCGCCAGGAACGCGCACGCGTTCGGCATGCGATGCGGGGTGGGGGACTGGCGGCCCTCCTTTTCCTCGTCCGTGAGGACCCTGGGCAGTACGCCGATGCGCCGCAGCGCCCATAGCAGCGCTTTGCCGATGAAGAGTCCGTAGAGCGGGCGGGCGGCGATGTAGCACGCCGGATAGAGGAGGAGTCTCAGGATGGTGCCGCGGTTCAGGTGGGGCGTTGCACGTTGCCCGGCGCGCAGGCGCGCGGACACGCGCCCGTCCCGCGAGAGGAGAGCGCCGCCCGCGATACCCGATAGAGCCTTGTCCCGTCCGAAGCTGAAGAACACGAAGTCGCCGTGCGCCCCGACGTCCGCCGGCCCCGTTGCGTCCGGCATCACGTGGGCACAGTCTTCGATGAGGAGGAGGCCGTGCCGCACGCACAGTTTTTTGAGCTCCTCCGCAAGCGCGGGGATGCCGAACGTGTGCTGGCAGATGATTGCCCGGGTGCGGGGGGTGATGTGCGGTGCGACGGTCCGCGCGTTCAAGTTCAGCGTGTCGCGGTCGATGTCCGCGTACACGGGGACGCCGCCGGCGGCTTCGATGGCGTTCGGGACGACGACGCAGGTATACCCCTGTACGATCACCTCGTCACCGTCTTGCAACGGGAGTGCCTGCAGGAGCGCGCAGAGCGCTTCGCGGCCGGACAAGAAGAGGAACGTGTCGGCTGCGAACCGGCACGAGAGTTCCTCTGTGAGCGATGGTCCGCTCCGGCCCGTCCGCCACGTCCACGGCGCGGCGAGCAGCGCGATGCTCCGTGCCGCATACGCGAGGTTCACGTGCGGGGCGAAGGTGTGGTGGATGGGATGCAGTAAAGACATGGTTCTATGTGTGAGCGGAGGTCATTGGGGGAGGATGCGTTCGATTGCGCGTTCGCCCACGCGCCCCGCACAGACGAGCAGGGATCCCCGCGGGACACTTGCCGTGTCCGCCGAGAAGTATTCCACCGGGGCGCCGGCACCCCGTGCGAACTGCGATCCGGTTTCCTTCGACGTGAAGATCACGCGGTCGAAGACGCCGGCCGCTTCCGTGCCGAGCTCGGCGTGGACGCGGTCCCGGATTTCCCCCAGTTCGATGATCCCGCTTGCGAGGAGCGTTTTCGGCTCCTCCGGCCGGGCCCGCGCCCATGCGATCGCGGCCTTGAAGCTCATGGGGCTGGAATTGTGCGTGTCGTCGAGGATGGTCACGCCGCGCTCCTCGCGAACGGCGAACGTGTGGTGCGGGGGCGCGAAGGAGCGGAGTTTCCCGGCGATGGCCGGCAGCGGCATCCCGAGGCGCTCAGCGACGGCGACGGCGAGGAGCACGTTGACGACATTGTGCGTGCCATGCAGGGGGACGTGGAAAGCCGTTTCCGAAACGCGGAATACGATTCCGTTCCCTGTCTCTTCGATATCGAATGCTTCGATGTCCGTCGGCCCTCCCGTTCCCGCAATCGTGACGGGGCACGGGGCGCGCGTGGCGAGTTCCCGGCAGCGCGCACTGTCTCCGTTCAGGAACGCGCGGCCGTCCTGGGGGAGGGCGACGACGAGTTCCCCCTTCGCTGCGCGGATGTTCTCGTCCGATCCGAAGAGCGCCCGGTGCTGGGTGCCGACCTCCGTCACGATGCCCATCGTCGGTCGGACGAAGGAGCAGAGCAGGCCGATTTCCCCCCTGCGGTAGGCGCCCATTTCGACGATGAACGTTCGACGGCTGTCAGCGGGTTCCGCGGCAAGTGCGCGGATGAGCCACTGTGCCACTCCGATTTCCGCGTTCATGTATTCTGGTGTCACGAGGGGGCTTCGGTCGGCGAGGATGTACGCGAGCAGGCTCTTCGTCGTCGTCTTCCCCACGCTTCCCGTGATGCCGATCACGGTCAGATCCGGATGTGCTTCGCGGAGCGCCCGCGCGCGCCGGATGATGCGCTTCTTGAGGGTGCGGTCGAGAGGGAAAAGGATGAGCCAGGAAGCGGCGGCAAAGAACGGCTGGAACAGGGGGAGAAACGGAAGAAATGCAGAATGGGATGACGCTGCGGCCGCACCGAGTGTCAGGAGGATGCTCAGGGTGCACAGCGCGACGGCTTTCTGGGTCCAGACGGGGCGGGGCTGCTTCCGGGAGATGATCTGGAAAATATTCAGAAGGATCAGTGTTGCGAGAGAGATTTCTACCCATGGCTTAAAACCGATGATACCGATGTATATGCATGCGCCGACGATCGCCGGGCGCGTCACACCGAAGATCGGCCGGAAAAATCCCCCGCGCAGAAGGTGCTCCCGCAGCCGATCCCATCGCCATTCTTTGATTTGCCAGAGGTGCGCGAACGTCAGGAGCGGGGAGACTGCGGCGATGAGCGTGAGGAGGGGGAGCACGGGGGAAATGTACACGTCTGCGGTGCTCGGAGGAATGTCGGTGGCAGAATTTGGAGGGATTCTTCTTGTCGGTCGGAGCAACTCAATTGCCAAAACAGCAATTGCCAAAACTGGTCATTCGGAGTATTATTATGAAGTCAACATACGCATCCTAATTTCTCTCATGGAACGCACAACCCAAAGGCTACTTATGGTGATGGCGGTCATCTGCTTCATCGCAGCCGTTGCCATTACCATTACTATTCTGCGCCGGCCCGGCGAAGAGTTTTTCGTCCCGATTCCCGGGGAACTGGAAGATGCCTTATCGAATTCTTCAACTCCTTTCGCCGGCAGCCTCATCGGGCGCGACAGTGCCGGGAAATCCAAATATCTGGAACAAGTTCCTTTCTCCGCCAGCCCAACGGACAAAGGCATCACCGACGCTCATTGGTATATCAGCCTGAAGGGCCC
>Ga0209541_10015335_pt1 | contig 11458 bp, 11 predicted proteins | sample RifCSPlowO2_01_FD_184027 | JGI IMG/M metagenome (GOLD analysis project Ga0209541, IMG submission 184027) | Groundwater microbial communities from Rifle, Colorado - Rifle CSP2_plank lowO2_0.1 (SPAdes) (version 2) | ecosystem: Environmental > Aquatic > Deep subsurface > Groundwater | place...
GCTTATCGGCGAATCGTCGTGAACGATGTTCCTGCAATGGCGATTGATACCGTTGAAATTGTTGAAAATTCTTCAGCGCTGTATGATGAAGTGTTTGCGCATCGCCTTGGTCTTGTTGTGTTGAAAACAGATCTCACATCGTACTTTCTTAAAGAAACATGCAAGTGTAAAGGGGAAGGATGTGCTCGTTGTACGCTCGATCTCACTCTTGAAGCTGAAGGACCTGGCATTGTCTATGCAGAACAATTACAATCGAAAGATCCTGCAGTCGTTCCTATGTATCCCAAAACACCTATAGTTAAATTGATTGAAGGGCAGCGCGTGAAAGTGCATGCGAAAGCTATTCTTGGCAGAGGAAGAGAGCACATCAAGTATTCACCAGGTCTTCTTTGGTACCAGGGATACCCTCACGTGAAAGTAAAGAACGTGAAGAATGCAGAAGGCGTTGCTGCAGTGTGTCCGACGAAAGTGTTTGGCGTCGATGGTGGAAAATTGAAAGTGAAAAAAGAAGATGCCTGTATTCTATGTATGGCTTGCGTCGATGCGTCCCATAAGGAAGTTGACGTGAAAGGAAGCGATACTGATTTTATTGTGACACTGGAACCATGGGGGCAGTTGACTCCAGAGCAAATCGTTGAAAGCATTGCAGATGCAGTTCATGAGAACCTTGACGTGGTTAGTGATGCAATCAAAAAGTTAAAATAGGGAAAGAGTATTTCTTTTCGTCTTATGCAGGAGTGGCAGAGCCTGGTCAAATGCGCAAACCTGCGATGCCTTAGTATCACAGGGCATACGGTTGAGGGCCTTGTCTCTTAGTGGGTGCGAGGGTTCAAATCCCTTCTCCTGCATTTATTATTTTGGCACCAATGCAATATATTCTCGTATCATTTCTTCTAAGAACGTGAGAGATTGGTTCATGATTTCTAGGGAGATTTTAGGGATTTTATAAATACGGTCGAGTTCTGCAGGATGCGTATAAAGCCATTTGATATCGCGCAGCGGTTCTGGATTCACCTTCGGAAAAATCTCTGCTACCGTTTCAAGCGCAGAACATTTTTCTACGCGAAGTTTACCATCTACCATATAGAGAAGTTGTTTTGATCCTCTGCTGGTTGTTTGCAATGTTTTTTCAAATCCCTTAAGAAAAGCGGGGTAGTCGTTTCTTAGATTGTATTCTGCAAAAAGCAATTGTTGCCGTGCTTTTCTAAGGCCCCAGAGTACCTCTGCTTGACTCGGTATTATCGGAAGTTGAAATGCAAAAGTATTTCTATAATCCGGACCAGCGAAAATTTTCCCTTCTTCTCTGAAGTATTCTTCGAACGTTATATCATACGTGTTAAACCTTCCATCCATCATTGTTGCGATATCAGACACAGATATTTGGAAAGGGACGTAATGTTTTTCAAGAGCATAAGCAAGAACTTTAGATACATTGCGAAGCAGTTTCTTGTCTGTTACCACATTATCCCGTGTCAGTAAGAGTGCATCAATATCGCTTCTTCCTGGAACAAAGTCTTGTGGTCGTGTAAAAGAACCATAGGCCATGAGACTCACGCCCTTTTCAACATAAGGTTCAAGCCCATCGACGATAATTTCAATGAATTGGGTATAATCTTCTTCTGTCGGTCGAGGTTTATTGTAACCAATAACTATTGTCATTTTTAGCAGGAAATTCTCAGGAACTATAAAGCTAACGAAAGTTATATAAATGGTAGCTTTTCCTTTATGCCTGACTGTATCATATGAAAACTAATATTCAAACACGGAAGCTGATTGCTGCACTCAAAAAGGCTGGACAGGGTGCTCCACTCTGGCAACGTATTGCGCTAGAACTGGAAAGACCCACGCGGAATATGTCTGGAGTCAATCTCGTGAAACTGGACAGCTATCTTCAGGCAGGAGAAATTGCTGTTGTTCCAGGAAAGGTTCTGTCCGTTGGCACACTCACAAAAAAACTTTCTGTTGCCGCACTTAATTTTTCTGACGCTGCACGAGCGAAGATTACTGCAGCCAAAGGGGAAGTATTGTCTATCGAAGAACTCTTGCAAAGAAATCCTAAAGGAAATAAGGTGAGGATTTTCAAATGAAAGAACGCTTGATTGATGCAACTGGGTTGATTCTTGGTCGTCTTTGCAGTCATGTGGCAAAGCATGCGCTCCTCGGAGAAACAATTGCCATTGTGAACATTGACAAAGCAGTGATTACTGGAAGAAGACACATGGTTTTTGATAGATATAAAATGTTCCGTGCAAAGGGAACGCCCGTGCAAGGTCCGTTTATTCCGCGGCGCGCACGAGAATTGTTCAAGCGTTCCTTGAAGCGTATGCTGCCATTCAAAATTGCACGAGGACAGGAAGCTCTTGCGCGAGTAAAGGCTTATAAAGGATTGCCAGCTCGGTATGCAGAGATGTCCTTGGAAACGTTGCCATTTGCAGATGTTTCTAAAGTTCCTACAACAAAATATGTGACATTACAAGAAGTGACGGCATTTATAGGTGGAAAATGAAAAGCGTGCATGTTTCTGGAAAACGAAAACGTGCCATTGCACGAGCGACGGTACGTGATGGAACTGGAGTAGTACGCGTGAATTCATTGCTCCTTGATGCTTATATGCCTGTGCTTGCGCGATCTTTAGTAGAAGAACCGTTGACGATCGGAAGTGACATTGCGAAGAATGTGAATATTGATGTACAAGTAATTGGTGGCGGTTGGCACTCGCAGGCAGAGGCTGCACGTCTTGTTGTTGCAAAGGGGCTTGTTGCGTACAGCGGCTCGAAAGTATTGCGACAGAAATTTTTAGAATACGATAGGCATCTTTTGGTACAAGATAAACGACGTACAGAACCTTCAAAACCCAACGATTCAAAGCCTCGTGCTGCACGTCAGAAGTCATATCGTTAAGGAGTAAACAAAAAAATGATGATCCCTATTAGATGTTTCAGCTGTGGACGCCCAATTGCGCAATCTTGGGAATCCTTTAAAGAGCGAGTAGCTCACGGCGATAATCCAAAAGATGTCATGGATGATTTAGGTTTAGAACGATACTGCTGCAGAGCGCAATTTCTAGGGCACGTTGATTTGATTGACGAGATTGCAAAGTTCAAGCGAGGATAAACACCTTTTTTTTGAATGGTTTGCCTGTTGAATAAAATTGAAGACAATGTTGTGTTAGAAGTAATTCATCATATCACCTTGCTTTAGAAATAATTATAAGCGAGTATTCTTAAGAATTCTTATGCGGGACGACGAATGGCTAACGCAGCGCCTTGAACACCTCTGGCAACTTCTTTTTTTAGACATAGAAAGAAAGAATACAGTGCGGATACGGTTTAAAGGAAAATGGAAAAATAAGTTTGGCCACATCAAAATGCTTCCGACGAAAGAAACGGAAATCGTCATCAATTCCTTGTTCAAGGACGAGCGTGTTCCCGAAGGAATTATTGACTCAACGATTGCACACGAGCTTGTTCATTACATGCATGGCTTTCAGTCGCCACATGAACGACGATATAAGCATCCGCATGCCGGTGGCGTTGTGACACGGGAACTTCGAAGGCGAGGATTTGGGCACGTGATAGTGAAAGAGCGTGCGTTTATCCGACGGCAGTGGCCTTCTCTTTATGCGCAGCTGGCAGGAAAAAAAACGTCACCCCTTTCATGGTTTTTTGGTTAATTGTTTATAGTGTATAGGGATGCGCGTATATTTTTTGCAGTTATGACAATAAATAATGACTTTTCCGTTTCTAATTCTTACTGTTACGTTTGTTCCCGGCTGTAAGAATACGTTGCAGTGCTTGCAGAATTTTCGCTTGAATTTTCTCTCTGGAGAGAGGTTTGCCTTCATCATAATTTTCCGTGCTAACGCAACGTAGCGGTTTGCGCGTGCAGGATTTTTTGAGAACACTTTTTCTGCTTCATGAAAAAGGATAGCAACACGTTCCTGTGCAATCGTTTGTTGCTCTTTCTTGTCTTGCGATCGTCTCATACCTGAACAGAAGAAAGTTCTTGTTATAAATTTTCCTACTTTTCTTGTTCGCTAAACTTCTTCACAATCTCAAGGATTTCTTCGAGAGATAAAGAACTGATACGCTTGTCCTGAATTGCTGGCCGGATTTTGAGCGCAATCTGTTCCGTAGCTTCTTTCTTTGTCATGCCAGATTGCACGAGCATCCAACGGAGCGCGTTCTTTGTTTTCTTGTCGAACTGCGACAAAAATTCTCTGAGGAAAAAGTTTCCTTCTTTTTTAGGCCTTAGACGAATAATAGTCGACATAGTTCGTGGCTGGGGATCGAATGCTGCAGGCGGAATATTTTCAAATATTTCTAATGAAAAAAAGTTTTGGATGAGAAGATGCAACCGCGACGGTTTGTCTCCTTTTAACTTTTCAACAAACTTTTTTGGGACAACAAATACCGCAAGCTCAAACGTTGTTCGTGTCAGTCTCCACATCAATGGTTCGCAGATCGTGTAGGGGAGATTTGATACGCACTTGGTAAACTCAGGAAATTCGGTGATAGTTGCATCGCCGCAGATGACTGCGACATTCTTGAAATTTTTGAAGCGATCCTCGAGCGGTTTAATTAATTCTTTATCTTTTTCAATAACGTAGACCTGCTTGGCAATCTTTCGGAGATACGCTGTCAAGTTTCCTGTGCCCCCGCCGATCTCGAGGACGATATCCGTTTTGTTCAAGTCAGCGATGTTCGTTACACGAATCAACCATTCCCGGTCAATCATGTAATGTTGGTCAAGCATTTTATAATCTCCTGAAACTCTTTCTCGCTGTACGTTTCTTTATATTTCTTTGCTTTCTTGAGAATTTCTTGGCAATTGAAGTACTGTGCAATAAACTGGCAGACCTGCGTGACGTTCTTTGGTTTTTCTGTGCGCTTGCATCGCTCGAAGTCAATGAGAATTATTTTATTTTTCCGTATCAGTGCGTGCTTCAATGGGTGATGCATTTCGTATTTGTTTACTTTCAATGTATCGAGTACGCGACACTGCCGCAATAAATCTTTCAATATTTTTATTTTTTGTTTCTTATTTTTCTCTTTCGCCCATTCCAAAATAGGCATGCCGTCAATGTATTCCATGCGTAGCATTTCTTTTTCGAAACCGAGAAACGTTGGTCCTATATTGTGCGCGTTAAGAATTTTTAACCAGTACGCTTCGTTCTCCATTCTATTTCTTGCATCACTTTCTGGTCTTTCGACTTTGACAATAGTTTTTCCTTCTTTGTACACCAAGGACCGTTTTCCCTTTGCAAAGAATTGCATACCGTGCTCAATTACAGAAAACTTTATAAAATGATTGCTCTTAAAGGAGCATGTGGTTATATTAGTAAAAAAAGACGGTGTTTTTATGACGTCAGTTGCTCTACGTCTTGCGTTAGTGTTTTTGTTGCTGGGTATTTTCTCATTCTCTGTGAGTGCTGCAAATGTTACTGCACAGGACGGGTTTGACTGGCTAGCAGAAGCGTCGGATAACGGTTCCTATGATGAGGATGTTGGGGAAAGTTCATTTGCGCTTCTTGCGCTTAACAGTGTTGGTTCTGAAATTTCTCTTGTTCATGATTGGCTTTATTCCGCGTTTGATGATACTTCTTTTTGTTGGCCTGATGGTGGGTGTACTGTAAAGGAAACGTCGCTTGCTGTGCTTGCTCTCGATGCGTTGCTGGATGATACGTATTTTGATTCTATTGGTGGATGGTATGCTGATGCGTTGCAGGATGCAGATGTTTCAGGTGGCTGGTTCTTGGAAGTCGTCACGTCTGACTCTGGTACCTGTACTGTTTCTTACGAACTCGATGGAATTGTTACGGACATTCCTATTGACGTCGAAGAAGGTGCGTTCCCATCCTGTGATGATTCGCATTTCCTTGATCTTGATAGCTGTCTCAAAGAAAATTTAATTAGTTCCCATCCTGGCATTACGCTTGACGTGGACTGTAACGCACTCGAAGGCGATGTAGTTCTTGTGCTCGTGTATAAATCTTCTTCGAGCTATTACCTGCTAGGCAATGAAAACTCTGATACTGCGGATTTTATCGTTTCTAACGGATGCTTTGCACGTGGGGAAACTGGTTCCTGTGATCTTGATAGCACGTTGTATGCGCAGTGGGCACTTGGTGAGATGGGTAACGATATAAGCACGCTGATCTACCTAAAAGAGAAGTATGATGATACAGATTCTGAACAAGCTGCGCTTCTGTATCTGATTACTAAAGAGGAAGGATATTTACAGGATTTAGCAGACTTGCAGAAAAGTGATGGAAGCTTTGATCGCGACGTGTACACGACTGCTCTTGCAATACTTGCACTGAAAGAGAGTGTTAACTATGAGGCAGAGATTGATGCTGCAACGTCATTCATTCTAGAAGAACAGGATGCAGATGGGCATTGGAATAATGATGTTTCTGCGACTGCGCTCGCGTTATATGCAGCGTTTTCTGATGAAGATGTTACACCCGTGACATGTGACGATGCTGAACAAAACGGAGAGGAAGAAGGAATAGACTGTGGCGGAGCTTGTGATGCCTGTATTGCAGCAGAAGTTATCTCTGAATGCGACATTGATGCAGACTGTGAAGAGTTGTATGATGTTGGATATGTGTGTGATGCTGGAGAGTGTACTTTAGAAACTAGCATCAAGTGTGCAATTGACGATGATTGTGCCTCTGACGAAGTATGCTTGGATGATACCTGCATCGAAGGCAATTGTAATTATCAAGGAGACAAGGATAGCGATACCGCTGATTGCGAGTATCCTGATTACAATGAGAATGCGTACAATTGTCCATCTGACTGCTGGTGTGGGGATGATGTTTGCGATGATATAGAAGCGGATGCTGATAGTTCTTCTGACTATTATTGTGCTGATGATTGTGGAGCCGCAAAAGCTGAATGTACTGAAGATACTGATTGTGATGGCGGGTTTGTCTGTACTGGCGGATCTTGTGAAGAAGAAACAGTAATTGTTGAGGGCGGAAGTAATATTGTTGTGTGGGTTATTGTGATTTTGCTTTTCATTGCTTTAGGTATTGGCGGGTATATTGCCTACAAGAAAGGATTATTTGATGCATTCTTATCAAAATTTAAAAAAGGGGGTGGAAAGGGGCCGCAGGTGAGCGTTGCACAAGTAGGACAACCATATCGACCGTTCACGAGTAGATTGCAACAACGTTCGCCACAACAACCGCAGCGACCCTTTGGAAGATGAAACAATTTATTTTCTTACTGTTATTGCTCTTGTGTTTGCCATTAGCATCTGCACAGGGAATTATTTTGTATCAACAGGACTATGTCCGTGGGGAAACTGTACAGTTTTTTGTCGAGGGAGAAAATCTTTTTGCGTCGCAAATATCCTTGTATAATGCAAGCTCTTATCCCATTGCTAGCATTGCGCCGATAGTACAAACTATTCGTGGAGACTCGTACGCGTATTTTGACTTGCCAGTAAGCTTAGTTGCTGGGACCTATACGCTGAAAGCTGGACCAGACGAGACTACATTTAATGTTTTCGACGGCAATGATGCCATGCAGGTATATCCTCCTTTTATTGTTTTGGACAAGAATGATGATAGGTTTCAGATTGAGATCCAAAATATTCTTCGTCGTGAAACTGTTTCAGTTAACTCTTCTACAGATGCTATCCGCCCTTATAAATTAAGTAAAACCCTCGAGGCTTATGATTCCTTTAATCTGTATGTTGATTATATGTATGAAAACATTAGTCAAGATGAAAGTCTCTTGGTGTACTATGACAACAGGAGTTATACGATTCCCATCTTTTATTTAGAAGCACCTGCACTGGAAGTTGTTCCTGAGGAAGAAGTTGCACCAGTTGCTGAGGAAGAAGTGGTTCCCGAGGAAACTTCTGAAGCATTGGTATTTTTGGTGAGTACTAAGAAAATAGAAACCTCCCTTGCGCAGGATGTAACATTAAAAGATACTGTGTCTGTCAAAAATCAGTTGAATACAACTTTATCGAACCTTACTATTGCGTTGACCGGAGACCTTGCAGACCTTGTGGTCCTCGATGAAATAGATGTTTATTCCTTGTTGGCAGGAGAAACGTTAACTATTTCCATTACCGTTAACGAAAGAGGGGATGCTATGCCTGGGGCCTATGAAGGATCTTTGGTCTTTGGAAATGATCAATACTCTGCGAGTCTTCCATTTTCTCTTACCGTGACTGAAGAAGCAGCATCTGAGGAAGAGCAGCAAGTAGAAGTGGTGACTGTTTCGGGAACTGAGCTAGAGAAGGAAGGGAACACTACTGTTATTATTGGTGTTGTCATCATTGTGCTTCTTGTTGCCTTAATTGTTCTTGTTGTATCGAAGCTACGGCAACGGCCACAGAAAAAATTTAAGCAATATATTGAAGAAACAAAGCGGAAAAAATAATTAGGCTAGAATGTTTCGCATTCCTTTTTTCTTTATTGTTTCAAAGACATGCACAAATTTCATGATGTCTCCCTGTAACTCTTTTGGGAAATCTGCGATATTTACAGAGGCTTCGTAGTCGACAATTGCATATTGGTCAGTTTTCTTGAGATTAAAGGGTCGACTCTTAAGTATATCTTCCAAGAACCATGCAACTTTCCATTCAGGGTTTGGATGAGGAAAATCTTTTCTTGGCGTCAGCTTTCCTGAGTATGTTCCTATTCTTTTTTGGTTTTCAGCATCTTTAACAAAAATGTCCAGAAATATTTCACCTTTGCCCTTGAGGTATCCCATTGAGAGCTTGACGTAAACTTTTTTTTCCATTTTTAATATAAATATGTTTTTTTCTTTATATCTTTTTCTAGCTTTAAGAAAGGTGGACCCGGTGAGATTCGAACTCACGACTTCCGGCTGGCTTCGAGCCTCTTCTTCATAAGCGAAGAAGGGTCATATAAGACCGGCGCTCTAAACCAAGCTGAGCTACGGGTCCCCGTGGGGAGATGGATTCCTTGAAGCTTTAAAAGGGTTTCGGCATTTATTCTCAGGCAACAAAATATTTATAACTCCTTGCGTCTTCTTCGTTGACAATGAAAAAGAGAGTGGTTCTATTGTTTTTTATATTACTGCTTATTTTAGCTGCGTGTCGTCTCATAGAAGAAGTTCAATTAGAAGAAGCAACTGTAGAAGAAGGTGTTTCAGAAGAAGGTGTCGTTGCAGAAGAAGAAGCTGAAGAGGAAACGGTTGCTAATGAAGTTGGAACCGAGTGTATCGTTGATGCGGATTGTATTGGGCTTGGAGAAGATTTAGAGTGTACTTCTGGATACTGTACTGCATTTGCAGGGACTGCTGGTGGCGGCAGCGGAGGTGGTGGAGGCGGTGGAAGTTCTGGGGGCGATGACGGTGCTGTTTCTGATTCTGGTGCTGAAACAGAGGTGACAGAAGGTGGTGCATGTACTGATTCTGATGCCAGTAACGAACCGTCTACAGAAGGAACGGTAACATATACTAGTACTGACCCACTTTATTTAAATGATGGCGAGCTCATGGATTCTACAGTTGAACAAACAGAGGAAGGAACATATGTGTATGCGTTTACAGATTCCTGTGAACAATCATCTTATGGTCCAGTACTTCGAAGGTATTCCTGTGGCACAGAGAGCTATGAAACGACGATTTATTATTGTGATTCCTGTGACTCACCATTGCACTGTGAAAATGTGAACGCTGTTACGCAAGTTGATACCTATACGGAGACCGATGACGGAGAAGACTATGCCACTGCAGGTTCTGTGATTAAGTCTAGAGTTCTCTCTGATGCGGAAGGTTCTGAGATTTTTTCTGGCGTTGTCGAAACCCTTACTGATACTTGTATTTCTTCTGGCAGATATCAGGGAGAGCTGCGGGAATATTTTATTGATGGTGACTATTGGAATTATGTCTTTGTCGATTGTACTGATGAGTACGGTTCCGATTCTACGTGCGAGGAAAGTGCATGTGTTGAAGCTGCAGAAATTATATCTGAAGCGCCGTATCTTGGTGTATATACCACGTCCGTAAAAAAGTCGGCGTATTCGTGGGATGACAATGCGACCGCAACTATTGACGCTGTTGAAGGGATTGGTGCAAATTTTTATGGCTATGGTGCATACGATGGAGATACGAGCGATCCGACACAAGGATTTTATTGGCCTAACTTTTTAGAATTTTTAGAGGAGACAAAAGATACTGATGTGGAAGTTCTTGCTGTTGTTCAAGAAAAACATATTCTCTCAGGCACTTCGCGGTGGGGTGTCTCCAGTAGCAGCTCGTATGATGCATGGGTAGATGCGCATATTGCAGCAGCGGAAGAATTCTCTGCGCTTGCTGTTGATTATCCGCAATTTATGGGGTTTACTATCGACGATTTTGGTGGCTATCCTTGCAGCGCGACGCATGAAATCCGTGATGCAGACTGTTACACGGTGGATGATGTTGCAGCAATTACTGCCGCAGCAAAAATTTCTGATCCAGACTTTATGTTCTTGCCAACTATTTATTATCCGCAGTTTGGAGAATCACTTGTTCCGGGATATATTCTCGGCTCTCCTTACGGCGTGCAAATGGTGAATGGCGAGTATGCTGCAATGACTGTTACCTTTGCGCTGGATTTTATTCCGACAGAAGCGAACCTCGGATTCCTGCATTATGATACAAATACCTATGATGGCAGTTACGTGCTTCCCGTCTATAAAGAAGTGTGGGTGAATGGTCAGCTGCTGTACAATGATTCTGTCAATGGTGATGAGTATGTTGAATACTTTAATGATAACATTGTTCCCTATCTGCTAGAAGGAGAAAATGAGATTGTCTTGCGGTTGTATTCCGGTGGCGTCAATTTCTATCATGATAAGATGTGGTATATCTGGGATCTTTCTGTTGAAGGAACGGATTTTTTATGGAGTAATAATGAAACAACTTTTGCAGTAGATGCGTCGATGACTACGTACACAAACGATAAAGGTGACATCGTTGAAAATACAGGCCGAATTGTTGCAAAAACAAATGAAGAATATCTTATTGACGTTGATGGTGTGGTTGCGCCTTACAGTGTCGACCAAACATTTTATTCTTTAGAGAATTATACTGTTCTTCTTGAATCAACTGAAGATGCTCTAGGAGACAAGCCGCAGATTGTTGTTCTCTACGCAACGTTTTGGGGGAAAGAGTTTGATATTGCTGTTCTTCGGGAACAAACAGAAACTGCAGCTTCACTGACAGATGGTGTCTTGCTCTGGAGCTATCCATTGGACTTGTATTTCCCTGATGAAGGCGTGTATTCGCAGCGTGATTCTCCTGATTCTTCGTATGAACTTTTTGCGTATTTTCCCGGACAGCAGCAAGGAATCGAAGGATGGTACCAAACGTGGACATCCAATGAACAATTGAGCGGAACCGTAGAAATAACAGTAAAAGACAACTGGGATGGAACCTATACGCCTGATTACTTTGTCAAGAAAATCTTGGGATTAGAAACT
>Ga0209541_10015338_pt1 | contig 11456 bp, 11 predicted proteins | sample RifCSPlowO2_01_FD_184027 | JGI IMG/M metagenome (GOLD analysis project Ga0209541, IMG submission 184027) | Groundwater microbial communities from Rifle, Colorado - Rifle CSP2_plank lowO2_0.1 (SPAdes) (version 2) | ecosystem: Environmental > Aquatic > Deep subsurface > Groundwater | place...
GGAGTACTTCACTAAAAGTTCATCTTTTCTCTCACGGCTTGAAAACGCAAGGCGTATTTTTTCTGTGGCAAGATCTATCGGAAATAGAAAATCTCCTGGGGTGCTATTATTGGCATAGGTTACGGTTCCGTATGACCCTAAAGAAAGGATAGAAATTAAAAGAACAATTACTGCGCTTCTTGATTTTCTTAAAATTGAGACAAATGAAAATGAGTTCATAAAATAATTATTATTATTTATTGTGCTTTTAATTGATTGCCATAAATACGCCCTCTCTTTTGTGGTAAGACATTCGGGTCGCGCTTTTTTTAATTTTTGTTCCATATTATTTTCCATGGATAAAAGTGGGGGTTATTAATGCTTCTAATTTTTTAAGCGCTCTGTGGTGAGTAACTTTTGCGGTATTTTCTTCAATTCCTAAAATTACTCCAATTTCTTTAAACGATAAGGATGACCAGTATCGGAGCGTAATGATGTCTTTGTGGCACTCATCCAGTTCGTCGACTTTTTTTAAAAGGTGCCGATGGTCTTCGTGATGTTCCAGAACCGTATCGTCATCTTCGTTTTCAAGTTTTTTTAAAAGAACCGTCTCTTTTGTCTGCCGTGAGTACGAACGCATCACTTTTCGTTTCAAAATGGAAAATACGAATCCGATACATTCTTCTTTGGTGCGGTATTCAAATCGGGGAAGCGCGCTCCAGAGGTCAATAAAGGTCTCTTGTGTGATATCAAGGGCGCGTTCTCGGTCTTTTGTGTGTGAAAGGGCATACATAAAAAGCCTATCAACAAGGAGAGTGTAAAGGGTTTGGAAGGCATTTTCGTCCTTCTTTTGCGCCCTCCGAACAATATCGCCTAAATCTTCATTTAATGAATTTTCCACCGTTTTTTGCTCTTACTAATACTATGGAACTTTACTAGAAAAAGGTTACATTGGCGAGTTTTTACCATAGAGAAGCGTCTTTTTTTAAGTTCTGTCTTGGTTTGCTATTTTGGGATAACTTTTTTGGACTTAGGTTGGTGATGATATATCATGTAAAAGAGGAATATTTTAACAGTTTTAATAATTAAGATTTATGTATGATTTTTCAATAATAATTTTTATTGTAATTGCTTTTTATGTGTTTCGTCTTAGTAAACGGTTAGATTCAATCGAAAAAAAACTTGATGGCGAGACCGTTGTCAATTTGAGTGAAAGAAAAACGACTCAAAGTTCTGTCGAGAATGCGTCTCAAGTTGTTCCTGTCGCGCAACACGCGACACAGTCCGTAGCAACTGCACGCAAAGATGATATTTCTGATGCGTTTTCAATGTGGCTTAAAGAAGATTGGCTTATTAAACTCGGTGGGCTACTTCTTCTTATTGGTTTTGGCTGGTTTGTTTCATACGCATTTTTGCATAATTGGATTGGTCCGTCAGGAAGAATCGCTATTGGACTTTTTCTAGGTGTTCTAGTTCTTGTTTTGGGCGATTGGAGAATCAAAAAATATACGCACCAAGGAGAGATTTTTTTGATTCTTGGCTCAACGATTGTTCTTCTTACAATATTTGCCGCTAGGGAATTATATGATTTTTGGAACCCTATGGTTGCTTTGGTTGTTATGTTCTTTTCTTCTGCATTTGTTGCTGTTGAAAGCATTCGTTATAAACGATTATCTCTTGCGCTTGCCGGCATAATTTTTGCAGGTGTTGCTCCTATTCTTTCTCATATCCCTAATATAACTGAAGTTGGATTGTTTGCTTATTTATTTGTTACTATTGTCGGTATTCTTTGGGTTGTTGCTATTACTGGATGGAGGGTGCTTACTTTTGCTTCTCTTATCTTGATATTTCTTTATAGTCTTCCGTTTGTTTGGTCAGACAATAACACGCTTCTTTTGTTTTCGTTTGCATTCTCGGCTATTTTCTTTATAACAAATACTTTCGCCTTGCTTAAATTAGAAGGAAAGGAAATGAATGCCGACCTTATTACCGCTTTTGGCAACGGAGCGTTTCTTTTGATGTGGATTTTAACAACGGCCCCTGACAATTGGCAGAGTCTTATTATTGTTGCGTGGATGCTTATATTCGTAGGTGGCGCCTTTCTCTTGTTTCGCGCAACCGGCAAACGAGAGCCGTTTTATATATATGCGGGAGTTGGGATTGTTATGCTTGCTACGGCGACGGCAAAAGAATTAAGTGGACCAGCATTAACCATTGCTTATACCATAGAAACTGGACTGATTGTTCTTATTTCTTATTTTATAACTAAAAAATCGGAAGTTGCCGAACTTCTATCCTTTCTTTTTATTGGACCGTTGTTCCTTTCATTAAATAGTATTTCTTCTTCTGCGTGGAATACTTCCGTTATTCACGACGATTTTTTTGTCCTTCTAACTCTTTTCATCGCATTTTTTGTCTTAACACTCTATTTTTTCAAAAGAAGACTGGATGGAGATAATTCAGTCGAAAAGGTGCTTTTTACGCACTTTATTTTGGGGTCCGTGTATTTTTATATTTTAATTTGGCTTTCCTCTCACGCAAGTGTTCGAAATAATGACCTTGCGACCATGTTCTCGCTCACGCTATACACAATCTTTGGACTTGTATTTTACATTTACGGAAGACTTCGTGATATTGTAGCGCTTCGAAAATATGGAGGTATCCTTCTTGCTCTTGTGGTTGGAAGGTTGATTTTAGTTGAGACAGGGGCAATGGAGCTTACACAAAGAATCATCACATTCTTTTTAGTTGGAATATTGTTGATTAGCACAGCTTTTATTGGCAGAAAAAAGAAGGTTAATGTTCCACAGGAAGGGAATTAAAATAAGTTTATGAATTATTTAAAGTACTTTATGTTGGTGATGGCGCTCGTTGGGTTACCTTTTTTTGTCTTAGCGCAAGAAGTAAGTAGCGCTGTGAACGCATTTAAGAGAATTAAGGAAGTTTCTGTTCCGTCGCTTAGCGTTCCTGCGGTTGTTCAGGTTCCATTTGAAAATGAATCACTTGAACAATTACAATTTGCTATTCTTAATGTAAATACAAATACTTTTGAACCATACTATGTAAAACAGAAACAGAATATTGCTCTTACGGCGTTATCTGGATCCGTTTTGCCGAATGAGGCGCTTCGAATGGTTGACGATAATTATGCCACTTATGCCGAATTTTTAGTACCATCTGATAACCAAGGGATGGCGGTTATCAACATAACAAGCAATAACCCAATTACCACAACAGCATTATCTCTTAGTCTTGATAGATATGTTGCTTTACCAAATACAATCGAAATAAAAGCAAATGTATTTGGTCAGGATAGAATAATTGTCGCACAAAAAAAACTCACTACTACTACGGTACAGTTTCCGGAAACAACTTCAAAAGAATGGACAGTAACATTTCGATATGGGCAACCATTAAGAATTACCGAACTCGACTTTAATATTGGAGCTGGCTCTATTAAAAATTCTATATATATAAGATTTTTGGCTCACCCAGAATCACAATATAAAATTTATTTTAATCCAGACAGGTCAGTAGTGGTTCCAACAAAAGAGTCCGGTAATTTAAATAATGATGTTGGAGTGATTATGCTTAGTCCTGTAACTTCAAAATTAAATCCCGAATATATTCAAGCCGATGTTGATGATGACGGCATTCCGGATATTTTAGACAATTGCGTTCAAGTGTTTAATAAAGACCAAATTGACATTGATAATAATGGTCGTGGGGATGTGTGTGACGATTTTGATAGAGATGGAGTTATAAATAGCACAGATAATTGTCCTGAATACCCAAATAAAAATCAATCTGACGAAGATGGGGATAAAATAGGTGATGTATGCGATGAAGAAGAAAGTAGGTTTACTGAACGGTACGGATGGATTCCGTGGGCAGGCATAGGACTAGCCGGTCTTGTATTAGTCATACTTTTTGCAAAGACTGCATGGTCAATAAGTGTTGTAAAGAAAACTAAAAATATAGGTGAACCAGATTTTGAAATAGAAAAAAAGAATTAGTTTAGTGTTGTAAACAAACTCGCCCAGCTACACAACAGGTAGCTGGGCGATGTTAGTTTTCTGCGACATCTGGTTTCGGCGCGCTTGTTGCGTTACGACTTTTTAAGTCTACGCAATTTGTTCTCATTTCCACATGGAACCCTTCGTCAAACTGGAACCTTCCCATATCGTCGGTCTTTCCTGGGATGGTCATGTAGATGTTCCAGTTTTCCGGTGTTCTGATGTGTTCGGCAATTTCCTCGCACTCCGTGACGGTCTCGAATCGTGTATCGAATATGGTGAGCTTCGTGTCGAGAACTTTTGCCATTCCATTGCCACTTGCGATGGTCCAGATGAGGAGAATCACTGTTCCGGTCGTCATAGCAAACTCCCGTATTGGACATCCTTTTTATTTATATCACTAAACAGTTTTTATTTATATAGCAACAAAAAAGACCCTGTGTTTCTCGGGTCCTTTTCTACTTTTTTCGTCGCAAGAAAGCCGGTATTGACGACCAGTCGTCGTCTTGATTTGTATCGGGGCTTGCAGTTGTTTTTGAGGAATCTATTTTTTTAACATTTGACCCCTCCCCAATGTCGTTATAGATTGCTCCTCGCTGTTCTTTTTTCTCTTCTTTTTTTATTTCTTTCTTTTCCTCCCTTTTTTCTTTCTCATCCTTTTCAATTTTTCCTAAAAAACTGAACGAACTTGTTGAAGAAGGTTTTCTGGAATCATCTCCGAAAAGCGTTTTTTTGAATGCTCCGTCCGGAAACCCAGTCGCTATTACAGTGACCTTAACTTGATTCTTTTTGAGTTTTTCATCGTGGATTGCCCCAAAAATAACTTTTGCGTCTTTATCAATAGATTCTGTTATAATTTTTGCGGCATCTTGGATTTCAAGCATAGTAAGGTCGTCCCCTCCCGCAATCGCAAATAATACTCCCTGCGCGCCCTCAATAGAAATATCAAGAAGAGGGGAGTTAATAGCAATGGTAGCGGCTTCTTCTGCGCGTTTTTCTCCTGTAGCAAGTCCAATACCCATAAGGGCGCTTCCGGCGTTCTCCATAACGCTTCGTATGTCAGCGAAGTCCAAATTAATAATTCCGGGAGTCGTGATAAGGTCGGATATTCCTTGTACTGCTTGTTTTAAAATTTCGTCGCACATCGCAAACGCGTGCGCAAAAGAAGTGTCCTTATCTACGACTCCAAGAAGACGATCGTTTGGAATCACGATAAGAGCGTCAACATCTTTTTTAAGTTCTTCAAGCCCTGATTCAGCAAGTCTCATTCTTTGGGTTCCTTCAAAAAAGAATGGCTTAGTAACCACTCCAACAGTTAGTATGCCTTGTTCTTTTGCTATACGCGCAACAACAGGAGCGGCGCCTGTTCCTGTTCCGCCACCCAATCCGCATGTAACAAAAATCATATCAGCCCCCTTGGTGGCATTTTGGATTTCTTCAATTGTTTCTTCAGCGGCGCGTTTTCCGATATCAGGATTCATTCCCGTTCCTAATCCTCTAGTTAATGATTTTCCTATATGAATTTTTTTAGTCGCATTTCCATGATGGAGTGCTTGCGCGTCGGTATTTATAGCAATAAATTCAACCCCCTTAACTTTATGGTTAACCATGTGAGTGACAGCGTTATTGCCAGATCCTCCAACTCCTATAACGCGGATTCTTGCAAATGTCTCTATTTCTGGGTCTATTTTTGGCATAATTAAAGTATCTTTCTTTTTACTTAGTGTGCCTATACACTATCAGATAATTTTTATCTGGCAAGTCATAGTAAAAAAATAACCCCGTGGCGAGCAAGTACGATTAAGGAATAAAGTTTTTAAACCATTTGCTCACTTTTCCAAAAGAATCATTTTTAAATGGCCTACCTTTCCACATTCTATCATCTTTTCCTGGGTCCATACCAAAAATAACAAGACCATATGCAACAGCATATGACGGGTCTTTAATAATAATGGATGACGCTTCTTTTTCGTTTAGTTCATCAATTTTTATGTGGTGAGGATATAACGGCGACGCTACTCTAGCAGGCAGATTAAGACCGGCGCTTGCGAGCGGTACGATTTGCGGTATATATGCTCCTCCTCCAATAATAACAACTCCGGCAGGAAGAAGTTCATTACGCCCTATAGTATTTAATTTATCTTCAATAAGTTCAAAAATATCAGAGAGGCGAGCTCCGATGATTTCCACTAATTTTTTTTGAGCAAGCGTATTTGCATGGCTACCTCGTTTGATTTGCTCTGCTTCTTCCAAGTCAATTTTTAAACCAAGCGCAATATCGTTAGTCACATCTTGCGAACCCAATTCAATATTTTCAATTAAATAAGGTCTTCCTTCTTCAAAAACCCCGATTGTAGTCGTCTCTCCTCCTATGTCTGCTAAAACACACCCAGCTACTCGTTGTGTTTTTGAAAGAGTTACTAGACTTGCCGCAAGCGGAGACGGATATACATGAAGCACGGTGATACCGGCATGTTCTACAGCAGATACAACTTCTTCATAACTTTGCGTAATGCTAGTTATGAAAAGAGTTTTTACTTCAAGTTTTGTTCCGCGCATTCCTTTAGGTGTTCCGGTTATTTTCTTCCCATCTAGTTTATAGGTTAACGGATAAACAGAATGTATGGTTAGGTTATTTCGTCCGTCTATTTTCTGTTCCGCTTTTTCAAGCGCTTGTTTAATGTCAGAATCACTTACTTCTTGGTCGCTTCCAGCTATCATCATTCCGCCATCCGTAATTTGTGAAGAAAGTCCAGCTCCGCCTATTGAGATATATGCTTTCTTGATTCGTTGACCAATAGTTTTTTCAGATGCCTGTATCGCTCGTTTTATGCTTTTGGTGGCCTCTTCGCTGTCGGTTACAATCCCACGCCTAAATCCTTCCGATTCGCGTTTTACAACCGACAATATACGAGGAAGCGACCCTTGTTTGTCGTAACCAGCAACTACGATTTTTATCGCGTAATCTCCTACATCAATACCAGTGACAATATTTTGCGCCATCCCCGTAAAATTTATTAATTGTTTAAAATTGGTTTTTACTTTTCGGTTTGATACCCGAAATAGCGAAGAAGTTTTTCTTCTTCTTTTTTCATTGTACTACTGTGTGCGTATCCTTTCAAATGTAGCAATCCGTGGATAAATAAATATGCCGTATGGCGGTTCATATTTTGTCGTAATTTATCGGATTCCTTTTTTATGTAGGCGAGATTTAAAAAAAGTTCACCTTCATTTTTTTCTAACGGAAAACTAAGTACATTTGTGGGCGTATTTTTTTTTCGGTAGGTTGTATTAAGTTTTTGAATAAGCGTGTCACCACACAAAACAATGCTTAATGAATAGCGTTTTCCAAGAATGTGTTCTTTGATTTTTTTGAAAGGGATGCGCGGAGATGTCCTTTTACTTAGATTTTTTACCGTAAACATTGGTTACTTTTCCGAGCTTATATAGTTTTTCAGTTTCTTCTTGGTGGCGGATTCTTTTAAGCGCGTCTTTCTTTTTTACGAACTCTGATTTTGATCGTTTTTTAAACCGAATGGCTCGCGCCTTTCTCATAAGGCCAGAATTTTTGCTCTTTTTTGTGAATCGCCTTATTAAATTTGCTGTCGATTCGCTCTTATTTTTTACAACTTCTATTTGTATCATAGATTTACGAGAGTACCACAATAATGTTTATTTAGCAATAACTTTTTTTATATAGTCAGAAAGTTCATCAAGAGAAACCGAGTGTTGAGAGCGGTCTTCCATATTTCTTACAATGACGGAATTTTCCAGCACTTCTTTTTGTCCCATAATTACCACCCATGGTATTTTTAACTTTTCTGCAGTGCCAAGTTGCGCCGACAAACCATCTTTGGATAAAGATTGTCTGATTGGAAGACGAGCCTTTCTTAAAATTTCAATAACGCCAATACTTTTTAGTTTTGCTTCAAAACCAAGTTGGATAAAATAAATTTTCGGTTTTTTAATTAAGCGCGGAGAAAGACCTTTTACATTTTTGTCAGCAAGAATTCTATCAACACCGAGAGCTGCGCCAACTCCTGGGATATCGTGTTTGGCTCCAAGTGACTTACCAAGCCCGTCGTACCGTCCTCCGGCGCATAACGAAAGAGGAAGTTCCTCTGCATCATCATCGTTTTTTGTTTCAATTGTTTCAGTAGGGTCGTTCTTTTTTTCTTTTTGCTCGACAAACTCAAAAACGGTTCTGGAATAATAATCAAGACCACGAACTAATGTGTTGTCTATTTGGTATGTAATACCGAGTGCGTCAAGGTATTCCAACACTTCTTTAAAATGTTTTTTTGCGTCTCCGTTTAAAAATTCAATTGACGATGGCGCTTCTTCCTTTATTTTTTGGAGTATTGGATTTTTTGAATCAAGAAGACGCAACGGATTGTTTTTTAAGAGGTCTTTTTCGTGAGCGTCCAGTTTTCCGTAATATTTTTTAAAAAATGTTGTAAGTGATTTTCGGTATGCGTTTCTGCAATCTTTATCGCCTAAACTGTTTATATTTATTGTGACATTCTGGATTCCAACTTCTTCCAAAATAATCGACATAACTTTAATTATAATAGCATCTGCGATACTTTTGTCGGTTCCAATAACTTCAAGACCGAATTGTCGAAATTCTCTGAAACGCCCGCGTTGCGGTTTATCGTGACGAAAAAATCTGCCTCCATAGTAAAACATAATTGGTTGTGGCCATGTTTGCATACCATGTTCCATATATGCGCGTATAATTGGCGCAGTTCCTTCCGGGCGAAGGACAAGTTTCTGCGTTCCTTTTGATTTTAATGAGTACATTTCTTTAGTTACGACATCCGTGTATTCACCTACAGTATTAAAGAGCCCTTCTTGTTCTATTATAGGTGTTTCAATCGGTTTGAATCCGTAATAAAGAGCAACTTCAGCCGCTTTTTCAAAAAACCCCTGATATGCAAAATACTCTTCTCCAAAAAGATCGCGTGTTCCTTTAGGAGATTTTAACGGATTACTATTTTTTTTATTATTAGTCATATTGAGCTGTTTAAAAAACTATTTTTCCTGGGAATATACCTATTTGTGTAATCGGCAAGAATCTGAAAAGGACCCTTCCTATAACAAGCTCTTCATTTACTGGACCCCACATTCGTGAATCTGAACTTTGGTCGCGGTTGTCTCCCATTACAAAATATTCATTATTTCCCAAAATAACCGCTTTATCTTGTGTTATATAGTTTTTAATGTATTCTTCGTTAAGTATTAATGTTTTTCCATCGTGTGTAACAGTGACGGAATTATTTTTTATCTCAAGTGTCTCGTTTGGAAGCCCGACTATTCTTTTTATAAAAAACTTCGATGGATTTTGCGGAAATCGAAAAACAATTACTTCGCCGCGTTTTGGCTCTGTAAATCGATACGAAAGCTCGTCGACTATTAAATAATCTCCGTGTTCAAATGTTGGTACCATTGATTCTCCATTTACTACAAATGGTTGCGCTACAAAAATTCGTATACAAATCGCTATAAGGATAGTGATAATAAAAATTTTTAGAACTCCACCTTCCTCTTTTGCGTGTTTTTCTTGGTAAGGATTTTTGAAGATTGGTTCTTTTGTCTCGGTAGATATATTTAGGTTATTGTTGTGGGATGTTTCCATATAAAACAGTTATTTTATGTTGTGTATAGGGGTTTATTGTTTTTAAACAAACTTCACGCGCGGTCTGTCGGATGTATAGTAGTATAAAAATTGACCCAGTGCAACTAGTGATGATAAAGTTTAGTAATATGCATTTTTATATTTTAGGATTAGGAAATCCCGGAGAAGAATATGAAGCAACTCGTCATAGTGTTGGCAGACTTTGTGTTCAAGAACTTGCGCGCGCATATAAGTTTAGCGATTGGAAATTATATAAAAATAAAAAAATTGAAACCGCAAAAGGCGCAATTAAAGGAGCCGAGACGTCCCTTATTATAATTGATGAATTTATGAACGCTTCAGGACGATTCGGAGGTCCAGCTATCAAATCTGGGGTTCCTAAAAGAGCGATTATAGTACATGATGATTTAGATTTACCAATCGGAAGCTTTAAGGTTTCGTACGGACGAGGATCGGGAGGGCACAAAGGAGTTGAATCATTAATCAAAAATTTAAAAACAAAAAATTTTTGGCGTGTGAGAATCGGCATTTCGCCAAAAACACCATCTGGAAAAATAAAAAAAATTACTGATAAGAAAAAAGTTGGAGACTATGTTCTTGGAGTGTTTCCAATGACAGAAATAAACATATTAAATAAAATAATTTTTCCGAATATTTTTACTTCAATTGAAAATATTGTGTCTGGTAAAGTAAAACCACCAAAGATTTAACGCAACACAATAAGAATTAAAATAAATTTTATTTGTGGTTTTTTACTAAGACGAGGGCCATTTTTTGTTCTTTTGGCTCAAAAAGAGTAATTTCAAAATCGTAGGTTTTTCCGAGTTCTAACACTTCTTTTAATTTTTCAAGAGAACTATCAAACTCGCTTATATGGATAAGTCCAGCAACACCCTCTTCAATACTGATAAGCGCGCCGTAACGATTAAATTTTATCACGACACCCTTAACCTTATCGCCCTTTTTATATTCGGCCTCAACTTTATTCCAAGGATTCTCTTTTAGCGCTTTTATTGAAAGCGATATTTTATCGTCTTTTATTTCAATAATTTTTGCTTGTACTTTTGTTCCAATTGGATACAACTCTTTTGGATTTTCGACAAGCGACCAATCAATTTCAGAAATATGAATAAGCCCCTCAAGCCCGTCTTCTATCTTTACAAAAATTCCGAAGTCAACACCGCCGGTTACCTCTCCTTCTACAGTGTCACCCACTTCATATTTTGAAACAATCAATTCTCGTTCCGGTGAACGGGGTGTTTTTTCTGAAAAAATAAGTTTATTTTCTTCAGCATCAGCGGCAATAATAGATACTTCCAGTTTTTCGCCGATAAGTTTTTTAAGTTCAACGGCAATTTTGTCTTTATCTCCATCTTCAACGCGTGGATAATGTTCTAGTTTAAGCTGGGAAGCCGGTAAAAATCCAAGTATTCCTCTCCATTCAAGCATAAGACCACCCTTGTTAGCATCTTTTACTGGCAACTCGTAGGATGTCCTTGTTTTAATAGCCGCCTCTGCCTCATTCCAGAATGCCGCTTTTTTTGCTTCACGAAGCGAGAGCTCCACATATCCGTCCTTGTTTCCAGTATCAATGACCTTAGCGGCAATAGTGTCGCCAATTTTTGTTCTTTTAATAATGTCACGAGTATTTAAATATTCACGCCCATAAATGATTCCAATTCCAAATATTCCCAAATCGACATAAACCGCCGTCTTATCTTTTGCCGTAACAGCCCCGTCAACAACATCGCCAACACTTGGGGGGAATGGGGTTTTTGCTATAAGTATATTCATAAGGTCCTTTTCAGTTGAAATTAAAAGGG
>Ga0209541_10015339_pt1 | contig 11456 bp, 4 predicted proteins | sample RifCSPlowO2_01_FD_184027 | JGI IMG/M metagenome (GOLD analysis project Ga0209541, IMG submission 184027) | Groundwater microbial communities from Rifle, Colorado - Rifle CSP2_plank lowO2_0.1 (SPAdes) (version 2) | ecosystem: Environmental > Aquatic > Deep subsurface > Groundwater | place: Rifle...
TAGTTATAAGTATTTTAAGTATAGTTAATACAAATTCCTATGCTGGATATGATGATTTAATTGTAATGGGTGTTGGTTGTGCTGTTGGTGGTCTTTGGAATCCTATTTGGGGTGGTGGGCAATGTAATATTTGGAGTCCACCTAAAAAAGGAAATTGTGAAAAATGCAATATCAATCCATTGCAGGAGTGTAGTGAATATCAGTGCAAGGCTATTGGAAAAAATTGTAATCTATTAAATGGACAGTGTGTTGACATGTCTAAGGATGATACAAAGGCTCCTAGAATTATTAATTGCAAAAAATTATCAAAATATGAAGAATATCAAGGAAAAAGGGCAGCTGTTTATAATGAAGATGTGTGTAATTTTGGAGAGGTTGTAAAAGGAAAAGGTGTTGTAGCTACTTTGACGACTGATGAATTTGCAATGTGTAAGTTAGATATTGAGTTAGACAAGGATTTTGATGAAATGTTAGAGTCAAATTATTTTGAAATTTTTAATGAATTTTCAGTAAATCATTATTTGATTATTAATCCTGGCGAGGAGCTTACTGAAGATATAATTAATAAGAATTGTGAAAATGGCGAATGCAGATTGTTTATTAGATGTAGTGATGTTACTGGCAATAAAATGAAATATGATTATGCCTTTGTTTTTGAAATTAAGGGGGCTGGAGAGGATATTACACCACCAAGTATAGAATTTAGTGATATTGATTCTGGCTATACAATGAAGTATAATGATAATGTTTTGGATTTTGGATTAGTTGTAGATGATGGAACTGGTGTTAGAGCTTGTAAATACTCTAAGGATGAGGATAAGGATTATAATGAGATGGATACTATGACTTGTTATGGGGAGAGACCTGCTGCTTGCAGTGCAACTTTATCAAATATTATAAATGAGCAAGAAAATAAATTTTATTTTAGATGCGAGGATAAAAAAGGAAATGTTGATAATGTTGGAAAAGAACTGATTATTAATGGTGGAAATTTATTGGGAATGCAAATTTCTATTCCTGCAAAGGTAACTAGAACAAGTAAAATAAGTGTTGTAACAAGTGGTGGAAGCGATAATAATAATGCGCTTTGCTATTATAAGTGTGATAAATGTGATATAAAAGATTATATATTATTTGATAGCACTGGAGCAAATAATCATGAGCAGGAATTATATTTTGTTCCAAATCCTAGTAATTATGATGTTAAAATAAAATGCGAAGATAATGCAGGAGATATTGTTGAAGAGACAAAATCTTTGGTTGTTGGTGCTTTAACTTTAAATGTTAAATTATTGGAGACAAAAATTGATAAACAAAAAATTGATATTTCTATACAAACAAGTGATGGCGAGAAAAATGGAGAGGCAGATTGTAATTTATTTAGGGATGATAATATTAAGCATAACTATGGAGATTTGGAAAGTAAGGGTTCAGAGAATTTAGATGAAAATAAACATGTATTTGAGGTTAATGATTTACAAAATAAGCATTATGATTGGATTGTTGTTTGTAAAGATATTCCTGGGAATGAGAATTATGTTTTAGTAAGCTTTGATATTAATACTCCTAATTTGGATATGAATATTAATCCTTCAACTGGAACAACTTTACCTGAATTACAAACAAGAGTGACTATAACTACAACTAATGGGATAAATAATGGAGCAAGTGTTTGTAGAATAAAGGCTCCTGAAACTGGCTTTATTGATAAAGATCAATTTGAGGGGGAGGATATAGAAAATGGAAAAAAATCAAGTGTGCATGTAATTGATTTGCCTAGCGCAACTGGAAGATTTGGACAGCCTAATAATGTTTATTATATTGTTTGCAGGGATGATGCTGGTAAAACAAATGGGCAAATAGTAACTTATAATATTAATTTAGCTGAATCTGATTTAAAATTTAGTGATTTTAAGTTAGATGATAAAGATGAGTTAAAAACAGATAAGATTAATCCGATATTAAGCTTTGTTACAACTGGAGGAATAAATAGAGATGGGATTGGTGATTGTGATGTAGAATGCAGCCAAAATGAAGATAATGTTTATGGAAGCTCTTCTAATACAAATATTCATGTTATTAAATTTAGTAATTTAAAGGATGGAAGTTATAATTGCAAGATAAGTTGTAGAGATCCTGAATTTTTAGAAAGAGAGGCTAGAGAGGTTGATAAGAGTTTTGTTGTTGAGACACCTGCTTTGAATATTAATGTCATTAGTCCGCAAGGGGATGTAGAAATAAGAAATTTGAGATTAATTATTGATACATTTGGAGGAATTAATAATGGACAAGCTGATTGTTATTATACTGAAAATTTGGTTGATGGGTTTGAAGTAAATAATATTATAGATATAACAAGGGTAGAAGGAATAAGTTATTATTATATGGCAACAAAAATTTACAGTTACCCTGTTGCTGACCCTGTTGCTGGCAATAAATATACTCATGTTGGGATAATAAGTGGAGAGGTCAGAGTTGGAGAGAATACATTATATGTACAGTGTAAAGATAGAGTTGGTAAATTGGCTCCTAGTGCTGGACCGGAAAGGGTTGTTTTTAATGTGATTAGCTGATTTTTATAATGTGTAAGGATTTAAAAGAATTACTTTTGTTTAACTTAAGTTATCATATTTGATAAATATAGGTGTAATAAATTTCACTTATTTTTGAATAAAAGGCTTAGAATTTATTGGTATTGAAATAGCTGTAGATTTATAAATGAATTGGTATTGTAATCCCAATCTGAAAAGAAAGGATCATAACAATAGAAATATTTGAGTAGTCTGTGGATAGATTGTCTAAGACAATTTTTGAAAGAAATATTTATATATAAGCAAGATAATAATTATTTAGTTAAAATAGTAAAATTTAATAAATAAGTTAAATAAGCTTAATAAGTTAAATTACTGAAGATGGTGAGAATAAATATAGAAGTAGAGGATGATTTGCATAAGAGAGCTAAATTAATTTCTGTTAATACTAATAAGACTTTAATTCAATTCATTAACGAGGCTATAAGGGATAAAGTTAATAAGGAGAAAAAATGATTTTTGAAGAAAAAAGAGGGCAAGCAACACCTTTTATAATTGTGGGAATTATAGTAGTTATTTTAGTTGTGATTGTGATTTTTATTAGCAAGCCAACAGCAATTAGCGGTGGATTAAGCATCAGCCAAGTAGCTTCTGTTAAAAACTTTGTTGAAAAGGATTGTGTTGAATATAGATTAAAAGAAGTTTTGACAGATTTAAGAAAACATGGTGGATATTCTCTTTTAGATGTGGAAGAAGGAAATATAAATATGAATAATTATTATGTTTTTTCTAATAATGAAAAGACAAGATATATTTGTTGTGGTCCAAATTATCAACCTAATACTGAAATAGGGATTGAAAATGAGATTAATGAGGATATTAAAAATTATTTATTAAATAGATGTAGTTTAAAAGAATTTAGTGATGATTTTGATATAACATTACCTAAGGAGACTGATATTAAAATCAGTAGCAGTTTAGAAGAAAAGAATGTTTTAGTGAATGTTAAATTTCCTGCTGTTATAAAAAAGGGTTTGCGCAGTATCATACTTGATGATGTATCTGTAAAAGTAGATGAAGATATAAAAAATGTAAATGAGATTGTTAGAGAGGTTGGTAGAATGAAAGAACAAGGAAAAGATATAGATAATATAAAATTTAGTATTAATTCAGATGATATTGATTCAAATTTTGGTGTGGTTTTGGGAGATTGTAATGTTCCTACGGCTTGTCAATTATATATTGAGGGTGATAATTATCTCCATATTTGGACAGACTATGATATAAATAATAATATTGAACCATTTAAATTTGCCATAAAATGAAAAGAATTTATTTATTAATAATAGTTATAATGTTTTTATTATTTATTAAAGGTGTTAATAGCCAACAATTGGGTTGCTGCGTTAAAACTGTTGATAAATTTTATTGTCAAGTTACTGATAAAGATAGTGGTGAATGTAATGTTAATAGTGAATGGTATGGTGGAAAGACAAATGGGCTTGATAGTTGTAGTTCTGATGTTAGTGAATGTGAAGTAGGATGTTGTGTTTTGGAGGGTAGTGGTTATCCTAATTATTATAAAGCTCAATGCGATGATCAAAAATCTGCTCAAGATGAATTTTTTGTTGGTAATTGTCCTGATGGAACAGACCCTAATCATAAAATAGGATGTATTTTAGATACAGGGTTAGATACAGGGAAGTGTGAATGGTGGACTAGTAAAAAATGTAGTAATAAATTTGGGGTTGTTGATGAAACTATAACTAGTGAAACTCTATGTAATGAAAAAACTAGACAAAATGAAGCAAATAAAAGGTGTTGTAAAGCTGATTGTTCTTACAAGTTTGCATATGAGTGTAATGGAGAGGTTGGTGCAAGGGGTGTTCCATGTGGAGATATTCCTGAGTCGTGTGGAGATAAATGCAAATGGGGAAATGAGGAGTGTAAAAATAAAGAAGAAAAAGAGATTGGAGCAGAGGTAATAAAGAAAGATGGTTGTGGTGGAATTAAACATTTAACATATTGTTCTACAGAAGAGTATTGCTTTAATGGTGTGTGTAGGAATGCTAATTGTAATGATAAAAAACATGGTGATAAAGAGTGTATTAAGTCTAATTATGAGCCAGGGAGTAGGGATATTTTAAAAATTTGTGAGTTTGGTGTTGTTAATTTTGTTAAATGTGATGAATTTAGAGAAAGTGTTTGTAAAGATAATGAAAATGAAATGGCTTCTGGACAAGAATTTGATGGAGCTAATTGTTATGAGAATAAATGGGGAAATTGTTTTGATTATAAGGGGAATAATGCAAATGATTGTAAAGCAAAAGGCGATTGTGAGATTATTGATGGACAATGCTTACCAAAATATCCTCCGGGTGTTGAGTTTTGGTTAAGAGATAAAGGAAAAAATTTTGAATCTGGTAAGATGTGTGTATCAAGTTATGATGATAATAAATGTGTAAGAAGCGGGGATTGTGAGGGTGGGAGTGGAATAACTCTTGGGTCTTCTGGTGAAGGAACGAGTGGACTTATTAGTTGTGGTTGGGGATGTTGTATTGAAAAAACTACGGGAGTTCCTAGTTTTACAACTTATAAATTAAGTAAGTTAGCTAATTGTTTATCTATAATTGGATATGAATATTCTAGGGAATTTAAATCTGATTATATATGTACAAATAAAGGACAAATAACATATCTAACTAATTGTCCTGAGGGTGTTGAGTTAAGTGGGAGTGGTTATTGTAAATGTGGGACTACAATTTGTGAGAAAAGTGGTGGAACATGTGTTGTAGATATAGCATTGAATACTGAAACAAATTTAAATAATGAGGATGCTTCTTCTGTACCTGGAGCTATTCAGATTGATTGTGGTTATGGTTGTTGCGCTTATGGTGAAAGCTATTCTGTTATTAAGTCTAATGAATGTAGTGGTAGTTGGAATAATATTGTTTTATGTAAAGGAAGAGCTGGTGATGATGTTGTAAGAGTAGATGATAATCTTAAAGATTGTTCAGTTGAAGCTGTAGAATTTGGGGGAAATTCTTATTGTAAAAAAGATGAAACTGTTTGTAAAATTGTATGATAAATAAAAACAAAAAAAGGATGGTGAAGTTGTTTTTATTAGCTTTTGTTATTTTAATTATTTGTTATAATGTTTATGCTGAAGAATTGAAAATAAGGTCTGATAGGTTAGCAAGTTTTGGAACTGGTGGGACTCGTGAGGATAGAGGTTTATCAACAATACCAGAGACTTTTCCTATTGGATTACAATGTACTATTTGGCAACCTAAGGGTGAAGCTAAATGTAATGAATGTATGGATGATGAAGATTGCAGTTATTATGAATGTAAATCAAAGGGCTTGAATTGTGATTGGGATAATGGAAATTGTTATATTAATGATTGTATTAATATTGATAAAGATGAATTCTGTGATAATGTTGATGATTGTATTGATGGTGATGGCGATGGTTATGGTGATGGTGATGGATGTGAAGGAAAAGATGATTTTCCAAATGATCCCAACCAATATCAATCTATTGATACTGAACCGCCTAAAATTGAATTTATTGATGACGATGTTGTAAATGAAAATGGGGTTTATATAAAAACAATTAGAAAAGATTTAAATGCTTTTTCAGTTAAATTTAAGGTAACTGATCAAAGTAGTAGTATTATTTGTTATTTTACACCACCAAATTTACCTTATAGCTCTTTATCTGGAGGTTCTAATATCCGGACTTTTGAGTTAGCCAAATTTAATGATGAGCGTATTCAATTAAAGTTTTCTTGTGAGGATGAAAATGAAAATTCTGCTGAAGCTGAATTGGTTGTTGTTAGAAAAGAAAATTTATATGTTGAATTTCAAGAGTATTTTAATGAAGATGCTATAATTCGAGGGGAAAGTGGAAATAAGGTTGATAATAATGGGGATGATATGATTGTTAAAAGTGATAGACTTACAAAATGTTATTATAATTTAAATAATGGAAAGGAGTTAATATTTCCTGAGAGTACTTGTGATAAAGAAGATAGATCAAAGACTAGTTGTATGTGGAGAGAAGTGCATACAGCTTTATTAAATGATTTCTTTACAACAAAAGGGATTTATAATATTAAAATAAGATGTATAGATGATTATTCAGAAGAAGATAGCAAACCTTATGAGAATATTTTTGTAAATATTGAGCCTTTAAGTATTAACTTAAATTATATGGATAATTCAAATGGAGAAAATAAATTATATAAAACCTTAACTGGAGAGGTTAGTGGTGGATTAGGTACTAATATAGAATGTAAGTATCAAATTTTAAATGGTTTTGATAGTGATAATGATGTTATTGATGAGTTAAAAGGATGGAAATATGATAATATTTGTCCTAGTGGAATAGCCACTAATTTTTGTGGGAGCATAAATACTATTGAAAAAAGTGGAGAAAACTATATTATTAATCAAGATTTACCAGAGCCTTTAGATGGCAGTAGCAAGTATTATGGTATTATTTGTAGGGATTCTGAGAATAATGCAATACAAGGAACTGATTATGTTAAGATTAAGGATTATGTTACTTCTTTGAGTATTAATTTAGGAGCAGGGGATAAAGGAAGTTATGCTGATGTAAGTATTATAACAAGTGGTGGTTTATATAACAATGGAATGGCTAATTGTTATTATAAGGAGAACAGTGCAAATGTTGTTAATTTAGATAATAGTTTTACTAAAATTAGTGATAATCCAAATAACAATTTTAATTTTAAACTGCCTAAAGAAGGTGTTTTTAGTTCTGGGTCGCATAGATATCATTTTATCTGTGTAGATGCTAATGTTGAAAAGAATTATGATAAAGAAAGTTATATATATGAATTTCTTCCTGAAGTTGAGGCTGGAGCTTTAGAGTTTACTTCTTTTAAGTGTTTTAATTGTGAAGATATATCAGATGAAAAAGATGTTGGTGGTTTTACCCAGATTTGGGCTTTAGAGACTAGTGGAGGACTTTATGGAAATGGCAAAGCTGATTGTAGTTATAATTGTCAGGATGAAAATGAAAATGGTATATATAATGAGTTTGATGATACACAAGATGTTGGAAATTCTTATTTACATAAAAAGAGTTTTAGCATTAATGAAAATATAAAAAATAATGAAAAATATATTTGTAAGTTTAAATGTAATGATGATAATAAAATATGGGAACAGCAGACTGGAACTAATCTAAAATTAAAAGATTTAAGATTAAAAACTCCTGAGTTAAGGGTTGAAGATATTAAAGTTGTTGAAAAAAGTATGACTAGTAGAGAAATAATTGTTAAAACGAGCGGGGGTTATGATAAGAATGGAAAAGCAAGATGTATGATAACAGATAATTTGCTTGACGAGTTAAAAGATAATAGTAAGGATGATTTCTTTAATGATAATATTGCACAATTGAAAAATGGCTATCCTAATTGGTATTTTGATGAGATGGATAGAGATGCAAAATCAAGTTATGATGATGAGAAATTAGTTAGATTATATAGAAAAACTATTCCTGTTTCAAAGGAGGGAACTTATTCTTATTGGATAGAGTGTAGAGATGTTGATGCAAAAGGAAGATATTCTACAAATAGGAATGGAAAAGAAAAAATGGCTGATTTAATACAGTTTAGTGTTGAATTCAATGATTTAACTATTAGTATAACAAAACCTATTAGTGGAGAAGTAAAAGGTTTAGAAACAGCTGTAGGGTTTGAAACAAGGGGGGGAACAAATAATGATGGGGATGTTAGTAAATGTGAAATTTTAGAGAATGATAATGTTAAAGCAACTGTTAATAGGAATAGGGAAGATGTTATAACTGGGATTTATAGTAATAATAAATTGATTGGAAGAAAGTTTAGCACTATCTTGACTGGTTTAAAAGAGGGTCCAAATTCTTATCAAATAAAATGTTATGATAATACATATCCGAACATTATTACTGGTGTTGTTGATTTGGGTTTTAATGCTGTTGTTGAATCATTTTTGATAGATACTGATAACTTGGATGATATTAATAATATTGATAAAGCTAAATTTAATTGGATAGTTACTACGAGTGGTGGTATTAAGGGTAGTGGGAAAGGAAGTTGTAGTTATTTTATTAAAAATATGAATCAAGTTGAGGTTAATAAAGATAATTTTAATTTAGTTAAGAGTGAGGGTGAGAGTAGTATTTTTTCTGCTGTTATTGATGTTAAGGATTTAAATGGTGGTGTTTATGACTTTGGATTAAGGTGTAGTGATGATAGAACAGATTTAGAGAAGCTTCATGAAGGGATATCTGTAATGATAACGAGAATTAATTGTAATGAAGGAAGTATATCTAAAACAAATGCTGGCTGTTATTGTGGTAATACTTTGACAATAGCTGCTAACCCTGCAAAGGGTGGACATTATGGGACCTATTGCTGCAGTGATGGAACTATTAGAGATAAAGAAGAGGACTGTGGTGAAATTCCTGTTGTTGATTGTACTGATTCTAAATATGATGCTGGTCTACAGACCTGTACAAGTGTCGGATGTAAATGGTCTGGTAATAATTACAAATGTGATACTGATTGTTATACTGGTTGGATAGATTCAAATAATGATAAAATATGTGAAGCTCCTGAAGCTAAAACGTTTACAGTTAGTGTAACAAAACCACAGGATGAAACTACAATAGCACAATTGCCTGTTGAATTATGGGTAAGCACACAAAAAGAGGCAAATTGTCAATATAGATTAGGAACTAGAAATATATTTAATGAATTTGAAGAAGTATCTGGAGAAACTTATAACACTTTTGATAGTGCAAGCCAAAATAAAAAGCAGTTTATGAAGAATCTTGGTTCTTTACAAAATAAAAAATATATATATCATGTGCATTGTGATGCATTAGATGGAACTAATGATTATGGAGATGCTTATGTTGACTTTACAGTTAATATTGCAGGTGGTGGGTGTACATTAGACTGTGATTCTGATAATAATTGTATTTCTGCTTGTGCAACAACTTCTGAATGTGAAGCAGACCCTGACTGTGTAACTCCTAGAGAAGAATGTGATAATGATCAGGATTGTGATGGAATTTTAGATTCTCAAGATAAAGATAATAATACCCCTATAGGGTGCCATGTTGATTATAGAGGAAAGCATATGGATAAAGATAAGGATAATGTTTGCGATTGTAATCCTGAGATAGATGAAACCCCCCAATGTGATAAATGTTTAGGAACAATTAATAATTGTGAACCTGTAGATACTAATGATGGAGAAACAAAAGGTTGCCCTACTCTTGAAGCTTGTGAAAAAGATGCTTGTGTGGATGATAAATATTGTAAAGGGGCAGGAAATTGCGGGGCATGCGGAACTCCTTTATTTGGAACAAACTTTAATTGCCCTCAACTTTTGTGCCATAGTCTAGGAGATTGTTATTGGCAGGACAAGTTATGGAACTTTGATTTATGCAGTGATTGCCCAAGCAGTTGTAGTGGGTTTGGGAGTGATGGAGAGAGCTGTGTTAATGAGGATGATTATTGTGATTTAAATTGTTATTGGGATACAATAAATAGCGAGTGTAAAATAAAACCAGGCGAGAGTGTAAAAAAAGAATTAAATGATTGCAATACTAATTGTGATGATAATGATGGCTGCACTTGTCCAAGTAACTGTGTAAAAACAGAGGTTAAAGATAATGAGAATTGCGGGGGTATTCCAGGGGCTTGTGTTAATCAAGCAATTGATTCTCAACCAACTGGCTGTACTGGTAATAATTATTGTGATGGCCAAGGAAGTTGCGTGAGCATGTATTGGAGATATGATAATTCTGGTATACTTTGTAAGACTTCTAATACTTACTCTAAATGCACACCAAGTAAAATTTATACTAATTTGGTAGGGCAAGATACAGCAAGGAGGGGTGTTATTCCAACAGCTTATTTATCTGAATTTAGCGAATCTGGACAGGCTACATGGTGTGATCAATATGCATGTGCTGTTGGCAGTCCAAATGTATTAGATTGCCAAGGCAGTGAGCCTATGGGAATTGGTGTAATAAAAGGGGTTTCTTCTTATCCTGAAGGTTATCAAACAATATCTTGGACAAATATTTCGGATGGAAGAATCTTAGGGGCATGTGAATGGAAATGTGATACTAATTATGTGCCATTTGGGAATAGTTGTGTAACTTCTACATCTGTCCAAGCTCAGCAGTGTTCAATCAGCTCAATTAATTGGGTAAACAAAGCTGGAACAACTATTAGTAGTGCTGATGATGGGGAAGATGTTTATGGAATTATAAGGGGGACTAATTGTAATATAGGAAGCAGTGTAAATTATGAAATAAAAGAAAAGGATACTGCTTTAGGTGTTGATGAGTTAGCAGCTGATGATACTCTAATTAGCACTAGTATTTCATTTACAACTGCTAATGTTGCTTATATTACATGGCAAGCTACAAGGCAGAATGATTTAGCAGCTCCATATAATTGGTATTATATTAAAATAAATGATAGAGAGTCTATTTTGTTAGAAGTAAGAGAGGTAGTTTCTGATGCTAGACGAACTGTTTTAACTGAGTGTACAAAGTGTAATGACCCTGATGGTTGTACTTGCCCTGATGGCTGTTCAATTGTTGGGGATATTAATAGAAGGCAGAATTGTGGTCAAGCTATAGAAGATAAAACACCTCCTCAAATAATACAAATAGTTTCTAAAAGTGCAAGGAATTATATATTGACAAATGAGGCAGCATTCTGCTATATTTCAGCAAATAAGGATGGTCCTTGGGATAATGGATTAAGCAGAGAGGGCGGTAAAAAGCATTTAATAACTTTAAGTGGAGCATATTATATTAAATGCATTGATTTAGCTGGTAATTGGGGCGGGGTTGTTAGTATATCTTAGTTTAAAATGAAAAATGAA
>Ga0209541_10015340_pt1 | contig 11456 bp, 16 predicted proteins | sample RifCSPlowO2_01_FD_184027 | JGI IMG/M metagenome (GOLD analysis project Ga0209541, IMG submission 184027) | Groundwater microbial communities from Rifle, Colorado - Rifle CSP2_plank lowO2_0.1 (SPAdes) (version 2) | ecosystem: Environmental > Aquatic > Deep subsurface > Groundwater | place...
TCATTGCGGAGATGAGATTTTTTGGAATACCCATAAGAAATTCACTTATTGTAAGTGCAAGAAGATCTGGGTTGATGGTTGCGAGGATTACGTCCGGGTCGGTGGCAACGAGGGAGACTATAAGGTGATTCACAAGTAAATTTATGAACAAAAAATCATCAAATAAAAGTTTTCACTCTGAACGCGAAGGTCAAATAAAGTTTTTCAATGATCTAAGAATCATCGCCGATGTTGAACTTACACACAACACTGATGGCGTATACAAAGGCACATTATTTGAATTTAAGCTTACGATTTCAGATATTAACAAAGTCTTATTTCAAGCTATAAAATATCTTAGCCATAAGCGAATTAAAGGCGAGCCAATACCGGCACAAATTTTGCTCGTAGCTCTTAATGAGGAAAATGCCTATCTATTTAATTCTGGTGATTTTCTTTCTGATATAGAAAAACCTTATGCCGGGGCGGCAAGCAAAAACAATGCTGATTTTAGTACCAAAATCAAACCAGATAAAATTGACTACAGTAATATAAAAGGCCTGCAACGGCTCACAGAAATTTTAGAAATACAAAAATATACCAAAATTCATATTGATGTATTTGATGTAGTGGGCTGGGCAAACCACTTTTACACCGTAAATCCAAAAGCTAGTAAGAGTAAGTTATTTGAAGAACTACGCTCGCCCAAAAAGTTTAAAGATTATATTTATCCATGGAAAGGCAAGGACATAGAATTTAGATACATTAATGATCTATTAAACGCTTTAACACTCAAAAAAGAACTCGGCGCTTTCTATACACCGTCGCCATATTGTCGCAAGGCAACCGAGCTTGTGCGTCGCGCCATAAAACAATTACCGAAAGGGAATGGCCACGATTACATAATTCTTGATCGCACTGCTGGTACTGGCAATTTGGAAGAATTTTTAACCGACAAAAAAGTAAATGATATTACGATTGACGAACTAGATAGATATATAGACAAAGAACTGAAAACTAAATATTTGCAAAGTAAAAAGGACATTATAAACACATTCTATTCTGGTCGTCTTTTTGGCGATCTTACAGTTGGTGAATTAGAAAAGCACAAGACAAAGATTAGTCTCCACGATTATCTATCTGACAATGAAATCAGCCACGCAATAGTGAACACCTACGAGCTAAAAGAATGGATTGTGCTAAACGAACGACTTGGCGATAAAGTAAAATTAATTATCCCGCCACCCATGGAGGTTACCGGGCGTGAACCTCTTGTCAATGGCGGTGATGCTTTGAGTGAGCAATTTATACTAGGAAAAACAAAAATTAAGATAAGTAAAGAGTACGTCAACTCTATTGCCGAGCTAAATAATTTTGTAAAAAATAAAAAAACGAACATTATTCTATTAGAAAATCCGCCCTATCGAGACACAACATCCAATACTCATTTAGCAAGTTCTGGAAAAGGTACAAATATTGTTAAGGATGAAATGGCGTCTGAAAAGAAGTGGGGGGCTACGCAGAACGATATTGCCAATCAGTTTATTTGGTCGGGATGGAAGCACTATCTCACGAAACCTGATGATTATTTCGTACTGTTTAGTCCGATAAAATATTGGAAATCGCTTGGTCTTGGTGAAAAGAGATTTGTTGACGGCTTTTTGTTTAACCGTCAATTTTTCCATGCCGGTCCTAGCGCTATAAGCTGTATTTTGTGGCAAAACACTGACGATAGCCGTGAGGAATTGACACTTAAAGCTTTTGACATCGACACGAATAACACGCCAGAACAAGAGGATGACACTATTGTTTATTTCAAGGATATAACAATCAAAAAAGTACACGAATCATTGAAGTCATACTTTGATAAACGAAAATTTGATGACGATATTGAGGGGTCAATCGTTGTCGAACTATCTGGTCTTGAGTCGTCTAAGAAGATTACGAAAAAACCAATTTACAATAAGAATATAGTTGGTCATATCAGAATCACAAGCTTCAATCTTGATCCGATAAGCATGTCATTGACGACAACAATAACACATAACGGACTAATGAAAACAATTGGTTTTTATCTTCGTTCAGATAATTTTGTAGATAAGTTGCCGTTATTTGCAGCAAAACTCTACCCTCAAAAGAATTGGTATGAGCGAGATGTTTATTTCACTACCGCAGACGGCGGGGACCGCTATCTTAAAGATAAAGATTTCTTAAAAACCTGTTTTATTTTTGCCTGCTTAAGTCAACGCAACCATTGCCGAAGTTTTGACGGAAGCGATGGCAGATTTTACAAAAACGAACTTTGTTTTGACAAAGGCACGGTAGCAAGTAATAAATTAAAAACATATAAACTTACCAAAGAAGAAAAAGATCTTTTGGATAATTTTACCGATATACTCTCAAAGGCAAAAGCAACCAAAACATACAACCGCAAATACACTTATGGAACTTATCAGATTGATGAGGAGTTAAACACCCGTTACGAAAATGAGAACGATGAATGGATTTATGATTATCCGGAACTAAATACAGCAATCAATAGTTTAAAGACAAAATTAGCCAAATACTACGAAAATAATATTCAGCCAAAACTATTTGAATATGAGCTATTAAAGTAACTATGGAAAATGATATATACAAACAAAAAATTGCGTTTCTTACCGAGGAACTAGGAAGGATTGGAACAATTCTTTCAGATCAAAGAGCGGGGACAGGAATTCTTCTGACAATTGCTGGACTGCTTTCATTTCTCCCCCAACTAATCATTATGAATAATGAATATCTACCCTCTTTTTTATTTTGGACTTTCTGGTTACTTGTTATCGCCATAGCTACCTATTACCCAGCTTCTTTACGAGTATCTTCTATTGTTAAGGGACATCCGTTTGCCTCTATAGGGTCATCGTTAGAAACAGAGATTTTAAAAAATATAACAGAGTATCTGGATTTAGTTTGGAGAAAAACTGTGGAAAATCACGATTCTGTATTACGGTGGAATAGTATAAGTAAATCTTTCCTATACGCCTATTTCTTTTCTTTGGTCACGAATTTATATGTGTTCGTATTCCACGGAACTCCTAATCTTTGTACTTCCATATCATTACTAATAGGATCTTTACTCGTTGCTATATTTTTGTTCATGTTCCCAAAAATGAAGTCATTGAAAGGTAAAGTAATAGGCGATAAATAAGTTGTTTCGAAGAAGGTCGAAAGCATAAAACAAATTTATGGCAAATACACAACATTACATTTTCATAGATGAGTCGGGTAATCCGGGGAAACCGTTTGGAACATCATGATAAAATCAAAATATGACCTCATACAAACACACTCAAATTGGTTACTTGATGCTGGTTATCACGCTGGTCGTGCTGGTACTTTTCGCATGGCTTCAGATCACGGCCAGAGCTGAACCTCCTTCGTACGACTCCGGCGCAAATTTTGCCATTACCGCCATAATGGCACTCATTCTGTTTATCCTTGCATCATTTTCAACGCTTACCGTCTCCACTCACGAACAATTTTTGAAAATCCGTTTTGGCTGGGGTATTTTCCGCAAAAAGTTTTCGTTAACCGATATCGCCACTATCGGAAAAGTAAAAAATCATTGGTATTACGGCTGGGACATCAGATTGTGGTTCTGGCCATATATGTGGATTTTTAATGTCTCCGGCTTTGACGCGATTGAAATTCGAATGAAGGACGGAAAAATCTATCGTATCGGCACGGACGAGCCGGAAAAACTTGAGGCCGCGATCAAGCAGGTTATACGTTCTTAATTTCAAAATAGCTCTGCCAAAAAATTCGCTATGAAAATCTTATATGCTTATGCAAGAACCGTTCTTGCTAGTTTACATGGTCGACACCGAGTGTCTGACATATCATTCAAAAAGTGATGTCGCCTGATTCTTCAATTCAGCTGTTTTTTCTTGTAATTCCAGCAATTTGATTGATCTATCAACATCCCTAGCGGAAGCAGTGCCGTATTTTTTCTCCGCGTCTTCGAATCCCCCTTCTTCCATTGCCTTATTAAATTGTTTGTCTATATCACGACTTCTCCCAATAATTTTTGCGTAAAGATTTCCTATTTGCTCTTCGAATTCTTCGATATCGTGAATCAACCCTGTCGCCTGAATCTTTAGCGCTTCTCGTCCCTTGGGATCTCTCTGCTTGAACGCCAATTTTTTATATCTCTCCTCAAAACTTCCATACTTCCTCTCCATTTCAATTATCTCTTTGCTTTCTTCAAAACTGACTGGCGTTTTATCGCCAACTTTCTTTGATGCGCCATCACTTTCTTCCCTATTAAAATCACTCATTCTAAATATTTCTCCCATGGCTACGGAATTAAAACATCAACAAACTAGATGCGATATCATTATACTTATGAATACCAAACATTTGTTTAAAGTTGCATCGGCGTGGATTAGTTTTGTTTATTCATTCTTGAGCATGCCTTTGATCTGCTTACGAAGTTTCGGTGTATCCTTATGACCATGCGCGTCAATAGCGTGTTGGATCGCTATAGGAAGCACTTCAGATTCCTCTCCGGAAATGGTAAGGGTGCAATTCTTCTCACTTGGAAATTTACGACAATCGGCGACTTTTCTTGACATATATTATTATTAGATACTAATAATCTTCATTATTATATCGCTGTGACCACACGTCTGGCAACATTTATACCAACCTTGACATATGTAATATATTTGGTATAACGGGCACAGAGAGAACAAATTTACATGAGAGGAGAAGAGTAATGAGCATGCTGGTAATCGTCGGTATAATTTACGGGATCGCTATCGTCGGCCTAATGGTAGCGATCTGGTCGGATCGACGGTGGTACAGGCGCCACCCAGGCGCCGAGGAAAAATTCGGGCGGATTGATGATGAGCTCTGTAAAAAAGAGGGTAGGTAGTGAAATCAGAAGATTCGCCCCAGTTGGAAAACCGCCACATGCGAGAAATGTGGCGGTTCCTATTTTTATAATCCTCAACTTCCCTATTTTTGATATACTTTTCTGATGGAAGAAATTACACAAAACTTACTTTTTCTGAACAAATTGAGCGTACTAAAAATAAGTTTTGAATCGATATGGGAAAAACAAATTGTTGACATAATCTTATTTTAGAGTAATTTAGGTTACAGAAGGAAAGAGTACAGTAAAGAAAGGAGGATCAACGATGTTATTAGAAAGCGTCACCTCATCTTGGGCTGGGCATCAAAACATGGAAGGATTTCCCTTTTGGCCCAAAACACTACCCACCAAGAGTTCCTACAAGCAAGACGAAATTCATCAAGTGACTAAAACCAAGTGTTTTCGGACTGTAAAATGGGTTCGTCTATGGAGAAGAGTGGGCCGAAACACCTCAACGGGTAAACATATATGGAAATGGCAAGATGCCTACTGGCTAGACTAACTCTAACCACTGGGAAAGTGCATCCGCCCCCGAAAGCCGAACGCTTTCGCGGGCGGCTTTCGTTTTTATAAATAAAAAAAGAAGGGGGAGCAAAGCTCCCCCTTTCACTCACCAAATCTAAGCCGTGGCTCGGTCGTATGCCTCGCTTTGCGTAGCGAGCTTTTGGGCCAATCTTACAATTGGCTCCGCAAATTTTTTGAAACCAGTTCGCATGATCCGTCCACGAACTAGTTTCGCCAAGAGTTCTTTATGTCTTTCCGATTTCCAGGGAAGACCCGAAAAATCGAACTCCTGGCTAAAAACCTTCTCATACACCTCAAACATTGGCCCTTCCCATTCCTCTTCAAAATAGTGGTGAATTTCACGTACATTCGCAATTACTTTGTCGCTCACCACCCTTACTGTTAAACCAGAACCATCCGGCATTACGGCCATCAAACAACTTGGTTTTGACACTGTATCCTCCTATCGCGTTAGTTCGTCATTTTTACTACAAATCTGGCTAGATTATAACTAAAAATATGTAAATGTCAAATAACCAAGGTGAAATGCACGCACATTAAACACTGGGATTAGATAAAGAACGTTGGTATACTAAAACCATGGCAAAAAATGGATCAAAAGGTAGGGGTCGTCAAGGTATAATCAGAAATCGCTCGCAGGTATTCAGCGGACACAATAAGCGCTTTACTAAGATTAATAACAAAACCGGTCGATTCATGAACCAGATGGCTCATAAGGGTAAATTTTTCAAGAGTATAAAAATAAAATAATCACTATTCCTTAAACAGTGGTAATAAAAATAAAATATGAAGACCTTTCTTAAGTTTTTTGATGTTTTAGAGGATAAAATTCGCTTTTCCTTGAGCAAACGACCGATTCTTTATGGTCTCGTAAGCGGTGTCGGCATTGTTCTCTTTTTTCGAGGAGTTTGGCTTCTGGCCGACGAATTTTCATTCATGACGGGACTTGTAACCCTTATAGCAAGCATTATTATTTTGCTCCTTTCGGGAGCGTTCGTGGAACACTTTATTAGCGACAAAATTATTACCAGTGGAATCAAAAAAGAAAAGAAACTGGTTGAAAAGGAGGCGGCGGAGATTTATGCCGAAACAAGTGTTCTCCGCGAAGTACAAAAAGATGTTCAAAAACTTGATAAGAAAATTTCTGCCTTAAACGATACTCTTAAAAACGAATGATGACACAAATAAAATTCAAAAACCGTGAAGAGGCTGGCAAGCGACTTGCCAAACGGCTTGAGAATTATGCCAAAGAAGATGTGGTGGTTTATGCTTTGCCCCGCGGCGGTGTGGTGGTGGGAGCAGAAGTGGCGCGTGCTCTTCACGCGCCACTTGATATCCTCACTGCGAGAAAAATAGGCCACCCAGACTTTCCAGAGTTCGCTATCGCCGCCGTCGGTCAAAATGGGTATGTGGTAAAAAACAAAGAAGCGGCATCAGCCATCGGAGAAGATAGGTTTGACGAGTTGGTTGAGAATGCGCAAATTGAAGCGCGCAGAAGACACAGTTTGTATCTCAAGGGAATTCGTATCCCGGAAGTGACGGAAAAGATAGCGATAATCGTTGACGACGGTTTGGCCACCGGACTAACTGTCCGGGCAGCATTGAACGATCTTAGACCGCACAAACCGAAGAAAATTATCCTGGCGGTTCCAGTGGCTCCGGATATTACAATGACTACGATGGCAGACGAGGTGGATGATTTTATCTGTCTTTATCCCGACCCGAATTTTGTGGCTATTGGTATGTATTATGAAGAATTCTCGCAAGTGTCCGATAAAACCGTTATAAAACTTCTACGATCGGTAAATATGAAAGCCATAAAAGTAAAAGTAAGAAAATGAGAAATCATGATAAAATTGATAAAAAGAAGCTTCTGCGTCAGATGAATCATCTGACCGTACCACCACGTCTTGAAGGTGTGGTAAAAAATACCAAGATGAATCCGATACGAAAGAAGAAAAAATCAATAAATAACATGCTATATGAAAGGCTACGTCACAAACATTGAAAAGCTCTCGCTTGAGAATGAGAATTTTCGCAAAGTTTTATACACGGACAAAAATAGCCAGCTTGTCCTAATGTCGCTTCTTGTCAGAGAAGAAATCGGCGAGGAAGTGCATGACGTTGATCAGTTTCTGCGTGTGGAGAAAGGAAGTGGTACGGCTATTCTAAACGATATTCCGCATAACATTACTGACGGCAGTGTTATCATTGTTCCGGCGGGTACCAAACACAACATCGTGAACTCCGACTCCGGCTCCATGAAACTTTACACTCTCTACATGCCACCGCATCACCGTGACGGCGTTATTCACAAAACCAAAGTTGAAGCAGAGACCGATACGGAACACTTTGACGGACAGACTACAGAGTCAAAAAATAATTAAAAATTATTTCTCCCGAATAGGCTACCAACATCACTACAGTGACACTGCCGGCCAATAATACTGGAGCTAATCGTTTAAATGATATGCCCAGAAACGCGAGAGCAATCATAAGGATATCATTTGGAAGCGGAGTGAGTCCGATATAAAGATAAACACCAAACAAGATAAGACTTGGAGAAACTTTTTCCATTTTAGAAACAAGCCGCAGAGAAACAGGCTTGATATTTTCTCTTAACACTTGGACACTATATCGCGCAACAAAAAAGAAAATAGCGTCGCTGATAAAAATCCCCAGACCGCCGAAAAGACCGAGAAGAAACGGATTCGCGCCCCCGCTTGAAAAGGCCACTACTGAAGTAAAAAAAGAAATACCAGTTACAGTCGATAGCCCGCCAAACACCGCCAACAAAAAAGAGACAAAGTATGTGTTTTCAACGCCAATATAATCCACTATCTCCTTCGGAGTAACATAGATAGAAATTAAAACAAACGCCAAAAGAAAGGCAACAAGAAATACAATTATGCCGTGTCTTCTAATGAAGTTAGACATATACGCATATTCTGACAGAAAAAGATACCGATTAGTAGTTCCGCCAGATTGATTATATAATGGTAAACAGAAATGATTTTAGTTTCAGAGATAAAAAAGAAAGGAGGGTTCGACCATGTATCTACTGTTTACACTAGGTGTCGCAATGATTGTGTCGCAGATAGCGGTGTTTAGCACCACCATCTATCTACATCGAACGATGGCGCATTATGCGCTGACATTGCATCCGTCAATGGCTTGGATATTTCGTTGTTTCTTGTGGATTACCACAGGACAAAAAACGCGAGAATGGGTAGCGGTGCACCGCAAACATCATACATTTGTAGATAGAGAAGGCGACCCTCATAGCCCGATTCTTGAGGGTTTCTGGTCTATACAACTTGGAAACGTCGTTCACTATGCACGAGCGCTAAGGGATAAGAATATCCTGATAAAGTACACTCCAGACATTAAGGAAGATATTTGGGACAAGTGGTTTTTCAACTATGGTTTGCTTGGTGTCTCACTAGGTACCGTGATACTCTGTGTGCTCTTGGGTTTGGGATGGGGATTATTGGCAGCCGGTGTCCATGCCGTGACATATGTCTTTATACTTTCGTCATCCATTAATGGATTATGTCACTATAAAGGATATGAGAACTTCTTCAACACGGCGACCAATCTTAGATTCGTGGCACTGATTACTGCGGGCGAAGGGTTGCATAATAATCATCACGGATTCACGCACAGTCCCAAGTTCAGCGTTAGATGGAATGAGATAGACCCAGCGTGGCCAGTAATCAAGGTCTTAAATACACTAGGATTGGCCCGCCGAGTGAAAAAGACGATCTCTGAACAAGGGCTGAAGTTCTAAATTTAAAGGAGGATTAGATACTTCACGCTACTCGTGGCCCCAAGTGCAGATGCGCTTGGGGCCATTCTGTATTCTAAATATCAACAAGCTATACACATTTCATTAACAGGATATCCACCAATTTATTCGCAAAATTGATTTGACTTTTTAAAATTTCGAGATAATGATTATATGAGGTCAGCTTCATTGAGGAGATTCCTTAAACAATATAACAAAGGGATCTCAAATAATTGAGTGTTATGAGCCTCAATCAGAGATAACCCAAAATAACAAAAAGCGGAATCATCCTCTGACACGGAGCAGACCGCGAAACGAAAATCCCCCATTCGGGGATTTTCGTTTGAATCATGTTAAAATTAAGCGGATGAATCCCGTTAGAAGTTCAACTCGTACAATGTATAGTGATAATATAATTATTAGTAAACTTCTAACGGGATGAAGAAAATTATTATCATTATAATCATAGTCGCTGGCACCGTCCTTGTTTATGCCATGCGTGATAATCTTCCTACCGATACAACCGAGGCTCCGACAATAAATGACACCCGCACTTTCCGTCCCGACCCATCAAGCGCTACTTTTATATTTGACAATGAAATGATTACTCTCTCAGCAGGAAAAAATGAGAAATCAATAGTCCCCGGTAGCGTACTTGTGGAGGAGACTGTCTTAATGAATAAATTCGCTTATGGCGATCTCAACGCGGACGGCAAAGAAGACACGGTCCTTCTTTTGGCTCGCTATGGCGCCGGTTCCGGAATATTTATATATCTAGCGGCTTTTACATCAGGACCTGTGACTTACAAAGGCTCAAAAGTTATTTTTATTGGGGATCGCATCGCTCCTCAATCTCTTTCTATAAAAGGAGACGCTGTGACCGTAGAATATTTAGACCGTAAGCCTAACGAAGCTTTTGCCGCCGAACCGACTGTCTCTGCATCAAAACAATTTATCTACAAGAACGGAGAGTTTGTAGAAAAATAAAAATTGTGTTTTAATAGTCGCTTATGGAAATTCGCAATATAGCGATTATCGCGCACGTTGACCACGGTAAGACTACCCTTACAGATGCTTTGATGCGCCAAACCGGCGTCGCAGCAGAAGGAGTTTCGATGGACTCAAATGCGCTTGAATTGGAACGCGGTATTACCATTTATGCAAAAAATACTTCCATTTTCTATCCTTCGACAAACTCAGGACGTGCCGTCACAAAAATAAATATCGTTGATACCCCCGGACACTCGGACTTCGGCTCCGAAGTGGAGCGTGTGCTACGTTCCATAGACACGGTGCTTCTTGTTGTGGATGCTCAAGAAGGACCGATGCCTCAAACTCGCTTTGTTCTAAAAAAGTCTTTGGAGCTTGGGCTAAGACCCATTGTGGTGATAAACAAAATTGACAAACCAGCCGCAGAACCAGAAGCGGCGCATGAATCCGTACTCGGACTTTTCCTGGAACTGGGCGCCAACAACAAACAAATAGACTTCCCCACCGTATATGCCATCGGACGAGAAGGCATCGCCAAGAAAAATCTAACCGATGAATCTAAAGACCTGGCTCCTCTTCTGGATACGATTCTCGAACATGTGCCCCCAGCGAATAGTCTCACAGAAGAAAGGAGCGAGACCTTGAGAGCCCAGCCCTTCAATTTGGCTTATGATAATTTTCTGGGACGATTGGCGATTGCGCGGATTTACGAGGGCACATTAAAAGACGGGCAGAAAGTCTTTGTAAAAAAACCCGATGGGAAAACATATACTGGAAAAATCAGCAAACTCTACACTTTTGAAGGACTCAAGAGAAAGGAGGCGGATGAAGTAGTCGCTGGAGATATTTGCATGCTTGCAGGACTGCCAGAGATATATATCGGCGATACGATAACGGCAAGCGAAAACACTCCGGCTCTACCGGCGATATCGGTAGATGAACCGACTGTCTCTCTTAATCTGCTCATCAACGACTCCCCCTTTGCCGGGCGGGTTGGCAAATTTGTAACTGGTCGACAAATTCGCGAACGCCTCGAGCGTGAATTAGAAGTAAATGTTGGACTTAAGGTAGATTTCTCTTTCGGTGAATTTATAACTGTTTATGGTCGAGGGGAGTTGCATCTTGCCATTCTTTTGGAAAATATGCGGCGCGAAGGATTTGAGCTTCAAGTGTCTCAACCGCATGTCATTACCCGTAAGGGTAATGATGGTGAGCTTGTCGAACCATTCGAGGAAGTAATAGTTGACGTGCCCGAAC
>Ga0209541_10015346_pt1 | contig 11453 bp, 13 predicted proteins | sample RifCSPlowO2_01_FD_184027 | JGI IMG/M metagenome (GOLD analysis project Ga0209541, IMG submission 184027) | Groundwater microbial communities from Rifle, Colorado - Rifle CSP2_plank lowO2_0.1 (SPAdes) (version 2) | ecosystem: Environmental > Aquatic > Deep subsurface > Groundwater | place...
AAATCAAAAAGTCAGGAGAAATTTCCGTAGTCGCGGGTCTAATATTAACCTTTGCTTATTATCTACACGAGAGATTTTGGTTGTGGGTTAGGAAATAATCATGAAACTCGGCATTATCTTACAATCCAATAAGCCGGAACATATTTGGAACACCTTGCGCCTAGCCATCGCTTCACTAAAAGCGCAACATTCGGTTCTTGGCATAGTAAAAAAATTATCTCGTTCGCAGTGTGGGTATTTTTTCTGCTGCGATGCGGCGGTGATGAGAAACACAATCATTGAAAAATTGATAACATTTGATCGGTTTGGTATTATAAAAGCACCATGAAAACTATAAAATCTATTCTCATTTCGCTCCTATTTGTTCCTGTTTTGGCTTTTGCTCACGAGCCAGTGGCGTTGCCGAACGCGGGACTTACCCCGGAAAGCGCTTTTTACTTTGTTGATAAGATCGGCGAGGCGTTGCGGGAATTTTTCACTTTCAACCCGGAGGGCAAAGCGCATCTCCAGATTGATTTTGCCGCCGAGCGTATCGCCGAGATTAAGATTATTTTGGAAACGAAAGGTGTGAATGCGAAAGGATTGGGAATAGCTCAATCTCGACTTCAGGCAAACATTGCTAAAGCCGCCGGCATTGTTGAGGGCGAAAAATCAAAAGGAAAAGATGTAAGCGAGCTCGCCAAAAGCATTAGCGAGGATTTTGACGCAAACAAAGAGGCCTTGAAGCGGGTCTTCAAAGACGAGGAACGCTCACTTGAAGCAAAAGAGGACGAGCTCAAAGCAAAAATCCGCGAGGCAAGACAAGCCGGCGATACCGCTCAAGTTGAGGCATTGGTAAAGGAACTCGGCGAAGTAAAAGCTCAAAAAGAACTCTTGGAACTCAAAGAAGAGAGCCAAGAAGAAGCATTAGAACAGGAAGAAGAAAAGATTGAGCGGGAAATGGATAAAAAAGAGGACGCCGAAAAAGCCATCAAAGAGGCCGAAGAGGAAAAACAAGAAGTATTGGACGAAGCCGCCGAGGATGGGGTGAGCATTCCTGCCGAAGCGTTTGAAAAATTTGACCGGCTTCTTGCACAAGCCCAAGAACTCTTTGCCAAAGAGAATTATGTTGGCGCGAAACAACTGGCTAAGCAGGCGGAAGATGCCCTTGAAAAAGTAGAGGAGGCAATTGAAGATTTGGATGAAGCAAAAGAAGAACAAGAGGAGTTGAAAGAAGAGCAAGAAGAACGAGCGAAAGAAGGAGCTAAGAAGGAGGAGCAGAGACAAAAAGAAGCTGAAAAACAGCAAGAAGAAGCCGAGGAACAAGGTAACGAAGCAGTGGGAAGATAATAACAACTAAAGCGATATTCCCGAAAAAAAACTCCCACCGCGGGAGTTTTTTGCTACAGCTCGTCAAATTCGGGTCAATGCGGCACGGGGGGTACAAAGCTCTGGCCTGGGGGCAACCGCTCGCCACTGGGGCACACAGGTGGCAGAAACGGGTAGAAATAGTGAGTAGTAGCGGGGTGGGGTAAGTTTATAGGTTGGCAAACTCTCGCAAATCGGGGATGTAAATATACTCATTTTGTCTCTCAAAAATGGTTCTAACATTATTCACAGTGCGGAGCCAAACCAAAAAGAGGAACCCCGGGTTCCTCTTTTTGGTTTCTGATCGGGATGACACTATTGTTACGACGAAAGGCCAAGATGAATCGTTTCGCCCAAAATTTTGGCACATCGGGCATTATAATCCTTGTTTGTGTTAAAAACGCGAAAAGTTATAAGTTACTGGTTCGATTGCTCTTCGCTGGCTATTTATTTCTATCGGTGCTAGAATGTGTGTAATGGCATTATCGAAGAAGGCAGGAGTAGATTTACATAAGAAGTTCCAAAGGGTGGTGGCAACGCCCGCAAGCTTCGACTTTTTTGTGGCAATTCACGATTTTATAGAACATATCGAATCAAATCCATCGCTTTCCGCGGTTCTCGTGTCCACCACGAAAGCGAATCAAGAGTTCAATATTCCCACGAAATACGCCTTTTTAAAGCAGATCTACCAGGGGTTGGAGGATGCCGACAACAAAACCGGGGACGACTTCGGGCACGCAAGGTACGCGGTGCTTCGGGATTTGAATCGAATTCGAGGCAAGGATTTTTCAGACAGCAATACGTTTTGGAAAAAGCGGGAGTTGTTCAGGAAGCTGTCGGGTGAGATTTACGCGAGGTTGAACCCGAGCTCGACGCCGACGACGTCATAGCGTGGGCCGGTTTCGGATGGATGCCCCAAAAGCATTCGCATGTGCGCACCTGCCCCGTAGCGAAGCGACTCGGGGTTCGCTAACGCTATTCGCATACATAAAAAATCCCGCCGGGCGTGTGGTGCCGGGCGGGTTGATAACTATTATTTTGGAGTCGAGAGATATCCTATGACGCGGTCTTTCGAGACCTCCATCACGACGATCTCGTAGGGAGCTCGAGCGTCGCGTACGCGGAATTGTAGGGGCTCTCCTACGGTTCTGTCTTTCTTCTCGATGGATTTATCATCCGCGACGAGGAGAATAGTGTAGCGGAAACGTTTCGCGTCCGCTCTGGTAAGTCGGATTTGAACCGGCCCAACGCGCTGGGGCGTTTTCGATTTCACCAAGTTGAAATCATAGATGGTGCGATCGCCGAGTTGCCTTAGGGCTTCCAGGTCTCCTCGGGTGCGGGCGATAAGGCCGCTTTGCACACCGAGGTCTCCCATCGTGCTCGTGAGCCGAGCTTTCGTATCCGCGAGATCTTTTGCTGTTGCGGCAATGTCGGTTTTCGCGACGCCTAAACCAGTTGCGACCTCTCCGATCTTTGCGTTGGCCGCTTGCGCCACTTGCCCGATCTGCGCGCCGAGCGCTTCGTCATTCGTGCGCCGCGCTTCTTCGGTGCGTTGCGCTTCCGCTCGCGCTCGCGCGAGTTCCGTCTGGGTCATACCAATGCGCCGTGTCGCCGCATTGAGTTCGCCCTGCAGTTGGGTGATCTTGGAATTCGCCACATCGAGTTTCGCGTCAAGTTGATTTGCGCGGCCGTTCGATGCCGTCAGCGCATGATCGACTGCCTGTGCGTAGTTCTGTCCGCGGCGCATTCCGTACCCGATCGCGACCACTAAGAGAAGCGTGATTACAACCATGCCGAGCGGTATCCATCGCGGCGTTCCATACCGCACTTCTTCCGTGCCGCGGTCTTCCTGCGAACGATCTTCACGACCACCCTGACCAAGTATTTCGCTCACGTCTTCCTCCTTATCCCTCGTTCGGGAACTGTTTATCATCATGCCAGATGCCGAAGGGGTGCGCAAGTGGGTGTGCGGGATTTCTCATTGTGTTTTTTCTGTGGCGTTCTATATTGAAAGTAGCGTCGAGGAGGGGACACATGTTCGAAGGAATCATTATTTGTCTTTCGGGACCGATTTGTTCATGCCAAAGCGAAAATTTGGGGTACAGATTCTACCAAGACGAACATCAACTGCTCGGCATTATAGTGTTGTGCAAGAACGAATTTTGCCTCGCGGAGATGAAGATTTCCTCTGATCAGCTACGCGCTCATGTGTATCTCCAGAAGAAGCAGTTACGCCAAGCGGGAAGCAAGCACAAGTCCATTTCTTTTACCGAAGCAGACAAAAAGTTTCTTCGAGAAATGAAGATTTTACCCGATAGTATGGCCGAATAACCCCGGCCCCTTTTATTTTAAAATAGCCGGTGCTACAATGGTGGAAGTTTGTTGTGAATTAGGGGGGCAACATGAATCGAAAAAAGATTAGTTTGTCCGATATCACTGCATTTAAAACAGAGCACGTACCTCGACCGCATGTGAATGCGTTGGTTCGGCCTCACTGCGATTATTCGGCGGCCGAGCGGCGCGCGGCCGCGGAATTGGGCGGATGGAACGTATTTAAGTTTCCCTCAAAGATGCTTCTCGTGGACCTTCTCACGGATTCCGGGACGATGACGCTCACCCATGATCAGATTTCCGAAATGATGAAAGGGGCGGGTGGCGGGAACTATGCAATCAGCGAGGGGTATGAACTGCTCAAGGAGCAGATCGAGCGAACATTCGGCTTTGATCCCAAGGAGTCGGAACTTTATTTATTTCCCCAGGGAAGAGTCGCCGAACACGCGTTGTGTTCGTGCCTGAAAGGCGAACACATGGTGGTACTCGCGAACACCTTTTTTGACACGACACGAGCGAATTTCGAGTGGCAGGGTATTGTCGCCGAAGATATGACCGTGTTACGCGGAGGCAAGGCGGATGCGCGGTTTTTGGGGAACATGAATCTTGAGAAGCTTGAGCGATGCCTCACGAAATACAAGGGGCGCGTTCCGATCGTGTATTCGACGATCACGAACAACACCTGTGCCGGCCAGCCCGTATCGATGGCGAATCTTCGCGCGACGCGAGACCTGTGCCGAGCGCATGGCGTTTCGTTTTTCCTGGATGCGTGCCGATTTCCCCAGAACGCGTATTTCGTGAAGACGCGCGAGAGAGGATACGCCGATCGGTCAATTGACGACATCGTGCGCGAGACGATGTCCTATGCTGACGGCATCACCATTTCGTTCAAAAAGGACGTTGCGCCCATAGGCGGAGCGCTCATCGTGCGGAAGGGTGCACCGCTCGTGACTCGTCAGCCGGGCATCTTGCGATTCCTGCGGTCGCATCAAAGAATTGCCGCGAGCAATGAAACGCAGGGGGCGATGACCGAGATGGATAAGATGACGATCGCCGAAGGACTTCGAATCGTTACGAACGAAGCGTATTTGCGCGGACGAATCGGGCAGGTTGCGGAGTTCGGAACGTATCTTGCCAATCTTGGTTTGCCGGTGGTATATCCCTTCGGCGGCCACGCCGTATATCTTGATACCGACAAGTTTTTTAAGGGAACAGATATGCGCCGCGAGGATTTCGGGGGCATTGCGCTTACCTCGCTTCTTCTCCTTAAGGGCGTGCGGCTCTGCGAACTGGGCTCATTCGCGTTTGGGAAGTATGACGCCGCAACCGGCCAGGAAACGTTCCCACCGCACAATTTTGTTCGTGCCGCGATTCCTGCCAATAGAAATGAATTGCAGGACTTCATGTACGTCGGTGATTGCCTGAAGAAGCTTCATGACCGACGGGACGAGATTCCTTGCGCGGTGCCAGTTTTTGGACGGGACGAACCCCTCCGGCACTTTGAAGCTCGGTTCAAACTCGTGAATCGATAGTAATATAAAAAAAGCTCCGACCAGATGTCGGAGTATTTTATTTTCCGTAGATTGTGAGCTGGGAAATGGTGAGCAGGAGTGGCGGCAGCATGGTTTCTTTTCGTGATAAGGAGTATCCCGAGAAGAATGCTATGGGATCCACGGGATGTCCCGCGGCGTGCTCGATAAGCGAATGGAGCGTTTTCGTGCTGTTGTTTTGAAGTTCTTTGATCATCCACTCGGGGACGCTCACGCCCGAGGTGAAACTTGTCGCGGTGCCTCCGTTTTTGGTTTGGGCCGCGATGCACATGACGTAGTACCATTCGTTTGCGGCGTAAATAAAGCTTAAGGCGCTCTCAATGCCGATGCCGATGCCGAGGTCGGAGTCCTGGCTCACCAAGGCCTCGCGCGCGTATTGCTTCGCTTTCTGGATGAGTTCTTCGAATCCAAACGCCTGTGTATCGCTGGATGGGGCGCCAAAAGGGTTGACAACGATTTTCGCGTCAAGCCCGAGCTTTTTCAAGGCGTCTTCAAGGGCGCCCTTCTTTTCATCAATGAAGTGATCCGAAGTTTTGAGGCCGACGGTCATCTCGTATAGTATACCAGGATAGTGAAAATTCGAGTGAGTTTTTCGGGCGCATGCTCGAATTTCTACTACCTGGTATAGCAATAGAATTCTTCGTAACCAAAAAACGAGGGGTGTGGCACCCTCGTTTTTTGGTTACTCCCAGGATTCTAGGATGTCGTCACAATTTTCGTCGGCACGTCCTCGATCTCACACATGCCCCCTACGCACGCGAGTTCTTTCTTGATGTCCGTCGTATCTTCGCCTTCGTACAAAAGAATTTGCGAGTAGTCGATCTGCGGAAGTTTCTCCATCATTTCTTCATATCGTTCTTTTGTAATCTCTTCGTAGGGAGCCAAGAGATACGCGTGTTCTTCGCGGGGAAGGAAGGAAAGTCCGCCGAGTATTTCCCAGTTTTCGTAAAGCCAGTTCGCGACGGTAAGCCACTCGCTATTTCCGACGGAGATGGTGACCGAAGGGTTGTGCTCGCAATAATCGGTTTTTACCGTTTTCCAATATTCGAGCTGGTCCTGCGCCGTGAGATCGTCCTTCGTAATCGCGCTCTCCGGCGACTTTACGGGAAACTCGACAACGTAGGTGGTTGCCGCGGAAACCGATTGACCCACTTCGGCGAAGTAGGGAATTTTTTGGTCCTTCAACATTTGGAACAGGGCATCGGTCGAAGCGATGCGCACGCGGCGGATATAATATTTCGCGTGGCGCGGGTGGAGCCCCGATGAGGAATCCACGGTTTGGGAGAGATTCCCCGAGGGCTTCACGCAGGTGATCGCCGTCGAGGGATTTACGCCAAAACGCTTTGCGTACTCTTTATTTATTTCGACTGCGTAGTCGCGGAGTTTGCGAAGCACCTCTCCGTTGCGTACGGCTTTACAATCCCATTGCCCCGTAATTGAGACGCCCAAGAGGCATTCGGTATCGCAGTTCTTTTTCCATTCTTTGGATAGAAACGGGAAATTCGTGAGCGTTGATTGGTATGTTCCCAAAATTGCCGCCACCCGCATTTTCTTTAGGAGCGTTTCTTCGGTATCTTCGGCGCGCGCGACGATCTCCGAAAGATTGCAGAACTCTTTCGGCTGGAGTAATATTTCCCCGCACGGATTGGTTCCTATTCTTGTTATCGCATCTTTCAGGATTTTTTTGCGGCGTTCGGGGAGCTGGTGCACAAGCCCGCCCCGGTTAAAAATGCCTCGTTCGCCGCTTTTACTCTTGATGAGCGATAGCCATTCCTCAAGAAACTGGTCGGCGGGCGGCTTTTCGGTATATACGGCGGAATTGTTTGCCATCGAGCGCTGGGGTTCGGAGAAGTAGAATTGGCCCGTTTTCGCGGCGCGCATTTCTGGATCGTCAAGGTCGGAGAGGGATATCATGGCGCTTCGGCGGACGCCGCCCGCGACGACAACTTCGCCGATCTTGCAGCAGATGTCATGCACGTCAATATTTGAAAGCCGCCGTCCTTGTCGCGCGAGAATTTTTGTTCGCGCGAACGAAAGTAATGCGCGCAGGGGCGCGGGTCCTGAACTTTTTCCGCCCATCGTTTTGAGGCGCGCGCCCGCTGGGCGGAGCTGGGAGAAATCAAATTCGATGTCTTTTCCGTCGAACCAGGTAGTGAGGCCGAGCGTAAGCGCTTCGCACCATCCTTCTTTGCTGTCGGGAACAATATGGATACCGGGTTTTTTCCCTGCTTGTTTTTTTATCTGCGGAAGCTTTTGTACGTTTTGACTTTCTACCGAGAATCCTACGCCCGTGCCGCACATTGAGATATACATAATTTCGGCGAAGTCCTCCGGTTTTTGCGGCGCGATATAGGAACAGTTAAACGCGGCGACATTGGTAGCGCGCGCGGCACGGCCCGCGAATTGGAAGAGGCGCATGGAGGGCATGGCCTCTTGGTTCAAGATCGCCTCGCGCACTTCGCCGTATTCGGCGTCAGTAAGTTTCTCGCCGAGATTTTCTTTCATAAAGCCGATGTAGCGGCCTACGGTTTCTATCCATGTTTCGCGGCGGCCTTCTTCGGGGATCCAATTCGAGTACGTGCGGTAGTAGACAAATTCGGCGAGCTGGTTCCTAAAATATTTCTTGCTCTCCGCGGCGAGTTGCGCGACGCGCTCGGGAATGGAACGTTTCATCTCGCGGACCTCGGAACGGTTCTTGCGGTAGAGGATGTAGGACTTCGCCGTTTTCGGGAAATCCATCATAATGAGCTGGGTCTCGACGATATCCTGTATCTCTTCGATCGTTGGAATATGTTCTTTCGGGAACTTTTTTACGAGCGCGACCACCACTTGTTCGGCGACGCGCTCGGCGTCGTCCTTCGCGTTGCCTTCCTGGGTGACCTGCATCGCGCGCGTGACGGCGCTCACGATCTTTGACTCGTCGAACGGAACAATGCGGCCGTCCCTTTTCTGTACCTGCGTGAACTGATGTTTTGAAAAGAACATAAAGTGGTATTTAGTTTTTTGTTTTCTGATATTTTTATTTTAGCACGGCTTTGCAACTCGAGCGCACTGTGCATAACTCCACTCCGGTTCTTATCTTTCCAGAACCGGGCTCGCCTCGCTCCGGCGGTTCGGCGTCCCTGCTGCTCGGCAATAAAAGTCCTTCGGACACCAAGCTTTTATTGCCTCCGAAAGCTTCCGGAAAGATAAGAACCTCCGCTCACAGAAGAAATGGTCGCCATGTGGCAGATTGCTCGCCTCCGCTTATGGTTCTCGGGGAAGTGCCCTCGTTTTTTAAGGGAGACAACAATAACGGGTCCAAAATGAGCATAATAACGGAAAGTAGCTTTTGCGATGACATATATGGCGTTGCAAAAGCTACGCTAAATTTTGCGATGGATGTTCGGCATCCGTTGCAACAATTTACATTGTGCGACAGATGTGGTTTAATGGGGAATACAGGCGTCCAGCTTTTAGAAAATCGGGAACATGGTAGAGTAAAACTAAATATATGAGGCACAATTCTGAAAAAATTGATTCTTCGGGCAGTATAGATCCTCGCTATGGCCGATCTGGGCCGTTAGACGAAGAGATTCGCAGGGAGAGAAGTAGTGCTAGGGAAAGAGGAGAAGATCCAAACGAAGCCGAACGGCGCTTTCGAGCGACATTTGAGGTAGCTCATCAAAGATTGAGGGCGAGTCAGGAGGAGAAGGCCATAAAAAGCAGAGGGTCAAAAAGCGAGAGGGTCATAAAAGCGACCGTAAAGGGCTTTGAGGAGGTATTCAATAAGGACAAATAGCGCACAGCCATGCCACGATCTCCCGAAACCCCCAAGATTCCCGGCGCGCCGGAGGACGTTCCTCCTAAGAAAAAGTCGCCCACTCCAGCCCAGATGGATTTCCGAGAGTTTCTTAAGGAATCTCAACTTCCCAAAGAACGGCCGAGACCCGTGCTTGATAAGGAGTTAAGGGAGAAGATAGAAGAGCTTTCAGAGGGGAAGGTCAAACCCGACGATTTCGAGGAGACCACCAAGCCCTAGGTTCATCGGTTTTCCTTGACACATTCGATTGAACTTAGCGTCAAACCCCGAGCTTGTCGAATGGGTTGACGCGCCACGGCGCGTTTTGTTATTTTTGAGGGATGTATGAAGCGGAACCGCCGCGGCAAGGCGGCAATTTTTGGAAAGGACTCTCGGGTTTTTTGATGGTTATGGTGGTTGGGGGCGGCCTTCTGCTTGCTGTGCCGCATTTTTCAGAAAGTTGGAATAATGCAGCCGCTATAATCAACGATACATTCGGAGACGTTTTGGGATCCGGCAATCAAGGGAAACTTGCAGCAGAAATTGATCTCGGTTCTGCCGAAGATTTCGGCATACCGAACAGTTCTTCTGTTGCCCAAAGTAATGGAACGGAAGACGTCGCTCCAAAAGAAGTGCCGGGTTTGGATACTGGCAGTTCGATAGCGATATCCAGCGAATCATCGCCAGAAGAAGGGGGCTCCGATGCGGCACCCGTTGTTGCGGCGATCCCTCCTCCGTCGACCAGCGCGGCAACCGCATCGGTTGTTGTAAGTGAGTGTAAGTTCGAAACCGACAATGCCCCGAATCATAAAGCACTGTTCAACGAAATTGCCTGGATGGGGTCTCCGGCAAAAAGCGGGGAAACGGCATCCGCGGCAAGTAATAATGAATGGATCGAGTTGAAAAATGTTTCCAGTGCCGCATTCGACCTTTCGGGCGCCGTTCTTTTGAACCAATCGGAGAAATTGAAGATTGAATTTGTCGCTGGCGAAAAGGTTGTCACGGGCGGGTTTTATATGCTTGAGCGGACGGACGACGACTCTGCTTCGGGGCAAGAAGCGGGCACTATATATACCGGCGCGCTTTCCAATTTCGGCGAGTGGCTCCGGCTTTTTGATAAGAATTGCGTATTACTTGATGAAGTAAACGCTTCGGCGGGGTGGCAGGGAGGGAATAACGAAACGAAGGCGACGCTTGAGCGGGATGTAAACGGACTTGGGTGGCACACGAGTACCATGGCGGGCGGCACGCCCGGAAAAGAGAATACGGTGATTGTGCTTGCGTCGCCGTCAACGCCAACGCCTCCGGCCCCAACACCTTTACCAGAGCCGCCTCCTGCTTCGCCTCCCGAGCCGACACCACCGCCCCCGCCTCCGGCAGCTGCCGGACCGCCACCTTCCGCTGGTTTGGTCGTTATAAGCGAAATTATGGTTGGTGTCGATGGAAATGCAGATTATGAGTTTGTCGAGCTGTACAACGCAGGGGTTTCTCCTGTTGATCTGACTGGTTGGTCCATTAAAAAGCGCAATTCGAACGGCGTCCAAGAAAACTTGCTGGTGTCGAGCCGATTGAGTGGCAAAACCATCCCACCCAGCAAATACTTCTTGGTCGTCAACGAGGGGGGATATACGGGAACGGTTGTTTCTGATGTGGCCTGGGCGACTTCCAACAAACTGGCCTACGAAAACTACGCGGTTATTCTCTATGGCACGAGCGGAGAAAAAGTTGACGAGGTGATGTGGGTTGAGATATTGAAAAACCAGAGTTCCGAGCGGTCGCCCGTGACCGGCAGCCAATTTGTTGCCCAACCGAACCCCAATCCGCAGAATTCGGGAATTTAGCGGCCTGAAACATGCCTTCGAGATGGGTTCTCGGCGTCACGGCCGTAACGCCCGGGGTGTCTGTCGGCTATCCGAGCAAGCTTTTTACTTTATTGATCACCTCGTCGATCGAAACCTTCACCTTCACGAAGTATTGCGTAGCGCCCAAGCTTTTCGCTTTTGCGATATCGCTCTCCTGCGCAAGGTGGCTCAAGACCACGACGGGAATTGACTTCAGCGACTCCGAGGCGCTGATAGCGCGGAGCACGTCGAAGCCGGTCGTTTTCGGCATAATGAGATCGAGGATAACGAGGTCAGGTTTGTCCTGCCGTAAAAGTTCAAGCGCCTCGTTTCCGTCGAATGCCTGCATCACAACAACCCCGTTTTTTTCGAGTTGTGCCTTAATAACGGTCGAGAGGAATCGATCGTCTTCGATGATCATAACCTTGTGCGCGTCTGCCATATGCTTCCTAATTATAGGCATATTCCTGGTTCTTGGCAACAGCAGCAGTATTTTCCAATCGGTAAATGATACTGAAATCTATTCGGTCAGCGGGAGAGATTTTTCCATAATTCGGCCTTTTGCTTTTGCATCATCATAGCATAATCGGTGTCGCTCATACG
>Ga0209541_10015347_pt1 | contig 11453 bp, 8 predicted proteins | sample RifCSPlowO2_01_FD_184027 | JGI IMG/M metagenome (GOLD analysis project Ga0209541, IMG submission 184027) | Groundwater microbial communities from Rifle, Colorado - Rifle CSP2_plank lowO2_0.1 (SPAdes) (version 2) | ecosystem: Environmental > Aquatic > Deep subsurface > Groundwater | place: Rifle...
GCTGGAACTGGTGCCTTTCGTTCCATCGGGTTTGCGAAGCAGATTTCGTAGCGAGTCAAACCAAGCCCTGCAGGCAATCCGAGAGTCTGATCTGATTATTTTGGGAGGGGGCGGGCTGTTCACGGATGCGGAAAGTCGCCGGGCTCCTTACATTTGGGCCACGCAGGCGAAGGCGGCCCATAAACTGAAAAAACCCTATATTTGCTATGGCCAAAGCGTGGGTCCTTTGAAAACTTTTTTGGGTCGATTTTGGGCCAAACGAACCTTTAAAAATGCCAAAGCCATTCATGTGCGAGACGAAGCTTCCGCACAATTGTTGAAAAAATGGAGGCTGAAGGCCACCGTGGGAACCGATCCGGCTTTTTCCTGGCTTTTGCCACTGCAGCGTCAGCTGCAGCTACAGAAAAAGCAGCCTCGTAAACCCGTTCTGATGGTTTCTTTACGACTCTGGCACGGCCACCAGGAAAAAACTTGGGAGCCTCTCTTAAAAGAGATTAAAGTGTTCGCAAAACGAAAACATTTAAAGCCCATTTTAATGGCCATGGACACGCGCAATGTAAAAGAAATCGAAGCCCTGAAAAGAACAAAAATGGAAGTATTTGAACCTCAATCGGCTCTCGAGGCGTTCGAAGGTTTCGAAAAGTCCACTTTGGGGGTGACCATGAGGTTGCATGCCTGCATTTTTGCCCTGGCGAGCCGAACGCCTTTTATTGCTTTGGCTTATTCTCAAAAAGTGAGCGCTCTTTTCCCAAAATCCATACTCACAGGAGGTGAGCTTCGAGACGCTTTGAAAGATCTTCCATTACTCACCTCGCTCTCCGACTTGGAAAGCCCACTCAGTCAAAACCAAGCGTTCTTAGCACGGCAACTTGCGGATCTTTAAGGGAGTAGCCTTGAGCCAGATGGTGTTCACAGCACGCAGATGCAAGGACGATTCCGGCCTTGGTGGAGTCTTCCAAGCTCATTCCTTTGGCGATCCCCGCTAAAAGCCCGGCACGAAAAGCATCTCCGGCACCTGTGGGATCGGCCACTTGCGCGGTAAAAGCCGGAAAATTTTGAGATTTTCCATTCTCGATCATCGCCACGCCCTCGGCACCCTTCGTAATCCAAACCAAAGGAACTTTCTGAAAAATTTCCGCTTCGCCAATTCCGGAAATACTCTGGAAAAGAGCCCATTCGTATTCATTCACCAAAAGAGCATGGATTTTTCCAAGGGTGCTTTGGAGGTCACCGGCGCTAAAAGTATGAATGAGCTGTCCGGGGTCGAAGAAAACTTGTAAACCCCGAGCATACCCTTGCTCAAGGGCTTGCAACATGCGCTTGGGATTTTCCGGTCCGGTGAGAATAAAATCCCCCGCCTCCGCGGCACCGGGCAATACAAAGTCGGGAGCATTCTCTCCGATCACTCCCGTTGCAAAGTGAGCGATTTGAGCCCCGGTGAGGTCGGTGGTCACAACGGCTTTAGCCGTTGGCCCCTGCCCCCTCTCCAGAAAATCCAAATTCATTCCCCAATCCAAGAAAGCTTTTTCATAGCTCGCACCGTCCGTCCCGATTCGCGAACACAAATAGGCGGTGGTCTTCAAAACCCCAAGTCCGTACGCGGTATTTCCGCTGCATCCTCCAAAATGAGAGTGATTGTTCTCCACCAAAAAAGATACCGTGAGCTTTTCCATCATTTCCGGTTTAATCACTTCTCGAAAATGCCCCTTGAACTGACCGATTTCATCAAACGCGATTGAGCCTAAAAGAAAAATCTTCATTTCTTTGTGTTCTCTTGAATAAAGCGGGCAACTTGCATCATGCCGTCAATCGATTCCCCGCAATCGCCCCAAAATCCCTCCAAAAGAGTGTGCGTGAGCGTATTTTTTTTCACATAGTGGTCGTTGACAGAAGAAATTTCGAGTTCGCCGCGCGCCGAAGGCTCCACTCCTTGAATCACCTCAAACACATCCGGTGAATACATGTAACAACCCGTCACGGCATAGGGGCTGGGCGGAACTTTAGGCTTTTCCAAAATTTCCACAATTTTTTCACCTTCAAAACGCGGAACGCCGTAACTTTCCGGATGCGCCATGGCTTTCAAAAAAATATGCGCCTCACTGTCGCCGCTTTCAAAACGCTGAACCGCTTCCGCCAAATTATCCTCATAAACATTGTCGCCCAACATCACCACAAATTTTTGATTTCCAACAAAATCCCGTGCCAGCCCTAGCGCTTGCGCAATTCCGCCCGCTTCTTCCTGAACTTCGTAAGAAATGCTCACTCCAAATTCACTGCCCCCGCCCAAAAGCTCCAAAAAATGACCGGCATGACCGCGTCCCGAAACAAGAAGAACAGACGTGATTCCCATCTCCTTCAGTTTCAGGAGCGGGTAAAAAATCATCGGTCTATCGTAGATCGGAAGCAGATGTTTGTTGGTGACTTTGGTCAGCGGCGCGAGCCGTGAGCCGGTCCCCCCTGCGAGAATAACTCCTTTCATATGCGGGTACTATATACCAAGCTAATGTTTCACGCATCCCCTCTTCAAAGGACACCGAAGGTCGCCATCCCAGTTCCTTTTCCATTTTTGAATAATTCATGGAATACCGTTCATCATGTCCGGGCCTGTCTTCCACAAATTGGATCAAACTTTCCGGCTTATCGAGCAGTTTTAGAATCATTTTTGCAACCATCAGATTTTCCTGATCGTTATCCGCCCCGATATTATAAATTTCTCCGATTTTTCCCTTTTCCAAGAGTCGCAAAATCGCTTCACAATGATCGCGCACGTACAGCCAATCGCGTACATTTTTACCGGTTCCATAGAGTGGAAGGGGCTCGTTTTTCAAGGCTTTCCCAATCAGTACGGGAATGAAATTTTCCTCACTTTGAAAGGGGCCGTAATTATTGGAACAACGACTGATCGTCACGGGCACTCCAAACGTTCGCAAATACGAAAGACACAAAAGATCGGATCCGGCCTTGCTGGCGGAATACGGGTTGGACGGACGCAAAAGCCGTTCTTCCGTAAATTTTTCCGTACTGCCGAAGCCCAAATCGCCATACACCTCATCAGTAGAAATATGATGGAAACGCTGCACCTTAAAATCTCGCGCCGCATCGAGTAAAGTTTGCGTGCCCAGCACATTGGTCGTCACAAAAATACTCGGATCTTTGATACTGCGATCCACATGCGTTTCCGCCGCAAAATGCACCACCGCATCGAATTTTTCCGTTTTAAACAATTCATACACCAAGGCCCGATCTTCAATACGTCCTTGAGCAAATTTCACTCCTTTTGCCTCCGCTTCCTTCAAATGCTCGCGCCGACCCGAATAGGTGAGGGCATCCAGCACCACAAGCGTATCCGCCGGACGCTTTTCCAGATGAGTATAAACGTAGTTGCACCCGATGAAGCCGGCACCGCCGGTCACAAGAACTTTCATAGTATGGGCACTAAAGTGCCTGTTCATAGTGTTTTCATTTTCTTTTCTTCCTTCCAGGCCTCGAGCACATCGTGCTCCTCAAGCCGAAGTTTGCCTTGGAATCGTACGCCGCACTCATCGCCCTTGGACAGTTCCTCCACGTCTTCATTCACCAGTTTGAGCCCAATAATTTTGCCATCTCCAATCTGTTCGTGATCACGCAGCACGCGCACGCCGCTCTTTTTCTGCAAAACGCCTTCCGTAATAAGACCTCCCACCACCATTTCTCCTTTGCCTGTGAAGAAAATCTTCATGACCTTGAATTTTCCGAGTTCCACAAGCATGGTTTCCGGCTGCAGCATTCCCGAAAGAATCTTTCGAAGATCGTCAATGAGCTCATAAATAACCTTATAAGTGACCACTTCAATGCCCATGCGCTCCGCAAGCCGTCTCACATGCGAAGCCGCTTCGGTATGGAAACCGATCACCAAACTTCCGGGGCTGGCCGCCGCCATAAGCACATCCGACTCGGTGATCTGGCCCACGCCGCTGTGAATTACTTTAATGGCCACATCATCGTTTTTAACCTTGGCGAGCGATTGTTTAATCGCCTCGAGCGATCCTTGAGTGTCGGCCTTAATCACAACCTTCAAAAGTTTGAGAGAACCTTCTTTAATGCGCTGCAAAATTTCCTGCATTCCCATTCCGGTTTTGATGAGCTCTTCGCGCACCATTTCGTGCACTTGGGAGGCTCTCGAACGGGCTGTTTTCTCATCTTTCACAGCTTGCAAAATTTGACCGCTCTCCACGGGGCTGTGCAGTCCGGCAATTTGAGCGGTGTCCGAAGGCCCCAGCTTTTTGACCGCTTTCCCAAGGTGATCCCGCATGATTTTAATACGACCGAAAGTTTGTCCCACAATGAAGTTGTCCCCAATGCTCAAATTTCCGGTGTTCACAAGAATGGTCGCCACCGGTCCCAAATTGGTGTCGAGATGCGACTCCACCACCGTAGCCACCGCGGGCCGATTGGGGTTCGCCTTCAGCTCCATCACTTCGGCCACCAAAAGCACGCTTTCCAAAAGCTTCTCGATTCCCTCACGCTTTTTCGCGGAAATGGGCACCATCATAGTTTGACCGCCCCATTCTTCAGGTTGAAGCCCGTATTCGGCAAGCTCCGCCATAATTTTATTCACATTGGCCCCGGGTCTATCCATTTTATTGATGGCCACCACAATCGGCACATTGGCTTCTTTGGCATGATTGATCGCTTCAATGGTTTGCGGCATCACACCGTCATCCGCCGCCACCACCAGAATGGCCACGTCGGTTGCTCGGGCTCCACGCGCTCGCATGGCCGTGAACGCCTCGTGTCCCGGCGTATCCAAAAAAGTAATTTTCTGACCTTTGATTTCAACCTGATAAGCTCCGATGTGTTGCGTGATTCCTCCCGCCTCGCCGGCCACCACATTCGTATTTCGAATGGCATCCAGCAAAGTGGTTTTCCCATGATCCACATGACCCATCACACACACCACCGGCGGACGGGCTTTCAAATCGGCTTTGTCATCCTCCTCCAAAAGTTTTTCCAAATTTCCTTTAAAAATATCTTCGGCCGTACCGGCACTGCGTTGCTTTTTGAGGTCCACTCCGGTTTCCGAAGTAATAATCACCGCCGTATCAAAATCAATAATCTGATTCAAATTGGCCAAAATTCCGTTTTTCATGAGCGCTCCAATCAAAACCGCCGCGCTGAGACCTGTTTTTTCCGCCAACTCTTTCACGGAAATCATATCGGGGATTTCCACACTTCCTTTTTTCACTTCCGCGCGTTCCATTCGAACCGGTGCCTTCTTCGTCACTTTTCCGGCTTTTTGTTTGCGCTGACTTTTCACAATCTCTTTCTCCTGTGCTTCCTCCACAATTTTTTCATACACCTCCACCTCACTCTTACTGCTCCTTCCGGCAATTTCATCCGTCACCAGTTTGGCAACCTCATCCTCAATCTCCGCATTGTCCTCAAATCCAAGCTCCAAAAGAGCCTTTCTCATCTCACTTTCCGTGAGACCCATCTTAGACGCGAGTTGTTCAAGCTTAATGGCCAAAACCGAATGGTTAAAAAAAGCCCCCACACTTTAGGTTAAAACAGGTTCAAAGTAAAGCCGAATCCTCTTTGCGCGCGCAAAGATTTTACTTCAAATAATGGCTTAGGAAAGCAATTTCATTGACTATTTCTCCAAATATACGCATAATCCCATTATAAAAATACTTTATGGAGTACGAACCTCTACGGATTATAAAAGACAACAGAGTGGCGAATAACTATCTTCCTTTGCTTGCGGCTTTCTCCATTGCAGGACATATGGGACAAACAGAAGACTTATCGCCAAAACTCTTGGCTTTAATCACAACGCTTGCTATGTGCCATGGATTACAATTTCTTGAAGCTTATTTTCGTGAGCGAATGGATGTCCGCCGCTATGTTTCCGCCGTACTTACAGGTTCAGAGCGCGTGAGGGGAGAAAATTCCCTCTACTAAGCCTCCTCCGTAAAAGGCTTCTCCTCCAAAAGTTCCATCTCCACCGCTCCACCCACTTTCCCATCCGTAAGTTTATAAACGTCCTTATCGATTTTTTTGAACTCGCGAGAAGCGGTATTGTAAGTATTCACGGTCGTTCCAAGCTGTTTGCCGAGCTTTTGCATGTAATCGTCGTAAGCGTTCACGTGACGACCCAAAGTTTCGATGTTTTTCAGCACTTCCTTTACCGATTCTTCCATTTTCATGGCCTTCATTCCTTGAATAACCGTTTGGAGGTAAGCAAACAAGGAACTGGGGGAGACCAAAACGACTCTTTTTTTAAACGCGTATTCCATGAGGTTTTCAATATTCACGGCCACAGACCCAATATTGGCCACCATCAAACTGTGGTAAACCCCCTCCGCCGGAATAAACATAAAGGCAAAATCCAAAGTGCCTTCCGCAGGACGGATGTATTTAGAGGTTTCGTCGATACGTTTTTTCACATCACTTTTGAAAGTTTTTTCCAACTCTTCTCGTTTCGCTTTGTCGTTTTCTTCCATCATTTGATTGTATTTTTCCAAAGAAAATTTCGCATCCACGGGAATGATCATTTTGTTGTAAAAAATGGCCGCATCCACAATTTCCCCGTTTGCCATCTTGTACTGCATGACGAACTGACCGGGGGCCAGCACGTTTGAAAGGAGCGTCTCCAAAAAATATTCCCCTAAAATCCCGCGCTGTTTCGGGTTTTTCAAAATATTTTCCAAACTTTTCATTTGTTCGGCAAAACTCACCACCTGTTTATTGGTCGATTGAAGCTCGGTAAGGCTCTTTGTAACCTGTTGCACGATTTCCGAACTCTGCGCCAACTGCTTTTGCACACTCTGCGTAGTGTCCGTTTGATGCTTTGTCAGTGCCATTTGGATCTGATTCAGCTTCATTTCCATCTCTTGCCGATTCTTTCCGTGCCCGCTTTCAATGTCCCGCCTCAAATCCGCGATGACCTGCATCATCATTTTCAGACTGCCCTCATCCTCCGGTTTTTTGAGCTCTTCGAACTTTTTATTGACGAAATAGAGGAGGCCTCCAAAAACAAGAATGGCTAGCACAAGCGGAAAAATGAAGTCCATACTATTGACGGTTACAGCGTTTTATTGTATAATTTAACGATGACCCTTGAAAACTCGTTGCCAGGAAGTGAATTGTCGAGGAGTGTCTAATATTACATAGCCATACGTGGATTAGTCCCTTCTCGACAATTTTCTCTCTGGCAGCCCTACACTAACAAAAACCCCATTCACATGCGAGGGTTTTTTATGATGTGAATCAGATCGACGGTCTTTGACAAATAGAAAAAATCTGGTAACATACTTCAGTATGAGAAACATTCTACCCTTACTGCCATTGATGAGCGCCTGTTCGATTCAAGATTGGTGCGGATCGGACGCGGTGGTAATGCGAGGTGAAAATTTTGGAGCGAAAGCGATATTCGACAGAAGCGACGGAAGCTTTGAAGGCTACTCCAAACCCGATCCTTCTTCAACCATGAAGATATACGCCGAAGAAGAATGGCGCGACTACGCGGCTTCAATCTTTAAACGGTATCAAGTGGTTTTGGATAATATTTTCATCGATACACCTGTTCTGGAATTGCAAGAAGACTATCCGAATGATTACGTGTGCGGAGAGAATGACTTTCCCGAACGGGACATCTACTACATTTGCAGCCCCGCCGAATGGACTATTGCCGAGGAAGTGGACGACCAAACAAGCTTGGCATGGATCGTGACGGACTGCAGCTTTAATTACGTGAACGGAATTTCCGCGATGAACAAGAATAATCTTGAGGACCCGGTCCAAGCTTACAACGTACTTGCGCATGCGACCGGCCATATCTTGGGACTTCAAGACACGACCAGAACCGCACATTCCAATCTCATGGATACCGGCGCCTTGGTGCCTCGTGACTTGAGCGTCGACTTGGTTAATCGCGAAATCTGGCAACTGTCCCACGCTCTCTCATGCGTCTTTAAAGATGAATGTTTGGAAGAATTGAGCGTGCAGGAGCCACGGACCGTTTGGGATGAAGTTGTGGAAGGGATGTTGGCCGCAGATTCCGGTGAAAGCCAATAATCTACAGGCTATTCAGTTTTTTCTTCAACTTCCTTCTTCGCCTTGGCCGCCTTCTTGGGCTTTTTGTCAGCCTTCTCAACCTTATCGGCCTTTTCTTCCACCACTGCATCGTCAGATGCAGCTTGAGCAGGTGCTTCTTCCTTTACCGCTTCTTTTCTGGCTTTCTTGGGCTTTTCAGCCGGAGCTTCGCCTTCGGCGAGCAAAGAAAGACCGATGCGCTTTTCATCCTTGTTGATTTCGATCACGCGAGCTTCCACGGCTTGTCCCACTTCGAGAACCTTTGCGGGATCTTCCGGATTGCCGGAAATTTCGGAGTTGTGAATGAGGCCGGTAATGTCATCTTCGAGTTGAACAAAAGCTCCAAATTGTGCGAGACGAGTGATTTTGGTCTTGATGAGGGAGCCCACTTTGTACTTCTTCTCGATTTCCTCCCAAGGATCTTTGGTGAGTTGCTTCATGGAGAGAGAAATCTTGTCGCCGTCGATGCCGATGATCTTCACATTCACTTTGTCACCGAGACGAGCGAAATCATGCGCATCGGAAACGTGACCCCAAGCGATCTCGGAAATGTGGACGAGTCCTTCGAGACCGTCAAAGGCCACGAAGATACCGAACTTCACAATACCGCTCACCGTTCCACTCATGCTATCACCCACTTTCAAAGTGGAGAGAGCGTCGCTGCGTTCCCGTTCGTAGGCCGCACGTTCGGAAAGAATGAGTTTTCCGTTCTCTTTATCGATATTAATGATTTTGACACTGAACTCTTTGCCGATGAGCTCTTGAAGACGGGAAAGAATTTTGGCGCTGTCCGCTCCATTCACGCGAGGATAGTGCAGGGGAGCCAATTGAGAGACCGGAATGAATCCTTTGATTCCATCCACATCCAAGAGGAGTCCTCCTTTGTTGGCTTCTTTCGGCTTAACTTTAAGCGTTTGATTGCTCTCGTACGCTTTCACAAATTTATCCCAGGTTTTGTCTTGGCTGGCACGGCGGAGGGAAAGAACCACAAGTCCGTCATCATTTTCAGGATCGAGAACACAAGCGGCGACTTCATCCCCGATGTGCAGTTCTTCAATCGTGTTCATGGAGTCTTTAATTTCGCGTCCGGAAATCATTCCCGTAAGTACGCCACCGAGATCCACAATAATACAATTTTTTTCAATGGAAACCACCGCTCCGGTCACCATGGCGCCGGGTTCGGGAAGAATAAGAGCAGGAGAATCCTGCATCAGTTGGTCCATGGGGACCACTATTGTTTGTACAGACATAAGTCTTCTGCATAAGGTTGAATTAATATTATAGCCTTATGATTCAGCAACCTTATGACTTGATACTGAATTGAACAAAGCCTCGCGATTCTACTTACTTTTCTTTGCTCTGTAAAGCAGATTTGGCTTCTCGGGTTTTCAAACCTTTGGAAGATTTGGCTCTGGGAGCTTTGCGCTTCAATACAATGGTGTCGCCGACTTTAACAATTTGAACCGTATCGCCTTCATGGAACGCTTCGTCGAGAAGACCTTGAGAGAGAGGATCTTCAATGAGTTCCTGCACTTTGCGGCGGACCGGACGAGCTCCATAATCGGGATCGATACTCAAGGTTGCGAGCAAGTCGAGAGCGTCGGGAGTAAGGTCGAGCACAAGGCCTTTATCATGGATGTGCTTTTGGAGTTCGCGCACGTGAATTTCCACGATTTGCTTGATGTTGTCATGCGTGAGCGGACGGAAAACCACAATGTTATCCACGCGATTGAGGAATTCGGGCTTGAAATGTTCTTTCAAATCTTTAAGCACCTCGTTTTTTTTGTGCTCAAACGTTTGCAGAGCGGCATCCATTTCGCTGGAATTGAGCTTGAATCCGATGGGCGCGGCACCTTCCGTGAGCTTACGGGCTCCAATGTTGGAGGTCATTACGATAATGGCGTTCGTGAAATCCACTTTGCGGCCTTTTCCGTCGGTGAGTACTCCGTCTTCCAAAATCTGGAGAAGGATGTTGAATACATCCTGGTGAGCCTTTTCAATTTCATCGAAGAGAATCACGCTATAAGGTTTGCGACGGACTTTTTCGGTAAGTTGACCTCCTTCTTCGTAGCCCACGTAACCGGCAGTGGTTCCGGTGAGCCGGGACGTATTGTGACGTTCCATGAATTCACTCATGTCGATTTTCACGAGCGCGTCTTCATCGTTATAAACTTCACGCGCCAGCGTTTTCACAAGTTCCGTTTTTCCCACTCCGGTCGGTCCGAGGAAAATAAAGGAAGCAATGGGACGTTTCGCACTGGAAATTCCGGTTCGGCTGCGGCGAATGGCCGTGGCCACTTTTTTCAAAGCTTCTTCTTGTCCCACCACATGACGCTGTAAAATACCTTCCAAGTCCTTGAGTCTTTCCACATCTTCTTTTACGAGTTTGGTGACGGGCACGCCGGTCATGCGGGATATGACGCGAGCAATGTCCTCCGCATCGATGCTGCCTCGCATTTCGCGAGGAATTTTCACGCGTTTTTCTTCCTCGATTTTTTCTCCCAAAATAAGTTCTTGCTGACGGAGGTCGGCCGCTTTTTCATAATCCTGTTCACTCACGGCGCGTTCCTTTTCTTTGGTGATGCGTTTGAGCTGCCGTTGGAACTCTTTGAGCGTGTCGCTTTCTTGTTTGGAAGACATGCCTTTGAGGGCCGCGGCTTCATCCATCACATCGATGGCTTTATCGGGAAGGAACCTATCATTGATGTAGCGCTTGGAAAATCGCACGGACGCTTCCAAAGCGTCGTCGTGAATTATCAGGTTGTGGTGGTTTTCAAAACTTTCTTTGATTCCGCGCAAAATCGCGAGAGTGTCCTCTTCGGTGGGTTCTTCCACCATCACCGATTGGAATCGACGTTCGAGCGCGGCATCTTCTTCCACATATTTGCGATATTCGGTGGTGGTGGTGGCTCCAATCACTTGGACTTTTCCTCGAGAGAGAGCCGGTTTCAAAATGTTGGCGGCATCCAGACTGCCTTCCGCGCTTCCGGCACCGATCACAGTGTGGAGCTCATCAATGAACAAAATCACATTGGGTTGGCTGGCCGCTTCTTCCAAAATTTGTTTGATGCGTTCCTCAAATTCTCCGCGGTACTTGGTTCCGGCAACCACACTGGCCATGGAAAGGCTTAAAATACGTTTATCAAGCATGCTGTCCGGCACTTGCTCGGCCACAATACGCTGAGCGAGGCCTTCCACCACGGCGGTTTTACCCACGCCCGGATCTCCGATGAGCACGGGATTGTTCTTGGTTTTTCGCAGTAAAATGGCAACACATCGCTCCACTTCCTTTTCACGTCCGATGATGGGTATGAGCTTTTTGTCCTGTGCTTCTTGTACCAAATCGCTGGTGAAGTAATCGAGTGCCGGGGTGGCCGATT
>Ga0209541_10015348_pt1 | contig 11452 bp, 14 predicted proteins | sample RifCSPlowO2_01_FD_184027 | JGI IMG/M metagenome (GOLD analysis project Ga0209541, IMG submission 184027) | Groundwater microbial communities from Rifle, Colorado - Rifle CSP2_plank lowO2_0.1 (SPAdes) (version 2) | ecosystem: Environmental > Aquatic > Deep subsurface > Groundwater | place...
ATATGGCTTGGAGATCAAGATCCGTCGTCGAGTTCTTTAAACGAGAATAATTATATTAATAATTAATTAAATAAATTTATAACTCCTTTATTCTTCATTATTTCATGAAAAAGAGTGATGAGAAATTTATTCAAAAACACAAAAATCATATTGAATATAAATATCTTCCGCAATTTGTTTATGGCGGCATCGACGGCGCGATAACAACTTTTGCCGTCGTGTCTGGAGTTATTGGAGCTTCTTTGAGTCCGGCAATAGTTTTGATTCTTGGATTCGCAAATTTATTTGCCGACGGATTTTCAATGGCAACATCAAATTATTTTTCAACTAAAAGCGAGAACGATATGAGAAATGAAAAGAAAAGCAAGAAATCTCCTTTGAAAAACGCGTTTGCGACTTTTGCTGCGTTTCTTGTAGTTGGATTTATCCCTTTATTGAGTTTTGTAGCAGCGTCTTTGAGTGGGAATGAAAGTTTAATTAAAAATCAATTTATTTATTCTGTTTTATTGACGGGAGCTGCGCTTTTTATTATCGGATGGTTTAAAGGATATGTCACACAAAAACATAAATTGAAATCAGCTTTAGAAACTTTAGCAATCGGCGGTATCGCGGCAGCTTTGGCTTTTTTAGTCGGATATGGTTTGAGTTTGATTGTTTGAATCTAAGTCTGGGAGATTATTTTCTGAAAGATATCTTAATTTGGCTTCATCTAGTTCTTTTTCTTTATCTCTTAATCTAAAGAAAGTAAATTTGCAATAAGCATGCCAAATCTCTCCAGTTGTAAATGATAAAATTGGCCTTTGGGAAATGAAACCAGAATATCTAAATGCAACTGCATATTGTAAAGCATTTTGGAGCATTGATTCTTTAGAGGTAAAATCTGAGTAAGCTGGATCATTCAAAGATTCTCTTTCAATTCCCCAAATTCCAATAGTCTCGGCAAATTCGAATCTTCCAGTATTAGCTAGTTCTCTAAAGTCTTCTAATTTGTGTTCATCGTAAATTCTTATTGTCATGGAAACTCTCTAAAAATTATGGCTTTATAACTCTTTGTATAACCCTTATAATTATCTAATAAAATTGCACTCACTTCGTTCGCGACTAATTTAAGATATACCTCCTTTTTGAATTTCATAGTTATCATTATTTATTCTTGCGACGAGCAGATTCACTAAGAGAAATAAAATCTATAAGGACTTAGTGGGGTTATGAGTACTTGGAGAAATGAATTTTGCTAAAGTATTTTCATCGTCACCAAAAACTTTATTAAAACTAACATTATAGAGTTTTATGACACATATACTTCCTTCTCTTGGATATGATTATCGCACCTTGGAACCTTTTATAGATGCTCGGACAATGGAGATTCATTATACTAAACATCACAAAACTTATATTGATAAGTTGAATGCAGCTCTCGAGAGTTTTCCTCAACTTCAAAGTAAAACTGCGCAGGAACTTGTTATAAATTTAAATTCGATGCCGGATAAAATTAAAACTGCTGTGAGAAATCACGGCGGTGGGCATGTTAATCATTCATTCTTTTGGACAATTTTAAAAAAAGACGTTGCTTTCAAGGGGGAAGTTGCTGAAGCTATAAAAAAAGAATTCGGAAGCTTTGATGAATTCAAAAAACAATTTAGCGAAAAAGCAACTTTACTTTTTGGAAGTGGGTGGTGTTGGCTTGTTGTGAATAAAAGCAAGAAATTAGAAATTATTCAAACTCAGAATCAAGATTCACCTTTAACAAATGGACTGACTCCTATTTTAGGTATTGATGTTTGGGAGCATGCTTATTATTTGAAATACCAAAATAAAAGAGCGGACTATGTCGAGGCTTTTTTTAATGTGATTGACTGGAAAAAAGTTAATGAATATTATGTTAAGGCAAAGGAGAAATAGTTTAAAACCTTATTTTTCTTTTATATAAAATGGCGGAAATACCTCAATTTTGGAAAGAAGAGAATAATTCTTTAGTTCGCGAGTACGAGTTTGGAGATTTTTTGGAGGCGATGGAATTTGTAAATAAGGTTGGTTATTATTCTGAAAAGATGAAACATCATCCTGATATTGAAGTGAAGTACAATAAAGTTAAGTTAATTTTGCAAACTCATGATAAAGGAAATTCAATTACTGAAAAAGATATTAAACTTGCTGAAAAGATAAATAGCTTTGATGAAGTTGATTTGTATGAGAAGAAGGAAGATGAGGGGGAATCATCTGGGAAGAAAAGAAAGAAAAGAAAGAAGGATGATGGGGATGAGGAGAATTAAAGTTAAGATTTAAAAGTATAAAACATCTCATTCTAGAATGAATAAAAAGGTGATAATATTCAGTTCAATTATTATTGTAATAATTCTAATTACGATTACAATTCTTATAATTAATAAACCTAAAAATGAAATTAATATAAATAAAAATAATTTAAAAAATGAGACACTGAAATTTAATTCAGTTCAAGAATGCGCAAAATTTTATTCATATAGAGAACCTTATATGTCGGAGGCAGTTAGAGAAGATAATTGTTATATTGATTTGATAGTGGATAAAAAAGCTACAGAAGAATGTGATGATGAAGAAAATTATTTAGGGCGAAATGATATAGAACTATGCAGAACAACAATTAAAGCATTATCTGAACATAATATTAAAATTTGTAATGAGGGGGATTTATTTTGGAAAGGTTATTGTTATGGTAAAGTTTCAGTTAGCATAGGGAATAAATCTGAATGTTACAATGGTCCAAACGTGATAGATTCATTTTCAAAATTGGAGGTAAGCAAATGTCTTTCAATGTTTGGAATATATTTCAATAATTCAGATATTTGTGCGGAAATAGATCCTCCTAAAGATAATTCGTTTAATAGTGAGCAAGAAGATTGTTTCAAGAGTATAGCTATTATAAATAAAGATCCGGATGTTTGCCAAAAGTTTGTGGATCATGAATCTGAAAATACCCCAATAGGACTTGAGTGTTATTATGATTATGCTCTTTATTACCTCAATAAAACAATTTGTAGTAAAATTCAAAGTAGATATTATGATTATTATGTAAGTGATTGTATAAAAAAGATAGAATTAATAGAGAATAATCCCCAATTAGATTGGTTAAAATATGGATCGTGGGAGAATTTAGCTAAAGCTAGTGAAAATGTTTCACTATGCAATAATTATCAAAGTTTATATGATACTGAAAGTTGTAAAAATGAATATAATAATCGCTTAAATGTTTGAAGGATTATTATCAAAATCCTTAAAACTTCTCTTCAATCAACCTTGAGATTGACTTTCCTGTTTTTTCTTTAAGTTTCTTTAATTTTTTGATTGTTTCAACTGACAAAGTGATATCTATTCTTTTTCTTTGGAATGGAAGCTCGCGAGTTTTGTCGTAATTTTCTAGCATTTCAAATACATCTTTGTTCTCTTTCAATATTTTGTTTATTATTTTCTTGTTCATTTTAACATATAGCTGTTTTAATTCTCTGTTCAATATTTCTTATATTAGTTTCATTTTTTTTGGCTATTGATATAATATAATGAGTTAGCAATTCTTTGTCCACCTGTTTGTTGAATTCATACGAAAATGCAAAACAAATAAACATCGCTGTTCTTTTGTTTCCGTCGCTGAATGGATGATCGACTAATATTGCTCTTAGTAAATAAGATAACTTTTTGTATTCTCCAAGTTTTTTATCTTCTTGTTTATCAAGTGCAAAATCTAAACTCGCATCATTTCTCAAAGTTCCTCCAAATCCTTTGTTGATTCTCATTAAATCTTCCTTACTAATATCCATACACATAAATATTAGTTATTTATATTTAAATGTTTCGGTAGGAAAAGATTAGGAGAAATGAAGAAGAAAAATAATTCTAGAAAGAGCAAAATGCCCAGGCAGACTATTCGAAAAGCAGGATTCTCGTTAGAAAGATTCCTGTTGCAGTTGAAGTTAAGCCTATCGTCGTTGGCGTTGAACCTGACCACCCACTTTGTAGCCAACTAACCTCTCCTAAAAAGGAGCCTCCCAGCGACTTAATAAAAAGACGAAGCACCATCACTTCATATTTCAACTTTTTGAGTTTACTTAATGTCGTGATTGAATTTTATGACTTAAAATAAATCTTAATGATGTGCTAGTTAATTGACGTGTAGTCCATCCAGCTCTCTTCTTGCTCAAGGAAGAAAACTTTACGGGCAATAATTATAAGAAAAAGGAGTTTAAAAAATTTGCGAGCGTTGTTCAACATTTCACGCGAGCAATACAACACGCTTACTTAATCCTTTCTACCCGAAAAGCAGGATCCTCGTCAGAAAGAACCCTGTAGCAGTCGAAGCCAAGCCTACCGCCGAGGGCGTCGAACCCGACCACCCTTGTATCTTCTTGTTTTGGTTTTGAATTTAATCTCCAAATGTGACTATCTGTTCCATTAACCCATTGAGAAACTTCATTTATTTTCTCAACATCATAAGTTCCTAAAATTGATTCTAAAACTTTTTTGTCTGGAATATCTTTAATCAAACCATCAACACCGACGACATTTGCATATAAAGGATATTCATCAGAAGTTCCAACATTATGAATTACTTTATCTTCTCCTTGCGAAGTATAAATTATTCTTGATGATGTGTTTGGATATTTTCTAAAACCTTGTTTTAAGAAATTTCTTAATTGTTCAGCTTCGTTTGGAGATGAATTTCTTAGCTCATAATCTCTTTCTGTCAATGCCCAAACTAATTGTGAGTTTGGAATCTGCAAACCATACTTCTCAATTAAATCATCTTGAGTTCCTGGAGGAGTCATTTGCTCAAAAACTCTGTAAGTTTGATTTTCTCCTCTATGTTTAACTCCTTCAAGTATCCAATAGCTCTCGCTTGGAGCCACATAAGATATCTTTCCTGGTTCTGTTCTTTCTTGAATAGCTGTTGACATATAAAGTCCATAAACATACTCTTTAAAAACTTTTGTGTACACTATGATTTATGAAACTCCCGCAGTACAACAAAAACTTCAACGAATCTATTTATGATTTAGAAATAGAAAAAGTTCTTGAAGAAATTTCTAAAGCTAAAGCTAAAACCGTTTTGCTTCAGTTTCCCGATGGAATAAAGCCTCAAGCGAAGGACGTTGTTGATGCGATTGAAGAAGCGTTCAACAAAAAAACGCAGAAAGTTAGGGTTTTTACTTGGCTTGGAGCGTGTTTCGGCGCTTGTGATTTACCTATTCAACTTTCAAATCGAGTAGATTTAGTAATTCAATTCGGACATAATAGGTTTGTAAAGAATGTGAGGGGGTGGAGATGAGATGAAAATTGCAGATTTTAACGATAAAAAAATGATTGAAAAGTATGTTAAGACACCTATATCCCATCCATATATAATATTTCCAAAACTTCTAGAATTACTTGGAGACATAAAAGACAAAAGAATTCTTGATTTGGGATGTGGAGGAGGAAATTTGTCTATAATGCTTGTTAAAAAAGGGGCCGGAGTTAAGGGAATCGACATTTCAAAAAAGTGGATAGAAAAATGTAAAAAAGATTACCCTGATTATTCAAGATTAGATTTCTCTGTAGGAGATTCTTCTGAGTTAAAAGATATCCAAGGAAACAAATTTGACGCAGTTATTATGAATATGGTTTTCCTTAATATAGAATCGAAAGAAAAAGTAGAAAAAACTTTTCATGAAGTTTCTAGAGTATTAAAGAAAGGAGGAATTTTCTTATTTACAGATTTACATCCATTATGTTTAATGATTCCAGATACTCTAACAGAACATCAAGAGTATTTAGATAATTTTTCTTATTTCAAAGATGGTTCTAAATATACCTCAAAAGTAATCTTGAAAGACGAAACTTCAAGTATAAATTTTGTAGATATGCATTGGACACTTGAAACATATTCTAAATTTATTAATGATGCTGGAATGTATATTTACAGAATTATTGAACCTCAACCTATTCCTTCTGCTCCAAATTTATTCAAAGATTATAAACTTCCGGAGTATATTCTTTTTTACTGTAAAAAATGAAACTCTCACTAATCGACGATTGAACGGAAGTTTTATAAATAAACCTCCACTTGATATTTTAACATGATCCCTGGTGATCCTAACGGGTCGCCAGATGAGTTTTTTTGATTAATTATATAAAGTCTTTTTGTCAAAAAGACAAATGGAAGATACAATAGTTTTTATTGATGCAGGATTTTTATCTAAGCTTTCTAAATATTTTGGCAAAGAAAAGCATATAACTTTTAACTTACACGAATTTTCAAAATATCTTTCAAGAAAACAAAATTTATTCTGCAAAAAAACTTATTATTACACAGCTCCGCCGTTTATATCTGATAAACCATCAACTGAAGAAATAATAAGAAAAAGAAATTATGATAATTTTATTGACAAACTTTCAAAAGATAAGGATTTTATCATACGTGAAGGAAGATGCCAAAGATTAAAAATAGATGGTAAGTTTGTGTATAAACAAAAAGGGGTTGATTCACAAGTGGTTATGGACTTGATTAATGTTATAATTGACTATCCAAAAATTAAACAAATAATTATTATCGCTTCTGATTCTGATTTCGTTCCGGTAATAGATAGTTTGAACAAAAGAGGAATAAAAACAACCCTCTTCACATATTACGAGAGGGGAAGAAAAGCAACTTTCTCTACCTCAAACGAACTTATAAAATCAGTACATAAATACATTTTAATATCAAAGAATGATTTTGATAATGTTCCATTAAAGAAACAGGAAGATAAAAAATGAAACTTGCACTCATAGACGTAAAATTCAAAGGAAAAATTGAATTAACAGCAACGGCACTCAAAGAATTAAAAAAATACAAAACTCTTGCAGTCTATACAACGACGCAGTTTAATCACGGCCTTCCAAAAATTCTTGAACAGCTTGAGAAAAACGGAAACAACGTTGTTTCATCGCAGCCTGAAAGAACAAATAGAGAATTTCAAATTCTTGGTTGTGATATTTATCATGAAAATTTAAGATTGAAAGAAAAGTGTGATTGTTATTTGTATATTGGCGACGGAAAATTTCATCCGAATGCACTGCTTTTTGAAGAAATAGATTCAGGAAAAAAACGGCCAGTATTTATTTTTGATCCAGTAGGAAATAAATTTGAAAACTTAAAATATGAAACAGTTGAAAAAGTAATCAAAAAAGAAGCTGCCAATATAAAGAGATTTCATTTTGCGCAAAACGTCGGAGTTTTGATAACGACAAAGCCCGGACAAGAGCACGCTCATTATTTTGAGAAGTTAAAATCAAAGTATAAAGATAAAACGTTTTATGCTTTTTTTACTGATAACTTAAGTTTTAGTGAAATGGAAAATTTTCCTTTTATTCATTGCTGGATAAATACTGCTTGTCCTCGAATAGGAAAAGAAGATATTCTGAATACAGAAATGGCTTTGATTAATGTTGAAGAGGTATTGAATTTATAATCTCAAAAGATATAAAAATCCGTTTCATCTTCTTAATTTATGAAAAAGAGTGAGAAGGAAGCACGTTTAAATAGAATAGAGTATGTTGATGATGAAACTACTCCTTTAAAACGTATTTTGAGATTGAGGATTCTGCCTTTAATTATTGGATTGTTTTTTGGAATGTTTTTATCGTTTCTCACTTCAAGATTTGAAGAAGTTTTGTCTAAGAATATTGCTGTTGCTTTTTTTATACCGTTAATTGTTTATTTGGCTGATGCTGTGGGAACTCAAACGGAAAGTTTATACATAAGAGATTTAAGATCTGGAAAAGCAAACTATAAACGTTATCTTATTAAAGAATCTCTCCTTGGAATTATGCTTGGAGTTTTTTTTAGTATTTTCGCGTCGATTATTGTGATGTTTTGGTTTAAATCTATTGAGTTAACTTTTACTGTAGGATTGTCTATATTTTTCACGGTCTCTATAGCACCCATAGTTGCATTAAATGTTGTTCAAATTCTTAAACTTCACCATGAAGATCCGGCATTGGGAGCTGGACCAATAGCAACAGTTGTTCAGGATGCAATTACGGTTTTAATTTATGGTTTTATAGCTAGTTGGATATTGTTATAAAATATAATAGCACACTGTATATATTTAAATAGTATATTGGTTTGAAAAATTATGTGGAGATAAAAATGAAATCTGATTTCTTTTACTCTAAGTCAACCAGATTATATGTTTCAAGAAAGCCATTAAAAATTGACAGTAGAGTCAATAAAGCTGCTCAGCAAGCAAAGATGAATCTAAGCTGGGATGATGAGGGAAGAATAAATTTTATAGATTTTGATGATTCGAAAAAAATTTTGGATTCTTTAGGTTCATTAATGCTTAGTCCCGTAGAGTATTGGAAGGTACTTGAAGATGCAAAAAATGAAGCGGACGATGATATGATTCAGGAATTGACATCTAGTAAGTATTGTGAATGGTTAGATAGAGCCTATCTTATAGATAAAACGTGGATAGATCATCCTAAAATTATGAATGATTATGAATATTCTGGAGAAAAGAAAAAATCTGTCGAACCAGTCGGTAGACCTGGATGGTTTAATCCCGAGGACAATATTAATCTTGAATTAGGTATTCCCAAAACAATAAAATTATTCAGAGAAAAATTTGAAACCAGTTGGAAATATTGGTCTCCTGATTTCTCTGTTACTCAGCATAGACCAAGAGCGCCAATAAGAGGATATGTCACATCAGTTGGTAAACCATCATTTGATCAAGGAATGCCAGTAGATTCCAAACAACCAATGCAAATGATTAGGGAATGCAGAAAAACCCCGTTAGAACCACCAATTAAAATAGAAATATTAAAAGAAGCTCAAAATATTTTGAACCAGTATGATCAACAAAAAAAAGATTTTAATTCTATAATAAGATTTTTAGAGAAAAATGGAGATTTGTTTTGCGGATCAAAACAGTTATTATTATACAAAATCAGAGAAAGATTTTTTGATTTACTTGGAAGTATGAAAATTAATGCCATTATTGAAAAAGATGAAAATAAAATAATCCAATTAGATAAAGCTTCCCAAACTCTTTCAAATAAAAAAATAGAGACAGTTGATTACAAAGATTTTGTGAAATTTATTAAGACTTCAAAATTAAGATTAGATCAAGCCTTAAAACAAAAAAAAGATATTGTATTTGTTATGGGACATAAAAATCCTGATACAGATACAGTAGTAAGCTCCATTTTTGAATCTTGGAGAAATCATCTTTTAGATAAAGGAGACACTGAATATATTCCGATTGTTCAGAATCATAAAATTCCTGATGAGATCCAGCAACTTCTAGGTGATGAAATCTCAAATGAAATAGTATTAGATCAAGAAGAATTATATATTAAATCAAAACAATCCGGATTAGTCAGATGGATATCCGTGGATCAAAACAGAGAACCTGAAATTCAAAGATATTTTATTTCCATAATTGATCACCATGTTGCTTCCGAAATATCCATTTTACAGGATTTGCCAAAAACTATGGAAATGATAGGTTCTTGCGCAGCGCTTATTACACAAAAGATGCTTGGATCAGGATTCTATCCAGATAAATCTCTTGCAAGAATACTTCACGGAGCAACGCTGATGGATACTGAAAACAGGGTGGTATATAAAATGACGTCTAAAGATAAAATTATTATGGATTACTTAAAGGACTTATCAGAAATTAAAGATGAAAATAAATTCTACAGTGATTTAATGTCATTCCTTCTTAATACAGATGATCCAGACGTTTTATTCTCAAGAGATTATAAAGAAGATTGGGGTTTTGGATTTGCTGTAGCTAAAATAAAGGGAGGTTTTGGGCAAACAGGAAAAGAAATTAAAAAAGATCTTATAACAAGAGCCGTTGATTTAGCTAAAAAAAATAATGTCGAAAAAAATTTACCTTTAACTGTCCTCAGAATCACAGATTATAAAGAAGATAATATTACAGTAAACCGGGAAAGAGTTTATCTTGTTTTCAATAAAGAAAGTTCAAAAGAATTTAAGTCCACAATATTTGAATTATTGGAAAAAATTGTTAAATTTGAATTTGGTGCGGTGAATTTAAAATCCACCTTGGAGTATATTGAGTTTTGGGGTACAGGAATGCAATTATCTCGAAAAAAAACGGCACCTATTTTAGAACCCATTGTGAAAGTATTCAATGAATATTTTTACTCTCCTTCAAATAAACTGTGGATAAAGAGAGATTTTTTAAAAAAATCTAATGAAGTCATCGATGCAGAAAAAGAACTCGGATTAAAAATATCTTACGACAAGCAAAATAGGATAAATTATCTTACTTATCCTGAAGCAAGATTGCTAGTTGAGAAATTAGGATTTTCTATTCTAACTCTAAGAGAATATTGGGGGGTCTTAAATGACGCTAAAAAAATCAAAGACATACAGATGATAGAAAGCTTACAAGGATCTAATTTTGTAGAGTTTCTTGATACCGTTTTCATAGACAACAATATTATGATTGAACATCCACATATTAAAATGAATAGAGAAGATTTTTTATTTGAAGGAAAAAGGATAAATGTTAAAATTCCAGAAGGTAAACCTGGATTAATTCATCCTGACCAAATTGATCCAAAAACAGGAATACCTAGTCAAGTAAGACCTCCATCAGAATACGGAAATCCGGAGTTATGGAGATATTGGGAGCCTGACTCGAAATTAGTCATCCCTGTAAGAAGTTATATTTTTCTGTTAAAACAACCCTGTTGGGATGGAAAATTTCACATCAAAGATAGTTTTCCTAATTTAGGAATTAGACCTTGCTCTAAAAAATCTATTCTACCAAAAATTAAAATAAGTTTAAGTAAAGAAGATTTAGAAATAGAAATCAGCAAAGAAGGAGACACGCTTAAACATTCTTGTACAAAATAATAAATATCCAATTTGGATCTCAAGTGGGTAAATTATATAAACAACTCATTCTATTCTGATATATGAAAGAACAAAAATCAACTCTTATTGAAAGTCCTCGGCAAATTTACGATTTTAAACCAGATGAAAAAATTTGTTATGATGTCATCATCATAGGAACAGGAATAGTTGGTTGGAGCGCTGCGATGTATTCTGGAAGACTTGGACTAAAAACTTTAATCATTGGAGAATTACCTGGAGGAACAATAACTCAAACCCATGTTGTTGAAAATTATCCAGGATTTATTTCTTTAAGCGGACCTGAACTTGCACAAAAAGTTGAAACGCACGCAAGAGATTATGATATTAATATATTAATGGCAAGGGTAGAAAAAATTGAGCGAAATAAAAAAGACAGCAAAGGAAATTTTAAAGTTTTTACTAAAAAACAATCATTTATTTCTAAAACAATAATTTATACAACTGGAAGCAAATGGAAAAAATTAAATGTGTCAGGCGAAGTCGAATTCGAAAATAAAGGGGTAAGTTATTGTGCTCTTTGTGACGCGCCACTTTTCA
>Ga0209541_10015350_pt1 | contig 11452 bp, 13 predicted proteins | sample RifCSPlowO2_01_FD_184027 | JGI IMG/M metagenome (GOLD analysis project Ga0209541, IMG submission 184027) | Groundwater microbial communities from Rifle, Colorado - Rifle CSP2_plank lowO2_0.1 (SPAdes) (version 2) | ecosystem: Environmental > Aquatic > Deep subsurface > Groundwater | place...
CTCGCCGGGATGGAAGTTCAACGAGTGGGAGTTGAAAGGGATACCCATTAGAATTGAATTAGGACCAAGAGATTTGAAAAACAAGGAGGTAGTTCTAGCCAGGAGGGACAACGGAGAAAAGAAAAACATAAAGTTCACAAACTTAAAAAAAGAGATTGAAAAAACACTGGAAAGTATTCAAACAGATTTGTTAAATCGCTCAAAAGAAAACCTAGAAAGAAACATAAAAGAGGTAGGCAGCATCCAAGAATTAAAAAAGGTGGTTGGTGGCAAAAAGATAGCATTTGCTCCTTTCTGTAACGATCCAAAATGTGAAGAGGACATAAAATACCAAACAAATGGCGCCAAAACATTAAATGCTCCTCTCAACCAGAGCAGGATTAATAAAAAATGCATAGGCTGCGGGAAAGAAGCTAGAGAAATGTTTTATTTTGGAAAAAGTTACTAAAAACTAAACATCCTCATAATTTTAGCATACCAGGGTACATTCATAATGTCTATATTCACAACTTCCCGGATAATATGCTCTTTATTATTCACATCCTTATATATCACTTCAATATAAGGCTCTCTAAAAAAGAAAAAATCTCCATCAAATGGCACAACAAAGTCATTTCTGAATCTTAACTCCTCCTTTGAAAAAACTCTTTTATTTCCAACACTAACCTCAACAGAATTAACTTTGCTGTTAGGGACTAAAGTAAACTTAACCTCTCCCTCCCCCCTATAATCCACAGTTTTAGGATACTCCAAATTAACAATTTGAACATTTGCATCCGCAAGAATGTTTAAATCAAAATAACTTGACCTGGATACTTCGTTACTTTCAAGAGTAACTACAGCTTCTCTCTTTTTTTCTTTTAAATAGAATTCAAACTCAACTTTCCTTTGTTCATTTCCCAAAATGGTTAGATCCTTGCAGTCAGTTTCAAAACAGATCTTTAAATCCTTAAATACTACATCTTCAGGATTTGATACCTCACATAAAATTAAACCTTTATCTTCATAAGTGTAATATACTTCTTTCCCCGGGCTGCAGAATATTTCTAGATTGTTGCCCTCTCCATCTTCTCTTTCAGACTGACTCATTCTTGATACTGCCTCCTCTTTAGTATAAATAGTGTAATGCTCCCCATATTCAAGCTTCACAGAATCTCTTAATCCCCCATATCCTTCAACTTCAAGCTCAGATTCATACACAAGGTCTTTGTTTAAATCTTTAGGAACCTCAATATGAAAAAAACCAGTAGCTTCCTCATGAGGTTTTAATAATAAATCAAGAGAGTTATCCTCAACAGTAGCAGGTCCTTTCGTTAGGTATATGGTAATAGGAAGATAATAATTTTCATTATTCCTTACCTTAACTTTCAGAGGAACATAACTCCCCGGACCTACATTATTCTTCAATAATTCAAGATCTAAATCAACATTATACTTTAAAACCTCCCCTTTCTCCAGCACACCAACCTCAACCACAATTTCTTTAGGTTTTATATCGATATTCCTGGCTCTCCACAAATAATTAATGCTGGGTTCTTTGACATCTAAACTCTCTCTCATCTTAATGTGTGTAGAATCCACATAACCCAGCTGTCCATAAGTAGGATCAAATGCAACCCAGCCTACTTCAGGAAAATAAACTTCCGCCCAAGCATGGTTCCCAAACTGCCCTATGACATTGGTATAGCTTGATCCAAGAGCAAATCTTGCAGGAACCCCAAGTGATCTCAGCATAGAAACAAACAGTGTTGTCAATTCATCACAAACTCCTTTTCTGTTTTCAAGGACCCAAATAGAATCTTGTGCAGCCTCAACTGTTAATGTATCAAGGCTGTAATTGATATTCTCCTTTGTCCACTTCCCAAGGTTATAAACTACAACATACAGATCATCTTCTCCTTCTGAAATTTTTTTAGCTTGGTTGATAATCCTTGCATCATCAGAATTTACCAGCTCTGTGGGTTGAAGGTACTCCTGAAATTCACTTAAATCTGCTTCAATAGGAAACCTTATTTTTTTATTTACTCTATTAAAATTAGTTTGGGAGATCACATAAGAATTAACCCCAAAAGATAGCTCAGGGCTAAATTCAGTCCATCTATAATCAATATTGTCTCCTCTGCTTGTTTTTGCGAGAGGAGCAGAAAAAGTTTGATCTTCAATTGTCTGGAACCTGTCATTTCTCGGAAAAAAACTTAATTCACTCGAGATATAATCCAACTGGTAACTCCCAGACTGTTTTAAAACATCTACAGCCCCCTGGACTTTTACATTTGTTTCCAAACTTTGGTAATCATTAAGACTCTGAGAGTTCACCACAGAAACTAACACAAGAAATGCTAAAAAGAATGTCACAGCCTTCATTTTATCTGCCTTTCTATTCTATTTTTGAACTTAATAAAGTCTCGCTTTTTTATGTGGAATCCGCAAGCATGATCATGACCTCCTCCCTGCCCCTCAAGACCTTTTAATGCCTTGGAGAGTATAGGGGGCAACACCAGATTAGTAGATCTTATACTACCCTTGTACTCATCATTTTGTTCTCTCGCTATTAGTACAACACTATCAGGGTACTTATACACAAGTTCGTTAGACATATCAGTTGTAAAACTATACTTCTTATGGGAATACGTAAAAAGTATAAATTTAAAATCTTTAGTTTCATTAATCACTCGATCTAACAATTCTTCATAAATTTTGTTAATCTCCGCATACCTGTCGTATATTTTTTTCCCAGCTTCGCTCTTTTTAAACAAAATCTCTTCCGGACCTTTAACCTTGAGAAGCAGGTTTATGTAATTATAAACTTCCTTGGTCCTTCCTTTTAAAATAAAAGAAAAAATTCTAACTAACTTGCCCAGGTTAGTATCAAATAAAACTTCCGGTGGATTTTTTATCTGTCTTTTAGGGACCATATCCTTAAACTTCTTTTTAAAGGTAGAATACAAAGAAAGATGCCAATCTCCCACAATTCCAATCATAGCTATCCATAAGTTTTCATTTGTAATTTTATAGCACCAATACGTCACAGGTCTGTTATCCTTATCATCTTTAACTCTTGGGTTAAAATAATTAACCCCCCCCTTAAAGCCGTCAGGAGAATGATGGTCTATCCAGATTAAAGGAACATGAACTTTTTCTATAAACTCTTCAGAGATCATTGGTTTATCTAATACAAGAATTAAATCCGGGCAGTATTGCCTAACCTTTGTGATATAAGACTCATCCACTGCAGGAGAATTCTTTAAAACAACGCCTTTTATTTTTTTATATTTTTTTTCAAGCAATAAAAAACTGCACAAACCATCTGGATCATCGTCAAAAAAAACCAAAGGATTCTGACTTTGCTCTAACATTTCTCTAATCTCTTTTATTTTAATCATTTCTCGACATACCCCAATTATGTAAATTCAAAATAATAATCAGAATTGAAGAAGTTTAAGCATATATAAAAATTTGGAAAAGTAAATATTTAATTTTTTCCCCTTCTTCTGTGAGCTCTTAAACTTGGCCTATTCTTTTCCGCACCTTTTCCCTTATTTCTTAATCCTCTGCTCTTCTTAGCCGCAGAAGTCAGACCCCTATTGACTCTCTTCTTGCTCCTTACAATCCATTCCATGCCTTTGTACTTGCTAACTATCACTCTATCTAAAAGAATAACCTCATAAAATTGATGTTTCCCATCTTCTCCTATCTTGTAAGAATTAAGGACCTCACAGTTAGGATACTTTTTACTTGCTCTTTCTTCTGCTATCCACTGGTAGCTTTTCCCAACGATTTTCTTTCTTCTTTTATGCTTACTTCTTCTACCTTTCTTAATCAAGGGTCTTTGCCTTTTGCTTCTTTTTACTCTAACCCTTAAAATAACATATCCTTGTTTAGCTTTATAACCAAGGCTTCTTGCTCTATCAATCCTAGTAGGTCTTTCTATCCTAACCACTACATTACCTTGTCTCCATTCAATCAGCCTCTCCTGGACTAAATCCTTCATAGAGTCTTTAGGTCTCTTCCACAATTCCCTGATGCTGCTGTAAAGGTTCATATCAATTTTATCAAAAAACACCTTTTAAAAGCCTTTCTCTATTTCTGGCCTTGCACATAATTGGGTTTCTGCACATAAACATTAGTTATTTAAGTGCAAAGCCTCTATTTCTCCGAGTAGAGCATATAAGCTAAACTAGCCACCCCTGCAATCAAAAAGCTGACAATTAAGTTGCCAGACAGTATAACCGCTACCAAAGTTATCACTTTTCCCACAGTAAATCCTATCTCTTTAAAGATAAGATATTCTATCTTATTCCTCTTACCCATCTTATCATAAAACATAGAGTTGAAAGGTATACTCGCTAGAACAAAAGATAATCCAGAAATTAGTTCAACAACGAATAATTGAAAAAAAGTGTAAGCAAACAGCCTTACAGCCCAAGTTATAGAATGGATAATGGCTCCAATGTCCAATATCTTTTTCCTGCCTTTTCTGTCAGACAACTTCCCCACATAAAAAGAAAATAGAGCTGTAATAAGCCCAGCTCCAGTGGCAAGAATTCCTAACTCCATATAACCTCCCAGCATAATAAATATAAATAAAGGCCAGAAGATAACTGCAGCTACAGCTCTGCTTCCCAGTCCGGAGAAGGCAAGCATGTCTTTAGCATATTTCTTCTTGAATATATGAACAAGTGAAAAACTAACTTCTTCATAATCATCATGAGAGCCAAGCAGGGGAACAGCACCAATAATCAATAAAAATGTAAAAACATAAAAGAGAACATTAAACCCAAGAAATGTTAGGATAAGTCCTCCAAAAAAAGGTCCAATAATCCCAGCTAAAGTAATAGCAAAAAACAAAAACCCTACCTCACTGCCCCTCTTTTTCTTATCGCTGACCTTAGCAAATTCTATATCAAAGCCTGTCCAGAAGAATGCGCCAGCAAAAGTATAAACAATTGCAGCATAAATATAACTAATGTCATGTGTCTTCATTAAAACAAGCAGAGCCACAAACAAGATTTCAAAGGGAACACTAGCTACAATCATATGCTTCAATCCAAACTTAGCGGCAATCTTGGCAACTATCGGTGTCAATAAAGCAAACAACAATGCCCATACCAAAAAGAAATAAGACAACTGATTAAGGCTAAAGTTAAGCTCAGTATACATATATACAGGAACAAAAATTCCAACCATAGAAAGTGCAAGAGATTTCAACACAACAGCAAAATAAAGTTCTGAGAGTGTATTCTTGTGGATATACCTCATAAAGTTTAAGGACAGATAGTGCATTGACTAAGAAAATATTAATCAATATAAAAGCTTGCTTATTATCACTCCAACATATATACTCTAGTGTCTACAGAACGCCACAATAAACCTTTTAAATAAGGTTAATCACTATAAAATTAAGAAAATTAAGGGGGTATATGAATGAGCGTTACCAAAGGACTATTCAAACTGTTGATTGGGATCATCCTTGTGATTGCTTCGCTATGGATTGCTGTCACATATAATGGATGGGGGCAAGCCACTTTAAATCTAATACAAGGATCAATTATCTTGCTGGTTATCCTTATCGGATTGGTAATACTGGTTATAGGACTAACTGATCTAAAAGCTTAGTCTTCTTACCTTTTTTCTTATCCTCCCAAGAATGCTCTTCTTAGGAGAATTGTCTTCATTTGTAGAAACATGAGAACTGGTTTTTCTTTCTGCTTTTTTCTTTTTTGCTTTCCTAGCAATTTTTCTTTTTTTTGATTTTTGCTTGGGAGCAGATCTCTTCTTGGTTTTTCTTTCTGCTTTTTTCTTTTTTGCTTTCCTAGCAATTTTTCTTTTTTTTGATTTTTGCTTGGGAGCAGATCTCTTCTTGGTTTTTCTTTCTGCTTTTTTCTTTTTTGCTTTCTTGATAGGCTTCTTCTCTCCCTCTTTTGCCACTTCTTGAATCTCTGTTATTTCATAATCCTCAACTATCTTAATATCCTCTCCCACTTGTGCTACCGCTTTCTCACCAGGAGCAAATTTTTCCTTTTCCTCAATCAGCACCTTTTCACAATCCTTACATCTAAACCCATAATCCATTGCCTCTTCTACAGAAACTTTAACATGGTTATCTGGACATTTGTAGAAGGTTTTGGTGTTTTCATCTGAAATTTGTTTATTGATTTTCTCCAGATATTCCCTTTTTCTCTTTAGTAGAACTTCTTTAGCATACTTCATATTGAAAGTCCAGTAATATATATACCACCCTTTTTCTTTATCTTTTTTCCTTATAGAATAAACAAGATTGTGCTCATGTAGGGAATATAAAATATTTCTTACAGCATTTATATTAAGGTTTAATTCTTCTGCCAAATCAAACTCACTAACATTTTTTTTATCAAGTAAGCTCCTATATACCCTTACTGCATCCTCTCTTACTGCCTCTCTAAGAAATTCTTCCATGATAGTATTAAAGTCTCTCATCATCATTAACTACTACTTAAAAGATGTTTAAAAAGGTTTTTATATTGTGAATGTTCACTATTATTAAATGGGTAGAAAAGTTTTAATAAATATTTTATCCATTGTATTGTAATTAAAAAAGAGGGGTGTTAAAAAGATGGGTTTATTCTCCAATAAAAAGCCTAGAACAGAGGTTCCAAAACCAGATACATTTAACTTTGGGGCGCCAAGAGTGCCAAATTTAGAAAAACTGCAGTTTCCTGAACCTAGGTTGGATTACAATATAAGTAATACCAAATTTAGGAGTCCATTGTCAAAAGAGATGGGTTCGATAAAACAATCCTTAACAACGCCCTCTCAAAATATGGAAAACTACAACAGAGAGACTACCCCTTCTCCTCACAGAAAAAGTTTGTTTATCAAGGTAGATAGGTATAGAGACGCACTACATAGTATTGAAGAGATAAAATCAAAAGTAAATGCAGCTGAAGCAGCTTTAGCAAACTTAGAAAGAACAAAAAGGCAGGAAGAAGCAGAAATTGAGAAATGGAAAAGGGATGTTGAATCAATCAAAAAGAAGTTAATGAACATTGATAGTGCGCTGTTTAGAGAATAAACATGAAAAGGAAAAAAAATACCACTGCTAATATTGAAAACCCAATCTTTGTAGAACTACAAGACCCAGTCTCAATCAGAAAAAATGTTTTGTCCGGTGCCATAGAATGTATAGACCTGCTAAAGAGCTACGAACTTTCTAAATCCATGAGGGGTATAAAAGAAAAGCAAAGGACAGAAGTTAAAAGAATAATTTCTAGCTTAAAAAAAGATTACAAAGAACTAAAAGACTCGCTACCTAACACGAATAAAAAGGATATACTAAACATAACTGACCCACTCTCCCCTCCTAGGGTAAAGGAAGAGCCACTGAAAGAAGAAAGACATAAACCAAGGAATGAAGAGAAAGCTGAAAAAATGCCGGCAGGGTTAAAAAGATTAGAAAAAGAACTTGAAAACATAAAGGGCAGGCTTGAGTCCCTCTAAGCCTACAGAAACATTTATAACTTTTCTTCTTATTTTTTAAGCATGAAAAAGAGTTTAGTCTTAGTGTTCTTGGTGCTAATAGCAACAAGTGTATCAGCCGGAGAAATAAATGTATTAGATTTTTCGGATACCCCTGTTATTGTCAAAGACATCCAAAAAGGCGATCTAGTGAGATTCGTAATAAATGGAAAAACCCACAATCTCATATTATCAGACATTTTAGTGTCAAAAAACTTTATAAAGATTACCTTATTCGTAGAGGATTCCCCCACTCCATCTTACATTTCATTAGGATACAATCAGAGATTATCTCTAGATTTTTACAAAGATAGGGTTGATGACATGACCATAGTACTTGAATCTCTAAACCCGGATAGAGCAAGATTGATATTTAGGATACTAGATGAAAAAGGAATGCCTGTGTCAACAAGTAACTCTGAACAAAATGGTTCAGAAATAACCGGAGATATTGTTGCTGAAAGCGGAAGTTCTCCAAACGCAAGAACGGGGTTAATAATTACAGCAGCAATTATCATAATAGGGTTGGTAATAGCAGCTATTTTCTTCAAAAAATAGTTATTTTTTCTTTTGAATAAACAATCTTATAATCGAAAAAAAGGCCAAGACAACAACTATAGCTAAAAGGAAAAAAGCTAAAGATTTTATGAAAGCGCTAGATACACCAGATTTATTCTCATCATTGGGGCTGGTCTCTGTTAAGTTAATGACCCCGCATCCAAAAATCTCTTCATAATTGCATTTACCTTCAGAGCAGGAGTCTATAGTACAGACATCCTCGTCATTACATTCACTGTTTTCAATGCATTCCACATCTGATTTCTCATCTTCGTTATCATTTACAGCATTGAGGAAGGTATCCACACAAACAGCATTATCACATTCATCTTCATCACAAGCACAATCATCTCCGCAATCATATTCCAACTTAAACCTTGCTTTTTGCTCATCTGAGCTTCTATAATCTATATAAATGCCATCTACTCTCTTGTCCTTAGAAACAATGATTTCTTTATTGTTTATGCATAGTATGGTACTTTCATCAGAAGATCTCGCTAGAGTAATATTTTTTCCATCCAATAGAATACTTTCCCCTAAATTAAGAGTCACATCCCTCACTGGAGTGGCCGCAACTAATGGAAACATCATAAGTAAAAGACCAACAATTATCCAAAATTTCATATTAAAGAAAGGTTAAAAAGGTTTAAAAAGGTTGACAATTCTTCCAAACATAATCCAGTAAATAACCCTCAATGGAATGTTAATTGCCAAGTAAAATAGCCCAGCACACTTCTCAAAAACTGGAGTATTCCAAAGATTTAAAAAGGTCTACCAAGGAATTATACTCAGCGGGGTAGGACAGCTAGGAGTGTCCGTTGGGCTCATAACCCAAAGGTCGCTGGTTCAAATCCAGCCCTCGCTATTCTAAAAATGTTAAAAAAAGAACAGATTATTGAAGAATTAAAAAAAGTCGTAGATCCAGAGTTAGGATTAGATGTCTACACCTTGGGATTGATCTATGAAATAAAGATTAAAGGTAAAAAAGTGGACATAAAAATGACATTAACCTCTCCTATGTGCCCTTACGGACCGCAGATAATAGAGGAAATAAAAAGTAGAGTTGGTTCTATCAACAAAGAGATAGAAGTACAGCCAATATTGGTATTTGACCCCCCATGGAAGATTTCAGATGAAATAAGGTCTATCCTTGGAATCTAGTCCCTGATCACATTTTTTATAGAATCAACAATAGTCTTATCAAAAACATCAGGAATTATGCATTCTTCAGTAGGGTGTTTAACAGTTGCAGCCAATTTATGTGCAGCTTTTAATTTCATTTCATCAGTGATATTTCTAACTTTATTATCTAAGGCGCCCCTAAAAATCCCAGGAAATGCCAAAACATTGTTTATTTGGTTTGGAAAATCACTCCTGCCTGTCGCAACAATTTTTGCTCCCCCTTTTTTAGCTTCATCAGGCATTATCTCCGGAACAGGATTAGCCATTGCAAAAATTATAGGATTTTTATTCATGGTTCTTATATCTCCTGCATTCAATAAATTAGGCGCACTTAATCCAATAAAGACATCAGAATTTCTTAAAGCATCTTTTAATGTTCCATCTTCATTATTCTTATTAGTAATTTTAGCTAGTTCTATTTTATGATCTGTTAAATCACCATTTTTACTGATAATTCCAACCCTATCTACCATCAGTATATCCTTAACTCCTTCTTTAAGAAGCAGTTTAGCAACAGCAGTCCCAGCAGCTCCAGCTCCATTAATTACAATTCTAAAATCTTTTAAATCCTTGCCAACAACCTTTGCCGCATTTATTAAACCAGCTAATACCACTACAGCAGTTCCATGCTGGTCATCATGCATAACAGGGATATCTAATTCTTTTTTTAACCTTCTTTCAATTTCAAAACATCTTGGAGACGAAATATCCTCTAAATTAATCCCCCCAAATACGGGTGAAATATTTTTTACAATGTTTATAATCTCATCAGGATCCTGTGATTTAATACATATAGGAAAAGCATCTATATTTGCAAATTCTTTAAACAAAACACATTTGCCTTCCATCACTGGCAATGCAGCCTCAGCCCCTATATTTCCTAATCCTAAAACAGCGCTTCCATCAGAAACAACAGCAACAGAATTTTGTTTTATTGTGTACTTATAGACTTTAGAAATGTCCTTGTTTATTTCTTTACATGGCTCTGCAACCCCCGGAGTATATGCAATACTCAAATCTTTCATGTCTTTCAAAGGAACTTTTGAATTAACAGATAATTTTCCCTTGTACTTTTCATGAAATTCTAAAGGATTCATAAGAAGAATATTTGCCTAACTTTTATAAATTTATTGGAATCAGGCAGGTTGTTTGTACTTATCAATAATGTCAAAAGTAACCTGGCTTGCGGTATCCGCTTGTAGCGCAAATCCCAATCCTTCAGCTTCTCCAACTTTGAAATTATTAATCCCAACAATTTCCTGATTCAAGTTGATTAAAGGACCTCCTGAATTTCCAGGGTTTATAGGAACATCTGTTTGAGTATAAACACTCAATCCATTAGGCCCTTCCCTGTTAACAGCGCTTACTATCCCTTCAGTAACTGAAAAACTCAACCCATAAGGATTCCCCACAGCTATAACCTTCTCTCCAATATTAACATTTTTAGAATCTGTAAACTGAAGGTAGTTAAAGTTATTTCCATTAATCTTCAAAACAGCAACATCCATAGGAGAATTATATCCTATAATTTGTGCAGAATAAACAGAACTATCCGACATAAATACTTGTATATTACTGGTTCCAGAACTAACAACATGATAATTAGTTATTACGAACCCATCTTCTGTAACTATTGCCCCAGACCCCAAAGATTGCCCCGCAACAATCCCGACAACAGAAGGAAGAATATCATCTATAATTGCAGAAAAATCTTTAGATTTAATCTTAACATCTTTCAACTGCAGATTCAAATCCTCTATCTGGCTTGCGCTTGTCTTTTCTAAATCAGCAATGACACCCAGTAGTTTATTATCAGAGTCTATCCTTTCTTTATTCACCTCAGTTACCCTGGTATCAACAGTAGAAACTCTGTCTCTTATTTCATTCATGTCTAAGTTTATCTCATTTCTTAAAGAAATAATAAAGAATTGTTGGTATATCAGAAATCCTATTATTAAAATTTTAATAAAAATAATTACATGAAACTTATCAATTCTTTTTTTTGCCATGAATTAGAATTAAGAATTCTTGTTTAAAGCCTTTTCTATTGCTTCATCCCAGTTTCCATCTATCACAATAACAGGCGCTCCATACTGCCCGGTTTTTTCTACCATCTCTTTTGCAGCATCTGGATTATCCCGAACATTACAATCAATAAAATCCGCGCCGCGCTTCTTAAGATACTCTTTTGCTTTATTGCAGTAATGGCAACTAGATG
>Ga0209541_10015354_pt1 | contig 11448 bp, 15 predicted proteins | sample RifCSPlowO2_01_FD_184027 | JGI IMG/M metagenome (GOLD analysis project Ga0209541, IMG submission 184027) | Groundwater microbial communities from Rifle, Colorado - Rifle CSP2_plank lowO2_0.1 (SPAdes) (version 2) | ecosystem: Environmental > Aquatic > Deep subsurface > Groundwater | place...
TGCGACACCCGCGACAACCGCAAAGGTAGAAACGAGGCCGTCATTAAAGCCAAAAACAGCCTGCCGTAATTTTCCGCCAAATTCAGCGCTTTCTTCAGTGCAAAGATGCTCTTCTGCAAGCTTGCGGAGATGCTGTTTTTCCTTGGGAGTCAAGCGTTTTTTTGCCATATCTCGTTAAGGAGAGGGCACGTTTATAAAATTAGTCATAGAATGTCGTAATGTTGCTGTTAAACTCTTCCGGCTATGGGGGGAGGAATGAGAAGGTGTATAAAGAGGGAATATTTTTAAGTGGATCTGTTTTTTTGTACAAGAAAGATGATGTATGGAACAACTCCAAAAAATAAATCCAGAAGAAATTAAGATAGAGATCATTGCTCAGCACCATGAGGTAGACATATTTCAGTCTTACGAGAAAGAGCTTATTGATTTTTTAAGAGAAGATGCACTTGAAAATCAAAAACAGAGGCTCTCAATCACCTTTTTATGGTTTTATGAAAATCAGTTGGTATCCTATATTACTCTTTTGAATGATAAAATAAATTTAGAGAGTGATTTGAAAGAATTCTTCAAGGAGAAAGGGATCCACTACAAATCGCTTCCTGCTTTGAAAATAGGTAGACTTTGTGTTGATGATCGTTTCCTAAGGAGAGGTTTGGGTAGATTAATGATTTTATCAGCGATTCAGATTGCCAATGAAATCAACCGAAATAAAGCAGGTTGTAGGTTTATTACGCTTGATGCAAAAAGAAATACCCATCCAAAAAGAGACTCCATACACTTCTACAAAAATATGGGATTCAAAATGTTGAAGGAAAGAATAAAAGGAACAACACCTATGTACATTGATTTAAACTTTAGTGGGGAAAGTTAAATTTAACGTTTGCAGCATCGTGCAATAGCTTCATTCGTGCTTTGGAAGGAGTTTGTTGCTCCTTCAGTACTTCTTGCATAAATTTTCGTGCATCTTCTCCTCTTAATGTAGGAGTTGCTCTGATTGGTTTTGCCATACCTGTATGGAGTGGAAGGTATATATAAAATTAACTGGCAATTCTGATAACTCTATAGGGAGATATGGGGAACTGCATACAACCGGAGGTTTTTTATATTTCCCCCCCTCATTGGCTCTTTTATGCTTAACCCCAAACGCCTTGGAATCATGATTGTTATAGCAAGCATCGTTGTCTTAGGCCTTCTTCTGAGCTTAAAAATTCAGATGGACGGCCAGCTTCTCAATGCCTGCACCGAAGCCTGCGGGACCCAAGGCCAAGAAGGAAGTGCTGCATGCACTATGGAAGCTTGTCCCTATCATCAATCATCAGGCATGGTCTGGATCCCCATCATTGCAAGCCTCTTTGTTGCTGCGGTTGCCGGTATCGGCGTTTACCTCGCCTTTGCAAAGACTGAGAAGGTTATTGAAGAAAAGGAATATGATCTCAGCAAATTGAACCATGAAGAGAAACACGCCTTTTTGTTGATCAAAGAAGAAAAAGAAGGCGTCTATCAGAGCGACCTCATCCAAAAGCTCAACCTTTCTAAAGTTCAAGTTACCCGGCTTCTTGATAAGCTTGAACAGCATGGCCTTATTGAGCGCAAGCGAAGAGGCATGACGAATATCCTTCTTGTGAAATAGACCCAATCCAGCGGGGTAAGGTTGGATGGTATCCTTCTTGAAACTAGTTTCAATAAACTATATAAAGGGTTTCATTCAGAAATGCTCCTATGCAAGAACTTAAGGTCAAAATCAAGGGCATGCACTGCGGAAGCTGTGAAGTGCTCATTGAACAGCGCTGGAAGAAGCTTGAAGGCGTCCATGATGTGAAAGTGAACTATGCGAAAGGAGAAGCAACGATCCATTGTTCTGATGCTTCTGAAGCACCTTCTTTAGAAGCGCTCCATGATGCAGTAAAGGCTCAAGGATATCAAATTTTACGGGCTGAAGAAACGCAACAACACCACTTATCCAAGAAAAAAGAATACCTTGAACTGGGGGCTATTGTCCTGGTTCTTGTGGGTCTGTATGTTGTTCTCAAACAGTTTAACCTCTTTCCTGATTTAGGGATCTCTGAAGGCATGGGCTATGGTCTCATCTTCCTTCTCGGCCTTGTTGCAGCAACCACAACCTGTATGGCAGTGACCGGAGGACTTCTGCTCACGGTCGCAACAAAATACAACCAACTCCATCCTGAACTTTCAGGCAAACAAAAGTTTAAACCTCATATTTTCTTTAACCTGGGAAGACTTACTTCCTATGCAATCCTCGGCGGACTTGTGGGAGCTTTGGGTTCATTTTTTACCCTTTCATCTCAGCTCAGTGGAATACTTCTCGTTATTATCAGCATTCTGATGATTATCCTTGGTGCTCAGATGCTCTTTCCCCACCTTTCCCGATTCCACCTCAAGATGCCGAAATTTATTGCACATAAACTCTATGAAAATGCGCATTACGAACATCCCACCGCACCTTTTTTATTTGGCGCTGCAACCTTTTTCCTTCCTTGTGGATTTACCCAAGCACTCCAACTCTATGTGCTCAGTTCAGGAAGCTTTGTCACCGGTGCTCTCACAATGTTCGTGTTTGCATTAGGGACTATGCCCGGTCTTTTATCGTTAGGCGCAGTAACCAGCTTCAGCAAAGGAAAAGTTCAGCATTACATTTCTAAAACTGCAGCAGTGCTGATTGTTCTTATTGGTATTCTCAATATCAGCAGCGGACTCGCATTGACGGGCGTGGTAACAGGTACCCCCCTCATTCCTCAAGTAGATGCACAAGTTGGCGGAGTTGCAGGAAGCTTTGGTGCCGACGCAAAACATAGCGGCCAGTTTGCAACGCAGTTTATTGATCCGAACGTCCAAATGATTGACGGAAAACAAATCGTAAACATGGCTGTTGTGGGTTATGAATATGAACCGTATCGTTTTAAAATTCTTCAAGGTGTTCCGGTTGAATGGGTCGTTGACGGAACTCGAGCACAGGGCTGTGCACAGGCTCTTCTCGCTCCTAAACTTAAAATTCAGGAGTATCTTGCAAAGGGAACAAAAACCATTCGTTTTACTGCGAACCAGCCTGGATTTATTCCGTTCCACTGTTCCATGGGTATGACAACGCCTGGCGCAGGATTTGAAGTTGTAAAAGCTTAGAAGGTGTAAAAGGATGAAAACAACAAAAACAATAGCGATAAAAACAACACTAACTATAAAAGGAATGCATTGTATATCCTGTAAATCAGTCATTGAAGACGCATGTAAAGATATTGCTGGAGTCAAAGCATGTATGGTTGATTTTAAGTCTGGGAAAACGGTTGTTGAACACGACAACAACGTAACGTTTGACCAGCTCAAAAAAGAAATTGAAAGCCTGGGGCAATATGAGGTTAAGAAGCAATGAATAAGGTGATGAAACGTATTTTTTTATTAGCATTATTCTCCTTGTTATTAGGGGCAACTGCATGCACCAAAACCAGTACATCAAACACAGCATTAACTCCTGTTGATTCTTTTGAACATGCACACGGTCTTGCTGTTGATATTGCTGATTCCAACAAACTCCTCATTGCAACCCATGATGGATTATTCTTATTAGCGAATGAACAAGATCAAAATAAAAAAAGCCAACAGAAACTCTATCGTATCGGAGACATGGAAGATGATTTGATGGGCTTTTCAGCACACCCGACGCAACCCAGAACCTTTTTCGCAAGCGGTCATCCTGCAAAAGGAGGAAATTTAGGAATAGTACAATCAACTGACGGCGGTTATACTTGGAAAAAAATAGCCAACGGCGTCAACGGACCGGTTGATTTTCACACGATGGCGATCAGCTCAGCAAATCCCAGCCTCTTATATGGCTGGTATGATGGAGAACTGCAAAAGACGCTTGATGGCGGGCTATCATGGGGCGTTGTTGAAACTGATGTTCCCACCGAGATTATATCGTTGCATCCTGATCCTAACGATGAGAACACGGTTTACGCTGTTGTTATCGGTGGACTTATGATGAGCACTGATCAAGGAGCACATTGGACTGACGTGGGAGAACAAATGAGCAATAATGCTGTCATTGCCCTGGCAGTGAATCCTCAAGATCCTCAAAAGATGGTTTCTTTCTCAAGAAACTTGGGTCTTGCAATCAGCACTGATGGGGGAAAGACTTGGGAAAATCAACCTGACTTTGAGAAGTATGAAGATATTCCTCTTTATCTTGTCTTTGATCCTCAACAAACAAACACTTTATATGCTCTTTCCAGAAGCAATAAGCTTTATAAAAGTGTTGACCATGCCGCAACATGGACTGAGATAACTTGGGCGTAAACCTTTATGGGTGGTATCATGGTCAAAACCGTCAACTTCAACATTTCTGGTATGCACTGTGCAAGCTGTTCTATTAAGAATGAGCGTTCCCTTCTCAAGCTTCCGGGAGTAAAATCTGCTTCAGTAAATTTTGCATTACGAAAAGCCTCTGTTGATTATGACGAATCGATTGTTGCCGAAAACCAGATTTATGGTGTAATTGAAAAAAATGGCTATCAAGTGATTCCTGAACAAGTTTCTTCACCTGTTGTTTCAACACCCGGACATTCACCAGAAGCAGATTCACCCGGCCACCATGAAATGGGAATGCCAGCTGACGCTACAGGGGCATCATTAGCAAGCCTGGCAGCTGCACAGGAAGTAGCAGCAGCAAAGAAAAAAACAATCTGGGCAATTGCGTGCACGGTTCCCGTGCTTTTGATTGCTATGCTTTCACTCTCTTCACCTTTCTTTTTTCTCGGGCGGGATCTCACATTGTGGATCCAAGTTGTTTTAAGCATGGTAGTGATCATTGGATTTGGCTGGGAGTTCCACAGCGGAATGGTCCGGCAGTTGCGTTTCCTATCGGCAAATATGGACACGCTGATCTCGATCGGTACGCTTGCGGCATTGATCTATAGTGTCGTTTTAATGGTTCTCGACGGCAACGGCGACTTTTATTTTGAAACAGGAGCAGTGATTACCGCCCTCATCCTTCTCGGGCGGTATTTCGAAGCAAAAAGTAGAGGGCAGGCAAGCGAAGCAATCGAAAAACTCATGCAATTAGGTGCAAAAACCGCGCGTGTATTGCGAAAAAATCAAGAAATTGAAATTCCTATCGAACAGGTCCAGGTCGGAGATCTGCTTGTTGTGAGACCCGGAGAAAAAATGCCAGTCGATGGAAAAGTGGCGAAAGGATCAAGCAGTGTTGATGAATCCATGCTCACCGGAGAAAGTATGCCTGTTACGAAGCACCCGAATGATGATATCTTTGGTGCAACCATCAATATTTCCGGATCATTAGTTATGAAAGCAACCAAAGTCGGTAAAGATACCGTGCTTGCTCAAATTGTCAAGATGGTGAGTGATGCTCAAACGAAAAAAGCACCGATACAGAAGCTTGCTGACACCGTCTCGGGAATCTTTGTTCCTATCGTTTTAGGTATTGCAGTCCTCACGACGGTTATTTGGTATTTAGTAACGGGCGATATCAGCCAGAGCATTATTCCTGCGGTTGCTGTCGTCGTTATCGCTTGTCCTTGCGCCTTAGGTCTCGCTACACCGACAGCAATTATGGTCGGAACCGGATTAGGAGCACAACGCGGTATTCTTATCAAAAATGGCGAGTCCTTAGAAAAATGCAAGAAAATTGACGTGGTCATGTTTGATAAAACAGGAACCTTGACGCAGGGAAAACCGAGAGTTACAGATGTTCTTTCGTTACGACAAGGCACGACAACGGAAGATATCCTGAAGCTTGCAGGAAGTGTTGAAAACTCGTCTGAGCATCCGCTCGCACGTGCGGTTGTCAATGCAGCAAAAGAGCGAAAACTCGCCATCAAGGAAGTTGAAGCATTCAAGAATATCGAAGGAAAGGGTGTCAAAGCAAACCTCCAGCGCAACCTTATTATTATTGGAAATTCGTTATTGATGAAAGAAACAGGAATAAACCTTGATGCAAAAGCAAGAACAGCGTGGGACCAGCTTGAAGGGCAGGCAAAGACTGTTGTCGGCGTTACCCGCAATAAATATCTTCTTGGACTCATTGCCATTGCAGATATTGCCAAAGACGATGCACGCGATGCAGTGAGGCAATTGCATGAACAAGGCATTCAAACTGCCATGATTACAGGAGACAACCAGAAAACTGCAGTTGCTATCGGATCTCAATTAGGCATTACTACCATTTTTGCGCAAGTGCTTCCCCAAGATAAGGCTGAAAAAGTCAAAGGATTGCAGGATCAGGGTTTGAAAGTTGCATTTGTGGGGGACGGCATTAATGATGCTCCTGCGCTTGTTCAAGCAGACTTAGGGATTGCCATGGGCACAGGAACTGATATTGCGATTGAGGCAGGAAATATTGTGCTGGTGAAAGGATCTCCCATGAAAGTGGTTGAATCACTTCAGCTTGCACGTCTTACATTTAAGACGATCAAACAAAATCTCTTTTGGGCCTTCTTCTATAATGTTGCTGCACTCCCGTTGGCTGCATTTGGTTTGTTGAATCCGATCATTGCAGCAGGAGCTATGGCATTTTCAAGTGTGAGTGTCGTGGGAAATAGTCTCAGGATTAAGAGGAAAATGCGTGTTGTATAATGCTCTTTTTTTGTCGTCGACAGAGTTGTTTTTTCCGGTTGAACCGTAATATTGCTTTTGTAACCGTTGTTGGCTTGATGGTTGGGTTCTATTATAACTTGCAATCGACAGGAACAAAAATCACTGATATATTTATATTCGAGTCAATCTTTATTACTATGGTCATTAGTATTATTATCTGGCTAATTTATCACATAAACGAGGGAGATTAATATGATTACTACTCAGAATGTAAAGAAATTTTTTGCATTAAACTGGCCGTTATTCCTTGCTATAATCCTGCTATTTTTTTTACTTTCCAAACTCAAATTTTAAACTATAGTAAATGACAAAATAGTTTATATAAACTGTTGTCATTTACTAATAAGCCAATGACTTATTTGGATAAGTATTTATGTCATTGACTATAAGAAGTTTACTTACCACACATCAATCTTAATCAAACTCTTCTCGACACCTGCGTCAAGCAGGGCTTGTTTGAGTTCTCGAATCATCTCAACCGGTCCGCAGATAAAGAATTCCTTGTTGTTGAGATCTTTGTCTTTGCAGTATTTTTTGATCATGGCAAGAGTGATTCTTCCTTTTTCTGCACTCCCCTTCCCGCTCTCTTTTCCATCTTGAGTCAAAGAAAAAACAACATTAATATTTGAAACATCATTGCTAATCTCTTCTAATTCGGTTTTATACAAGAGATCCTTGCTTGTTTTTGTGTTATACAATAACAGAATCGGGTTCTTCATTTGTTCGTTCAGGATCTGCCGAATAAAACCCATCATCGGCGCAACACCGGTTCCGCCAGCAAGAAGAACAAGATTCTGCTTTGTTAGGGGATCAATCGTAAACTTCCCATACGGTCCATCAAGCAGAATCGTGTCGCCAACCTTTAAACGTGCAAGTTTTGGCGAAAGTTCGCCATTCTCGTAATAGCGGATACAGAACTCAATGTAATCCTCATAGTGTTTCGCACAGCACGTAGCGACTGAATACGCTTTCTTAACGAGAAAACCGCTTTTGTTGTGCATATCCGGCAGTGCAAGCATGAAGAATTGACCTGCCGTATATTTTTTCTGCTGTATGTTTGGAAGGCTGACTCTGAGAATAACAACGTCTTTTGCTGCCTGGATCTTTTCCACCAGCCTGCCTTGTTGAAAGTTTTCGGTCATGTTTCTCTGGCAATAAAAGGGATATAAAAGGTTTTCCTCGAGAATGGATTAGTTCAATATTCCTGCTTCAACTCCCGGCAAGCTGACTGTTTTAAATCCGATAGGGGCAGGAATTTTGTATTGTTCAGCAAGTCTTCCAGCTTGTTCAATCGTCCAGCGCAAGAAGAGATAACCTTCAAACTGGTGTGTCATTACTTCTACAATTCCATATTCTCGGATACTTTGTTCTTGTGTACTGCCGAGTATTTTTCTTGCTACGCGATCCCGCGATCCTGTAAAATAGCCGCACTTCATCAGAAAATTTACTTGAAGACGTTTACGTGCATCTTGCTCATCCAGAGAAGCACTGCTGAAAAAAAACGCAGCACGATATCGGTCTAAGGGAAGAGGGGTAACAACAACCAACACCGGTTTTTCCCGATACTCGGCGCTTGATGCTAATGAAGCAGGAGCAAATCGTTGAAAGAGCACATAATCAAGTTGATCAGGAGTTAAAAGTTGCTGATGATCTACACACATTTCGAGCAGTGAAGTTCCAAGCAATGTTAATCCTTTTGCCAAAACACGGTAGGGACTCGATTCATCTTGTTCTAGACTTCTAATTGCAGATGCAAAACGATGAACATCCCCTTTATGAAGATAATAACTAATGGAAGCATACATGTTGCCACCTGCGAGACTAGCACGTTCATCCGTGTCTGTTGTTTTTGCCAACAAACGATCCAGCCGAGCATTAATATCCGCATGGTTTACGGGGTTGCTAAAATAATTTTTTGCGATGCGAGGAATCTCATTTGCCAAACGAAAGAGCTTGTACAGCTGGTGGTGCTCTCTAGGTGTAAGTCCTTTAACATACTGTACTGCTTGCAACAGGATCGCATCAAGGGATTTTTCCATGAAACCCGTGAGCAGTGAAGAGTATTTAAGCCTTTCGAGAAGTATACCATTTTCCACTATCTTTTAATAGTCCTTTATTTTTGTGGGAAGGTATGCCTGCTCAAAATCCAACGGATAAGATCGTCAAGAAAAACCTTGAGACTTTCAATAGGTGGGCTCCCCAGTATGACTTCTCCTTATTTCAGTGGTGGATGAAGAAATTTCACCGCAAGGTTTTTGCTGAAGTGGACAAAAATGTGGAAGCAAAACAAAAAGCGAAGTTCCTTGATCTCAGCTGCGGAACCGGCGAGTTATTGTATGAGCTTGCCAAAACCAAGCCGCGACTCCAGCTTTTTGGAGTTGATATCGCAGAAAACATGCTTGCTCTTGCAAAACACAAGGTTCCTTCTGCGAAATTCTTTCAAATGGATGTGCATCATCTGAAACTCAAAGACAACACGTTTGATTATGTGGTGAGCACCGAAGCCTTTCACCATTATCCTAATCAGCATCAAGCATTGTCAGAAATGGTAAGAGTCTGCAAGCCCGGCGGAAAGGTGATGATTGCTGATATCAACTTCTTCTCATCGCTGTTGCACCATCTTTTTGTAAAGGTTGAGCCAGGATGCGTGTACATCAACAGCCGAAAAGAAATGATCCGCTTGTTTGAAGAAGCAGGCTTAAAGAATATCCGTCAAGAACGCACCTTCTTGTTTGCGGTGACGACAATAGGAATGAAGAGAAAAGAGAAGAAAAAGTAAAAATAAAAAAATAAGGTGCGCTTATTTACACGTTTTTTCTAAGGCAAGATTATGGAGCCATGCCAATATTGCTCCGCAAACAGCCCCGCATACAAAGCCCCAGAATAATCCAATGAAACTTCCAAGGACTGTTGCAGCATATCCTGGATAGAGGGTTGCCAGCATCGCGAGGAGCTCTTTGCTCACCCAGAAAAATTTTGCCTCAGGAGCAAGAGTAAGAATTAATCCAAGCAAGAATACATATGCTCCCACTAACACTCCCAAAGCAATTGCAAGTGCTTTAGGACTCAAATACCCGCATCGATGTTCTTTTGTCATGCTCTAACCTCCTTTTTATTTGAGAATAACAATATTCGTCATTCCCCTTCTTTTTCTCTCGAGCACACCCTTGCCTTCCATGCGATCAAGGATCCTGCTTATTTTTACTTTTGAATAGGCTGTTTCCTGAATGAGATCGCTTTGATACGTTGAACCGTCTTTAGTTTTAATAAGTGTATAAATCTTTTGTTCGTCGCCGTCAAGACGGGCAAGATCAACGGGTTTATAGCTGGCTTCATCTTTCTCTTTTCTCAACGGAAGAAAAATCATATACGCCCCGCTTCCCAGCACGAGAAACGCAACTCCAAATGCCACGACGATGAGCCAGGAAAGATTGCTTGTGTGAACCGGACATTGATTCATGTCTTGGTTATTCGCATGCACCGAATCGCAGAGCGCTTCTCCCTGCTCGTCGACATCAAGCTTCACAAAGATCAGGGCAAACAAGAGGATCAATGAGAATCCTACAAGCATGGAGCCAATGGTTTTGTGGTTAAACGTAAACGTCATGGTTCACTCCCCTTATGCTGTCCATTGATAGATTCGTTGTTGCTGTTTGGGAATTCCAAGAATCACAACGGTAAAGGATTCCAAGGTGTTCTGATCAAGTTGAAATGCAAGGATTCCATTGGCGTGATGTCCGCTTAATGCCGGTGCAGATCCTGGTTTGATCGTTTTTTCTTTTTGTTTGTTGTCTTGATAGACCAAAAGAATAGCATTACCTAAATCGAATTGAGATAAGTCAACAGAATGCGTGTTTGCACCAAGGGCAATGTTCAGCACACCGCCTTTGAATTCTTGGGGTGTCAAGGCAAGTTCAACATCACCATCGCCTGTTGTACCTGTAGTAATCGTATCGAATAAAGAAGTTGCAGAAACTGCAGAAGTTGCAGGAGCACCTCCTTCTATTCTTGGATTACTCGTAGGAAGAACAGAGTTTCCGAATGCGAGCGGGCTTGATGCAAGACTGATGATGCTATATCCAGCCAAAAGAATGATTAACACAGTAATAACGATAGACAGTATATTTTTCATGTGAGATCCCTCCTTGCAGGTATTCTTCTTCAGTTTATTCTTCACAAAGATCATCACAGCAATTCCTGCCATGATTCCTCCTATTGCCCAAAACCAGGGTCCATACACTGCTGATGGCTTTTCTGGCAATGGCGTTCCTGCTACAATCAGTCCAAAATTAAAAAGAAGCAAGGTTCGCGACACGCATTGTTTTTTCAATGACAAGAGCGCAAGAGCAACAAGAAGCATGATGGCAATGGTCCAGAATGGAAAGGCAAATTTTGTAAGAAACGCCAAGGGCATCCCAACGACGGTAATCCCGATCATCCCCAGCAATGCAATAATTCCCAGGCATATGGTGTGGCAGACCTGCCAGGATCCTAACACACTGGCTGCACCAGAAAGTGTTCCTGTGTACCCTGTTATTTTCTCGTAGGTTCTTGCGACAACATTCGTCATATCAGTGCCCCTGAGGATCCCTAATGATCTTTCATCTTTCTTAAGATCTTCTTATATCTCTGTATCTCTGAGTTGAAACGCTTTATTAGGATATCGTGAAACTAGTTTCAAAACCTGCTTCAAAAGAGTGTATTGCGCTCCTTTAGCGGTCCTTTACCATCGTTTACAACACGCAATAATGCTTTTTATTATCCGATTAACAGGGGGATTTGTTTGATACATCAGAAGACCGCCAAAAATAATTCCAACAGCCA
>Ga0209541_10015363_pt1 | contig 11444 bp, 17 predicted proteins | sample RifCSPlowO2_01_FD_184027 | JGI IMG/M metagenome (GOLD analysis project Ga0209541, IMG submission 184027) | Groundwater microbial communities from Rifle, Colorado - Rifle CSP2_plank lowO2_0.1 (SPAdes) (version 2) | ecosystem: Environmental > Aquatic > Deep subsurface > Groundwater | place...
ATCAATTTCCAGCGAGAAGTTTTCCTGTCATTCACATAGAATCCAGATAAAGTCTCCTTTTTCCCATACTTAATGCCAATGTAAATCATTGCAAGAAAGTAAGCAATAAGAATGACCCAATCAATAAGGCTAAGCATTGTAAACTCATAACCTTAAACCTCTTAAATCTTTCTTCTCAGCAATACCCTTAAATATTTTCTTGTCATTCCCTTTTCATGGTTAAAATAGGCGTCATCGGTGGCTCTGGCTTAGACGACCCTAAAATTCTCAAAAACACAAAAGTCTTGGATATAACAACAAAATATGGCAGGCCCAGTTCTCAAATAACAAAAGGAAAAATAGGCAATGCAGAAGTTTTCATCATTGCAAGGCATGGCCGCAATCATATACACTCTCCAACAAAAGTCAATAACAAAGCCAACATACAGGCATTAAAAGATTTGAAAGTCAATTACATTCTATCAACAACAGCCTGCGGCTCATTAACAGAAGACATTGAAAGAGGAGATTTAGTAATCTTGGACCAATTTATTGACTTCACTCGCCATAGACAAATTACATTTCATGATGATTTTTCTAAGGGAATTAAACACACACCAATGGCAGACCCATTCGATGAAAAGCTCCGCAATATTTTAATAGCCTCAGCAAAAAAGCTGCATTACAAACACCACGACCGTGGCACAGTCGTAACCATTGAAGGTCCGAGATTCTCGACAAGAGCAGAAAGCAATATGTTCAGGCTGTTGGGTGCACATGTCATCAACATGTCCATTGCCCCAGAAGCCATCTTGGCAAATGAACTTGGAATTCCCTATGCATCAGTTGCCATAAGCACGGATTATGATTCGTGGAAGTTAGACGAAGACCCGGTTTCCTGGGAGCAAATTCTCAAGAATTTTAATAAGAAAGTTGCAGATGTGAAAACCTTGTTGATTGAATCAATTAAGGCTTTGGAAAAGAAACATTAAATCAAAAAATTTATAAGTAAGATACGTTTTACTTTTCCTACATTATAACCAAAGGAAAATGGAAGTCGAACTCACAAGAATATCTGAAAAAGGGCAAGTTGTAATTCCTTCTTCATTAAGGAAAGATATGGGAATTAAAACCTCTGATAAGTTTTTGGTATTTGGAGAAGGAACAACAATCATTCTTAAGAAGATAGAAAAGCCCGCTTTTGAAAAATCGTTTGCTGAATTAGCCAAACCATTGCAAAAAGCAGCAAAACAAGCAGGACTTACAAGGGAAGATTTAAAAAAATCAATCCGAGATGTAAGAAATGATTAAAATTGTTCTTGACACAAACACATTAATCTCTGCCTTCTTCTGGCAAGGAAACGAGTTTGGGTTATTTCAAAATATTGAGCAGGGAAAAGCAGAGCTATATATTTCACAAGAGATAATTGAAGAACTCAAAGAAGTCCTTAACCGGGATAAATTCAAAAGAGTCATCTTAAAAACAAATCAAACACCTGATGAGATTATCCAAAAAATTATTTCTGTTTCAAATGTTATTATTGGCGAAAAGCTTGGAATAAAAGCATGTAGAGACCATAAAGATGATAAGCTCCTTGAGTGCGCTATCCTAGCAAAAGCGGATTACATTGTTTCTGGGGATGAAGATTTATTGATGCTTAAAAAATATGAAAAGGTTAAAATTGTTAAAAGTTCTGAAATTTTAAAGGAACTATAACTCCGAGATTGCATAGATTAACCAACACTAAACACAATCGAATACTTATCCTTGCCTTTCTTTTCAATCTTTAATATGCGAAATACACCAATTTCAGCAGTATGCTTCACATGAGGCCCACCGCAGGCAAGTTTTCCAAAACCTTTTAGTTCATAAATTGTAATCTCATCAAAAGCATCAGAAACCAACCGCAAATCAACAACCTCAGCAGCCTTCTCCCTTGGCAAAGAATAAGAAATCATCTCATAATCTTCCTGAATAGCTTCATTAACCTCATTCTCAAGCTCATCTCGGTATTTTCTTAAATCTTCCAAGCAAACATAATCAACCCTGCAGGAATCAGGCTTAAACTCGGTTGCTTTCGATTCAACAGAAAACCTTTTCAGCAAAATCTCATACAAGATATGCTCAGCAGTATGCAATCTTCCCTTCATAGAGTCGTGTAAACGCTAATCTTTTAAATCTTTGCCCCCCTGTAAGAGTTATGAAAGCCCTCTCGGTCCAGAACCTCCACAAGTCTTACAACGGATTTGAAGCAGTGAAAGGCATCAGCTTTGACATCGAGGAAGGGGGTTTTTTCGGATTCCTTGGCCCGAATGGAGCAGGCAAAACCACAACCATCAACTGCATTATTGGTTTGGCTAATTTTCAGCAAGGCAGCGTCAATGTCTTTGGAAAGGATAACCTCAAAGATTTTCGCGAAGTAAGAAAGCTCATCGGCACCTCCCCCCAGGATTACAACTTCGACCCCTACCTCTCAGCTATTGATGTTTTAACCTATCAGGCAGGGTATTATGGCATCAGGAAAAGAGATGCACTCCCAAGGGCAGAAGAATTGCTGAAGCAATTCAAGCTGGAAAGAAAGCTTGACGTGGATTTCCGCAAGCTCTCCGGCGGGATGAAGCGCAGATTAACCCTAGCAAGAGCTCTGGTTCATAACCCAAAAATCCTGATTTTAGATGAGCCTACAGCCGGGGTGGATGTTGAGCTCCGCCACGAGATTCATGCCTACCTCAAAAAGCTCAACAAACAAGGCATCACCATTCTCTTAACATCGCATTACCTTGACGAAGTGGAAAAGCTCTGCAATCACATCTGCATTATTGACAACGGCAGCATCATTGCAAACGAATCCACCAAAAGCCTGCTCAAGCGCTTGGATGATGGCCATACCGAGATTATCACGAATAAAGCAAGCAAAAAAGTGGATATCGAGCACGTCGAATTCAATAAAAACAAAATTATCGTCTGGAACCGCGGAAAACGCAATCTGAAACAGGTCTTCAGCCACATCCAGCAGCAGAACATTGGGGTTTTGGACATTAAAAACGTCAACGATTCACTGGAGGAAATCTTTTTAAGACTGACCAAAAAATGAGAAACAATAAATTAGGAGGTTACCTGGATTCCGGGTGGATGCATAGGGTTCACAAGGGAAACGCAGGTATCCCTTGTAAATGAGCCTCAATTGGATCGGTCTCTGGACCATCATCAAAAGGGAACAGGTTCGCACTATTAAAATTATCAACCAGGTCATCTGGCCACCCATCATCTCCTCAATCCTCTACATTTTAATCTTCGGATTCTCCATCGGCAGGAACATTGAAATCCAGCAAGTCAGCTATTTCGCTTTTCTCATTCCAGGATTAATCATGATGAACATCATCATGTCCAGCTACGAGGAATCTTCCTCATCATTATTCCTCGGGAAATTCATTAATTATATTCAGGAGCTGCTGATTGCACCCCTCTCAGCTGCAGAAATTGTTATAGGGTTTACCATAGGCAGCCTCATCCGCTCTTTCGTAATTGCTAATTTAATCCTACTGGTGTTCCTGTTTTTTATAGATATCAGTTTCCACTCCATTCCCCTCTATCTCTTTTTTATCTTTTTCACCTCGCTCTTGTTTGCATCCATCGGCATCATAGTAGCATTATGGGCAGAAAAGTTTGACAATCTCGCAATCCTCAACACCTTCTTCATCACACCCTTATTGTTCCTCGGAGGAGTCTTTCATTCCATCAGGCTGCTCCCAGTAACCTTCCAAAAGCTTTCCTTATTCAACCCGCTCTTCTACATGATTGATGGTTTCCGCTACAGCATTCTCGGTATCTCCGATGTCAATCCCTTCTGGAGCAGCCTTATCGTGGTGGTGCTGGCAATTACAGCATTCTGGTATGCGCTCTTTCTGTTTAAGAGGGGGTATAAGCTAAAAGTTTAAAAATACGAAAACCAACCCAATAGAAGGTGATAAAAATGGACATAACAAAAAATTATCCTCGCAGCCCATACGACATGAACTATGGCATTGTCATGCTACCAAGAACAACAGACAAGGCAAAGGCATCAAACGCAGGAAAACTGGGCGAATACCATTATAACTGCCCGCTCGATAAGCCCCTGCTCGAATTTCTCAAAATAGATGCAAAAACCTTCGCAGCTAAAGTCAAAGAGCTCGAAACCGATGAGAAAATAGCAGCCTGGATTGCAAAAGCAGCTCCCAAGACACAAAAGGAAAAAGATGCATTCAACAATATGATGCGCTACTCTGCACCGAAAGATAAATCAGGCATTGCATGGATGGAATCCGAGAAGAAAAAGCGGGGAAGAAACGATTATTTCAGTTATTTTGATAACCTGGATGCAGATGAGAAGCGATTCTAGTGTTTCTTTTTCCAAAGTTTTTCTTTATGAAAGAAAAAGCTTATGCGGACTAGAAGAGATCTAATCTCAGTCCGTAATCTTCATCTCCTTAAGGCGTCTTTCAACAAGGCCCTCTACAAGACTTATATCAAGATTCTCATACCCTTTTGCCTTTCTTTGCTCAAGCTCAGCTTTCACTTTTCTTATAATCTTAGTTCCAATATAAGCAATATCCTGATAAGGTAAAGCAGAATGAACAGGATTAATTTTTTCCCGATATCTTTGAGCAAGACTGAAGCTGGTTAGTAACTCTTGAGCATATCTCTTTGATAACCCCCGATCATTGATAGCTTTTTCTAGAATACTATGCAGAACGCTGTTAACTAAATTCCCAATAAGCAATTCAATGAGCTTGTTTCTGTTTTGAGTCATGCCGAATCCCTTCAAGAATCAAATCAAGAGTTTTCTGATAAACCCCCCTGAATTCTCGTAAAAACGTCTTCTTATCAAGCACATTCTGTCGTATAGTAAAGACTTTAACCTGAAAAATGCTCTCTATTTCTTTATCCACATGTTCTTTACGTAATTTTTCGCCTTTAATAAATTCAAAAATAGCCACCATATTTCTTACTAAAGAGTATTTTTCATTCCCATTTAAGCTATCAAAATTATCAATAAGAACTCTGCTTTTCAAAAGATGCAAGTCCAGTAGCTTATAATCAACCTCTCTTTCAACATGATAGATAAATCTCTTTTTTGCTACTGCCTTGCTCAGCATCATGTGGTACAGAGGATCGGTAGCCAATCCCTTCAATAAAGCATCATGGCTCATAACGAGAAGATGAACCTCAATTTTAATGCTGCTTTCTATAGCCTTCTGCAAGCTCTTTTCATTCATCTCTTTATCAGTAATAATCAAAACATCAATATCCTGAAAAGAAAACCCCTCTTCCAAAAAAGACCCCGTAATCAGCACATTCTCGCAGTCATGGGCATGCCTGGAAATAAGAGCAAAGATTTCCTGCACAATCCCAAGCTTTAGGGGAGCAACCTCTTTGATCCCGTAAAAATGGGGTTTTTCAGTAACATGCATGGATTCTAAAGGCTTAACAACCACATAGCCCCCAAGAGGAAACCCTTGCCTGTTCCTCGGCAAATAGACCTGGTCCATCCTGCTTCCCTTGCTGATTTTCGCTATGAGTTCCATATTACGTAATATTACGTAATAATATATAAAGCTTCTGGTTTACATTGACTTCTTCAAAGAAGTCTAAGCGTTTACCCTTTATTTTATTAAAGTAAACATTAAAGGGTAAAACTTTCCCATGATATCTCATATATTTATACCTCCAAGGAGTAACAACAGAAAATTGCCGGAAAATCCGTTAAAAAGGAATTTTTAAAAACTGTTCTGTCTGTTGTTGGACATGCCGATTTATCTATCAAAAAAAGGTCTTAGAAAGCTAGAAGACGAAACCGCTGCATTAGAAGGCAGATTACAACAGTTAAAGAAAAGAACACAGCAGGTAACAGAAACCGGAGGGGACCAATGGCATGATAATCCAGCACTATATTCTTTAATGGGTGACTTAAGAGCGGCAAATGGAAGACTTGCAGAAATATATGCATTCAGGTCACAAGCCCAGGTGATGGATTATCCAAAAAACCCTGAACAGGTATGCATGGGATCAACGATAGTTCTAGAAGAAGATGGTGAGTCAAGAGTCTATCATATAGCCGGGTTTGGTGAATCCGAACCAGACCACGGAGTCATAGCATACGATACCCCTTTGGCTCGCAGTATCATCGGTAAAAAGATAGGAGATGATTCCCAATTAACAATCACAGGAAGAGTAAAAAGATTGCACATCTTAGAGATAAGACCATACGAAGGACCATGAATAAGAGACCTTATTTTATTAGTTATACTATAGAAATATTTGGTGTGAATCCGAGATTATTAATCAACACCTATTGTATAAAACGCAAGATAGAAGAATTTATCAAAAAATTAAACATTAAAATAATAAAAGAAATAAATTATGATTTTAAGCCCTATGGTGCTACAATTTGTTATATTATTTCGAATTCCAATTTAACCGTGCACACTTGGCCAGAGAAAAAATATCTGTATATCTCCCTATTAAGTTGTAAGAACATTCCAGAATTGTCAGTGGAAAAAGCCATACAAGAGATTTTTCAAAAAAAAGAATTCAAAATAAGTAAAAACCTATGAATAACATAAATAAGATTGATTTCAATAAGATTATAGAAAATAAGTCTGAGCTAGGTACTTATAAGAACCTAGCTTCAGATGTAATAAGATATCTCTCAATCAATAATTCAGCCTCTTTTTTGGAGATACTAAAAAATGTAGGTGGCAGTGACAGAAGAGCCTTGAGGTTGCTTAATGAGCTTGTAATTAATAAAATTCTTATGTACCATAATGGGACGTTCAGATTGGGCGCAAAAAGAGAGAGGAGGTATAACTCACATGATCTAATCTGCGAAAGATGTGGTGGGGCATTAATTAATACCTCTCCCTTATCTGACATTAAAGACAAAATGTTGGGCATATTCAGAAATAAACCAAGACCAACATTTATATTTGACCAGAGGCCGGTTACAGTAGATACAACAATAAAGAGAGTTGCCTATGCACTAGCACGCGGAGATATTCAAGATAGAAAGATTGCCATATTGGGGGATGATGATCTCACGAGTATTGCAATTTCTTTAACTAAAACTGCTAAAGAGGTTCATGTATTTGATATAGACAAGAGGCTTATATCTTTCATTAAAAATATTTCTCATAATCTTGGACTAGATATTAACGTGGTTGAACAGGATTTTAGCAAAGGCGTCCCTAAACCTTACAAGAGTTATTTTGATGTATTCATGACTGACCCAACCCCCACAAAAATCCCCTTTACAGTATTTAGCAATGCTTGTTTATCTTTACTCGATAAAGGAAAAGGGGTGGGCTATTTTTCTATATATTCATCGGCAATGGATAAAAACCTGGATCTCCAAACAGTAATGCATAAAATGGGGCTATTAATTACTGATGTAATCCCCTCTTTTACAGAATACGATTTTATAAAAGAAACCTATAATCAGAAAGACAAAGATTTGTTAAAAATCTACGGAAATGATAAGCTGCCCATCTCTTTTACAGAATCATTAATAAGAGTAGAAACAACAAAGAACTCCAAAGGGATAAATCTTAAGTATCATCCAAACGAGCTTTTAGGGAAAGCAACAATAAGGATACTTAATGATCCTAAAAAAGATCCTGGAATACAAAGTAAGAATAATGCTGATAAAAAATATCTTTTAAAAATAGCAAAGCAAATGCAAAAAAAATTAACTAAATGAGGGTAAGTTGAAAGAAAAATTTATTGTTGATTTCCAAGTAATAGGCACATGTAACATGACATGTAATTTTTGCGATGGTGCACCAAAATCTATGAAGGGTGAAAACTCTGAAGATGTAATAACAACGATTCAAAAGCTAGTAGATGTTGGTCTCGATACCTTAGTTATATCAGGGGGTGAACCTTTGTTAAGAAAAGATATAGTTGATATAATAAGATTCTCGCATTCAAAAGGATTAGAGGTATATCTTTCTACAAATGGTCTTTTACTTCCGCCGGTGTATTCATTGATAAAAGATTATATTGTGTGTATAGGCTTACCTCTTGATGGGTCTTCCAGAGAAATGCATAAGCTAATGACTCGAAATCCCAGACAGTATGATGCTACAGTTGGAATGCTTGAATACTTCATACCACACGCACCCCAACATATAGTAAAGGTAGGAACTGTCGTTTCTCAAGTAAACAAACAAGACTTAGGAAATATCGCTAACATCCTATTTAACAGACCCCATCTTTATCACCCTGATGCATGGAGGTTATACCAGTTTAGCCCTCTAGGAGACGGGCTTTTTACACGTCATACGCATTGGGTTGATGATGCGGAGTTCAGAGAGATTACTGAAGAGCTGATAAGGAGATATCCTAAAAAAAATATTACCACACTCACCAATTCTGGCTCTGATGACGCTTATATTTTTATCAATCCAAATTTAGAAATAGAACTGCTGACGGGGGGCGTCTACAAAGTAATTGGTGATATGAAGGCAATATCAAGGAAGAGATTACTCGAAATTAAAAAAGATATTATGGCTACGCGTAAAAGGAGTGATGCGAACAGAGAATGGATGAGAAGAAAGAATGGTTGAAACTTCATTATTTATAATACCAAAACCAGAATCAAGTATATATCTTCAGGCTATAGAAGAGATGTTAGGAGAAGAAAAATTTCGGGTAGACTCTGTTTATCAAATTAAGAACTGGGAAGAGGCAGCAAGAGCCATTTATGAAAAACAATTAGCCGAAAGTTCATATGAGTTTAGAATAGGCTTTGAGGGGCATATACGCGTAACGAAAATATTATTTGGTAATGAATCTGTCTTAGTTACCCTAAGCAACCCATTTGAAAGTCTTGAGGAAGGAGTTAAAAGATTGTTTACAAAGAAACAGGAAATGAGAAAGAGGCTAGGAGAAAGAGGGCATAAAAGTCTTGTTATATGTGCAAACCTTAGCGGTTTGGAAAGTGTCTTTTCAGGATACGGTAACGGTGGAGTTTTAGGAGTTCAAGATAAAGATAAGTTCAAACCTTTTGAGGGTTATACGGGGGTCTGGGATTACTTCTACTTTAAATTTTTTCATACGTCTGATCCAGACGAGGAGATATTAAGGAGAGAATTTAATATCTTAGCAGATATGGGAATCCTAAGTAATGAGGTTCAAAAAGAAAAGTGGAGCATCATGAAAGATCTTAAAACACTAAGGGTACCAAGATGAGTAAATGGAGCGAAATTTATGCCAAGGAAATAGAAAAAGCAGGTGGTGAGAAAGCTTTTTTTAATCTAAAAGTCAAGGAAAAAAGACCCTTGATTAGGGAAGTAATAAGACACGCGACAGAGAATAGAAGAGTTCTAGAAGCAGGGTGTGGAACAGGAATTGTATCGTCATATTTAGCTGGTTTAAACTTAGACGTTACTGCTATAGATGCAGATGAAGATATGCTGAAGCTAGCTAAAATGTTTTGCAAGTTTGTAAAGACCCATCCTTCATTTAGATCCCAAGACTTATCAGATTTGGATTATCCAAGAGACTATTTTGACGTAACCTTTAGCCATGGGGTGTTAGAACACTTTAAAGATTCAGACATAGTGACGATAATAAACCGCGAATTAGCTATATCAAGATTTGTTCTGGCTTCTATCCCATCAGATTACTACGCTGAAGAGGATAGAATGTTTGGAGATGAAAGATTTATGAGCGCATATAAATGGAGAGAATTAATAGCGCAAACGCAAGGAAGAATAATAAGAGAAATCGGTTTTTATCCTCAAAACAGTTTATACGCCTTAGTAAATAAAGTAGCGCCAGCAAGAATGATTCACCACGCACCATATATCGCTTTTGTGATCTCAACCCCTAGAAAGAATCCTTAAACTTTCTTCTAATCAATAAAGGATCATCTTTATTAAAATCAAATTGCTGTTCTTTAACATGATTCATCTTATTGCATTGATTTTCAAACTCTCCGGGTTTATACCCAGATAGTTTTAACATCCTACAAATCTGAAGAATTTTTTTCTTAGCGCTCGGTACATCCTGCTCCGATGCAGCAAGGATTTCAGCCTCATAGTTATACCCAAAATTCCTGACATCAACCAAAGAAAATTCTATGCCTTGATATTCATAAATATAAGCTCTTGTAGAATAAACCACGCAAATATGCCAGTTCAAAATTTTAAGGAATTGAATGATTGACTCAAAATTAGAAAGTTCAAAAGGTATAGAGATTTCTTTTCTCGTATCGCTACCACCCCAATACCCAGATTTTAACATTAATTCGGCTTTTTTGTTAGTAATTCTAACTCTCAAGTCAATAGGATCATCTTTTATTTCGTTTACATCTTCAGGAATTTTATCTCTAAAGTATAACAAAGAAAGTCTCTCTTTCTCTCTAATAAATTTCCCTTTTCTATCAAGAACTTCCTTTAACTTCAAGAAGCCTTCTTTAGTTAGCGGCCCACGAATTTCAACTTCTATATCTTTCTTCATTTTAATAACTACCTTCTTATGATTTGATTAAAATTAATCCATTCACCCATCATGCGTATCTGTACTATATAAATCTTAACAAAACCCCATACGCTATGCTTCCACAATAGAGAGACCACCCGGCTTCCTTTAACTATTAAGTAGTAGTTAATAATCGTAAGCTTTATAAACCCCAAAATCCTGCTGAAAGAGGGTTAACATGGGCTATGTAAGGAATCTTATCGGAGCAAGCTTAATTGCTTTAGCCTCATTAAGGACAGGCTCAGCAGAAGCGAGGAATATCCGACCTCAAGGTCTTGATAACCTCATTCTTGATGCTAAAGTTACGGATCTGAAGACAGGCAAACCGATTTCATATACTGCAAAATTCTTCTCATCCGCTGATTTTAAAGCAAGATACAGTTTGGAGATTACCGAGCCAGACAAGGTGGGAGTGGAAATTTCAGCCACTGATTATGTGACCTGCGTCACCGCAGGATATTTAGAACCCGATGTTGGCGTTGTCCATTTACAAAGCCCGTATGGCGATAATGAACGGGCTTTGATTCCTGAGTCTGATGAGCTATTAAAGCAGATGTGCGATGTTATTTGCAGGCCACGTGGTCGCGCTCTTATGAAGCATCCAAATCCGGGCACGGTTAAATATCAGATGAAAACCGCATCAGACACCGAGGCTCAGATTGGGGAAGAAGTATTGGTTGATGCGGTAAAGAGAGCAACAAATGGCACTATCAACTTACCAAGCGGGTCTCTGGTTAAAAATCCAAATCTCGTTAAAGGAAAGATTGCAGAAACTCTCTTTGCACAAATGCTCCGAGAAACTGGACATTTTACAGTTCTGGAATTTTGCGGTTATCAATAAAATTACAAAAGAGGTCAGACTAATTTAGGTTAAATATCAGCACATTTTAAACCAAGGATACGTATATCGTTGTGCTCACCGGATGAGCGAATCGTGGAA
>Ga0209541_10015364_pt1 | contig 11444 bp, 16 predicted proteins | sample RifCSPlowO2_01_FD_184027 | JGI IMG/M metagenome (GOLD analysis project Ga0209541, IMG submission 184027) | Groundwater microbial communities from Rifle, Colorado - Rifle CSP2_plank lowO2_0.1 (SPAdes) (version 2) | ecosystem: Environmental > Aquatic > Deep subsurface > Groundwater | place...
CAGCAGGAAGTGTCACTGTCACTGGCTATAATCTCCAGGGTGTTACTACAGCAACAGAATTTATCGATGCACGCAACTTTACCATCAGCGTGCGCAACGGCACAACAAGCTGCACGGGCGCAGACTGCTTTGAATGCAGTGGTACGGCGATTCAGAACGGGACTTCGGGTGATACAACAGGTATTTCAACGCCTATCGCAGCAGCAAACATTACCGCAGGCAACAACAGCATCTACAATCTGACTGACATTTATGGCGGCAGTAGCGGACAGGAAACTCTGTTTTTATGCATGCCACTCGTGCCGAGCGCAACAGACATCAGCAGGCAAAGTTTTGCAACCGCTGGACCGCATACGGCGGTGTGGACGATTAGCATTAGCTGAGCGATGTGCACAGTATGAAGTGAGCGCAATGACTGGCTCATTTAAGCCTGTGGAAGAAGATTTATAAATGGGTGAGGAATACTATTGCTGTGCATTTGGCAGCGACCAGATGACAAAAAAGGGGAGATAATGAATAAACAGTTCCAACGGAATGCAGCTGTAGCATATATCCTATTCTTGTTAGTTTTTGCAATTGTTGTGGTGCCGTCGCTCATTGGCGTATCTGATGTGTGGAATGCAATCACCGGCTGGGCAGCGACTTCTTCAACCTCCCTTATTCTCAGGATTAACGCAATTCCAACAATTTCAGTCTCTGCAACAACCTCAACAGTAACCATTACTGAAGACGGGCGAGCAACATCAAATTTCACATTTACCGTGACAGATTTAGATGGAATAGCAGAAATTGACAATGCAACTGCTTTTCTTCGCATTAATCTCACGAATCAAACTGACCGAGTGAATCATACCTGTGCAGGAAATGGCACGATAGGCTTAACAACATATTCATACAAATGCCAAGTTGAGATATGGTATTGGGATGCAGCGGGAAACTGGACAATTAATGCGTCTGTAAGGGATGTAAACGGTGCGTATGCGCAAAATATCACACAAACGTTTGAGGTTTATTCGACTGCAGCAATAACGATATCTCCAAGGAATTTAACGTGGCCAACGATAGAGCTTGGCGCAACAAACCAGACTTCAAATGCTGATCCAGTTATCATCAACAACACCGGCAATAAACGCATTGATATTGGCGGAGTCAATGTTATAGCATACAGTCTTCAAGGTGCTATCAGGCAAGCAGAGTTTATTGATGCGCGAAACTTTACAGTCAGCCCAAGAAATGGGTCAGTAACCTGTACAGGGAACGGGTGTTTTGAATGTAATGGAACGACAATGCTGAATGGAACCTCTACGGCAATTCAAACACCCATCATAACAGCAAACATCAGCACGGGCAACCATACCATTAGCAATCTTTTTAACGAAACAGGTCCACAGGAGTCACTATTTTTCTGCTTGAGAACGGTTCCTGATGGAACTCAGATAACCGCACAAGTATACGGCACTAATAGCACGCATACGGACATGTGGACAGTTGCAGTCAGTTAGGTGAAAATAATGAAAAAATACATACTCAGCATGGTTTTTGGCGCGCTGATAATGGCGCTTCCAGCGGCATATGCTATGGGTGTTTCTACCCCGTATTGGGATACAAAGCCATTAAATATGGTGCCTGGCCAAAGTATAGAGGTCGAGCTGCTGCTGCAGAATATGGTTGGTGGCGATGATGTTACGCTTGTTGGCAAGATTAGCAAAGGCGAGGACATTGCTGTCATGACTGATCCAGACAAACAGTATAAAGTTCCATTTGGCGAAAAGAATGTTCCTGTTCATGTTCGAGTGACGCTTCCTTCGACTGCGCGCGTTGGTGATGCGCCACGCATCGTTGGTGTTTCTTTCAGAGAGATCGCTGTGCAACAGGGAAGCATGGTTCAAATTGGCGGGGGCATTGGATCGTCGTTTCCTGTGGTTGTTGAAGCCCCTCAGGTGAGTCCAACGGGCGCAGCAAGTGGCGGCGCTGCGGGCGGTGGCGCAAATCCAATCTTTACAACGATTGTTGCAGCCGTTGCGGTTACACTTTTGCTGTTCATGGTTGCAAGAAAACGCAAAGCACGCCGCACACGATGAATCGCAACACTATTGTGTTGATTGTGCTTGTCAGCTTGATTGCCTCTTTTTTAGTTACCTCTTATGATGTCGTCCAAGTCATCGGCAATACAATCGTCGACACATGGAGCATTATTGACGGGTGGGCATCATCAGGAACGGTAAGCATGGCTATCACAATAGTAGCGAAAATACCAGTTGCCCAGAATAATGTTGAAGTGCCTGCATCAGGAAACTTATCTTTTTCAAATGAAACGATTAATGCTGTCATTCCAAAAGTCACTGGTGTAACCTCAAAATGCCTGATGAATGTATCACTGTATGGCTCGTCGTTTCCATCGGCATACTGGGCACAGCGAGAGCCAAACACAACAGAAGCAGGCACAAAAATTGAATACTTCGATATGGCATATAATTGCACGCTCAGCGAGCAGTGCAGGATTTATTTTAACGTGTCAAGCTCAGTGATGGGCACGCTGAACGCAAGTAATATTTCGCTGCTATTTTATAATACGAGTGATATGAGCTGGGATAATTTGTCAACACAGGTTATTAGTGCGACGAATGATCCTCGTGAGTTTTTTGCGTTTGTGCCCCATTTTACTGACTTTTTGATTGGGCAAAACCCTCGCAGTGTTGAGAGTGGGGGTGGCGGAGATGATGACGATGATTCTGGCAGCCCTGGTAATGGTGGGAGCACAGGCGGCAGTGGTGGCAGCAGCTCAGGTAGCGGTGGCAGCTCAGCAGGCGCTGCGGGCGGTGAAGCTGAAAAAGCTTCATTTGTGGTATCGCCATCGCAAATAACAGCAACACTCGCTCAAGATCAGCAGCATACGACTGCAATTGGCATTCGAAATACTGATACAAAAGCACTTACATTTTTGATAACCGTTGATGGTGATGCAAAAAAGATTATCGAGCTTACCGAAAATTCAGTAACATTGCAGCCGAATGAGGAAGCTATTATTGGAGTAACGATTTATCCGCCTGACACGGCGCAGGTAACCACAGGCAAAATAAGAATAATCTCAGAAGGCGTGCTGAAATCGATACCCGTTATTATTGGTGTGAAGCGAAAGGACGCACTGTTTGACATTAGCGTTGATGTTGAAGATGCTAATCTCAAGGCAGGCAGCATTTTTACTGCGTCTGTGAGCTTGCAAAACATCGGGTTGCGTGGCGTGCCCACTGATGTTGCTGCTGTCGTGTATCTCACCGACTTAGAAAAAAATATTGTTGCACGGCTATGGAAAGAAACAATTGCGGTCTCAACATTTATCAGCCTGCACAAAGACTTCGTCGTGCCGCCGACGGTTGAAGCGGGCAATTACCTTGTGCTTGCGAAAGTTGAATACGAAGGAATTCCTGCAGAGGCATTTGAGTTTGTTACGGTGGAGGGCAAGAGTGTTGAGGCTAAAGAAGAATTTCCTTGGCGAGAAATGGTAGTTTATATCCTCTACGCTGTCGGATTTGTTGTTGGCGTACTTCTTGTCATCAAGGCGTATAATGGCAACATCCATAGAGTTAAATTGATAAAGAAAAGCAGTATTATAAAGAAGAGCAGCATTAGACAGAAGAGTCCAGTACGAGACGATTACTGGGCTGAAATGCAGAGGTCGCTGCACAGGTGATAGGCTATGAGTGTTTTCAACCATAAAAAAGAACCGCTCGCACGAGCTGCAGGAGAACGGCTTCGCATTGCGAAGACGCTGGAATTAATAAAAAAAGACAGAATCAATGATGAATTACAACTTCTTGATAAACGGCATAAGCAGCTTGGGTTTCTGCACGGCAAGCTTGCACAGCTCGGAGAAGGACTACACAAAAGTATGGCCAGCCTTCGCGCGTCTGAAAAATCAATCAAAGAGCATGTTGCTGTTGAACGGTCACATTTGCGGAGCGCACTTGCGATGCTGTGCGGCATTCAGAAAATCGATTCAATGATGAAGCAGCTCACGTCAGCACGGCAGAAACTGATGCACCGCGAGCATCACTTGCTTGTCGATCTGGATTCTTTTGTTGCAAAAAACAGGGATGCGCTTGGTGCTGGAAAGATAGTTTCATCAGTTGTACGGCAAAAAAAACTGCTGTTTGATAAAACGCTGGGCATCCTTCAAAAAGAATCGTCGCTCGTGTTTGCGGACAAGCATGCAATTCAGGCGCTTGTGGAAAAACAGCGCACTGTTGTTCAAAATCTTCACATTGCGCTTCATGAACGGGCTACATCAGCCAAGCGAATGGCAGCAGAGTATGCAATGGTACAGAAAAAAGAACAGTCATTTGCACGGCAGATTCAGGATATTGAGAAGCGGCGCGCAAGGATTAAAGCACAGCTTGAGAGGGGCATATGAAAAGCAAATTGTGCTTTTTGGCAAGCCTGTTGATTCTGTTGGGAGGCTGTGATATGTATACTATTGGCATTTCACCATGGGGTCCGCTGGACGTGTACGAAGAAAGCATTGAAGGATTTAAAGAAGGTTTAGCGCTCAATGGATTTATCGAAGGAGAAAATGTTGAGTTTATTGTGCGCAGCGCTGAATTTGACCTTGAAAAGCAGATAGATATTGCAGATGAATTTGTGCGCGAGGATGTTGACCTGATTTATTCAATAACAGCCCAGGGAACACTGATTTTAAAGGCAACAATTAAAGACAAGCCTATTGTGTTTAACGCAATATTTCCTGTTGAAACAGGCATTATTGACTCGTTTGGGCAATCAGGGAACAACTGTGTTGGCATTGCTGCGAACAGTCCCGTGAACAATCAATATGATTATTTTTATCAGCTATTGCCAGACATGAAAAGCATCGCATTTCTTCATTATGAAGGCGAGCCAAACTCAGAAATTCAGAAAAATGAGTTTTTGCTTTTCTTTGCACAAAAAGGCATTACGGTGCATGATGTTGAAGTTTTTAGTGATGAAGACCTGAAAAAAAAGCTTACTGCAATTATTTCAGGCGTTGATATGGTATATTTTTCATGTGACAATCCATTGATTCAGCATGAAAAAACAATAAATCAGATCGCAGCTGCATTCAAGAAGCCAGTTTTTAGCTGCGCTGGTAGTGTTGTGCGACGCGGTGGGATGCTGCATATCGGCGCCGATTACAGAACCGTCGGAAGGCTTACCGCGGTAAAAGCTGTTCAGATACTTAATGGTGCAGAATCACTTCGCACGGACGTCATTGAAAATCCTTACATCATAATAAATCTAAAATCAGCGGAAGAATTAGGCATAGCTGTTCCAGATGCAATAACAAGTGCGGCTGATGAGGTCATATCGTGAGCTCAACAAAAATAGTTGCTGGCATAATTCTCGTGATAGCTGTTGCCTCAGCAATAATTCTGCATGACATTTTCCCTTATCTAGACTCAGGATTTCGCTACCATAAGCATGAAGTATTGTCATTTGACAATTTGTACAGCGTAGAGCGAGGCGGTTTCATGGGCAATCAGCTTTCTAAAACAATTTTCTCCTATGGCGTTGTTGATGAAAAAGATGGAATTCTGCTTGTAAAAAGTTCGTTTGATGTTCGAACGCTTGCGGACAAGCCTATCTTCAGCGTTGAACGGGTATATGGAATTAACTCAGCGACTGGTGAGCATGTGCCTGGGTATGGTGATAAAGACAGGCAAGGATATTTGTTTGCACCAAAAAACCTCAAGGAAGGGCAGCCGTTTACCGTCTGGCATATCAATTATGACGTGCCTGCTCACATGGAGTTTAAGGCAAAGGAAAAAATAGAAGGGATTACTGTTTATCTCTATGAAGCAAACTTTCAGGCTGACCAGACAAAAGAGCTTGACGCATTACCAGATGTGCCCGAGAAATATGGCATTACACTTGATGTTAACCTAAAATACTGGGTTGATCCAGTTACAGGACAGCTCATCACGTACGAAGATCATACGAATGCGTATTATTATGATATAAAGACAGGACAAAAAGTTAGCCCATGGAATACATTTAGCAATCGCATGACACTGCCGATGGTGAAAAGTCATGTCGCAAAAGCAGTGGTGGATAAGCGAAAGATTTTTGCAGTGAGATACGGCATCCCTGCGCTGATTGCGATGGTTGGAACTGTGTTGATTGCGGCGTCGTTAGCAGGGAAAAAACCGCCATTGAAGAGAAAATCACACAAATAATTTAAGCACGCTCACACAATTTCATAGGAGTTTGCAAGCAATCTTTTTAATTTGGGATGAGCATTTTTTGTGAACTCAAGTACTTTGTTAGCGTATTCTTTGTCGAGAGCTGTACCATAATAGAGTATCCCATTTCTGAAATACCTCAGCTGATCCGCAAACTGAATATCTTTTTCAGTAAAGCCAAGCTCTCTTAAATAGGAAACTTCCGCTTCATGCGCGCCCTGACCGCTTGCTGAATAGCCATTGAGGTATAATTTTGCCCGTATCAAGTTCATTATACAATCAAAGCAATGCTCTACATAATCGTTTGCATTATCCTCATTAATGCCTATTTTGTCAAGCTGCATCTTTATCGATCGCATCTTTCTTTCTGACTCGCTTATGAGGCTCTTTGCCCTCTCAGGATTCACTGAAATTCTTTTTACAATGCCATCGGTTATGAAATCTTCAAATGGCTTTACGTGCCTCATAGCTCAACGCTTCCATGCAGTATTATCCCATTTAGTATGTTATTTCTGAGGTGCTTATGTATTTTTTTCCATGAATCATAAAAATTTAGGTTTATTCTTCTGTTTAAAATCTTCTCATACTTTTCAAGCGCAAGCATTTTTTCTTTTCTTTCTATAACCGCTATATCTATGTCAGAATTACTTGTATCTTCTCCATTTGAATAGCTCCCGAATAATATAACTGTTGCTCCAGCAAGCTCTTTTTCCAGATAATCAGATAATCCTGAAAGATATACATTTTTTAGGTTTTCCGCTCGCTTAAGGTCGATTGCCTTTTGCTCATCCCTATTGAAAGAAACAAAATTAATGGTTTTTGTTTTCTCAATTTTTATAAGGCTGCTGTCTTTTAGCTTTTTCATTGAATGAGAAACTGCTGTAGGTGATACATGAAGTATCCTTGCGATTTCTCGCTGGCTTAACTTTTCACCCACTTTTATGCAGAGCAAAGAAAAAATTTCCTGCTCAAGAATTGTCCACTTAAGCGTATATATGTCCATTTTAGTTAACATATATGAAGTTATGTTTATATAGGTTTCTATTTTTGAAGAAAAAACGGCACTCGCCCATTTTGAGCAGGGCAGATGACGCAACCGCTTTTAACCATTTAACCAACTGCCAAGCCAGCCATCGCTCCCGTCGGTCGCGATAGACTGCTCTTGAGCATATTTTCCCATGCGGAAAAACAAAAATTTATAAGCCATCAAGAATACGTAATAAAAAAAGAAAGAATAAAAGAAGGTGACCCAATGGTATTTGTATTTGGTGTTGATGTTCCACTCGTTGAATTGATATTAGCGTTTACGCTGATTACGTTTATCATGCTGATTGAAGTAACTGTTGTTATGATCATTCTCTTTTATCAGTTGCGCAGGACACGAGAAGTAACAAACAGGCTTGAGCAGCTTGCAGGAATGCATAGAATTGAAAATAAAGTAGAAAAGATGGATAAAAATAAAATAGAAGAAAATATAACTAAAAAAGGCAAAAAATGAACAAAAAAGGAGTTCAGCCGCTTGTTGCAACAATTATGCTCATTGTGTTAGCCGTTGGGCTTGGTGTTGTGGTGATGAATTTTGGCAGAGCACAAATTGAGATCGCTGCACAGTGTGCGGTTGATATTGGGTTAAAAATTGTACAATTAAATGAGAAACCGCAATTATGTTTTGATCGTGCGAAGAGCCAACTGTTTTTTATCGTCGAAAATGGGCAGCAACTGCCTGTTGAGTCATTAAAATTACGTGTTATCGGGCAGAAAGAAGTGCTGAACCAAGATGTGCCTGAATCAACTATTGAACGGCTTGGAACTGCGCTGAAGTATATCCCTTATGATATTGCAAAGTTTGGCGACATACGACAAGTTCGCCTAACACCTGAGGTAACGCTGTATGATGCGAAAATCGTCTGCACTGAGCAGGCGCTTGCAATCGAACAGGTACGGGACTGTGACGCAGATTGAACTGTTTCTGGACAAGACGCTTGAACAAAATGCTGCACGTTATTATGAAAAGGCAAAGCAGCTGAAGAGAAAAAGGCCAGGTGTTGTGCAGGCTATTGAGAGGACGCGGCGGCAGATTGAGCAATTACAGCTGGATAAGGATAAAGCATTTGCGGAGCTTGCGAAAGTCAAGAAAGTAAAGCGCGTGCGTGAATGGTATGAGAAATTTCATTGGTTTCTGAGCTCCGAGGGATTTTTATGTATTGGCGGCAAAGATGCGACATCAAATGACATCGTTGTGAAGAAGCATTTGGAAAAAGACGATATTGTGCTGCATACTGAAGCGCCCGGCAGCCCGTTTTTTATCGTGAAGCATGGTCAGCAGGCGGGCGAGAAGACACTTTCTGAGGCGGCGCAGGCAGATGCATCTTATAGCAAAGCATGGAAAGCAGGCGTAACAGCGGTTGAAGTGTTTGCAGTCAAGCCCGAACAGGTGAGCAAGAAAGCGCTGCCTGGTGAGTATATATCAAAAGGAGCGTTCATGATTTACGGCGAGAAAAAGTTCTATCATCCCATTCTTGAAGTTGCAATCGGTGTGCTGAGTACAGGGCAAGTTATTGGAGGAGCAGTTGATGCAGTGAAAGCACGTGCAGAGAAGTATGTGCTGCTTTCACCTGGGCAACACAAGACGAGCGACGTTATAAAAATGGTGAAGAAAGTGCTGCATAGCGAGGAGAATGATGACATTATGAAATTTATTCCTGCGGGCGGATGTAGTGTTAAAAAATAATTAAAAAGTAGGATTTATATATTGGTATGACTCATATTCTAGTATGACTTCGAAATTGGTAAGAATTGGTGCAAAAGGGCAGATTGTGATTCGGAAAAATATAAGAGATGAGCTGGGCTTACAGGAAGGCACCCTTTTGCAGGAAGAAGTAACTGATAAAGGCTTATTAATAAAGCCCATAAGAGGAGATGATATTTTACGCTCGATGGAAGCAACGGCAAAACGTATTTCTAAGCTGTGGCCGAAGAAACTGAGTTCTGTGGAGGCAATAAGACGTGAACGAAGATGAATGTTGTTGTAGACAGCTGCTGCTTTATTTCATTATATACCAGAGATATGTTTTTTGAAAAAGCACATATTCTTTTTAAGCGAATTACAAGCGGCGAAATTCATTGTTTGATTTCTGGCCTTACGATGGTTGAAATCTGCGGAGCTGTTGCAAGAATTGCTAACCATGATGAGGCAATGCACGTTTATGGAGAATTAATAAAGCTTGAACAGCGAGGCTTGCTTGAAATACTTCCAATTATAGAAGTAGAGCGTGCTAGTGCGATTGCAATTGAGCTCGGAATTAAAGGTGCGGACGCGGTTATTGTTCAAACCGCAAAACGAAATAACGCAAAACTCTGCACATTTGATGAAGAAATGATTAAAAAAGCAAAAGGCATTGTTGAATTTTACTCGATGCCGTAAAGTGTTCGTATAAATTCAATAACAGAATGCGTTTTTCTCTAGGTGTCCTGTGCTTCTCTTTCTATTGCAGTTTCATCTTCAGAGAGAATGCTTTGTCTTGATCTTCTGCCACCTACATCATTCCGTGCGTGGATTAATTCAGGAATAATCGTAACTGCTAGATTGTCTGGAGAATCTGCATTTGCAGGATACGCTCGTGCCTCAAGTTTTCCTGTGTCATATTCGCCTTTTGTGTCACTGTCAGGCGATCGCCCCCGTAGTTGAATAGTAACACCAGCATGATACAATTTGATCAGTTGTGTGTCAGCATTTGTATATATGAAGTACAAATGTTTAAAAATTTGTCATTTATTCTGATTGTTATGAAACTCTATTTTGCCACCGGCAACACGCACAAACTTGAGGAAGCGCGCGCGGTGCTTAGCGACTATGCTATTACTGTTGAACAGCTTGACGATAAAGGACATGAAGCTAAAGAAGCAACGATACAGGAGGTTGCGCGGACAGCTGCACAACGGCTTGCAGAGAAGCATAAAAAAACCGTGATTGTGGATGACACAGGGATATTTTTTGAGGCGTACAAGAATTTTCCAGGGGCACATCCGCGGCTGATGTTTGAGCTGCTGGGATATAAAGGATTGATGAAGCTGCTTGGTGAGCGAAGAGAAGCGTACTTTCTTTGCTGTGTTGCATGCTGCATGCCCGGAAAAAAGCCAGTGTTGTTTGAAGGGCGGCTTGATGGCAGGATTGCGAAGAAGCCTGCTGACTTAAGAAAGGATGTCATGCCGTATGAGCGGATATTTGTTCCGAAAGGGATGAAAAAGACGATAAGTGCGCTGACACGGGTGGAGAAAAATAAGATAAGCCATCGGGCGGCGGCGTTTCGGAAACTGGGGGAGTATCTTGCTTAGCATCAAAAAAATAACCTATCGAAAGAAAACCGCCCACAAAGGCGATTCCGGCAGAGTGTTGGCCATCGGCGGCTCAGAAAATTATGTTGGAGCAGTTGCACTTGCAGGCATTGCTGCGCTACGCGCAGGCTGTGATGTGGTTACTGTTGCTGCGCCTGAAAAAGTAGCATGGGCGGTGAACTGCTTGTACGCTGACTTGATAACAAAGAAATTATCTGGAAAGCATATTCAAAAGAAGCATCTTCTGCAATTAGAGCCATTGATTGAGAGAAGCGATGTGCTGCTGGTCGGCAATGGAATGGGCGTGCATGCTGAAACGCGGGAATTTTGCAGTGCGCTGATGAAAAAATACCCTGAAAAGCTGAAAGTAATTGACGCAGATGCAATTAAGATGCTGAGATTGCAGGATATAAGCAATGCTATTATAACGCCGCATGCGCGCGAATTTGAGATGCTGCTGGAGAATTCGGGAGTTGTGCGAGATGAAGCAAAAGATTATGTTGGCTCGAACGTTATTCTTCTCAAAGGCTGGATTGACCAGATTATTTCAGGCGATAAAGTAACAAAAGTAAAAGGCGGCAATCCAGGCATGTCAAAAGCGGGCACAGGGGACGTGCTTGCAGGATTGTGCGCTGGGTTTCTTGCACAATCACGGCAGATATTTGAAAGTGCTGAAGCTGCGGCGCACATTAACAAGAAGATCGGCGAACTGCTGCTTACGAAGAAAAAGGGTTATTCTTTTATTGCGAGTGATATGGTGGAAGAGATAAGTCGGCAAAACGATTAAATACTCCAAATAACTCCTTTTACGCATGATTACAAAGCACACGTTCGTTTCACTGCTCGATGCAGGTGAAATTCTACCATTTGTTCCACAAGAGAGTGAAGGCCTTG
>Ga0209541_10015371_pt1 | contig 11440 bp, 9 predicted proteins | sample RifCSPlowO2_01_FD_184027 | JGI IMG/M metagenome (GOLD analysis project Ga0209541, IMG submission 184027) | Groundwater microbial communities from Rifle, Colorado - Rifle CSP2_plank lowO2_0.1 (SPAdes) (version 2) | ecosystem: Environmental > Aquatic > Deep subsurface > Groundwater | place: Rifle...
AAATAAAATAAATGACGATGGGTGCAGCGAGAGATGTTTGTCTGAAACAACTACATGGCAGTGCGATGATTTAGATAATCGTGAAGGCAATGAGGGAGAGGAAACAACAAATATATGGATAGCTAGTAGGGTGCATACAAGAAGAAGTTCTGCTGAGCGTTGGGCATTAAGAGATATGTTAATTGATGGTGCAAGAACTAGCCCAGTTGATATCTGCCTTAATTCAAATACTTTAAGGGAGTTTTATTGTTCTAGGTTTGATAATCGTCCTATCAATAGTGATGTGATATGTGAAAATGGATGTTCTAGGGGTGCATGCAGTTCTCCATCCTGTGCTGATAGTGATGGTGGAGATATTTCTATAGCAGGAACTGTTACAGGAATATATCGCGGTACGTCGACGGGCATGGGAGTTCCTCCTGATAGATTAGGGATAAATCCTTCTGTACAGGAAATTCAGACTTATGAAGATGGATGTTATGGGGAGAGAGTTAGGGAGTTTACATGTTCTGTTACTGGTTTTGTTGATATTAACTTAAGAAATTGTCCTTCTGGCCAGTTATGTACTGAGGGAAGATGTACTGCACCTCCTCCGCTTCCAGAGTCTCCCCCTCCTCCTTCGCCGCCTCCTGAGATTTGTAATGGACTTGATGATGATAATGATCGTATAATAGATGAAGGCTGCGATGATGATAATGATGGTTCGTGTGATGCATCTATGGAATTTGTATCTGCTACTTGTGGAAGTGGTATTTTTTCATTTAATTCAAATTGCTGTTGGAGGGGAGGAGATTGTAATGATAACCATAATAGAATTGGAATGTTATGGGAGAGCTGTTATGATAGTTTAGATAATGATTGTAATGGAATTGTGAATGATGGTTGTTTTGAAACACGTTGTGATGATTTGGATAGTAATGGTAACGGATTAGTGGATGAAGGTTGTGACAGGGATGGTGATGGTTATTGTTCTAGATATCTCACCATTGTTGGTACTCCTGCTGTGTGTCCTAATGGCGGAGGGGATTGCAGTGATGGAGTTGCAAGCATAAATCCTGGGGCTCCTGAAAATTGCTTTGACGAATTTAATAATAATTGCGATCTGAGATTTAATGAGGGATGCGGGCCTTTCACTTGTGTTGATTTTGATGGATTTGTTAGGTTGACTTCAAGCGGAGGAAATTCAACAAATCCAAATACTTCTGTTCAATCGCATGATTTTGCGAATATCTGCGTCGGAAATAATGCCATTAATCAAACTAGCTGTAGGGACCTAGGAGGAGCGGTTTGGGCTACAGATAATTATAATTATTATATTTTGAATAGTCTTGTAAGTTGTCCATCTGGAACTAGATGTAGTGATTCTGATGGTCCAGAAGAACCAATACCTGCTGTTTGTTCTTAGTTCTTTGTACTTTCAACTCTTTTCCAGATTTTAGAGAATTCTTTCTTTTTTATTTTTATGTCAATAAATATAACCAACCATAAGTATAATCTTACAAATATTAATATGAAAGTCCAGTAAAATTTTTTGATTGTTTTAGGATATTTTAATACTCTAAAAATTCCCAAACTCTCCCTGAAAAAAGACCTCATTTCATCTTTTCTATTTGTTAAATTTTTTATTTGTAGATAACCACCTGCACTTCTTCTTTTTTGCTTTAACCAATCTTTGATATTTGTTGGATATTTAACGAATACCATTGCTTTTGGAGCATAGGCTGTTTTGTAACCTTTTGAATAAATTAAATTTGATATAACTGCATCATCTGAAAGAGAATTTTCAGGTATTCTTTTTATCAAATTATTTTTTATTGCCATTAGATAGCCTGAACATACAATGAATTTATTTTTTTCCCTAAGCAAAGTTCTTGTTTCATGGGCGCCAATATCGGTTAATAAGTGAGACCAAAATCCAAGCATTGTGTTTCTTGTGTTGATTGATATTGGCCTTCCAGAAACAACTCCAACTTTCTTGTCTTTGAATGATTTTAAGATTTCTTTTACTGCATTATCTGAGATATATACATCGCCGTCTGTCAGTATTAAAATATCACCCCTTGCTTTTCTAAATGCCAAGTTTAATGCTGCTGGCTTTCCTATCTTTTTATCTTTGATAACCCTTATTTTAAACTTCTTAGCTGCTTTTTCTGTTTCATCATCAGGACAGACTACAATTATCTCATCTTTTTTTGATATTTGCTTTGAAATTATTTTTAATGCTTTAGTAATTGTTTTTGGTTCTTTGTATGCTGTTATTATTATTGATATCATTTTTGTTTCTGCTATTTTTTATCTTATAGGGGATAATACAAAAATCCCCCTTTCTTTACTTCCTCTTCATTAAATAAATTTTTAACATCAACAATTAAAGGATTTTGGTTCATTATGTTTTTTAATTTATCTGCTGTCAAGGAACGAAACTGCTTGTGTTTATTAACTAGAACTATGGCATCAATATTATTTTTTATTTCTTCTAATTTGTAATTTTCAACTTCAAATATGTTCTTGACTTCTTCATCTGATAGATTTGGTTCACATCCTAAAACTTCTATGTTGTATTCTTTTAGTTCGTCAATTAAATCCTTAGCTTTAGAATTTCTTGGGTCTGTTACATCTTCTTTAAATGTCAGCCCTAAAATTAGAACTCTTGAATTTTTTAAAACTTTGTTTGATTTATTCAATCCTTTTATTACTAAACTTGCGATATGTTTTGGCATATTATCATTTGTGAATCTTCCAGCAAGAATAACATTTGGTTTATAACCAAGAGATTCTGCTTTGTATGTTAAGTAATAAGGATCGACTCCTATACAATGGCCACCCACGAGGCCTGGAAAATATTTATGAAAATTCCACTTTGTTCCTGCTGCCTCTAAAACATCTTTTGTTTTTATTCCCATTTTATTGCATATCATCGACAATTCATTCATTAAAGAAATATTAAGATCTCTTTGAATGTTTTCGATTACTTTGGCTGCTTCTGCAGTTTTGATATTTTTTGTTTTATACACTCCTGCCTTTGTTACCTTGCTATAAACCTCTGAAATTTCTTCTAAAGAATCATTATCAATACCAGAAACAATTTTAACTACCTTATCTATGGTGTGTTCTTTGTCTCCTGGATTTATTCTTTCCGGGGAATAACCTATCTTAAAATCACCCATTAACTTTAACCCGGAGGTTTTTTCTAAAATTGGCAGACAAATTTCTTCTGTTACTCCAGGATAAACTGTGGATTCATAAACAACAATGGAATTTTTTTGTAAGTTTCTTCCAATCAATTCCGAAGTTTTTTCTAGATAGGTTAAATCCGGTTGTTTGGCTTTTGTTATTGGTGTTGGCACTGCCACTATAATAAAACTTGCTTTTTTTAGTTCTGTTTCATCTGATGTAAATTTAATATTTCCTTTTATAGACAAGTCATTTTCTTTTGTAGTATCGATTCCATTGTTTAAAGAATTAATTTTCTCTTGGTTTATATCAAATCCAATAACTTTAAAATGGTTTGACAGAACCAAAGCTAATGGCAATCCTACGTACCCCAATCCAACAACAGCAACAATTTTTTCCCCCATTATTGTTTATATACCTCTTCGAGTTTTAAAGCTATCTTATCCCAAGTAAATTCTTTTGCTTTTTTAATGTTATTTTTCTGCATTGTATGTCTTATTTTATTTTTTAATATTAATTTTTGTGTGTATTTTTCTAGGGTTTTTGTGTCTCCGAAGTTATATAATAACCCATTATTTTTTTTAATTAAAAGTTTTCCCCCTTCTGTGTTTGTTGATATTATTGCATTGCCCTTTGCCATTGCTTCAAGTATTGAAATACAAAATGCTTCCCATTCGCTAGGCATTATAAAAATTTCTGAAATTTTCAGGATAGCATTTTTTTCTTCGTTATTTGTCTTTGTTAGAAATAGTATGTTTTTTTCTAGACCTAATTCTTTTGCCGATTTTAATAGTTCTTTATAATATCCTGCATCTTGTCCAATTATAATAAATTGCAAGTTATTTTTTATTTTTATTGTTTTTGATAAAGTTACTATTACATCTTGTATCCCTTTATATTTATGCAGTCTGCCAACATAAGAAATTATAAATTTATCTTTTAGATTATATTTTTTTATCATATTTTTTTTATTTGTTGTTTTAAATAGATTTTTGTCTATTCCATTCGGGAGGTATACAATTTTATTTTTATCAAATTTGTATTCTTTTGTTAGCCATTCCTTTTGATACGGATTTACCTGAATGACTTTATCATAAATCTTATTTGTTAAAGAAATCCATTTTGTAACTTTGAATTTTACAATTTTTTGCCATAGTGGATAATTTTTTAAGGTCATGAATGGGCCATGGGGAGTAATTATGAATTTTGTTTTTGGCGAAAATAATTTTTTTATTTGAATAGAAATATCGTGCCAGATGAATCCTAAAGAATGCACATGAACTATGTCTAAGTCATATTTAAGTAAATTCGTCACTAAACTAGGATAAAAAACTAAATAATAGTGATATCTAAATAATGTTTTTGACCTGTGTACAGCGATATTACCTATTTTTTCCTCCTTTTTTTTGATTATAAGGCTGTTTTTCCTATCTGAGGTGAATATGTGGACTTCGTGGTTTTTAGCTAATTCTTTGGCTAAAAAATAAGCATTTGACTCTGCACCACCTACAAAAGGATAGAAATATGTTGTTATAAAGCCTATTTTCATGGTTATGTTTCATTTTTTATATTTTTATTTAGGTATACCCAAAGCCTTATTCTCTTTTCTATTTCCTTTAGTAATTTTTTAAAAGTTAATCTGTTTTTGCGGTTGTCGCTCCACCTTAATGTGCAGGGAATTTCTTTTATTTTATAACCCTTTTTGTATAATTTTACTAAAATTTCACATTGTGCATCAAAACCGTTTGAACGGAAAACTAAATTTTTTATTATATCTTTTTTGTAAGCAACGAAAAAACTGCTTACAGAACTTAATTTTACCCCTAAAAAAAACCTGTCCATGTGAATTGCGGCTTTACTAACGAGCACTCTCCACAAAGGAATGTTTTCCATCTTTGCATTCTTCATGTGTTGGGAGCCAATTACAACATCGGCTTCTTTAATCTTGTCTAATAATCTTGGGATATCGTTAGGTGAAAATGATAAATCAGCGTCAAGTGTAATAATTATGTCTCCCTTTGCCTTTGAAAATCCTTCCCTGAATGCATTGCCTGGACCTTTGTTGGGTTCATATGTTACAATGGCAAGATTTTTATATAATTTTTTTGCATCTTTTAAGGCAGATAACGTACCATCCTTGCTCCCATCATTAACAACAATAATTTCGTATTTTTGGTTTAACTTTGATAAAACAGAATTTACCTTTTCTAATGTATTTTTTACATTATCTTCCTCGTTATACATAGGTATTATTAAAGATATCATTTGTATGCAAAAGTTTTAATGTTCTGATTTTCAAACCACTCTACTGTTTTTTTCAGACCTTCCTGTAAAGAAATCTTTGGGATATAACCTAATATTATTTGGGCTCTTGCAATGTTGGCTTTTCTTCTTAAAACATGATCCCAACTTCTCCTAGGAAGAAATTCAATTTTCCTTGTATTTTCCGTTAATTTATTAATTTCATCTGCCAATTCTATAATGCTTGTCTCTTTTCCATTGCCTATATTAAAAATGCCTCCTATTGCTTCCTCTTTCTCGCAAGATTTAATTGTGGCATCAACAGCATCGGCTGCATAAGTGAAATCCCTAGTTTCATTACCATTACCTGTTATTATTAATTGTTCGCTATTCATAGCTTTATGTATAAAATTTGGGATTACATTTCTATATCTGCCAGGTCTTTCGCCTGGACCATAGGAATTAAAATATCTTAATATTACAGTGTTTAGTCCATGGAAGCTTTGGAAAAACCTTACATAGTATTCACCTGTTAATTTGCTTATAGCGTATGGAGTATCCAATTGGAAATAAACATCACTTTCACTTAGTTCTCCTTCTTTATTGCCGTATACACATGAAGAAGAGGTATATATAAATTTTTTAACATCAGCTATTACAGAATGGTTTAGTAGTTTTAGGGTTCCAAGACTGTTGGTATTTAAATCTTCAATCGGGTTTTCAACAGAGTTTTGGTTGGCGAATCTGGCAGCCAAATGAAAAACGATATCTGGCTTTTCTTTAAAGATGTCCTTTAGAAGTGCATCATCTGTAATACATCCTTTTGTGAAAGTTACGTGAGGCGTATCTTGTAAGTTTTCAATATACCCTGAACTCAAATCGTCAACAACATGAATCTCTTTGCATCCTTTATTGAGTAAACTCTGAATTAAATTACTGCCTATGGCCCCACAGCCTCCAGTTACTAAAATTTTTTTATTTTGCAGATTCATTAATCAACACCCTAACTATTCTTTCAGCAGTTTTTCCATCCCATTTTGGGAGTTTTGTACCTTTTTTAAACTTTCCTTCATTTATTTCATTTATTGCCATCAAAATTTTTTTTCTGTCCATTCCGGTGAGAATATTTGTTCCATAATCTATTGTACCGGGTCTTTCAGTATTTTCTCTTAATGTGATACAGGGTATATGAAGGAATGTTGTTTCTTCCTGGATTCCTCCGGAATCTGTTAGAACCGCTTTTGAGTTTTTTACAAGTGCCAGAAAATTTACATAATTTAATGGTTTTGTTATTATCAGGTTTTCCATCTTTTCTAAAAGTTGCATAAAATTGAATTTTACTAAATTGCTTTTTGTTCTAGGATGCATTGCAAAAAGCAGCTTGTTATTTTTTTGTATTTCTTTTATTATATCTAAGATATTTGATAATGTTTCTTTAGAATCTACATTTGATGGGCGATGAAGTGTCATGACAAAATAACCTCCTTTTTTCAGATTAAGGTTTTCTAATATTTGAGAATTATTTATCCTATCAAGATTCTGGATTAAATTATCTATCATTATATTCCCTACAAAATGCACGTTTTGTTTTATTCCTTCTTTCTCTAGATTGTTATTCGCCTCCTCAAATGAAGTAAATAGAATGTCAGAGATATGATCTGTTATCTTTCTGTTTATCTCTTCAGGCATTGTTTTGTCATAACTTCTAAGGCCTGCTTCAATATGTACTACTTTTGTCTGCAATTTTGAAGCTGCGATTGATGCAGCCATTGTAGAGTTGACATCCCCCACAACAACAACAAAATCAGGTTGTTCAGAGTTTAATATTTTTTCAACTTTTTCGATTACTTTGGATGTCTGCTCTCCATGAGTGCCAGATCCTACTTCAAGATTTATGTCAGGATCTGGAATGTTAAGCTCCTTAAAATATTGTTTTGACATGTCAAAGTCATAATGCTGGCCGGTGTGGACAAGAATATGTTTTATTTCAGGATGTTTTTTAATTTCTTGTGTTAGTGGAGCTAACTTTATAAAATTTGGCCTGACTCCCGCTATACTTAAAATTTTCATGTTTGAAACGAAGAAACCCCCATTTTAGGTTGATTATAATGGGCTGGCAGCGTCTTAGTAATTTTTGATTTTGTGTTTGATACAAAACATATTTGCATTAAATTCAATAAACAATATGGGATTTATAAGAACTATGAATTTGAAAGATTGTTTATGCTGTATACCTTCTTTTTAGTTTGTACAAAACCTTAAAGTAAAGTCTTATTATTAAGAGTTTTCACCGTGCCCTATTTTGAATAGTAATATTTAAATTTCTTTTTCATCTCTGGTTTCTATGGATGTTGTTATCTTAGCGGCAGGGATGGGGACTAGACTTGGGGTGAACTTCAATAACATCCCAAAAGTTTTGTTAAAGTTTAGGGGCAAGTCAATTATAGAGCATACTTTGGAATTGCTCTCTAAGAAAGGAATTAAAAATATTTATTTTGTTGTGGGTTATGAAAAACAGAAAGTAATTGATTTTGTGGAATCTGTTAAAAATAAATATAATATCAATCCTAAGTTTATTCATCAGAATTATCCTAAAGGCGTTCCACATGCAATATCTTTATTTCCTGATGATCTTAGTGACCCCTTTTTTATGATGGTTGGAGATACTATTTTGGACGCTTTTCCTAGTTTAGCTAGTGTCCCTTCTATTTATGTTAAGGAAACAGAAGAGGTTTTACATAGAGGTATTTTTGAAGTTGAAAATGGGAAAGTAAAAAATTGTTTTTATAATAGGGGTGAATTAAAGTCTAAAGGATTAATAGACACAGGTTTAATGGTTTTATCTAGGAAAATAATTTCATATGCTAAATCTTTTGATTATAAGGAAGAGATGCCATTTATGGATTTGATTAAATATATGGTAGATAATGGGGAGGAATTTAATTTAATTAAATTAGAATCGGACATCAAGCATATAACTAGGTTAGAGGATCTTGAGGGTTAAGCTTATAAGTTTATTCTTCATACATTTTTTATGACAAAACAATTAGCGGAATATTCAGAAGATTTATTTGGGCCACTTGATTTATTAGCTACTAGGGTTGTTTCTTATGATGATACACCTTGGGAGCCTAGTGACTTGGTAGTTCGCAGGATGATAGAAGAAAGATGGATTGCAATGGAAGAGGCCAATAGGAGAAAAGGGGGTGAATTAATAGACGGGCCGAATGTGAGGGCTAATTCTATGTTTCGTAATTCTCAGGGTGTATTGGAACTTAGTTTACAGAGATCAACCTATAAAAAATATGCGACAACTAGAGATGATCCTAATATTCCCCAAGACCAAAAAGGGCAAGCACTTTATGTTGCATCTTTTATAAGAACTGCCTCTGGTTCTCTTGTGTTTGGTTTGAATGAAAGTACTGAATTTCAACATAAGGGTATGCTAAATATTTCTGCTGGGGGAGTTGAGCCTGCTGATTTACTTGTTCATTGTTGTGATACTCCTGGTGGTATTACATTAGATGGACTTGATGCTTTACCTTCTGATAGAATTTTGGATTATGCTCTTGGAAGAGAGATGCATGAAGAGCTGGGAGTTAGGGGTTTTCATATAAAGTACAGGGAGCCAAAATATGTTATGAGAGAAAGAATTGCTACGCATCCTACAGTCTTAAGTTATTCTCAATTAGTGGTTGGTGACAATGAATTAATGTTTATACATAAGAAACACGTGGATGAAATAAAGAGGGCCGGAGGAAAACCTGAATTCGCTGCTTTAGAGTTTATACCTGCGGAGATATCTAGCGTTAAAGATTCTTTAGAAAACTTTCCTGAAAAATATGCTCCCAGGGTGCAATTAATCTTACAACATGAGTTAAATAACAGACAATTTATCAGATAGCGAAATTTATTGGCCAACCTTTTGTAATAACCATAGAATAATACTGTATTAAAATTAAAATCCATAATAACACTATAACTCCTAAACAGATTATTCCTTTTTTATTTTTACTTAATTGTGCTATTGGAATAATATATAATGGCAATAAATAAGTTAAATATCTAAATGAGTAAACTGGGAAAAATAGGCCTATCAAAACTAATATTAGAATAGGCAGTATTAAACTTAGCAAAATAAACAGCATCTCTTTTCTTTTTTTATTATATAACTGATAAGAACCAAACAGGAATGCTAAAAACACTAAAGGTGCAGTTATAATTAAATAAGGTGCTAATTGCAATGTAGATGAGATATCCATCATGCTTGAAAATTTATAAATTGGATAAGGAGAATCCAGAACATTTAATTTATTTAAAGTTGTTAAGCCTCCTTGTGTAATCATATAATTATACTGCCAAAGAAAATAAGGTATTAAAGGTAAACAAATTATGCCTGTTATAAACAGGGCCAAAACGTATTTTTTCATCAATCTTTTATCTCTTCTGGCAAAATAAAACAATGTGATAATATGTGCTAAAATAAAAACAGCTGAGAAGTAGTGCAGATAAATAGCTGCTGCATATGTAAATATAATCAAAATTAAATTTTTGTTGTCTTTATTTTTAATTAAATTATACAATGCCAACGTTGATATTAAATAAATTACCATCAATAAAATGTAAACTCTAATGTGCTGCGAGTATAAAACATGCATCGGATTTATTGCCAGTAAAAAAGAGGCAACTAAAGCTAGTTTTTCATCAAATAATTTCTTTACTATCAAATAAGTTAGAAATATTGTTAACAATCCAAGTGATACCATTATTAATTTTAATAACAAAACTGAATTTAACAATAAGATTATTCCGCTAAAATAAAAGAATCCCGGGGGATTCCCAAAATCTTGGACTTCAGACAATCCCTTTTCTAATATTGTTTTTGAACTGTTTATTGAGTGCAATTCATCTGTTCCAGGGGCTTTGTCTCCTATGTGAATAATCCTTAATAGCAGGGCGATTACCAGAATTATAAGGAGGATTTTTGTGTATTTATTCATTTTTTAACAGAGATTGGTCTATTTTGTATAAATAAACCCTATTTTCGAAATTTTTTATTTCTTTTAGCGGCAGCTGTTTATATAACTGGCATATGTATTGGTCTTTAGCTATATCATCTCTATGGAGTATCAGGGGGTTTGCTTTAATTAATTCGATGAAATACTCTCTGGTGCATCTTGCTTCGTTTGGCACTGCCATTGATTTTTTTTCTCCTTTGTAAAATATTAATGCACTTACAACACTTGTTGTTATTGGCGGGTTTCCCATTATCTCTAGTTCATAAAATACTGTATCTGGGATAGTTTTATCAATTTTATTTTCGTAGAAACTGCTTCCTAATCCTAAATTTGAGTATTCCCACGTGCTGTATGGAAAGTTGGGTATTATCTGCGCAATGTTTATTATCAGTATTGCTAAAAAGATATATTTTATTATTTGATATTTTTCTGTTAGCTTGTAGACAACAATTCCTGCAAGCAGAAATGATGTAGAATAGAAAGTTATGTTATACATAGAGCCTGAACCTAATCTTGTTAATCCTATGCCTATAAAACTGACAAGCAGAAAAATAACTAAAACTGCCCTTTGGTCCTTAAGGTATATCCAGATATTTTCCAGTGCACTTTTTTCATCTTTTTTGTTAATTTTATTTAGGTAGTAAATTAATGAGATAAATATTAGTATTATTGATATTGTTGTGAGATAGGAATTTCTTATAAGTGCGAGTTCTGCCATTGAAAGAAATGTAAAACCAATCAGCTGAAATGGAGATTCAGCTTCTAGGTGTTCCTGTGCAAATGTTTTGGCTTCTGGAGGGTAAGTATAAAAGAAAACGAATATAAATGAAAGTGCCACCAATCCAGCAACTATTAAATTTTCTTTAATATGTGACTTTCCCCTTTTTAATAAGAACTGAGATATTATTATTGTAGGCATTATAAATAAAGGGTCAAAATTTCTAGAACCAAGTGCAAATACCATAAATACTATTGCGGCACCCAGATAAATCCATTTTTTATCCTGA
>Ga0209541_10015372_pt1 | contig 11440 bp, 13 predicted proteins | sample RifCSPlowO2_01_FD_184027 | JGI IMG/M metagenome (GOLD analysis project Ga0209541, IMG submission 184027) | Groundwater microbial communities from Rifle, Colorado - Rifle CSP2_plank lowO2_0.1 (SPAdes) (version 2) | ecosystem: Environmental > Aquatic > Deep subsurface > Groundwater | place...
AAACATTCCAACATTCTGCAGAATGTTGGAATGTTTTGTGAATTGTCTTTTAGTGGTTTGTGAATTTATGAATAACAAAAAACTCCGCCACGGCGGAGTTTTTTGTTATTTAATTATCTGGAAGTGCCCGATAAGCGGTAGAGGTTTCTGCAAATTTTTACTGGCGTTGATCATACCCATTATCATAAGAATCAGAGTAAATATCGCGAAAAGTGGCATAATTATCCAGCCGATAACCGGAATTAAACCAAGAATCACATTTCCACCAAATGCCAGAATGAAAAGAACCAATGCTTGGTTGGCATGATAGGTCAGAAATTGTGACCTGTTTTGGATTAAGAGTGGAACGAAAAAGATTAAATAGCCGATAATAGCTATAACTTTATCATTACCTCCGGAGCTTCCACCGCTTGGGGCTCCGCCACCCATCCCGTTGTTTGTTGTTTCGTTATCCATAGTTTTATTAAATTAGTTTTTAACTACCATAATAATAGCAAAAAAGAGATTATTTTTAAATATCCACAAATATCAGAAAGGCAATCCCTATCTTAGGTTGCCCTTTACATGGTCATCTTTTTATGTTTATATTGGTGAGGAGTAGATTTTCACCCAGTACTAAATTCTAATTTTGCGAAATGCAAAAAGGGGGAAGAAATGAATTTATTTGTTGGTTGCCTGCGCAACATGGCAGAGTTTGTCGGTGTTCTTGTTCACCGGAAGCCAACATCAATAGAGCTTCATGATTTTGTTGGCAAGTGGGTTTCAGAAAGGGAGTTTGGAAACGGTGGTTTGTGGAGGGCGTCGTCTGAACCCATTGACGTTGACTCTGTCTCTGATTTGCTCTCTTTTCTCTCGGGTAAGTATGTTGAGGAGATCAACCTTTTTTCAGAATTTGATTCTAGAAATGGTTTTCTGGAACACAGATTTGATAAAGCGAAAACCGACATCAGGGACATAGCAGCGCTTGCAGTGGAATGTGGTGTTGGCATGGACCCAGAAAACGCCGTTTTGTCCTTTGTTTTGAAGGTAAGAGAGGAGACGCGTTTTGGAGGCCTTCTCAAAATTAGTGCCTAAAAAGGGTGCCCCAAAAGCGCTCCGGCCTTGGTCGGAGCGTTTTTTTTATAATCTTTTACACAAAACACAGCAATCCATTAAGTCTTAAAAAGAAAAACCGTCCTCCACGCGGTTTCCCTTGTTGAAAGACGGTTTGATGCGGGAGGTGTGATCCTGTCATGGCTATTCCGGCTCAACGCCGTACGCACGAAGAATATCAATAGATTCACGGTAGACTCTCTTAGCTACCTCAATGTCAGTCTTCGTATAAACTGGTCCAGCCAGGAAAGCGAAGCAGTTCCACATGGATTCTGGAATCGGGTCGAAGACGACACTCTCCCAGAGTTCGTAATCGAATCCCACAGAACTGGATTTTCCGTCGGGGATAATCAAGTTCAAATTCACTGGCTGCGACTCACTTCCATGTCCGTGAACCCAGACAGAGATCTTACAACCGGTATTGAGAGCAACGTCTTTTTGCATCTTCTCAATCTCCGACAGGCACCACGAGATTGCTTTTGTCCATCGTGTGTAGTACTCGTATGTCCTAAAACGGCTGAGCGCCGAATCCGGGTTGTTCCAATCATTTACTTTCTTCTGAAGCGCCACAAGGAGTCTGATCCTGGCGAAGTCCAGAAGTTGGAGCGCGGTCCCATGCTCTTTCTCGGCATACTCGTCGGAAGAAAGTCGTGCCAGCTCATTTTGAAGAAGCTTTTTGTCATCTCCTCGATACATTACCAATCTGTGTGTCCAGCCTCTCCTACACGCGAATGCTTCTCTTCTCATATTCCGCTCCCTTTCTTTGTCGTGAATTTAAAGAACTGCTCACTTTGTCTTGGTATATTATACGGGTTTTTTGTCGTTCTGTCAATTTTAGTGAAGAAATTTTGTCAGCTATTTTGACGATAACTGCTTAATTTTAAAGGATTTTTTAGGTATATACATATCATTTTTCAAAAAATTTGACAACTAATTTAAAAATAATATACTTGAGCTATGAAAACAATAATCAACCCAATTCTAGAGATGGCCGGTTTAGACCCCAAGGAAGCCTTAGTTTATGAAGAAATTCTTCAAAATGGCAAGATTGCGGTATTAAATATTGCCAAGAATCTAAATATCAAGAAAGGAGACCTTTATAATGTATTAAACAGACTCGAAAAACAGAAATTGATATATCCACTAAAAGAATATAAGCGTTTGACCTATTCTGTAACTAATCCGGAGGTTCTGGAGGGAGCAATACTAGCGAAAGAAAAAAACATAAAGGAAGCAAAAAACCGCCTTTTCGAGCTTTTTTCTTTATACAACTTGAATAAAGGCAAACCGGGGATACGCTTTGCGCAAGGGATAGAAGGAATCAAGAAAATTTTTAATGAAACACTTAAATCAAAAACAGAAATTTTAGCATATGCGGATGCGAGTGGATGGCTTACACACCTACCCCAATATACAAAATGGTATGCAACAGAGAGAATCCGCAAAAACATTAAGGAACGAGTTATTATTACTGACACGGCGCGCGCGCAAGAATACATGAGATCTTATGATGCGAAAGTAACTAAATATAAATTTATTTCACACGATAAATATAATTTTTCGATGGAGATGGATATTTTTGACAACAAAGTCGTATATGCCACCTTGCGCGAGCCGTTTATTGCGCTCATGATAGAAGATAAAGAAATTGCTGATACCCAGCGCTCAATATTTGAGCTAACCTGGAACAGTATTAAAGATTAAATATAGAAAATAATCTCATTTCCTACCCTTGCCGTGAAAATTTTTGTGTACATCACGCAGATGCTTGTCGGTGATGTGGGTGTAGATCTGCGTGGTGGAAATGCTGGAGTGGCCGAGCATTATTTGGACGGAGCGGATGTCCGCGCCGTTTGAGAGAAGATCTGTGGCGAAAAGGTGACGCAGGCTGTGTGGAGTAACTTTTTTGGAGATGCCCGATTTGATGGCATGTTGTTTAACTATGCGCTCAATGGATCTTTTTGTCAGAGGGCCGGCCTCCATTGTTTTCTCATCTTTTGTTTTTTTTCTTAACTCGGTCCCAATCTGAATGAATAAAGCATCACTCATATCTTTGCGTGCATTCAAATATTTTTTTACAGCGCTTTTAGCTGTTTCGGAAAGAAAAACCACGCGCACCTTGCCACCCTTCCCGCGGATAGAAAATTCATCAGCGCCCAAATCAATGTCCGCTTTAAGAGAACACAATTCAGAAACGCGTAGTCCAGTAGAAAACAAAAGTTCTAAGATTGCTTTATCCCGCAAATCTTTCAAGCCACTTCCTTTTGGAGAATCGAGAAGCCGTCGGAGCTCCGCTGGGGTTATGAGGTCAAGAATGCGCTCTCCGGTTTTGGCAAGTTCAATGCGCTCGGCCGGAAGAGTTTTTATTTCTTGTCTCGCCAGATATTTCAGGAACGCTCGGATGGCAATGAGGTAATAATTTTGGGTTTTTTTAGAGAGAGTTTCCGCGCTGTTCTCACGGCGTCCGCGCCCCGCCCTCTGGCGATTCAGCCAAAGTCTGAATTCGCGCACTTTTTCATCAGTAATGTTTTCCGGGCTATCGGTTTTTAGAAAATCCAAAAAACGGCTCAAATAATGGTCATAATTTTCAACTGTTTTCAGAGACCGACCGCGCTCAATCTCTATATATTCTAGGAACTGGGTTTTTAATTGTTTAAGAGACGCCATTTATCTTAATTGTATCAAATATTTAGCGACACTGTAATGTTGCTAAATATTTGGAGATTATTAGACATTTTTATGTTTAATAATCTATATTGTGCGACACTAACCAGTTTATAAAGTTTATAAAGTTCGTAAGGTTTATAAAGTGTGGGTGCCTTGACCTGGATGTTGGGTGGCTAAGTGTTCTTTACCTTCTTTATCAGCCAAGAAGTTTTGGCGGTTTCCTTGCAAAAGCGCTGGCTTTGTGCTATTATGCCATTTCATGCTTACAAAAAGACAAAAAACCAAAGTCATTAAGGATATTAGAGTCCATGACAAGGACACCGGTTCTCCGGAGGTTCAAGTTTCTCTTTTAACCAAGAAAATCAATGAATTGGCCATGCATCTTAAGAAGCACGCCAAGGACAAGCACTCAAGAAGGGGGCTTCTTCAGATGGTTGCCGACAGGAGAACACATTTGAAATATTTGGAAAAAATTGATAAGAAGAGGCACGCCTCGCTTATAAAAAAACTCGGACTTTAGTTTAGAGTAGACAGTAGACAGTAGACAGTAGACAGAAATGGAATCCTCTGTTTTTTGGTCTAGTGTTACTTTAGGACCTTTTTGGTTATAATTTATGTAGGTTGTTTTAATAATTTTTAATAAACAAAGACGAGCGATTTTAGTCTCCAGAGTTTTTATACTATCATCTACCGACTACATTCTACCGTCTACTCATTTATGTCAGTCATAAAACACAAAGAACAAAGGGTCGGTCTTTTTATAGACACCCAAAATCTTTATCATAGTGCAAAAAATCTATACAAAGCCAAGGTCAATTTTGGCCAGATGGTTAAAGATGCGGTGGCCGACCGCGTTTTGATAAGAGCCGTTGCTTATGTCATTACCACGGAATCCGGTGAGGAAAAGGGCTTTTTTGAAGCTCTCTCTAAAATTGGAATAGAAACAAAAACCAAAGACCTCCAGATATTCTGGGGAGGCGCCAAAAAAGCCGATTGGGATGTTGGGCTTGCGGTTGATGCCATAAAAATGGCACCCAAACTTGATGTAATAATTATCGCTTCCGGAGATGGTGACTTCGTTCCTCTTATAGAGTACCTAAAGACGAGTTGCCAAGTGGAAGTCATATCTTTTGGCAGGTCTTCATCTGGCAAACTCAAAGAAGTGGCCGATGATTTCATAGATATGGATGAAAATCCTAAGAAATATTTGATGGGTTACCGAGGTGGTAATAGGAAGTAAGGGGGATAAAAAGATTGACAACTGGGGCGTTTTTTGATGAAATGGAGCAGGAAGCACATCGTGGCTAACCAAAGCCACAGAAGGAGGAACAATGTTGCAAAAGGGGGTAGTTGCAGAGGGGGATGTCAGAGGGGTCCACTTGGTTGTCTGTCAGGATGACCATGGGATGTTCCCAGTCATCCAGTTTCCAGTCGGACATGATGAAACAGCTCAGTGCTACTTCGTTCGAAGGTTTGAGCTCCTAGATGTTCTCGCTGACCTCCTTCTTGAGGAGGGGGGTGACGGTCGTGGGCATATCGCCATGGCTTGTTCCATTGAGAACGATCTCAAGGACCACCTTGAGATCAGGTGCCAATCCAGATGCACAACCCTCGACAAGAGTGGGCACTAAGTTTCCTCCCCCGAACCCTGCCATACCAGCTCTCGCTTGTGAGAAACTGGTATAGCAGGGTTTTTCTATTTCCCCGATTTCTGCTAGAATCAAAGCGTCGGACATTAAAAGTAATTTCCCGCTCGGATAGGTAGATTTGAATTTTTTCAAGTCTAAAATCTGGACGGGAACAACAATCCCATGAAAATCAAGGAATTTTCCACAGAAATAGGTGGGAAAAAACTCATATGCCAGTTTACAGACTTGGCAGACCAAACCAATGGTTCGGTTATCGTAAGGTATGGCAATACGATAATACTTGTAACTGCCGTAATGTCTAAAAACAAAAGAGAAGATATAGATTATTTTCCGCTCTCCGTTGATTACGAGGAAAAGTTTTACGCAGCTGGGCAAATTCTCGGAAGCCGATTTATGAAAAGGGAAGGCAGGCCGTCTGACGAAGCTATACTTTCCGGAAGAATTATTGACAGGACCATCAGGCCTCTTTTTGATGCGTCACTACGCAATGAAGTGCAGGTTGTTGTTACTGTTCTTTCTCTTGAAAATTATGACCCGGATGTTCTTGGTGTTATCGGCGCATCGTTGGCTCTTGCTACATCTGATATTCCTTGGAATGGTCCGGTCAGCGGACTGCGGATTGGCAGGAAAAAATCAACGAATGAGTTTATATTAAATCCAGATTTTGCTTTCCTAGAAGACCCAGATTTCTTGATGGAAATGGTTGTTTGTGGCAAAGACGGCAATATCAATATGATAGAAGTCGGCTCAAACGAAGGTGATGAAAAGCTTATGGCAGAATCACTGCATTTGGCAAGTACAGAGCTTGAAAAAATACAGGATTTTCAGAGGAAAATAATTTCTGAAATTGGCAAAGAGAAAAAAGAAGTTTCTAAAATAGAAATTTCTGATGACGCCAAGAAACTTTTCCAAGAAAAAATCATTCCAGAAATGGAAGAAGCAGTATTTAGTGGTCCGGGCAATGCAAATATCTATACTCTTATGGATAAATGGACGGACGAAGCCGCGGATAAATACCCGGAAGAAAAAATGGCGCTTGCTAAAGCTTATTTTGAAGAAAAAGTTAATGAAATTTTGCACATTGAGGCTATTAAAAATGAAAAACGAGCTGATGGTAGAAAATTAAACGAAGTTCGACCACTCGTCTGCCAAGCCGGTGGTATTTCTCCGATCCTGCACGGCTCCGGAATATTTTACAGAGGCGGGACGCATGTTTTCTCGGCGCTGACTCTTGGAGGCCCACAGGATGCGCAGATAATTGACGGAATGGAAGTGCAAATCAAAAAAAGATTTATGCACCACTACAATTTCCCGCCGTTTTCATCTGGAGAAACAGGTAGAATGAGTGGTACCAACAGAAGAATGATAGGGCACGGGGCACTTGCCGAAAAAGCACTGCTTGCGGTCATCCCTCCGAAAGAACAATTTCCTTATACAATACGTTTAGTTTCAGAATCAATGGCCTCAAACGGCTCAACTTCAATGGCTTCTGTCTGCGGTTCCACGCTTGCTCTTATGGATGGTGGAGTACCAATAAAAAATCCGGTTGCCGGAATTGCGATGGGACTTATGATGTCGTCAAATTTCAAGGATGACGGCAAGTATAAAATTTTAACTGATATTCAGGGACCAGAAGACCATCATGGAGATATGGATTTCAAAGTTGCTGGTACCAAAGAGGGCATTACCGCAATCCAGCTTGATATAAAAGTTGATGGAGTACCGGTGCCGATTCTCGAAGAAGCATTAGAGCAAGCTCGCGAGGCGCGAATTAAAATACTTTCCAAAATGGCCGAAGCGATTGGCGCACCACGGCCGGAAATTTCTCCGAATGCTCCGAAAATTGTCGTCATCCAAATAAAACCAACACAAATCGGAATGGTAATTGGATCTGGTGGCAAAACTGTCAATGAAATTCGCGAGGAAACCGAAACAGAAATTGAAATAGAAGACGACGGCACAGTCTTTATAACAGGCAAAGCCGATGGCCCAGAAAAAGCCCGCGCCAAAATAGAAGAAATTACAAAAGAGTGGGTAAGGGGTGATAAAGCAAGCGGAGCGGTTGTAAAAATTACCGACTTTGGGGCATTTGTAAAAATAGGGTATAACACCGAAGGACTTGTTCACATATCTGAAATAGGAAACTTTAGAATAGAAAAAGTTTCGGATGTTCTTAAAGAGGGTGATGAGGTTCCTGTTGTGGTGAAAGATGTTGATGAAAGAGGTAGAATTAGTTTATCTATCAAATTAGCCGACTCGGAATTTGCCAGAAAAAAAGTTCCTGCGACATATCCGGGGCTTTCCGGCAACGGCAACTCTAACGGTAAAAATGACAGCCGAAGAAACACAAGAGAATAATGAACCGATAAAACCAAAGACTCCGACAAGCGACAAATCGGTCAGAACTTACGAGGGCGACGCTCTTGAGGCTTTACGCGGTAAGAATATATCTCTTGGCGGTGTCTTTACGGCAGAAGCTAAGAAAAGAGAAGAAACTGGAGATTTTTCTTCCGTCGATGTAGAAGGGGACAAAACAGACAAAAAAAGAGTTCTAATGGTCTCTTTAATTGTACTGTTTGCTCTAGCCAGCATTTTGCTTATTGGATTTACGATTTATCAAAAGATATCGCCCGAAGAAGATCTTCTCCCGCCTAGTGTGGAAACTCTCTTACCAGCTGATCTCAGTATTAATCTTGATGTTTCCGAGAACTCTCCGGAAGAGATAATTTCCGCTCTGGTTAAAGCCAGAGACGAAGCGGTTGGAAGTCTTGGCAAGGTAACATCTATCAATCTTTTCAGTAAAGATGCTTCCGGCCGTGAAATTTTTTTGGAAGCGACAGATTTTTTGGAGAGCATATCGTCACGCGCTTCCGGGCGTTTCTTGAGATCGCTTCTGCCGGAGTTCTTCATTGGTGTTCATATTTTTGATGGCAATCAGCCTTTCATTGTTTTCAAAATAGATTCATACGAAAGTGCTTTCGCCGGAATGCTTGATTTTGAGCCGTATCTAAAAAATGATCTTAGTAAATTCTTTGAATCAAAAGTTGGTATTATCTTAAATCCAACCGGAGACAGCGCAACAACCAGTGAAAATATTGTTGAGGAAAAATTGCCACTTGCTCCAAAGAGCTTTGAAGATTTGGTGGTTAGAAATAAAGATACCAGGGTTTTGCGAAACGAGGATGGGCAGGTCATTCTTATGTATTCTTTTGCAAACCAAGAGACTCTCGTTATTACAACCAATGAAAATACTTTTAGAGAAGCTCTTGACCGCTTGTCAGCCGGAAATCTGCGCAATTGATTAAATTTGTTTTTTAGTTTATCATTGAGCGAATTAAATCGTTTAATATAAAAGAAAATATGATAGAAAAAAGAGAAGATTTGAACATGGGGCATTTCAAAGAGAAGCTTGAAAAAGAGCTGGGGAACCTTCGTGGCGAGCTTATGTCCGTCGGTAGGGTTAATCCTGACAATCCTGCGGATTGGGAGCCGACCCCGGCTGTCATGGACACCTTACTTGCCGATATCAATGAAACAGCTGACAGTATTGAAGAATATGAGAACAATGCCACTATCCTCAAACAGCTTGAAATACAATTTAATGATGTGAAACAAGCCCTCTCTAAAATTGAAGAAGGTGGCTATGGTTTCTGTAATGTTTGCAAAGAACCAATTAGCGAAGAAAGATTGGAAGCCAACCCGTCATCAAAAACCTGTTCTGTTCATGCTTAATACATCGTTACCTTCAAAAGTTCACAGCGCACAAACTCTTTTGCTGAAAGCAAAAATTATAGATATTGAAGTGGATCTCGCTCGCGGGCTCCACTCTTTTTCTATCGTAGGATTGCCGGATAAGGCGGTTGAAGAATCAAAAGACAGAATATCGGCCGCGATAAAAAATTCCGGCTATAAATCGCCGAAGTCAAAAAATGAAAAGGTGGTCATCTCTCTGGCGCCAGCGGATATTAAAAAAGAAGGACCATTTTTTGATTTGCCGATGGCTCTCTCCTATCTTCTCTCATCAAAAGAAATAGATTTTAATCCGGAAGGGAAAATATTTTTGGGAGAATTATCTTTATCCGGAGAGGTTAGAAGAATACATGGAGTTCTGCCAATAGTTTTGGAAATTCACAAAAGAGGATTCCTCGAAATTTATTTGCCGAAAGAGAATGCCAAAGAAGCTTCGCTAATAAAAGGACCAAAAATTTTTCCGGTGGAGAGTCTTCAACAAGTCATAAAACATCTCTCCGGAGAAGATCCTATAGAAGAATATAAAGGAGAGGAGTTTCAAGTTGTTGATTCGGAAATTTTGTATGATTTTGCCGACATAAAAGGGCAAAATAGCGCTAAGCGGGGACTTCTCATTGCCGCTTGCGGAGGACACAATGCCGCTATGTATGGTCCGCCGGGAACCGGCAAGACAATGCTCGCCAAATCTTTTGCTTCAATACTGCCACCGCTTTCCTATGACGAAATTTTGGAAGTCAATTCCATCCACTCTGTTTCTGGGAATCTAAAAGAGGGAAATATTTTAACAAACGCGCCGATACGCTCACCTCACCATACCTCATCTTATGTTTCGATGGTTGGTGGTGGCACATATCCGAAGCCCGGGGAAATTACTCTGGCTCACAAAGGAGTTCTTTTTCTTGATGAGATGGCCGAGTTTGAAAAAAGGGTAATTGAAGCACTCAGGCAACCGCTTGAAGACAGAGTTGTCAGCATTTCACGCTCGCGTGGCTCAGCAATTTTCCCAGCAGATTTTATTTTAATTGCCGCTCTCAATCCTTGTCCGTGTGGAAATTTTGGAAGCAGTAAAAATTGTATTTGTAGTCCTTCCGATATAAATCGCTATCACAAAAAAATTTCCGGTCCGGTCATTGACCGCGTGGACATCTGGCTTGAAGTGTCTAAAGTTGACTACGGGGCGCTTTCTTCTGGAGAAACTGTTCCGAGTGAAAGTTTAAAGTTTAAAGAAATAGTTAAGAATGTTCGCGACAAACAACAAAAAAGATTTAAAGACCTTGGTTTCAAATTAAATTCCGGGATGTCTTCTAAAAACATTGTTCGTTTTGCCCTACTTGAAGAAAACGCCAAAAAAGTATTGGACGATTCAGCGCAAAAACTTGATTTATCAGGACGCTCTTATCACAGAGTTATGAAAGTTGCGCGTACGATTGCAGATATTGAGGGGGGTGAAAAAGTGTGTGCGGACCACATATTGGAAGCCTTGCAATACCGTCCCAGAAATATGTTTTCGTTTTAGTCCCATTGAGAGGCTGCGGTCGCGACCGTAGTCTCTCAATGGGGCAAATCAAAAACCTCGGGTGCCGTTTCGGCCCGAGGTTTTTGATTTTTGGGTATTATCTAGACCCGCCGAGCACTTTTCACGAAAGGTGCCTGGCGGAACCGGATATTAAAATGGATTTACTGCTCCACGAACTTCAAAGTGAAGATGTGGTCCTGTTGATCTACCGGTTGAACCGACAAGTCCTATAACTTGTCCCTGTGATACATTGCTACCCACAGAAACATAGTTGGCGCTGTTGTGCGCATAAAGGGTTTGCGTCCCATTGGCATGTTTGATGACTATATAATTTCCATAACCACCGTTCCACGCTCCACTTCTTGATACGATCACTTGTCCGGAAGCGGCCGCCAAAATCTCTGTCCCAGCTGGTGCTCCGAAGTCAACTCCGTTATATCCGTGTATGCCCTGTGTTTTTTTGGCGCCGATAATAGGTTTCAAGAAATAGCCGGCGTATTCAGGCAGACCAGAAATTCTTTTCGGGCTTGTGCTTGGGGCGACACTTGGCGCGCTTATTACTCCATCAGGAATTGTAATTTCAGTACCTACGGCGAGAGCTCCATCAACATCAAGATTGTTGTAGCTTATTATTTCATCTGCATCACCGTTATATTTCTTGGCTATGCTTTGTATTGTGTCTCCTTTAGCAACCGTGTGTTGGACGCCGGATATCGGTAATATAACCAGAGTTTGTCCTGGGGCGATAACGGCATTTCTACCAAGG
>Ga0209541_10015374_pt1 | contig 11436 bp, 11 predicted proteins | sample RifCSPlowO2_01_FD_184027 | JGI IMG/M metagenome (GOLD analysis project Ga0209541, IMG submission 184027) | Groundwater microbial communities from Rifle, Colorado - Rifle CSP2_plank lowO2_0.1 (SPAdes) (version 2) | ecosystem: Environmental > Aquatic > Deep subsurface > Groundwater | place...
GTAAGGATTCGTCGGCATTTACTGAAGGGGCGCATAGAAATAATAGACCTGCACGAAAAAGAGGTGCCGTTGTTCATCAACAAGCTTTACAGCACATACAACAAGCCAGACAAGTGCATGGCCTGCCGCACGAGGAAAGCAGAATTCATCCGCATTGTTGTGCACAATTATAAAAATGTTAAGATGCTGAAGTTATGCAGGCTTTGTTTGTTGAGGTTTGCCTAAAGCATATTGCGTGCAGATTTTTGATGCTAAAAGGTTCCTTAGCCATTTTGCTTCATCCGACAGGCCGCTGCCGTTGCGTACCAAACAATACAGGCGCACCTGCGCATACTTTTGCATGCTTCGCAGGTCTCTTTTTATTAGCCACAGGGGGCGATCTGGAAAAGTCTCTTGCAATTTATTTTCTAATGAGTTAGGCAGGTATTGGCTATTCTTTGCGAGCGCACCCTCCAAACCCAATATTTTGCGCCAGCGCTTTATTGTATCTGGTTTTTTCTTTGTGTGGCTCAGTACAAAATTGTATCTTTCACAGCGCGAATTAAGTGTGCTTTGGACCACGCCAATATATTTTGATAGCTCTATTATTGTCGGTGGCAGCAGCGGGGATTGTTTCAGTAGCTTATTATATGCCGCCCGTGTTTCTCTCTCCACGTGGCCGTCGCGCAAAGACCTTGCAAAGACAGGGGTTCTGCCGTATTCCTGCTGCAGCGCTTCTGCCAGGCCCGTTGCATGCTGGCATAGATAGCTGTGCCAGACACCTAACTCGCGCCCTAGCTGAGCCCGATTCATTGAAAAGACATCCTTGCCAGACGCTATTAACTCTTTCAGCCTGCCAAAAAGATTGGCTGAGGCTCGCACCTTTCGCGATATTCTCGGCTGCACCAGACCCTTGTTAATCAGGGTATCAATATCCCCCCAAAAAATGCTGCCTTGCTCGTATGCCGGACATATGGCTGCCCTTTCAGCAACAGGCAAATCATAAATCGTCTTGCCAGAACTTTCAAGTGCCAGTTCGTAGGCAATCAATTTCTCCAGCCGCAAGCAGTGAGTTTCTTTGGTGGTGCGCGAAACCATGCAAACAGAAAAGACAGAAATGCTTTAATACTTTAGCCAAGCCAGCCTGCCCAGAAGAGTTATACTATCCCGCCCTATTGAAAAATGTTATAAATGCAGAAAGGGTGAATAAAGCATGGCCCTTAAAAACAAAAAGGAAAACTTTTCGGAATGGTACACTGAGGTGGTGCAGAAGGCAGAGCTTGCCGATTACTCATCTGTGAGCGGCTGCCTCATCTACCGCCCGTATTCTTACTCTATCTGGGAAATGATTGTTGCAGAAACAGACAAGCGGTTTAAAAAAATCGGAATAAAAAACGCTTACTTCCCGTTGTTCATCCCTGAAAAGCTTTTGATGAAAGAGGCAAAGCACTTTGCAGGCTTCACGCCTGAAGTCGCATGGGTTACTCATGCAGGCAACTCAAAACTAGACGAGCGCCTCGCCATAAGGCCGACCTCAGAAACAATCATGTATGAGTCTTACGCTAAGTGGATTCGCTCGTGGCGAGATTTGCCATTAAGGATAAACCAGTGGAACAATGTCGTGAGATGGGAGTTCAAGCACCCAACTCCTTTTCTAAGAGGCAGGGAATTTCTGTGGAACGAAGGGCACACAGTTTTCGCAACAGAAAAAGAGGCGCTTGCGGAAAAAGAACAGATACTCGGGATTTACAAAGAAATTGTTGAGGATTACCTTGCTATTCCTGCGCTCATCGCCAGAAAAACTGAATCAGAAAAATTTGCTGGCGCGGTTTTCACTTTTGCGATTGAATTCTTCATGCCAGACGGGAAATTCATACAAGGGCCGGACTTTCATTTTGACGGCCAGAATTTCGCAAAGGCATTTGGCATTGAGTTTTTGGACAGCAAAGGAAAGAAACAATTTGGCTGGCAAAACACATGGGCAATCACCACGAGGGCGATTGGGGCGCTTGCCGCAATCCACGGCGACAGCAAGGGCTTGGTGCTGCCGCCAGAAATCGCACCGATACAAATAGTAGTAATTCCAATTTACGATGACAGCACAAAGAAAAAAGTCCTTGTGCGTGCAGAAAAACTGAAAAAATCCCTTGAAACTAGTTTCAGGGTTTATCTGGATGATAGGGATATTTACACGCCCGGCTGGAAATTCAACGAGTGGGAAATAAAAGGAGTTCCATTAAGGGTTGAAATCGGGCCAAAGGATATCAAAGTTGGAAAGGCTATGCTTGTCAGAAGAGACACTGGCCAGCGCTCTGCTGCAAAATTCTCTGCCTTGGGTAAAGCAGCGGAAAAAATCCTTGCCGAAATTCAGAAATTGCTTTTCAGAAAGGCACAGGCTTTTGTAAATGAGCATCGGCACGATGCAAAAAACTACGCCGCACTAAAAGATGCGCTCAAAAACGGGTTTGCAAAAACAAGCTGGTGCGGCTCTGCTGGCTGCGAGGAAAAAGCCAGAAGTGATTTGGGGGCAAAGATTTACATTCTGGATGAAAAGGCAAAGGGTAAGTGTGTTGTGTGCGGAAAGGCTGCCAAACATATTGTTTATGTAGCTAAGCCGTATTAATTGCAAAACATATTTAATAAATTTAGTATTGCTGCATTGCGCAGCAATGCGGCCAGGGGTTTGGGCAGTGCCAAAGAACTAAGGGGCAGAGCCCCCTTGCGGTTCGGAAACATTTAAAAACCCAGCATCCTCTAGAAAGATATAAAACTTCTAACTGCGTGATAAATTTAACATGGAAGAAAAAATTAAGCAGAAGAAAGGCACAACAACTGTCGGCATTGTCTGCAAGGACTCTATAGTTTTAGCAGCAGACAAGCGGGCATCTATGGGCTGGCTCATTGCAAACAAGGACATAGAAAAAATATTCCAGATTTCGAACTGGCTTGCCCTCACAGTGGCCGGCAGCGTCTCGGATGCATTCTCGCTTGCAAAGCTCCTGAAGGCAGAACTGGACTTATACCGGCTGAACACGGGAGTTGAGCCAACCCTCTCGGTTGCTGCAAACCTGCTTGGCAACATTGCATTCGGAGGCTACAAAAGCTACATGCCCTACTTGATACAAATGATTGTCGGAGGCCTTGATGACAAAGATACATTTGCATTATATGATGTTGACCCCTCCGGCGCTGCATTGAGAAATACAAAATTTACTTCAACAGGCTCGGGCTCGCCAATGGTCTTCGGCGTACTCGAAGATTCATATAGGGAAGGCATGGCTGTTGACGAAGGCGTACAGCTGGCAATCCGCTGCGTGAATGCAGCAATGAAACGGGATGTTTTTTCAGGCGAAGGGATTGATGTAATCGTAATTGACAGAAAGGGATTCAGGCGGATTGAAAAAGAAAAGATTGCTTCCACTATCAAGGCAAGGAATAATCAGTAAAATACTTTGGAATAATTAATTGTAAAAATTGTAATAAACACTCAGGGCATACACTTGACTGCCAACAAATTAGATATTCAACAGGAACCAAAATGCCGATAATTGATGAGATTTTGAACAAGCTGCCAGCAGATGCAAACATAACAAGCACCGCATACGAAGGCGCAAACATAGTCCTATATACGAAGAACAAGACTTTTTTCCAGCACGGCGGCGATGTCATACGCTCAACAGTTGATGCTGTTAAAAAACGTATTGACCTGCGCGCGGATTCTGCAATCCGGATGGATGCCGAATCAACAAAAAAATTCGTGGAAAAAACCATCTCTGAGGAAGCAGAGATAACGCAGATTTTGTTTGAGCCGGCAAGGAGCCAGCTTACAATAGAAGCCAAGAAGCCCGGGCTTGCTATAGGTAAGGACGGCGAAATCCTTAAGACAATAAAAGAAAAAACTTTCTGGACGCCGCTCGTGCGCCGCGAGTCAGTAATACCTTCAAAGATTACTCAGAACATCCGCAACGTTCTTTACACAGACTCGGAATGGCGCCGCAAGTTTCTTGACAGGGTTGGAAAAAGAATCTATGAAATCAGGAAATCGGGCGGGGATGAGATGTGGGCCCGGGTTTCCTTCTTGGGCGCAGCAAGGCAGGTCGGCCGCTCCTGTTTCCTTCTTCAGACGCCGGAGTCAAAAATCCTGCTGGACTGCGGCATCAATGTTGCAGCACAGGGAAAATACCAATTCCCTTATTTGAATGTGCCAGAGTTCCACATAGATGATTTGGACGCCGTAATTATTTCGCACTCACACCTTGACCACTCAGGCTTTCTTCCATATTTGTTCAAGATGGGCTATGACGGGCCGGTTTACTGCACTGATGCTACACGAGACACGATGGCCCTGCTGATGCTTGACTATGTCAGCCTTGGCTATGGCACAGAAAAAAACTCAATCTATTCAAGCACGGACATAAAGGAAGCAATAAAGCACTGCATCTCACTTGAATACGGCGAGGTCACAGATATAACTCCTGATGTCCGCGTTACATTCAACAACGCAGGCCATATCCTTGGCTCATGCATGGTGCACCTGCACATTGGCGAGGGCTGGCATAACTTTATCTACTCCGGCGATTACAAGCTCAGGAACTCAATGCTGTTTGACGGCTGCCAGACTGTTTTTCCGAGAATAGAAACATTCATGACGGAATCAACCTATGGCGGCGCGGACAACACGATGCCCTCCAGAGATGAGTGCGAAGCAAACTTGATGAAAATAGTAAGAGAAACAATTGCCAGAAAAGGAAAAGTTTTGATTCCGAGTTTGGGTGTTGGCAGATCGCAGGAAATAATGTTAATTTTGGAAAAATTTTCCCGCGAGGAAAAGATTGATTTCCCGATTTATGTTGACGGAATGATATGGGATATTACTGCAATCCACAACTCATACCCACGATTCTTGGCTAAGGACGTTAAGGACAAAATTTTCTATGAAGGCAATGACCCGTTCCTGTCGAAAATATTCAAGCAGATTGGCTCTGCGAAGGAGAGGCAGGCTGCAATAAATGGACCGCCGTGCATCATTATTGCGACATCTGGCATGCTCACTGGCGGGCCATCCGTCCAGTACTTTAAGGAACTCGCGGATAACGCAAAGAACTCCGTGATTTTTGTGAATTATCAGGGGGAAGGCACGCTCGGCAAGAAAATCCAGAGCGGCGAGAAGGAAGTAAACATTGACGGCGAAAACATAAATGTAAAGATTGAGGTCAACACGCTTGAAGGACTCTCTGGCCACTGTGACCGCAATGAATTAATGGAATTCATAAACAAAGTCAAGCCAAGGCCCCGCCGCGTATTGGTAGTGCATGGCGAGCAATCAAGGGCGCTTGACCTCGCATCCAGCATCCACAAGCAGTTCAAGATTGAGACGATGGCGCCGAAAAATCTGGAAGTTGTAAGGCTTAAATAGTTCTACGTATATTCTAAGTAAAAAGATTTTTAAGCAGTTGTGTTGTATTATATTCATGGAGACAAAAGTGCAAAAAGAAACTTGTTCAAGAAAAATAATAAAAATTCGCCACTCGGAGCCTATCTGCGGACTAACCAGAATCCCGCAAGGATTATGGGCGTAGGAATTGCGAAGCAATTCTGACCAACTGAAATCCTGAAAGGATTGCAGGCGTAAGAAATCCGTAGGATTTCTGACCAAAGTCCGTGGTTCCAGAGAAAATCACAAAGTGATTTTCTTGGCCAAGAAAAATCTTAAAGATTTTTCTCTGGTTTCGCGCATTTTTTCATAATTATTAAGCCAAATTAAGTTAAACAACACTAACTTTCCAAACCAAAATCCTGTCAATCGGATAAATCTTTTTTACCTCTGCCTGCAGGCCGCTAGCCAGCGCATCTATGTTCTCAGGCAAAAACATTTCAAACGCATCAAGCGGCAAAACAAACTCGCCGGCCTTTTTTCTCGTCAATACTAAAACATCAGCGCGCACAGAGTGGTGCAGCAGCTTCGTGGCAAGCAAAAATAATTTTATCTTTATATTCTTTCCGTCTTTACTGCGCAAAGTCAAAACATCATAGAGTTTTTCCTTAAAGCGCCTGCCTGTCCTTTGGACAAAACTTTCAACTAAGTAGTATTGTTTCGGCTCTGTAATTGCCTTCTCGCCTTTCGTGCCGACAACTTTTAATATAATTTTTTTGTATTGGTCCTTGGGCTTTTCTGTCAGCTGGGCAAAGTTGCACTCAACAGACCTGCCCTCGAGTTCCTTCAGCTCATACGCAGTAATGTCCACGAGCTCGCGGGATTTGAAGATTTCCGGTGCTAGGACAGTGAACCATTTCTTTTTTCCGCGTAATTTCCCCACCGCCATTTTACTGATACTTCCAATTTTCTGGCAGCCTGCCAGTTCTTTTGTAGTACTTCATGAGCCTGAAAATTTTTGACTCTGTGCGCTGTAGACCGAGCTTTGAGTGCATGTCCTTCTTGTGAACTTCGAGGTGCTTCTTAATCAGGCCAGTCCGCTTGACCATGCTTGACAAGTCCTCCGGCAATTCGGGCGCCAGCTCTTTGCCATCCAGAATTTTCCCGAGTTTCTTGCCGGTAATCTTTTCTACATCAGGAATTCCGTAAGCATCCCTGAGCGTTAAGCCAATCTGCGACTGTCCGAGCCCTTGTTTGGCAAGCTTCACAACTAATGCTTCAATCTCATCCTGCTTATACTGCACCCACGACGGAATTTGTGCTAGGAGTGGTTTTTTAGAACCTGAAATTCCGCGCCGCCTTGAATGCATTTTCGCCATTTTATTTTGTTGTTTTGTTGAAGCCGATAGAACTAATCATACCGGCCTGAGCAAGCCTGAGCTGGCTCATCCTGCCTATGGCTGATAGGTTTGGTTTAAAAAGGTTTTTGCCATGGTATTTGCATGGTTTACGTACCGAACGCATCGCTGGCTAAGTATTTTCACATGATTCGCCAGATTGCCAAACGCACGCCTGACGAAGAAATGGAAGCAGGCAAGCTAGAGGTCATGAATCTGAATCCGCTTGGTGTTTGGATTGAAATAGATGCCAGCAAATACGAGAGCCTTGCAGACTTGATTGATGCTGTTACGCGCGAGCCTAATACAAAACAAATGTTCACTGATTTTCACATCTCAGCTACTTTGCCTTTCACTAAGAAAAATGAACTTGCGCGCGGCTTTCTTGCCATTCATTATTGGCAATACACTGTCGACGGCAAGAAAAAAAGCTGGGTTGAAGTTGAGCCTTTCATGGAACATGTCACATACACAAAAGACGGCCAGATAGTCTTGCCAGGAAGCGACTGACTACTGTGACTAAACAACCTGCGCTTGCTTGTACCTTCCCCGCGACTCAACAATAATTAATCTTTTTGTAACTTCATCAAATTGTTTTTTATCAACTGACTCATAGCCTTCCAAAAAACATTTCCAACAATTTTCCCAGACTGAATTATGTTTTGACACAAGGCACTCTTTGAATAAATGCAAATCAACTGCCTTGTCTTCAACGCGATTTGAAAATTCGCTCAGGCCGAAATCAATCAAGAACAATTTATTTTCTTTTAAAATCATGTTTGATGTTGTCAAATCGCCATGCGCTATGTTTGCTGCGTGCATCTTTGCGGCTTGCTCGCCGGCCAGCCTGCAGGCAGAGAATTCTCCGGAGCCGGACTTTGTCTGGCGAGGTGCAGCAAAATTCTTTTTGCCTGCGTTTTTTTCTTCTAAATAATCCCGCAGCTTTTCCCCATCTAAAAATTCAAGTTCCAGAATCATTTGCGTGTTGTCTTCTTTCAGGACAGCAGGCACATTAACGCCAACGCGCTCAAGCGCGCGTATAATTTTTGCCTCGGAGCGCGTGCGCTCTTTTCTCAGTTTCAAATCAATTTCAGGAATTCTGTATGACTTTGAAACTCGGTCTTTGCTAATTCTATTTCCGTCTTTGTAAAGGATGGCTTCGGCACCGCGGGCGATTTGAGTTTTCATTTGTTTCTTTAAACAGAACAAAGTTTAAAAGATTAACACTTTTAAAATGACTATGAAAACAATATATGCTATTACAGAGCCAATCATTATTGAAGATGGCTTGCTTGAACTTGTTAATAAAGCAGTGCAAAAAGTTGAAGAGCTTTCCAGGGAAAATACTGGCAAATATAATTGGCGGCCATCTATAGAAATAGATGTTCCTGGCACAGCAAATAGTGAGCAGCGCATTGGCCATCCGAGCGGGCAGTTAAAATTACAGGTGTCATATGACTGCGGCGTACAAGATAATGTACGCGCGCAAGTCCTGCGCGCGCTTGGCAGGCAGATGCCGACAGGCAAAATAAGCGTGGATTTAGGCGAGTACAGCTACGAGGGCTGGGAAAGTCACAGTGACAATGAAAACCTGCTTGAGCTTCCGGATGTTTATTTTACAAGGCTATTTATTGGCCGCATTGTTGAGACATTCGGCCATAATGCCCTGAAACTTAAAAAGGTAAACGCAGAGCATCTGCCATTGCTTGCTGAAATAGTATCAAAGTATGCCGGCAAGCGTCTTAGCTATTATGTTGAGCAGCAAAGCGAAATTGATGAAATACCTGAGCAGGCCCGATTGTTTGCCACAATCTTTCTTGAGTCTCACTACGGATGGCGCGGTTATGGCGCAGAGATGCTGCGCCTGACAAAAATAGTTGCTGCAGCAAACCATTACAACGCAAGGCGCGAGGAGGCAGGCCTTCAGGAATTAATAGACGCCATAAATTATGGGCGCGAGGACAGCGGGGCGAAAGCCGCTGCCGCAGATGGCGAAGAATAATTGTTTCCTCAAGAATACAAATACGAAACCTTTAAATACTTGCAAAGCTAGTATATATTATGGCAATTCGAGCTGATTGTCGGAATAATTAAAGAACAACATCTAGCTCGTATTTTTTCAAGAACCTTACTTGATGGTTTTCGGAATATTCTGTTCTAAACATCTTACTAGCACTGCCCGGGTAGCTCAACGGCATGCTGGCTGGCTTCATGGAATTAAAAGCAGTTTTAAGCCTGCCAGCGCGAGAAGGAGCGCGTCCCTGTTAAGGACAAGGCTGAAGGTTCGAATCCTTCCTCGGGCGCTAAGTTTAATAATTGGAAAAGAAGGTGAAAAACATGGAATTTAAACCAATCGCGGAAGTTTTGGATAGAAAGCTAGAAGGAAAATCAGTTTCCATCCGCGGTTGGGTCTACCGAATCCGCGACCAAAAAGAGATGGTTTTTATTATTTTGAGGGACAGCTCTGACATCATTCAATGCATTGTTAAGAAAGAATCAGTTGGAAAAAAAGTCTGGGAAGGCGCATTAAAATTAACGACAGAATCATCCTGCACAATCTCAGGAAAAATCAAGGAAGACAAACGGGCACCTACTGGATTTGAATTGCAAGTAACTGCTTTGGAAATCGTTGGCCTCGCGGAAAGGTTCCCAATCACAAAGGACAAGTCAGAGGAATTCCTGCGCGATGTCCGTCACTTGTGGCTACGCAGCCGCAAGGAAACCTTAATTTTGGAAGTCCGCGCAGCAGTGTTTGAGGCGATACACGAGTTCTACAAGGAGCGCGGATACTTTGAAGTCCAAAGCCCGAGCTTCACTGGCGCTGCCTGCGAGGGCGGCTCAACTTTGTTTGAAGTGAAATACTTTGATCGCAAAGCATACCTGACGCAGAGCTGGCAACTCTACGCGGAAGCGATGATTTTTGCACTGGAAAAAATCTACTGCGTCGCCCCAAGCTTCCGCGCAGAAAAATCAAGGACGCGCAGGCATCTGGCAGAATACTGGCACCACGAGATGGAAACCGCGTGGATGTCGTTTGAGGAATTGCTGAAGTTTGAAGAAGATTTAATTGTATTTGTCGTGCACTATGTCGCGAAGAAATGTGCGTGCCAGCTGAAAGAGCTCGGCCGCGATACAAAAGAACTTTTGGCGCTGAAGGCGCCATTTGCAAGAATAAAATATGCAGACGCGATTAAAAAACTTGGCAAGAAGTGGGGCTACGATTTGACTGATGAAGATGAACGCAAATTAGTTGCGGATTTAGGAAAGCCCGTATTTCTCACGCACTTCCCGCGCGAGATGAAGGCATTTTACATGAAGGTTGACCCGAAAGATAAGAAAGTGGTTTTGGCTGCCGATTTACTTATTCCAGGAGTCGGCGAAACAACCGGCGGTTCTGCACGAATTGAAACAGCGAAAGAGTTGCTGGAATCTTTGAAACTTTTCAAATTAGACAGAAAAGATTATGAGTGGTATTTAGACTTGCGGAAGTTCGGCTCTGTGCCGCACGCTGGCTTCGGCCTCGGCGTTGAGAGGCTGGTGATGTGGCTAACAGGAGCGGAACATATCTTTGATACGATTCCTTTCCCGAGGACTGCCGATCGGCTCACACCATAGGTGCGAGGCCCTGTTAATCGCAGTTAGCGATATCGAGGACTGCGGATGGGTTGACACCATGAAAGACTGTATCTTCTGTAAAATCGTAAAAGGAGAAATCCCGAGCGCGAAAATCTGGGAGGACTCCACTCATATTGCGATACTTGATATTTTGCCAAATGTGCGCGGCCAAGGTTTGGTGATTCCAAAGAAGCATGAGCCGAGCTATGTTTTTGACATCGACGATGAAAATTATAAAAAATTATTGCTGGCCGCAAAAACTGCTGGCAAGCTTCTTGACAAGGCGCTTGGTTCGGCAAGGACAGCGATGGTCGCAGAGGGAATGGAAGTAGACCACGCGCACATCAAGCTCTACCCACTTTACCATAAGCAAAGCAAGGTGTTTGAGCCGGCAACTGCAAAGCAGGAAGTGTTCTTTGACAAGTACGCGGGCTATGTGACGAGCCAGCACGGGCCGAAGGCCAACTTTGAGGAGCTGAAGAGGCTGGCGGAGAAAATAAGAAAAGCTAATTAACTTTTTCCAAAATCTTTTTCATCTCCAGCGCATCCTTTTCCAGCAATGGCGTTTCGCAGATTAAAGTAATGTCAACTTTTCTTTTTACCAAAAGCTTTGCCAGCTCCGCGAAGTCAGGGTTTTTCGTGGCAATTGGTTCATGGATGTCAACAAACCCTTTTGATGCCGTTGAGTATTTCACGCAGTTAAAATGTGAATTAATGTGTGAAATTCCAAGCTCTCGCATTTTATCAAGGATTTCTGCAAAATCAATTTTCCCGCTGTTTTTGGCAAACAAATGCCCCCAGTCCAGATAAACAGTAGCATGTTTCCTGAATTTTTTGTAAATCTCTGAGATTTCCTCAAGCGAGCCCCACTGGCCATTCTTCGCCATCGTCTCGTAGCCAAGCCTTGCGTTTTTTATTCCGAGCCTTTCCATCTGCTCGACAATATCCTGCGTTCTTTCCAACATTTGCTTTTGTGCTTCTTCTTTCGAGAGCTTGCCAAAAAACGCTGCGTGAACTGCAACTGCATCTGCACCCATTCGTTCCGCCCTGTCCAAAGAATCAGCAATCCTT
>Ga0209541_10015377_pt1 | contig 11435 bp, 9 predicted proteins | sample RifCSPlowO2_01_FD_184027 | JGI IMG/M metagenome (GOLD analysis project Ga0209541, IMG submission 184027) | Groundwater microbial communities from Rifle, Colorado - Rifle CSP2_plank lowO2_0.1 (SPAdes) (version 2) | ecosystem: Environmental > Aquatic > Deep subsurface > Groundwater | place: Rifle...
TGTTACACAAAACTAAAAGCCCGTTTTTTTCAAGCGATATGCGCCTTGACCAGCCGCATTCCTCGTGGCGATTTTGGAGAGCAGACATGGATTGGCTGCTTTTTTTCTCGCTTCTCCCTATTGTTGGCGCAGGGTTTTTGACTATGGCATCTTTTGTTGGAGAAAATTATTTTGTCTCTCGCCAGATGCTCTGGGTGGGTATTGGGTTTGGAATTTTTTTTATCTTTAGCGCTATCGACTGGAGGTTTCTCAAAAGAACAGAAATTCTTGTTTTTTTGTATATTATTGCTGTCCTCTCGCTCCTGTTGTTGTTTGTATGGGGAGATATGGTGCGTGGGTCAACAAGGTGGTTCCAGTTTGGTGACGTTGCGTTTCAACCCGCAGACCCGATTAAAATACTTATTATTCTAATTCTTGCTAAATATTTTTCCCGACGCCACATTGAAATTGCGCACATAAGGCACATCCTCGTCTCCGGATTTTACGCTTTTGTTCCCTTTGTTCTTGTGTTTTTTCAGCCAGACTTGGGAACAGCGCTCAGCATTTTTCTCATCTGGTTGGGTATGATTGTTGTTGCGGGAGTTTCCAAGAAACATCTTTTAACTATCTTTCTTGTAGTTGCCGCGTCCTTTGTTTTTTTGTGGTTTTTTGCCTTTGAAGATTACCAAAAGGAAAGAATTGCCACGTTTTTAAATCCCCTTGCTGATATAGAAGGTTCGGGGTATAACGTTTACCAGTCGACTATTGCTGTTGGATCGGGACAGCTTGTGGGGCGCGGTATTGGATATGGAACACAATCTCGTCTCCAATTTCTTCCTGAATACGAAACGGACTTTGTTTTTGCCGCATTTGCCGAGGAATGGGGTTTTTTCGGTGTTCTTATTTTATTTTTTTTCTTCGCGGTTGTTTTATGGAGAATTCTCATGAATGCTTTCTACGGACTTTCAAATTTTGAAATGCTTTTCGGCGTAGGCATTGCTATTTTTCTGATGAGTCACATTACTATACATGTAGGCATGAACATAGGGCTGTTGCCGGTTACCGGAATCACGCTCCCGTTTATGAGCTATGGTGGCTCGCATCTTCTCACCGAATTCACGGGACTGGGCATTCTTATGGGCATGCGCCGGTACAGAAGATCGGCACATCGCGATGATATGAAGAACGAATTTTTGGGAATATAAGATAAGTATCCCAATATTATTGTTCGCATTGTTCACGACATTTTTATGAAAATTAAAAACCCGCACTACATAGTACGTCACAGTATACAATGATGACGCGACTCAACCATACGATTGAGAATTGCTTCAAATCTTAGCTCTTGAGACTCGCACTGCCGGGTTTTGGTTTTATGCGAGCATTGTGTACACTGTATTATGTACACAATATAGTGTATAGTGTGTCGATTTCTAAAAAATGAAAGACAAACAAATACAAAATCTTATTGCGAAAGAAACAAAACGCCAAAGGCGTGTTGTAAATCTTATTGCGTCTGAAAATTATGTTTCAAGGGACGTGCTCGCGGCACTCGGGTCTCTCCTTATCAACAAATACGCGGAAGGATATCCTGGAAGTCGCTATTATGGAGGGAACAAGGTCATAGACGAGATAGAAAAGCTTTGCCAAAAAAGAGCGCTCAATCTTTTCAGGCTTTCCTCAAAGAAGTGGCACGTAAATGTGCAATTACTTTCCGGGTCTCCAGCAAACCTTGCGGTTTATACCGCGCTTGTCCCGCAAGGTGGAAAAATTATGGGCATGATGCTTTCTCATGGGGGACACCTTACTCACGGACACGCTGTTTCCGTAACTGGAAAGTTTTGGAAGCAGATCCCATACGGGGTGGATAAAAAAACAGAAATGCTTGACTACGAGGCTCTAAAGAAATTGGCAAAAAAAGAAAAACCAAATATTGTTGTTGCAGGTTTTACTGCGTATCCGCGCATAATCAATTTTAAAAAATTTCGCGAAATTGCCGATGCGTGCGGTGCGTATTTAATGGTGGACATGTCGCATTTTGCAGGGCTTGTGGCTGGTGGAGTTTACCCATCGCCATTTCCATATGCAGATATTGTTACAACTACAACCCACAAAACGCTTCGGGGGCCGAGACACGCTTTGATATTTGTGAGGAAATTCAAAATTCTAAACCCTAAACCCAAAACAAATTCGAAACTCTCAATCGCCTATGCGATTGACAGAGCTGTTTTCCCGGGGCTTCAAGGGGGACCTCATGAAAACACGATTGCCGCTGTCGCGGTGGCGTTTAAAGAGGCAATGACCCCATCATTTAAAAAATACGCGCGGCAGGTGATCAGAAACGCACGAACGCTTGCGAAAGAACTTCAAAAAAGGGGATGGCGAATTATTTCTGGCGGAACAGATTCGCATCTTCTTCTTGTTGATACATGGATGAATGGAGCAGGGGTCCCTGGCAAAGAGGCAAGCGAGCGGCTTGAGCGGGATGGAATCATTGTGAACATGAATGCTATTCCTTTTGATACGCGCAAACCAACGGACCCGTCCGGTATTCGTCTAGGAACTCCAGCAGAGACAACTCGTGGTGCGAAAGAAAAAGACATGGTGAAAATCGCGGATAGGCTTGACAAAGTTTTGAAAGAGCGTATTTTTAGTTGGAAACTTTAAACCCACAAAAAATTAGTTTGTGGGCATCGTGGTTGTATACGTGATGTATCTCTAAACAAAAATGAATCCCGCACGCATTGCGCGGGATTTTTTAATGAGCATTATTGCTGACACTCGATAGCAGAGGAGCTTTTTGTATTTTTTTCCACTCAACAATTCCATGGAATTGTTGAGTGGAAATGACGGCTTGTCAGTGCACCGTTGGCTGATTTTTTGTTTCTCTATTATACTAAACCCATGATTGTTGATGGAAGGGGAATCGCAAAGGAATTAAAAGAGCGGCTTAAAGAGGAGGTGCGGGCACTTGTTAACCCCCCTATGCTTTTTATATTTTCCGTCGGAGAAAATCCTGTATCGGAAAGATTCGTGTCTCTTAAGAAGAAGTTCGCGGCGGACGTCGGTATTCGTGTGATTGAAAAGAAATTTGATGAAGAGGCGAGCACCGCGCGCGTCGTTGAGGGAATAAAAAGCGTTGTGGGCGACAACGTTTCTGTCGTTGTACAGTTGCCGTTGCCACCGCATATTGAAACGAAAGAGGTTCTTAATGCGATACCGCCAGAGTGCGATCCCGACGTTCTTTCGGAAAAATCAATTGCTCTTTACGAGAAAGACGCTCTGCCCATTCTCCCGCCTGTTGTTATGGCGATAAAGGAAATCTTGTTTCAACGCGGTGTTTTTGTGGGTAATAGGAACGTTGTCATTGTTGGGAGGGGCAAGCTTGTTGGTGCTCCCGCCGCAGTGTGGTTTAAACGTCACGGGAGCAACACGGTTCTTTTAGGAAGGGATACCCTTGATTTGAAAATACATACAACGAAAGCTGATATAATAATATTGGGAACGGGAAACCCCGGTTTGCTAAAACCAGACATGATAAAACCAGGCGTTGTTGTTTTAGATGCCGGAACGAGTGAAACTGAAGGGAAATTGGCTGGAGACGCAGATCCGAAGTGCGCGGAGAGAGCAAGCGTTTTTACGCCGGTTCCTGGGGGCATTGGCCCAGTAACAGTTGCCATGCTTTTTGCGAATATTGTTATTCTCGCTAAGGCTCGTTTATTAGCGACATAGCTCGGCCAGTCGGTGGATGGTGACTGGCGCGCAATTGCGCTAGTGTAGCGAGTACCGAGTATTACCCTGCGCTTTTGGCGCAGTGGCTTATATAAATCACGGTGAGTGTTTATTGGATTTATTGCGACAGATAGATTGATTAAATTTTGCTAATCAAAAAACAATGAACGAATCGCTTTTCTTTTTTTTGAATGATTTTGCGGGGCAGTCGCGATTTTTTGATTTTGTTTTTATATTTTCCGCAAGATATCTCATTTATATTATAGTTATCGCTGCTTTATTTTTTATTTTTAAAGCCCAAGAAAAACGTCGCCGTTTGTTCATTGTTGTCTTTGGCGGTGCCGCTCTTGCGTTTGTTATCTCACAGGCACTAAACTCACTATATCCTGTTGCAAGGCCATTTCTTGCGCTTCCCGGTGTTAATCTTTTGTTTGAACACGGAGATTATGACTCATTTCCCTCCGGACATGCGACAGTCGCTTTTGCCATTGCCACCGCCGTTTTTTTCTACAACAAAGACCTCGGACGGATTTTGGCTCTCGGCGCGCTTTTAGTCGGTCTCTCGCGTGTTGTTGTGGGCGTGCATTGGCCGCTCGATATTCTTGGTGGGCTTATTTTAGGCGGCGCAGTTGCGGCAGTATTGCGCGCATGGCGGGGTGGTCGCTATAGCTAGAACTAACGGAAAAAGATCGGCCAAGCCAGCTGTTTTCCGATGAAATAAGCTTCAGTTATCCCCGGATGTAGGATATCCAGAAATATAAAAACACCGTGTCGGACTGACGCGGTGTTGAAGAAAAAATGTTATGAATTATTCTCTAATGCTGACGCTCATTTGCTTTCGTATGCAAGCAGAACAAGCGGAAGCGCGATCGCTACAAAAAGAGCAATGCCCCCGTAGATCGAGATTCCAAAGTACATGGCAAGACCAATTGCTGTGGCCCAGGAAAGATTGCTGACAAGCAAAATCTGGAACCCGCCTCTTTTGGGGTTTAGTTCTTTTTGCATGACGTTTGCGCATAACATCGCGGATGCGGCAGGGATGACTATAGCTAACGCGGTAATATCGTCTAGCGCAACAGCTGACATGGCAGCCACAGCACCGCTTACCGCAGTGAACGCAATAACGAACTCGATTGGTGTGGAAAATGCGGTGACGAGCATGACGATCATGGCCGAGAATACGGCGACTGATGCGGCAAATTGAGGATCAAACGAAAGAGTAACAAGGTAAGCGATTACCATAAATGCCGGCAATGCTGACTGGAATAACAGAACTTTTTTCACTGGGATGTTCTCCCGCACTTTTCGAGTTAAGGGACACATCTCTGATCAAACGGTATCACTCTTTCAAAACGCTGTCAATCGTATTGAGAAACTAATTTTTCTGCTAAAATACAAGGATGTTGAAATCTCGCATTTTTGCCGTTTTAATACTTCTTGCCGGATTTGGAATCGGCTATTTTGTCTATACGTCAGAAAAAAAAGAAGATGCACAATTCCCGTTTCGTCTCGGACTCGATCTCTCCGGTGGCACCCATCTTATTTATCGCGCGGATGTTTCTCGCGTTGAAAAAAACGAAGTTTCATCGGCGATGGACGCGCTTCGGGATGTTATTGAGCGGAGAGTGAACCTCTTTGGTGTTGCGGAGCCAGTTGTGCAGACCGAGAAAACATCCAGCGTTATCCCGGGAGCCAAAGAAGAGCGGCTTATTGTCGAACTTCCCGGCGTTACTGACACAGACAAAGCAATTGCCATGATTGGCGAAACCCCGCTTCTTGAATTTAGACTGGAGCGCCCCGATAGTCCGGAAAAACGCGCGGCACAAGAAGCATTGAATAAAGCCATAGTCGCACTTGCGAACGGAGAAGAGGTTGACAAGAGCGTATTGCCGAATGATGATTTATTTTTTGTGAAAACTGAACTATCGGGACGTTATCTTACCAAAGCGGCGCTTTTCTTCGACTCACTTTCCGGAGCTCCGGGTATTTTGCTTGATTTCAACAAGCAAGGTGCGGATATTTTTGAGCGGATTACCGGAGAAAATGTTGGAAAAACGCTTGCCATTTACCTTGACGGATCACCCATCTCTACGCCTGTTATACGACAGAAAATAACAGGAGGAAAAGCAGAGATTACAGGACAGTTTACTCCCGAAGAGGCAAAGGTTCTCGTTGGACGGCTCAATTCGGGAGCATTGCCCATCCCCATAGAGCTTATTCAAAGCCAAACAGTTGGCGCATCGTTGGGAGAGGATGCTAAAACACGGGGTGTTATTGCAGGTATTGCGGGGTTTCTTGCCGCTTCACTTTTCATGATTTTCTGGTATCGGGCATCGGGCATTGTGGCGATTTTCTCACTTGCGATCTACGCTGTAACAATGCTTTCTATTTTTAAACTTGTTCCGATTACGCTTACGGCAGCAGGAATCGCCGGTTTCATTCTTTCGATCGGAATGGCGGTTGATGCGAACATCCTTATCTTCGAAAGAACAAAAGAAGAATTAAAAAGAGGGCTTAATTCTCGCGAGGCTGTGATAGAGGGATTTAAGCGAGCGTGGTTTTCAATACGAGACAGCAATTTATCGAGCATGATTACAGCGGCAGTGCTTTTTTGGTTTGGCACGAGCATTGTCGAGGGATTTGCGCTTGTTTTCGGGCTTGGTGTTTTGGTGAGCATGATTACCTCAATTAGCATCTCGAGAACATTGTTATTGGCAGTAATTCCCAGATCATTCACTGGTGTATCAAGGTTTTTGTTCGGAAGCGGAGTCAGATAGAGAAATTGGCCACTGTTAGATGAGCGAGCTTGCGAGCTCTATTTAACGGGACTGCCGAATCTTTACTCAGCACATAATTTACAAGAGAATGTCTTACCGAGCATAAAAAATAGAAAAAAATTTGTATAGAGCATAAAAATTTATATGAACAGACAAATTTTTGAGACAAACATTTGGTAAATTACGGACGGGGTGCTCAAAAAATATATTTCCCAGCCCCCTATATATTCAAAATTATATTATGATTCAGCATATACATCTTATTATTTATTTTATGTTTCCCTTGACTTATAAAAAATAGAGGATTGGGTCATTATTTTTTTGGTATGTTTGTTGTAAATCACAAAAAAATATTCTTTGCAATCTCGGCAACACTTGTTGCTTTATCGCTTTTCTCCATTTTATTTTTGAGATTAAGTGCCAGCATCGAATTTACAGGCGGCTCACTTTTGCAGGTAGAGTATAAAACAGAACGCCCGGCGATCGATGATATTGAAAAAACGACCACGGGACTTCTTGTTGGCAAAATGCTTTTGCAGCCGACAGGAGATAGGGGTCTTATCATTCGCACTCGCGAGCTTGCTGCAGCGGAAAAAAATGAGCTTCTCCAGAGGCTTTCTTTTAATGGCGATGCGGATCTCTCTCTTGAGCGTTATACCCTTATAGGACCGTCAATAGGTCGTGAATTGCGCACAAAAGCATGGATTGCGGTTTTGGTTGTTCTTTTCGCCATAATCCTTTTTATAACGTTTGCCTTTAGGAAAGCGGGAATGGACAATTTATCCAAGGGTGTATCTATTCGTTCATGGCACTACGGACTGATAACGATTGTGACGCTCGCATTTGACCTCGTTGTTCCTATGGGGACTTTTTCATTTCTCGGCTCGCAATTTTTAGATTTGCATATAGACGTGCTGTTTGTTACGGCTCTTCTTGTTATTCTGGGTTATTCTGTCCACGACACTATTGTTGTATTTGACAGAATTCGGGAGAATTTAAGGATAAACAAAGAAGAAAAATCAAACAAGGATCTTGATCGCATTGTGGGAGAGGGTCTTGAGCAGACATACGCTCGTTCAATTAACACCTCTCTCACTACTCTCCTTGTGGTACTTGCGCTCTATATACTTGGTGGAGAGGTAACAAAAAATTTTGCTCTTATGCTGGGAGTTGGGATTATCGTTGGAACCTATTCTTCTATATTCCTCGCCACACCCCTTCTCTTGTGGTTTGGGACGCGTGGGATGTGGAAGATGTAACTTCTCTTTTTGAATTTTTGATTTTCGATCTTCACTCAAACATCCCAACATTCTATATAATGTTGGGATGTTTTGTGGCCCCCTTCTCGCCCGCGACCACCTTGACAAAATTTTAAGAGCTTGATATTATTTGAGTAGAAACGTATTGCTGACCGCCTACACGGGAGAGTTTAAATGAAAAAAGTTCTGTTCTTCCAGTCAGCATTGCCAGTATTTATGGCTATCGCTTACTTTTTTATTCCACTCATTACAAGTTATTCAGAATTCGTTAGGGTAGCCACGTTCGTCGCGTTCGCCATATTCGCCATATTCGCCATGTTCGCCGCAAACACCGTGCTCGGCGTGTCCGCTATACTTGCCGTGTCCGCCACGTTCGCCGCACTCGCCGCGTTCATCGTTCCCGCCTTGTACGTTGTGTTTGCCGTGTTTGCCGCGCTAGCCGCGTCCGTCGCGGAAGAGAATTTGAAACCAAAAAGTGGATTCTGGCTCCTTTTTTTCCATAATCTATTGTGGTCCGGTGCAATTGGATTTGCTATATACAACGGTTTTTCACTTTACGGTGGCCTTGCTCTTTTTGTCGCGGTTATACTTCCGCTTTTCTTGCTTGCATGCAAAGGTAACCAAGAAAGCCCCACTTTATAAGCTCATAACTACACCCCAATCAACTTGGCTGACGGGGGTGTTTTGTTTTGTGAGTTGATTATGTTAAAATAGCGGTAGAGGTTTTTTGTATTGAGACATGAAATGTTTCGGAGAAATCGGATTTTTTCTGTGGGTTTTCAGTCTCTTATGGCTGGTGCCGCGTTCGCGTTTTTCTGCATTCACTCGCTACTCTATGTCGCGCTTCTCCTGATAAGGCCGGATTTTATAGAGGGTACATTTTTTGAGGCAGGGTATTTCTTTTTCTCATTCCGATGGCTTGATCCAACATTATGGTTTTTTTGGTTTTTTGGGTTTTTGTGGATTAAGCAAACAGGGCTTTTTTTGACGGTACGTTATTTTTTCCTGATTACCGTAAGTGTCGTTCTCTACGGCGCAAGCATCATACCCGCTCTTATTTTTGGATTTTCAACAGGGTTTCCCCTTATTATTTTGATGATGCTTCTTGCCTCTGTCGCGGTTTTTTTGGGCAAGCGCAAGTAATCGTTTTAAAATCAGCACGAAAGACGGGTGTTGTGTAGAAATTTGATATCCTCGGATTTTACATCCGAGGATATATATTTGTTAGCGCGGCGGTCCGACAGGTGGCGGACCGCCGCGCATTTGTGCGAACGTAGCGAGCGCCGAGTATTGCCCGTGCTTTTGGCGGCGGGGCCTATATTAAAATACCACCATGGATAAAAACGGTTTCAATGATTTTCACATAACAGTGAGTTAGACGCTAAGATTGCGTGGTATACTATACAACATGAGTTACAGGTCTTTTTTTGGTTTAAAGCAAAAGAAAAAAGAAGAACTTGTTTTAGTTTTAGATGTTGGAAATGCAAGCGTGGGTGGCGCCCTTGTTCTTCTTACGCCTCAAGATGTGCCGCAGATTGTTTTCTCTACGCGAAGCGCAATAACCGTTTCTCGTACTATACACTCTTCAAGGCTTATACAATCTCTTGGCAACGCCCTTGAGCGCACGCTAAAAGACCTTAACAAAAATGGAATGCCGCATCTTGTTTTTACGAGAAGAGGGAAAATGATTCCGCGTTTTGTGTTTTGCGTTTTCGCAGCTCCGTGGCACGTTTCTCATCTTCGCGCAACAGCGGTTTCGCAGCCAACCTCCTTTGAAGTAACGCATGATGCTCTTTCCTCGATTCTACAAAAAGAACTCGAAACTTCAAAAAATCCACAAACAAAAGAATATCTTCGCTCAGGAGTAGAGGGTGATCGAATGATATTTCTTGAGAAAGAGGTGGTGCGAATTACGCTTAATGGATACGAGACCCCCAAGCCGTTTCATAGGAAAACAAAAAAACTAGAATCTCTCTTTTTTGTAAGCATGGCCCCGCAAGACATTATTGATCTGGTAGAGAAAAAAATAGAACGTGTTTTTCATATCGATGACGTGCGGTTTCATTCGTTTACCCTTGCGTTTTGGAATGTCGTTCGGGGTATTTGGGGTGTTGAAAAAGACTATCTGCTTATCGATATAAGCGGAGAACTTTCTGAAATCTCGCTTGTCAGGGATGGCGCGCTTGTAGAAACTGGCACGTTTCCACGCGGAAGAAATTTTTTCCTGCGTAAGATCATGAGTTCATTCCACGTTTCAATTCATGAAGCATCGTCTCTTCTCGATCTTTATTTTTCCGGAAACTTAAGCAATGAGGTGGCGGATCGGTTTGAAACTATACTCAATGAAACAAAAAAAGAGTGGTTGCAAAATTTAAAAGAAGCACTTTCGCGTTTTTCAGACGGGTTATTTTTGCCGAGTCATATTTTTTTAGCCGCCGATGAACCCCTTGCGAAATTGCTCATGCGCGTGATTCAAGATGGGAAATGGGGTGTCGCGACATTTACGGGAGAGCCTTTCGTCGTTACCCTTATTGGCAACGAAGCGCTTGCAAATTTTTCAAAAACAACAAGCACGCGGCAAGATAATTTTCTTATCATTGACTCGCTTTTTGCTCAAAAACTCCATTTTTTAGAATGAATGTGCAACACTGCCGCTCTATGATTTGCTAGTTGACGAATCTTTGCATGGATCGAACATATGAAATACAATAGTAATAAAGCCCGGTTTTGCCCCAAGCCTTTGTCTATTTTGCGGGTCCACATTTTTGACCTACTATTCGCCGATCTCTGGAGGCGTAGCCGGACATTATTCGCAGGTTGCGTCTACGTCTAATGGCTTAAGGACGAACTACAATAAAACTATATACCATATACCATGGTTCGAAAAAAAATCGAAGACATCATACCTTCTTCAAGACGGCGCGATGAGGCTGTTTCAGGGGCTTTTTCCGATACTCGGAATGTTTCTAAAAAACTTTTGCATCGGACGCATAGTGCTGGGGAAATACACAAAACTTCTCCGCAGCGCATCTTTCAAGTGGGAAAAAAGAGAGAAGCACCGGAAAATACAAGGAACAGAAAGCTTTTTTTTGTGTGGTGTGGTGCGTTGATCGTCGTTGCCCTCATAACTCTTCTTTGGTTTTTTGACAAAGCGACGCTTACGGTTATCCCGCTTGAGCGATCTATAGATCTTGACGAAAAATTCAATGCCACCGAGAAAGCGGCAGATGGGAACCTCTCTTTTCGTGTTATGGAATCTCGCGCGGAAGAAACTAAAACTGTCAAGGCAACCAAGGTAGAGCAAGTAAATCGAGGTGCGTCTGGGAGCATCATTGTTTACAATAATTTTAGCTCTAGTGGTCAACGCCTTATTACCAATACGCGCTTTGAAACTTCCGAGGGACTTATTTACCGAATACGAGAATCCATTATTGTTCCAGGGCAAAAAACCACCGGAGGAGATGTTGTTCCGGGCTCTATAAAGGTCATGATATACGCAGACGAGCCAGGCGAAAAATATAACATTGGTTTAACGGATTTTACCATACCAGGATTTCGAGGTTTACCGCAATATGAAAAATTTTATGCCAGATCGGAAACGCCAATGACCGGGGGCTTCTCGGGTCTTGTAAAAACCGTTTCCCCAGAAGAGTTGGAAAAGATAAAAAGTGAACTACAAACGGTCATT
>Ga0209541_10015378_pt1 | contig 11435 bp, 9 predicted proteins | sample RifCSPlowO2_01_FD_184027 | JGI IMG/M metagenome (GOLD analysis project Ga0209541, IMG submission 184027) | Groundwater microbial communities from Rifle, Colorado - Rifle CSP2_plank lowO2_0.1 (SPAdes) (version 2) | ecosystem: Environmental > Aquatic > Deep subsurface > Groundwater | place: Rifle...
ATATATTTAGTCTGGTTTAATGGACGCCCTGCTTTTTGCCGAAGGCAAAAAGTTGCGAACGAAGTGAGCAACCCTTTAGGGCATGGGAGGATGTCACATTCTTATCTTTTCAAAAATTCTTTTATTTTTTGAATGATATAATCCTGCTCTTCTTTTTTTAAAGAAGGATAAATCGGGATACTTAATATTTGTTCATAAAATTCCTCTGCTTTAGGGCAAATCCCTTTCAAATAACCAAGATTTTTATAATAAGGATGCCAATAAACCGGGACATAGTGAACCTGGCAAAAAATTTTTTTAGATTTTAAAAAATTATATAATGCTTCTCTTTTTTTAGAGTCTTTTAACTTAATTATATACAAATGATAGGGGTTTAATTGATTTTCTTCTTCTCTTAAAAAATCAATTTCTTCAAGGTTTTTAAATTCTTCATCATATTTTTTTGCAATTTTTCTTCTTTTTCCAATAAATTCATTTATTCTTTTTAACTGACTAATTCCCAATGCACATTGGATATCACAAAGCCTGTAATTATATCCTAAATAAATCATCTCCTGTTTCCATTTTTCTTTTTTTTCAATTCCATGATTTCTTAAGATAATTAATTTTTCATAAAGTTCTTTATTATTTGTAGTAATCATTCCACCTTCCCCGGTTGTTATGTGTTTTACAGGATGAAAACTAAAAATTGCCATATCTGAATATTTGCAATCCCCTATTTTTGAATCTTTATATTTTGCCCCCAACGCATGACATGCATCTTCAATAACTGTTAATCTGTGTTCATTAGCTATTTCTTTTATTTTTTTCATATTACAAAGCAACCCAGAGTAATGCACAGGTAAGATTATCTTTGTTTTTTTAGAAATTTTTTCTTCTATTTTTGATTCATCAATCAGTCCGTTTTTGCTTTTGACATCTATAAATATTGGTTTGGCTCCACAATATAAAGCACAATTTGCAGAGGCAACAAAAGTCATAGGAGATGTAAGTAACTCGTGATTTTCATTTAAACCGGCAGCCAAACAAGCCAAGTGTAATGCAGCAGTTCCATTCGAAACAGCAACAGAATACTTAGCCCCAACATATTTTGAGAATTCTTCTTCAAATTCTTTTACTTTTGGACCTGTTGTTAGAAAATCACTTTTTAAAGTGTTTACAACTGAAATAACATCTTCTTCATTAATTGTCTGTTTTCCATAAGGGATTTTCATTTTGAATTTTTAATAATCATATTAGACAATTCTCTTTTATAAAAATTTGGATTTTGATTGTAAAAAGGATGTTTATTAAATAAAATTCCAAATACTTCAGAAACATTTGAAAAATTAACCCCTCCAAAATCCCTATAAAAAACAGCAATTCTTTTTTCTTCTTTTTTCTTCTCACTTATTTTAGAAAATATGTTTGATTTTACCAATTTATATGAAAATGAATAATCCTTTTCAAATATCTTTTTTACTTCTTTTCTAATCCGGATAAGATGATAATCACTTGTAATTATGATTCCCTGATTTATTTTCATTGGTTTTAAAATACCTTCTTTTAAAAAAATTAATTGTCCAACTGTATCTTCTGATAAGTCTTCTAAAATTATTTGTGAATCTTGAACACCTTTTTCCATCACATATTTTTTCATAATTTCAGCCAAGCTAAAATAATTTCCAATTAATTTTTCATATCCTTTTCTTTCCCTAACGCCTCCGGATAGGATTAATTTTTCAACAAATTTTCCTTTTAAAAGTTTTATGCCAAGATCTAATCTTTTCTTAGAAGTATTGCTTAATTTGCCCACAAAAACTTTTTCTCCCAAAACAATTCCAAATACCATTTTAAAGATTTATCTTATCAAAATAATTTTTTAAATTTTCTCCTTTTAAAAGATTATCTTTAGAACTGTATTCTGTAAAATTAACTTTTTTTAATTTTTTTAAATAAATTGGTTTAAAATCCTGATATTTTTTTATCTGAGACATTATTATAAACATATTACCAAATTCATATGTTCTTGGAACTTCTACTTCATTCACCATTAATTCATCTATCTTTTCTCCCGGCCTTATTCCCATAATTTTTATTTTATTATTTCCGGAAAATCTTTCTTTTAAATATTGAATTAAATCCACCATTTTAAAAGATGGGGCTTTTGGAACAAAAATTTCTCCTCCTCCTCCAAACTTAATTGCATTAAAGACTAAATCTACTGCTTGTTTATCTGTAATTAGGAATCTTGTCATTCTTTCATTAGTTAAAGGGATATTTTCGCCTTTTTGTATTTTATCAATAAAAAAAGGGATAACAGAGCCAGTGCTATTAATTACATTTCCATATCTTACGCAAATGAATAATGTTCTCGCAAAACCTTTATTATAATTACTTTCAGTAAAAATTCTTTCTCCAACAAATTTGCAAGCACCATATGTGTTAATCGGAGAACAGGATTTATCTGTTGATATAAAAATTGCTTTTTCCACATTATTTTCTAAAGCTGCTCTAACAACATTTAGTGTACCAAAAACATTTGTTTTAATTGCTTCTTGAACATTATATTCGAGCATATCAATCCTTTTTAGTGCAGCAGCATGTATAATAATATCACATCCCTTCATTGCCCGATTTAATCTTTCATAATCTCTCACATCCCCAATAAGATGCCTTAATATCCCTCCCGAGAATCTAAAACCAAATTCTTCATGGACTTTTTGGTGTTTAAATTCATCTCTACTAAAGATTCTAATGCTCTTAGGTTTATATTTTAATATTTCTCTAATCAATGATCTTCCAAGAAAACCTGTTCCACCAGTAATTAAGATTGTTTTATTTTTTAGGATATGTTTCATGAAATATTCTTGAATTGGACTTTTTTAAGTTTATAGGTAAAAGAGTATTTATTTGATTTTCCACCTCATAAAGTATAAAAAAGGAATATTCTTTAATGTTCTATGGAATTTTTTGTAAAAAAAGAAAGGAAAGAGTTTTTAGGAATTTTTAAAAAAATTAAGAAAAGAGATTTCTCAGGAAATGAGGGAATGGCAATAAAAAATAGCTACTTTCAAGTCTCTAAAATGGTTGTTGCTAAAGGGGGGGGTCTTTTATTCACAATTATCTTAGCAAGATTTTTAATGCCGGAATTATTTGGTTTATATAGTTTAGCTCTTGCTACTGTTTTTATATTTATTGGATTTACAGATATGGGTATAGATTCAGCACTAATAAAATATGTTTCAGGTTTTTTAGGAGAGGAAAACAGAAAAAAAGCCAAACAATATTTATCTTATCTCTTCAAACTAAGAACTTTCTTGGTCTTCGTGATTTTTATGATATTACTTATCTCGGCAAAATTTATTGCAGAGAATTATTATAATAAACCTATTTTTTGGGCACTTATAGTTGGTTCTTTTTATCTTTTATTCTTGAGTTTCACAAATTTTTTTGAATCACTTTTTTTCTCAGTGAATAAATTTAAAGAAACTTTTTATAAAGAAATAATCTTTCAAATTTCTAGGCTCGTGCTTACTTTAATTGTAGTTTTAGTCTTAACAAAACAAGGTCTTTCAAATATGCTTCTCCTTTCTTTAATAATGATTTGTTTGGTCCTTGCAAGTTTTTCAGCTTTAATTTTTCTTCTTTTTAAAAGTAAAAAAGGGATTTCTTTTTTACAAATTAAATCAAAAAAAATAAGTAAATCAGAAAAAAAAGAAGTAAATAAATTTATACTCCCTTTAACAACAACAGTTCTTTCAGGATTGTTTTTAAGTTATGTCGATATAATAATGTTAGGTGGTTTTATTATCGATTCAGAATTTATTGGGTATTACTCAGCAGCATTTCATCTAACCGGGGCTGCAGCTTCTCTTTTAGCTTTTTCTACAGTACTTTTTCCAATTTTTTCTAGATTGAGAGGAAAAAGATTAAAAAGAGGATTAACAAAAACAATTAAAGTGGTTTTACCAATTACCATTGCTTTATCAATTTTAATTGTTTTTTTAACAATGATTTTTTCACCTTTAATAATTAAGATTATCTATGGCGGAGGTTATTCAAACTCTATAAATTTGTTAAGAATACTTTCTTTATCTATAATTACGGGACCAATAATAGCAATTTATACAAACTATTTTATCTCAAAAGGAAATACTAAAATTATAGCAAAATTATTGATTTTAACAACTCTTTTGAATATTTGTTTAAATTATATTCTCATCTCAATTTTTATAAAACAATCTCATTTTCTGGCAACTATCGGTGCAGCGATAGCAACAATTTTTAGTGGTTTTGTTTATCTTACATCCTTAGTTATTTCGGCTAAAAGCAAATGAAATCAATTTCTTTTTTTTAAGGTTTGACTTATTATTTTGATAACTCTCTTAGATGCTTTTTTATCCACAAGAATTATTTTTTTCAGGGAATTTTTATCTTTTAAATCGGCATTTTTGATTGTATAAATGTTTTTTTTAATCGCTTCCTCAAGTTGTTTTTCCTTATAGACTATTTCAACATTACTTATATTTTTATACGGATTGGTTTTATCATATTCTTTAAGATTTACTGATATAAGAGGTTTATCCAACAAAAGTACTTCTAAACCCATTGTTGTTTGATTAATTAAACAAAGATCACAATTATTTATTAATTTATTATTGTTTGTTTTTTCAATAATTTCAAAATTCTTAAAATTTTTTTCTTTAGCAATTGCCAAAGGCAATCCTTCCATATCCCATTTTGTTCTTGTCTTAATGATTAGTTTATAATGGGGAAATTTTTTTAAAACATTAAAGATCATTCTTAAAAGAATTTTTTGCTTTTTTTTGGTTAATTGAGTTTCAGGAGTAAGAGCATCATTTCCGCTAGATATTTCCATAGCATAAAGGATGTTTTTTGTATTCTTATTCTTTGTTTTAACAAAAGAATCATATTGAGGATTTCCAACGACCTTTATCTTTTTTTCTTCATATCCCGCATCCATAAATTTTTTTTTAGTTTGTTTACCATAAACAAAAATATAGTCCGATTCTGAATTTTTTCCAATTTCATCAAACACCTCTGGAAATATTCCGTGTTGAAATCCAAATGTATCAGACCCAAATTTTTTTGCAATTCTAGCAATAATAATGTTGGGTGCATCAGTATCTGCAGTAAATAAAAATAATTTTATATTTTGCTCTTTTAAGAGTTGTATTGCTTCATCTATTTTTTTAGAGGAATCAACAAACTTGTTCCAAATTAAGTCTTTTAAATAAAATTTTATTCTATTAACAATCTCTTTTTCTATACTCTTTATTTTCAGCAATTCCCTTTCACTAATGTTTTTCATAAATAATTTTATTTTGCCTTTAAATTCCTCATTATCTAAAGTCTTTATACCTTTAAATTTATAATATGGAACAAAAGTTTTAGAAATAAAAAAACTTTTTCCAGAACCATGTCCAAACCCCACTATAGTTTTTTTTTCTTTTAAAGATTCTAAAACTTTTTTGAAGTATTGTTCCCCTCCCATTACAAATGCTTTTTCTTTCTTTTTTATGAATTTTAAAATGATGTTTGTAATTTTTTGCTGCAAATTTTCAAAGAAATAAATTAATATTCTTTTATTAAGCTTATCTTTTTTAGGTAGCACGTATTTTATTTTTATTAGTTTTCCTTTAAACAGGGACCTAATAATTGTTGCACCAAATTCCCTTTCAAAGAGACTTTCTTTAGATTCAATACTGCTATCTCTTTAGGTTTTTCTTTTTTAATAATTTCTTTGAAAAGAATTAAATTTTTCTTTGAAGAAGAAAATAAAATATACAATTCATAAAAGAACAATGACATTAAATCAACATCTTTATATTTTAATTTAAATCTTTTTATAATTTCATGGCTACTTTTAACAGATGAATTGTGGATCCCCATATAGATATTATTTTTTTCATATTCTTCTTCTAATTTAAACTCTATATTATTTTGATAAAGTAATTGTTCAGCTTTAAAAGTAAATGTTATTGGCATAAATTCTCTAAAAGCCTCTTTGTTTTTTAAATATTCTCTTGCATGATATTCATTTTCAATAAAAATTAATTTATCCATGCTAAAGAAATATTTTTTTAGTTTAAAAAGGTTATGTGGTTTTAGTTTAAATTTTTTGAGATTAAGATAATTCTAAAAAATTTATTCCATAAACATATTTTGATATCGCAGCTATTCTAAATGGAAAATACTGAGTTATTTTTGAAATTTCATCTTCATATTTTGCAGAAGATTTTATCTCTAAAATTCTTAAGTCCTTGTCAAAGGTTTTATCAATAAAAAGATTGTTTTTTTCTTTAATTCTGAAAAACTCTAAATCTTTATCAAGAGTTATTCTAATTTTTCTATTTGCCGATATAAAATACTTTCTTTTATAAGCATTTAACAAAATTGGTTTTGAAAGGTTAAATAATTCAAGAATCCTCATTGGCAGATTTGAATTTTTCAAGACATTTTTTCGTAAATTATCAAAGTCAAAAGTTTTGTTAAGAATAAAGGGCTTTAATTTAAAGGATTTCTTTTTTCCTACAAATCCGCTTTTTATTTTAAGCTCTAAAACAGGTTTTTCAACCAATCCAAACATTTTTCCATACCACCTGATGCGAATTTTTATTCTTTGGGCATTTCCAGATAAATTATCGTAGTAATTTTTAAAATTAAGGGAATCAAAGTAAATATTATTAACTTGCCTTTCATAAAAAATCTCCGAGAATATTGCAGGGTTTTGTTTGATTAAGTTTTCTATTTCATAATGTTCTAATTGTAAAATTTTAAATTTTTTTTCATATCTAAACTCTTCCTGATTATCCATCTTCTAGTTGATTTTCTCCATATAAAACCTCATATACTTTCGTTTCTGTTCCAAGAATTATAGAACCATTTATCGAAAGAAATGAACCTTTTTCAACAAGATAATCTTTTTTCACATTAGAAAAAATGACATTTTTTGTATTTATTGATGCTGGTCCAAATTCTGATTTTTTTTCATATATAGTTAATCCATACTCCATGTTAGATATATGCATGTTTTCTAAAAATACTTTTGAAAGGTCTTTGCTTGCCACCCCAATAAAACCATTTTCTATTTCAGAATCTTCTATATTTACAGATGCGTTTTCTCCAGAACTGACTCCTTTATCCCCTGCATTTAAAATTTTAATATTATTTATGTCAACATGAGTTCCAGAAACATCTATGCAATCATTGCCACAGTTTTTAAATGATGTAAATTTAATAATTCCCCCTCCAAAATCATCATCAACACAATCAGAAAGACATTCTTCAAATATAGAATTTTGAATCGTATATCTTGAACTAACAACATTCAAAGAATCTTCTGATTTCATTCTTTTAATTTGGACATTTTTAAAGATAAAATCAGATTTATATAAATTGATCGCCCCGGTAAGTATCCAACCTTCTTTTGCAGGATTAGTTAAATTATCGAAATCCACATATTCAAACAAAGAAGAATCTTTTGATTCAAAGACACTAAGTCCTTGGCCAGTTCCATCTGAAGATAAAATTTTTATAGGATTCTTTTCAGTTCCTTTGAAATTAATTGGAGAATATGAAAGAATCATAGCTCCATTATTTAAATCAATTGTTGTTCCTTCTCCAGCAAAAACATAAAATCCCTTTGGAATAATAATGCTTTCTTCGATTTTCCAATACCCTTTTTTGATTGATATTGATTTTGCTTTTTCACTCACAGAAAACATTTCAAAAGAAGAAAAATTTGCTTTTTGCCTTATAAAATCTTTTTCAATAAAATTTTCTTTTAAATTTGGCCAAGGCACAATAGTAGTATTAAGTGTATTACTTGAACCCAAAATTCTATAATTTAATTTTAAGTTTTTAGAATATTCATCTTTCCATTCAAATTCCAAGGGAATGTTAAATTCGACCAGTGTATAATTTATTGGATTTTCTTTTTGCCAAGGTTGTAAAATCGTGTTTTTATGTAGGCTAACTAATGTTTCATTAATTTCTAAACTAACAACTTCCAATGGAAAGGGGCTAATGCTTCCAACAGATAGAATAATTTTATTTTCCAAAGAAACATTTTCTTGAATATAGGCATTCATGCCTTGAATAGGATTTAGCATTTGATTTATTTGCTCTTGGTTTTGATAAATGGGTTTTTTTGAAAAATGTGCATAAGGATAATTTTTATGCAGTTTTTTTATGTAATTTTCAATTTCTAAATCAATTTCTTCAAACAAATTATCCAAATAGTCTTCCTGAGAAATCTTTTCTAATTCCTGTATATATTTTTTTAAGAATATTTCATCACTGAATGTGGTTTCAAGAAAATTTTTATTATTTAGATGGCAGTTTGTAGGATTTTTTTCTTCAACTAAGCAAGCAGGCAAATAAGATAAGATAACGGCTTCAGAATTTGTAGGATTACAATATCCATCAAAACTAATTGGTTCTAAAAGTGAAGTAAAAGGATTATAGTAAAATCTCATGTTTTGCACTTCAGAACCATGCTCACAATTTAAAAGAGTTGTAATTGCAAAATACTTTGCAAGTTTTTCTGAATCAAAAATCTCACTTGTTTTAAGCTCTTCCCGCCTAAAAGATTCCAAAAGATTTTTTGCTTTTTCAAACTGCGCTCTTTTTATAGGATCCGCCAATACTTTATCATCATCAAAAGTTTCTATAATGCTGGTTTGAAACAAATCATCAAAAGGGTTTGAAAGAAGTTTATCTCTTTTTACATGTTCTTCCCAGACCAAGTTTTCATTAAATTTAACAATCAATCCCTCTCTGAGGTTATTATTAGTAATTAGTTCATTTGTAAAGTGTTCTTCTAAGAAGTAAATACCTTTATATTTCCCATTAATAAACACATCTACAAAATCATATCTTAAAGAAATAACCCCCTCTCTTTTTATCATAAGCTGATAAACAACTTCATTAATATATATTCTTGTTTTTGGGTGTTGAATTGAAAATACCTTCATTCCAAATAAAGATTCGTCTTTTTTAAAGTTGATTCTAAAAGACCATTTTTTTGTGTCTAAGTGATCCAAATTATCCCCTTTTAATCTCAATTTTATATCATATTTTTTTCCATTGTGCGTAATTGTTGCAGGAACATAATCTTCAGGGGATGTAAGAAGAGCTCCTTGCTCCAAGGCTTGTTCTCTTTTGTATGCTATTTTTTGGTATTCTTCAAAACCAATATCTATATATAATTTTTCTGGTCTAGAAAATTGGCTTCTTAGCCAATTAAAAGGAATTTTAATATTTTCGGCCAAAATTCCGTCAACAACAAATTTTTTCTCTCTAAGGCCCCCAATTTGCAAAAAATTCAAAAGAGTTCTTGATGGATTATCCAGGGTTCCAAAAAATTTAGAGATTAATAAACCTATTAAAATACCAATCAATAAAACAATTGTTATTTTAATTATTTTAAACAATATTTTAGTTTTTTTATTAGAAACTATTTTAAAAAATTTTGAGAAATTCTCTTTTGAAGTATAAGAAATCATATCTTTTTCTCTTTGTTTTAATTTCATTTTTACATTCCAGATTTATCAAGATAAGTAATATTTATTGATTTTGAAAGAGATTCAATTTCTTTTTTTAATTTTTCTAAATGCATAAAGGATTTTAATTCAATATAAAAAGAAGCTTCTAAAACCCCTTCGGGCAGAGAATCAAAGCGCTTTAAGGTAACTGCAAGAGAATATTTTTTTATTACCTCTACAATTTTTTCTAATGAAATATTTTTTCCGGATATAGTTAAGTATAAATTTTGATTATCTTCTTTATTATAAGCATAGCCCCTTATAAAAATAAATAATGAGATTATTATAAATGCAACGACTGTTGTTTTTAATTGTCCTGCCCCCAAACCTAAACCAATCGCAATAGTTAAAAAAAGAAATGCAAGTTCTTCTGGCTCTTTAATCGCAGCCCTAAATCTAACAATGGATAATGCCCCAACAAGACCCAGTGAAAGTGCAAGAGAAGATTTAACAACTGTTATGATTAAAGTGGTTGTGGTAGCCAAAAGAACAAAATTCCCTGCAAAAATCCTTCTATTTGATAAAGCTCTTCCATATTTTATATAAATTTTTCCCAAAATAAATGAAAGAATTGCAGCGACCAGAAGTGCAATAATTAAATAACCAATGCTTATTTCAGCAACCCCGCCCACTAAAAATTGTTGAAATGAATCTAAATTTGCCATGCGTATAATTTGAGTAGGTAGTTTATAAAATTAATTGTTCTATAAAAATAATTTTGAAGGGTTTTAATGTTTCTTTTTATCACAATTATATTTATAAATTAATTGAATTACTAATTTTTCATGTTAGATGGATATTTATTTCAGACGGAAGTAGATAAAAACGAGCACATTATCGCCACCTATATTGTGAAAAGCAGAGAACTTTTGAAAGCAATCAAATCAATTGCAGTTGGTCAATCAATTGGAAATCCAGATATTAGAACACAAAGAGATTCCCCTGAAATAATGAAAAATCATTTAGCAAAAATCATTGGAACACCAAAAAAATTTCTTGAAATAAGGGAAACAGAAGTAAAAATTGCTTACCCCCTTGCAAATTTTGGAGAAGGTGATGGTGTAACACAATTGCTTTGCACGCTTATGGGTGGTCAAATGGATATAGATATAATTGAGTTTTGTCAATTAAAAAAAATAGAATTTCCACCCAAATATTTAAAAGATTATAAGGGCCCAAAATTTGGAATGGATGAAATTAAAAAAAGAACTGGAGCAATCAATCGCCCTCTTTTAGGAGGAATAGTTAAACCAAAAACAGGCATTACAATAGCGCAATTAGAAGAACTAGTTGAGGATTTATTAAAAGGGGGTGTTGATTTTATAAAAGAAGACGAGATTTTAGGAAACCCCCCATGTTGCCCTTTTTATAAAAGAGTTCCAAGAATAATTTCGTTGGTAAAAAAATATGAACAAATTCAAGGAAGAGAAATTTTTTATGCTCCTTGTATTAATGCTGATGTTTTAGAAATGGTAAATAGAGCGGCTTTTGCCTCAAAAAATGGAGCAAAGGCAGTTCATTTGAATTTTCATGCAGGGTTAGGGTCTTATAAAGTTTTAAGAGATTTGGATTTAAATACCGCAATCTTTTTTCAAAAAAGCGGAGATAAGATTTTGACAGGAAAAAACAATAAATATTTTATTTCTTGGAATGTGATTTGTGAATTAGCAAGGATGTCTGGAGCAGATTTTATACATGCTGGAATGTGGGGAGGATATTCTTCTTATTCTTTTGAAGAAATGTCTGAAATAATGAATACTTTAAGGGAGGGAAATACATATAAAAAAACAATCCCTTCTTTATCTTGTGGAAGCCATCCCGGTTTAGTTGACACCACAAGGTATCATTTTGGAAACGATTTAATGATGAATGTGGGGGGGGCAA
>Ga0209541_10015379_pt1 | contig 11435 bp, 8 predicted proteins | sample RifCSPlowO2_01_FD_184027 | JGI IMG/M metagenome (GOLD analysis project Ga0209541, IMG submission 184027) | Groundwater microbial communities from Rifle, Colorado - Rifle CSP2_plank lowO2_0.1 (SPAdes) (version 2) | ecosystem: Environmental > Aquatic > Deep subsurface > Groundwater | place: Rifle...
GCCCATCCCCGTCGTGTTTATGTTGGAAGTTCTGGCAGGCACTATTGCTTTGGGAGCGCTGGTTGGCGGCTTGGGAGGACTATTAGCCGTCCGTCGCTACCTCAAAGCATGAAAAAGATCCTCCTCGTTCTCACTTACACACTTACACTCTTCTACTCTTATACTCTTGTTCGCGCAGACGTGCGCGATGACAAACAGAAGCAGATTGACGAGCTCGAAGCCAAAGTTTCCGCTCTCCATTCCCAGGCCAAAACTCTGGCCGATCAGATCGTCTATTACGACAGCCAAATCGCCCTGGCCGCTTTAAAAATTTCCCAAAGCGAGGATTTGATTACCAGCATCTCCGCCAAAATCGGCCTTTTGGAAACCTCCCTCCAGACGCGAAGCCGTGTTCTGGAACGTCAAATTAGTGAAACTTACAAACAGGGCCATCCCGATATCTTTTCCCTGTTTTTTTCCACCGGCAACTTTTCCTCCGCCTTCAACCGCTTCAAATATCTGCAGATAGTTCAGGACTACAACCGCAAATTTCTTCACGATACCCAAACCGTTCAGAGTAATTTTGCCGGCCAGAAAGTCCTTCTGGAACAATCCCGTGCCCGGCTGGAGGCCCAGAAAAAAACCTTGGCCCAGGTCCGGGCCGATCGGGACAATCTCCTAAAGCAGACCAAAAGCGACGAAGCGGTATACCAAAAGCAGCTGGAGCAGGCCAAATTGGAGCTTCAGGCTATCGAGGCCGCTTTGGCCGCGGGTAAAAGAGAAGGTCCGGTCAAAGCCGGTGACCCCATCGCTCTCATGGGCAACTCCGGCTACCCTAGCTGCAGTACCGGCCCCCATCTCCATTTCGAAGTCCGCGTCAACGATTCCTGGGTCAATGCCGAAACCTACCTCAAAAATATGACCGATAAATGGGGCCTGAATATTGGCTCCGGCAGCTGGAATTGGCCCCTAAACGGCCAACTGGAGATCTCCCAGCGCTACGGCAAGACTCCCTATTCCTACGTCTATTTGTACAGCGGCGGCATCCATACCGGCGTGGATATGGTCAGCGACGACAAAGTTGTCCGCGCCGTAGCCGACGGCACGCTGTATTCCTACACCGGCAAATGCGGCTCCAGCAACTTAAACATCAAATACATCGACCACGGCAGCGGCTTGAAAACGTTATATCTGCACGTTCAGTAGCCTTCACACACCGGGAGTGTGATGGCAAGAAGTGTCATCCTGAGCATAGCGAAGGATCCAGTGCTAATATAAATTTATGAAAGTTAGGTTTTACCAAGAAGACAATATTATGGTTATAGTACTTTCCCGCAAACAAGTTGATCACGGGGTAATGGAAGGAGACTTCGTTGTAAATTGTACTAAATTCGATGTTCCGGTAAGCATTGAAATACTGGATGCCGGTCGATTTTTGGCAGAGCAAAGCCGGGTCTTGCCCGATAGTGTCAAACAAAAATACTTCCCACCCCTCACAGCTTAAAACCGCTGTGGTATATTCAGATCATGAGGTGGTTAAGCCTGATTCCTCTTTTTCTCCTCTCCGCCACCCCCGCCCTCGCAGTCACAATCACTCTGTCCAACGTTCCTTCGTCAATTTCCACTGACCCATTTACCCTCAACGTAGACATTTCCGGCCCTAATCCCGGCACAAATTACCTGCGCGTGGACCTTTTCAAAGATGGGACAAGCAATTATTTCGGTGAAACTAACAACAGTTCTGCCTATTACAGTGGATCCGACGGACTGCAGTATTTTCCGGTTACGGTCAGCGCCGAAGGCACTGCGTCCGCTCAGCTCACAGCTAAAATTGGCAGCCCGTCCCTCAATGACTATCCGGGGCCTGGCCAATATAAACTGAAAGTCAGGCGATACACCTCCTCGGGCAAAGCTGCGTCATCTGACCAGCAAACCCCGGCAGATGTGCAGATTACCTTCGACTTGCCCACTCCTACTCCCACAAATCCTCCTTCACCGACCAAAACACCGGCTCCGACCAGCCCACCGGCCCCCACGAGTACCCCCAAGCTTACCGCGTTTTCGCCTTCTCCTACCAAGATTCCTGTTACAGTTACTGTTACTGTTACAAAGCCGAAAGTTTTGTCCGAAGCCGCCGACTTCTTCACTAATACATCGCCCACCCCCGTCCCCCTCCCCGGCAATCCAGCTTCCAGCCTCCAATCTCCAGCTTCCGTGCCCTGGCCCGCCTTCCTCCTTATAGGTCTGGGCCTGGCCGGTTTGGGTACTTCGGCCTTCCTCTTTTTCCGCTCCCGGAGCTAGACTTTCCCACCGGCTTATAGTAGAATGGCAAATCGCCCTTTCAGGGGGCTTTTTTGCATTTTTTGAAGCTAAATCATGGCTAAAATCGACGTTATTTTGCCCCGCCACCACCGCACCATGTTGGGCGCCGGGGTATCCCATAAGGGCCGGGAATTCATCACCCATTCCACCCTTCCCCACCACCTCTCAGCCATAAATACTCTAGTCCCCTGGCAAAAAGCCGTTCTCCTGTTACTGTTACTCTTACTCATACTCGGGTTTTGGTTCTTCCCCTGGGCCACGGCCATCGCTTTTGTGGCTGTTTTGACCGCCGTCTACTTCGCCGACGCGGTTTTTAACTTCGTTTTGATCTTCACCTCCCTCCACTTCCCCCCCGAAATATCTATTTCCCCCTCACAACTCACTACCTATCTCACAACTCACAACCCACAACTACCGACTTATTCAATCCTCTGTCCCTTATATCACGAGGCCCGCGTCCTCCCCCAGTTCGTGGAGGCCATTTCCGCCCTGGATTGGCCCAAGACCAGGTTGGACGTCATGCTCCTTCTGGAAGAGGACGACACGGCTACCATCGAGACCGCCCATAGCCTCAACCTGCCCTCATACTTCCGGATGCTCATCGTTCCCGCTTCCCAGCCCAAAACCAAGCCCAAAGCCTGCAATTATGGCTTGAACTACGTCAAAGGCGAATATGTGGTCATTTACGATGCCGAAGACCGTCCCGAACCCGACCAGCTCAAAAAAGCGTATTTGGCCTTCCGTAAAGTTCCGGCTTCGGTTGCCTGTCTCCAATGCAAGCTCAATTATTACAATCCCCGCCACAACCTGCAGACCCGGCTTTTCACTGCCGAATACTCTCTTTGGTTCGACGTGGTTTTGCCCGGCCTGCAGTCGATTAATACCGCCATCCCCCTGGGCGGCACGTCCAATCACTTCCGGACCAAAATCTTAAAAAGTCTGCACGGCTGGGACGCCTTCAACGTCACCGAAGATTGCGACCTTGGTTCCCGACTCTTCAAATCCGGCTACACCACGGCCATAGTCGACTCGACGACCTATGAGGAAGCCAATTCCCATCTGGGCAACTGGATCCGCCAGCGCTCCCGCTGGATCAAAGGCTACCTCCAGACCTTTCTGGTTCACAACCGCCACCCCCTGCAATTTGTCCGTGACCACGGTTGGCACGCCGTCATCTTCCAGCTGATTGTCGGCGGCAAGATCGCCTTCATGCTCATTAACCCCTTCCTCTGGCTCATGACCTTCTCCTACTTCGCCCTCTACCGTTTCGTCGGCCCGGCCATCGAATCCATCTATCCCGCTCCGGTTTTCTATATGGCCGCCTTCTCCGCTGTCTTCGGCAACTTCCTCTACCTCTACTACTATATGATCGGCTGCGCCAAGCGCGGCCACTGGGATCTGGTCAAATACGTCTTTTTCATCCCCCTTTACTGGCTGCTTATCTCCGTTGCCGGCTTCAAAGCCTTCTTCCAGTTAATCGTCCGCCCCCACTACTGGGAAAAGACCCACCACGGCTTTCATCTCGACCGCGCCCGGATTAATCGTGATCGTCTTCTTTGGTTAAGAGAATTCAAACAATTTGTCGGCATCAGTATCGGCAAAGCCAGGAGCTTGACCAGTCCACAATTATTAGCCGGTGGCCTATTGGTTGCGGCTACGATTGTCAGCAATTTTTTAAATTTTCTCTACAACGCTTACTTAGGCCGTCATCTTCAACCCGAAGACTTCGGACTAATTGCCCTTATTAGTGGCTTTCTTTATTTTACCGGCGTCCCCAACCAATCGCTGGCCACTACGGTCACTTACAAATCCGGATTTTTATTGGGCAAGTTCCAGCAACCTGTCGCGGACTTCTGGAGATGGTTAAGGGGAAAAGTCCAACTGATTTCAGTAGCTATGACAATAGTTTGGATTTTAAGTTCTGGCTTTCTAGCTGGCTTATTTCAATCATCCAACATTCATGCCTTTTGGCTCTTCTCCCTGGTTTGGCTGGTTACTCTAACCTACGCGGTTGACACGGGCTTCCTCAAAGGCAGTTTGCGTTTCACCATTCTTGGAATTTTGGTTCTGGTCGAGTCACTTTCCCGGTTTGCAATTGCTTATCTCATGGTCAGGCTTGGGTTTTCATCACTTGTATACGCCGCCATTCCGGTTTCAATTCTTTTTTCTTCACTCGTAGCTTGGGCTTTTGTCCGTCACCAAACCAAATATCTGCCCACCCAACCAGACTTTTCTCCCAGCTTTCCCAAACGCTTTTTTGCCACTTCATTTTTGCTTAGTTTATCTTCTGCCGCTTTTCTCACCCTCGACGTTATTCTTGCCAAAATATTTTTGCCTCCTGTCCAAGCCGGCCAATATGCCCTGCTTTCTCTGGTCGGAAAAATGATTTACTTTGTAGGCAACCTCTTTGGCCAGTTCGTCACCCCGGTAATAAGCCGGCTGGAAGGAGCCGGTAAAGATTCCCGTCGTACCTTTTATCTTCTTCTTTTGGCTATATTCGTTATTACTTTCATCGCGTACCTGTTTTTGGGGTTGTTCGGAAAATATACAGTTCCCCTGTTACTCGGTTCCAACTCATATCCGATATTGCCGTTCTTACCCTACTACGGTGCCAGCATGGTCTTCTTCACTTTAGGATCCGGAATTATCACATTTCACCAAATTCGTCACCATCATCTCTTCCCCATCACAGGTTTTTTCATTACTTTGCTGCAATTACTGTCTCTCTTCCTCTTCCATGAAAACATCGAAATATTTGTCAAGATCATCGTTCTGCTTTCAGCCGTTTATTTTTTCCAAAATCTTTTGCTCCATATTTTCTTCGAACCCATCTCAGTAATTCTTCGGAACTTCCACGATTTGCTTGACCTCTTTTTTCTCAAGCTCAACGGCCGCAGATCCCTGCCTTCCGACAAACTGCGTATCCTGGTTTTCAACTGGCGTGATACGAAACACGTTTGGGCCGGCGGGGCCGAAGTCTATCTCCACGAAATGGCCAAGCGCTGGGTCATGGCCGGCCATACCGTCACTCTATTTTGCGGCAATGACGGCCATCATTCTCGGAACGAAATAATTGATGGAGTCACCATTATCCGCCGCGGAGGTTTGTTCACCGTTTATATTTGGGCCTTCCTGTATTATCTCCTCAAATTGCGCGGCCGCTTCGATGTCATTGTTGACTCCGAAAACGGCCTGCCATTTTTCACACCTCTTTTCACCAGACTTCCGGTCTTTCTTTTAATACATCATATCCACCAGGACTTATTCAGATCCGGCCTGTATTTCCCCATGGACAAAATCGCACTGGTTTTGGAAGGCAAGCTTATGCCCCTGGTCTATCGGAATTCCCGGATTATTACTGTTTCCGAATCATCCCGCAAAGACATTCTGGCTCTGGGCTTTTTCAAATCCAAAAACATTTCCGTCGTCAATCCCGGTATCGATCCCGCTATCTTTTTCACTTCTCCCAAAACCCGCTATCCGTCTTTTGTTTACCTCGGCCGCATCCGCGCCCAGAAAAATATCGACGTGGCCATCCGCGCTTTTGCTTCCGTCGTTAGAAAACATCCCAAAGCCCGGCTCTCCATCGCCGGCTGGGGCGATAAAATTGACGAGTTGATCAAATTAACCAAATCCCTCAAATTGGCCAAATCAGTCAAATTCTTAGGCAAAACCAGCGACAAAGATCGGGTCAAATTGCTAGGCCGGTCCTGGGCCATGCTCCAGCCGTCGTCCCTTGAAGGCTGGGGAATTACCGTTATCGAAGCCAACGCCTGCGGCACGCCGGTCATCGCGTCCGACGTCCCCGGCTTGCGCGACTCGGTTCTCCATGACGAATCCGGTTTTCTGGTTCCGGCCAAAAACGAATTTGCCCTGGCTGAAGCCATGAAAGTGCTCATCGACCTGCCGGATCACCGCGCCCGCCTCTCTCAAAACGCCATTGCCTGGTCCCACAACTTCAACTGGGATGTCAAATCAGCCGAATTCATCTGCGCCATCTCCAATTGCCGTCAGGAACCGGAGTTAGATACGCCAATTCACGAACCGGCTCCGGCTTACGCGAGAGCCTCATAACTATGAAAAAACCAACAGTCACCATTGGTATCCCCGCCCACAACGAAGAAAAAAACATCGGTCTGCTACTCGATTCAATTCTTATCCAGGACACTGCTTCGTTTAAGCTGGATAAAATTTTGATACTTTGCGACGGTTGTACAGATACTACAGCTTCCATAGCTCAAAAATATTCTCAGGAAAATAAAATAATCCGTGTCTTGGGTGATAATAAGCGATTGGGAAAATCTGCTCGTCTCAATCAAATCTATTCCCAAGCTACAAGCGATATAATCGTCACTCTCGACGCAGACACTGTTCTCGCTCCCAAATCCGTCTCGCGGCTTGTGTCAGCTTTCACTTCTGCAAAAATCGGTCTGGTCGGTGGGCGTGCAATTCCGTTTCCCTCATCCACGCTAGTGGGTAAGGCTTTAGTTGTTTATGAACACTTTTGGCATGAGGTAGTTCAGGACATTAATGGCGGCCATAATGTCCATACCCACGTCGGTCCGATATCCTCAGTATCCAAATCGCTCGCGAAAAAGCTCCATTTACCCAACGCGCCCGGAACTGATCATTGGCGTTATTTCCGAACTTTGCAATTAGGCTTCAAGTATCGTTATGTTCCCGAAGCGTCGGTTTACTTTAAAGTACCGGATAATCTTCACGATTTTCTTCTGCAACATGCCAGATTTCATACTTCTGCCGAAAACATCTCCATCGATTTTGGACACTTGGCTCAGGACCATTATCACATACCGCTAAGACATAAACTCAACGCTTATATTGTAAGTTTTTTTAAATCCCCATTTTTTTTTACCATTGCCTTGGGACTTCAATTACTCTTACGGTTATACCTTTTAATTCGCTCCGAGTCTCATCAAAAAGCCGCTTGGACGATGATTTCTTCTTCAAAATGAAAATCACTTATCTCGATTTCGATGATATTAATAACCCCCTTTTGGGAGCCGGCCAAGCCCGGGCCACCTTTGAAGTAGCCTCCCGCTTGGTCAAATTAGGTCATCAAGTCTCCGTCATCAGCTCCAAATACCCGGGCTACAAAGACAGGATAGAAGCCGGTATCGTCTACAAGCACATCGGAGCCGGAACCAAGTTTCTCAAGTTCAACAACGCCATATATATCCTGACTGTTCCATTTGTAGTCCCCGCGTTGACATCAGACATCATAATTGAGTGTTTTACTGCCCCAATTTCTACACTTTTTTCACCTCTGTTTACAAAAATTCCTGTTGTGGCTTTACCCTCAATGTTTAACGCTCAGGAATTCTCTAACAAATACCACCTGCCGTTTTATTTAATCGAAAGACTCGGGATTAGATTTTATAAATACGCTTTACCCTATTCCGAAACAGATTCGGCGAAGATAAAAAAACTTAACCCGTATATTAAATTTAAAATCGTTGGCCAGGGAGTGGGGGAGGAATTTTTCCGTATTCCCCACCGCCAGTCAAAGCACATCCTGTTTTTTGGCCGTCTGGATATCTGGCAAAAAGGTATTGATCTTCTTTTGGAGGCTTATGCCAAAGTGGCCGACAAAATTAACTATCCGCTGGTAATTGCCGGCCATGGTCCTGACGAAAATAAAGTCAAAGCCCTGATTACAAAGTTAGGCTTAGAAGACAAGGTAAAATTAATTGGTCCAGTATATGGAGAACAAAAAGCCAAAGTTTTTTCAGAGTCCTTATTTGTGGCCTTCCCGTCCCGGCATGACGAAATGTGTCTGGCCACCCTGGAAGTCCTGGCTGCCGGTCTGCCTCTGGTCTGTTTTGATTTGCCCGAATCAAAATGGATTTCCCCGCAAGTTGCTCTAAAGTCGCTAATGTTCGACACAAATCGCTACGCCACTGCCCTTTTGAGCACATGCGACTCAGCCATCATGACTAAAAATATCCGATCATTTGCCAAACAATTCAGTTGGGACAATGTCGCCACGAAGTTTGACTTATTTCTTAAGCAAGTATTAAAGTATGAAGCAACAAAATAAAAGTATTTCTGTCTCAATTGGCATTCCGGCTTACAACGAAGGACATAACATCAGGCACGTCCTATTGGATGTACTATCCCAGAAAACCACAGGTTGGAAATTAACAGAAATCCTGGTTCATTGTGACGGCTGCACCGATGATACAGTAGAAAAGGCAAAGAGTGTGAAGAGTAAGTTGATTAAAGTCATTGTCAGTCATTCGCGAATGGGTAAAACATTTCGTTTGCAGCAAATGTTTTCCAGATTTAATTCAGACGTATTAGTGATAGTTGACGCGGACGTAAAACTCGCCGATGACCATGTAATTACTCATTTAGTTGAAACACTCTCCCGGGATGAAAAAATTATGCTGGTATCAGGAAACGTCCGCCCCTTTCCGCCGACTACTTTTTTCCAAAAGGCAGTCTATACCACTTTTAATGTTTTTGACAAAACACGCAATGCCATCAAAAACGGGAATAACATATTCACCTGCGGCGCATTATTAGCCTTGAGAAAGGATTTTGCCAGGAACATAAAATTTCCCAGGATTTTTAACGAAGACGCGTTCATTTATCTCACATGCAAATCGAGTGGTTACAAGTTTCAACATTCGAGTCGGGCCGTGATTTTTTATAAACTTCCGTTAACTCTGAAGGATTATTTACGGCAGTTGTTCCGTTCAGATACCAAGGCGGTGGGAGTGGAGCTGGATAAATACTTTCCCGGACTTGTCCAAAAAGAGTTGCGTCGGCCACTTCCGGTCTACCTCAAGGCCCTACTTGAAACATTTGTTACTAACCCCGTCGGCACGGCGACCATGTTCTTTGTCAGAACCGTTTGTTATCCTCTTTTCCCGATTATTACGAGCAAATATAAGCTTAGCTGGTTCACCGCCAGCTCAACCCATCAATAATATGACAGACTTTATCGGCCCATCTTTCACGCCCGGGGGAAAGCGGGTATTTATAAAATCCCACTCCGGAGTGTATCCGGACACCAGGTATCACTTTTTATCAAACGAAGCCAGAGTATTGGCGTCCTTGGGCAAACAAAATTTTCCCTCTCCTCGTGTCCTGTCGGTTCATAAAACACCGACTTCAATCTCTATCTCAGAGGAATTCTACTCGGGTAAAACCATTACCGGTTTAGCTTCAGGGGGAAAAATAAAAAAATTGGAAAAAGTGCTGTCGAAGTTACAAATCTCACCGTCAGGATTATCCAAAAGAGAAAACGTCCGCTTTTTGTTCACCTTGGTTCCTAATTTGGTCATTACCGCTGTCAAGTCACCTCGAAATCTATATCTACTGTTGAATGCCACCTTGCACTTTTACTACTATTTCTTTACCGGAAGTGTTTGGCACACCGACTTCTCGCTCTGCCACGGCGAACTTTATTCAGACAGCATCCTAGTCAAAGGCAAATCCGACAATATGTTGATAGTGGACTGGGAAGCGGCTTGCCTTTCGGACAGAATGCTGGACCCGGCCGATGTCACCAGATTGTATTCGGACGAGCTGCCGATGACCGACCTCATTGCCTTGGTAAAAAAGTTTGTGGCCACTGATTCCCAAAAAAGGAAATTCCTGTGTCTGGCTATCTTCCGAACCATCCAAACACTTGCCCACTCCCCAAAATCAACCCTGCTGTATCAAAAATCTTTAAATTATTTGTCATCGCATTTCGTCACGCTTAAAGCGAGCCTTCTGGGGCCTCAAAAAACCCTTTATGAAACGGTCAACTTATTCTTATTGGATCTGATTTATCGGGTCAATAAAATATTGTTGTTAGATAAATTCCTGCCTCACCCCTCAATCATTCTTTGCTACCATTCGATAGGCAATTCAGGTTGGAGGTTTGCTACTACACCCCGGGACTTTACGATGCAAATACACAGTCTACTTGCCAGATATCAAATCATTAGATTGTCGGATCTCTTAAAAAAATCTCCAGGATATGGTCATCTTGCCATCACCTTCGACGACGGCTACGCCGATATTCTGACCAAAGCCCTTCCGATTTTGGAAAGGACTGGTCTTACCGCCACAGTGTTTGTGCTAGGAAACTCCCGGGAAGCGGACCGCTCTCAAATGGAAAATTCTCTGAACTTTCTCTCGGATAACCAGATAAAAACCCTTTTCCAAAAAGGTTGGGAGATCGGCTATCACACCAATACCCACCCACAATTGTCAAAGATCACCAAAGAGAAACTCGACAGGGAAATTGTTTCCAGCAAATCGGTAGTGGAAAAACGCTTGGGGATAAAAATGCACTATTTTGCCTATCCCAAGGGCGTCTATTCCCCTATAATAAAATCTGCTGTTAAAAAAGCGGCATTTTCTCATGCCTTCACCGTAGATGGAGGTAGTTTTACGAATTCGGACCCTCTTATGCACAATCGAGTTGGAATAGAAGGCAATATCTCCATCACGCGATTTGAAGCAGCCGTTTCGCCTTTGGGGCTGTTCGTCGAAAAAATCTTTATGCGCCTCCTTCAAATCAAAGACCTAATTTGGCCCAATAAAATTTACATATGACACGAAAAATAAATCGCTTATTGGTCACGGTCTTTTTCACTTTGGTCATCCTTGGCCTTCTCCTGGTAGTTAAAGGGGACACGGGAGACCAAGGTATAAATTTTCAGACAGACCTATCCACCACGCTAGGTGGGCCGTTCGAGGGTTCAAATAGCACTTCCAGATATGCATTGGTTGTTGCCCTGGTTAAGAACCATACTTTCTTCTTTTCTACCGACCTAGCCAAGTTCGCCGCTCCCGATGTGGTTTATTATCAGGGAAAATATTTTTCCTTATTCACGCCTGGCGTTTCGCTCGTCGCCGCGCCGTTTTACTGGCTGGGACTAAAGTTCCAAGCACCTCAGATATTTGCATACAGCGTCAATCTGGTCTTTGCCGTCTTTAATCTGTGTCTGATTGCTTTAATTACCCGGAAACTGGGGGCTAATTGGCCAATCTCTCTTCTATCGGGGTTTATTTTCACTTTTGCCACAAACGTCCTGCCCTATTCGCTTACACTCACACAACATCCCGGAACTACCACTATACTCTTACTTAGCCTGTTAATCACTTTCCGCGAA
>Ga0209541_10015380_pt1 | contig 11434 bp, 11 predicted proteins | sample RifCSPlowO2_01_FD_184027 | JGI IMG/M metagenome (GOLD analysis project Ga0209541, IMG submission 184027) | Groundwater microbial communities from Rifle, Colorado - Rifle CSP2_plank lowO2_0.1 (SPAdes) (version 2) | ecosystem: Environmental > Aquatic > Deep subsurface > Groundwater | place...
ATTGCACCGCTGATTATAATATTACTTCCTTATCGGAATTAATTCCCATCGTAAAAGAGGTAGAATGCAAGCAGTAATCTTAGCAGCAGGAAAAGGAACACGTTTTCACTCTGATAAAGCTAAAGTTCTTCATGAAATTTTTGGAAAACCTTTAGTACAATTTGTAGTAGAATTAGCCGATTCTTTAGGTATAAATGAGAAAATAGTAGTAGTGGGTTATCAAGGTAAAGAAGTGGAGAAATCTTTGGATACGATTAAAGGAGTTCACTTTGCCTGGCAGGAACAACAACTAGGAACGGGGCATGCAGTCATGATGGTCAAGCCCTATTTAAATCCCCAAGAAAATGACCTGCTGGTTTTATATGGCGATGTACCGGGATTACGAAAAGAAACTCTGTTACAATTAATTGCTGAACATAAATCTCAACGAAATGTACTTACAGTTCTAACTGCTGAATTGGAAGATCCAAAATGGTATGGTAAAATATTGAGAAATCACCTGGGCCGGGTTCTAGGAATTCGCGAAGTTAAAGATGCTACTGCTGAAGAATTGCAAATTAAAGAGATAAACTCTGGCATAATGGTCATAAATATTCCCTTCTTGCTTTCTGCATTAGATAAATTAAGCCGCAACAATGATCAACAAGAATATTATTTAACTGATTTAGTGGAGATTGCCTGTAAACAAGGTTTAAGGGTAGGAGCATTGATGGTTGAAGATTCTGATGAAATCAAAGGAGTTAATTCAGTGGAAGAGTTGGAAGAGATGGGGAATATTCTAAATCGTAGGAAAATATAATTATTTAATTTACTCCACCGACAAAAACCTTATAAATCCGCTAGATATCCTATTTTTAACTCAAAGAGGTGTTTAATTGAAATTCAAAATTGAAGATACAGAGAAAATGTACTCCTTTCTAGTCTCTGTAACTTTGAGGTCTATGTAACATGAAATTCAAAGTTAAAGATATGAACATCGCCACTGGCGGTATTCTCATAGTTATACTTAATCAAAAGGATGCAAAAAAGATGGATATGCATTCTGGAGATCGTGTCCTAGTAAAAGATGGGAAAAAAGAAATCACCTGTGTTCTTGATATATCTGAGAGTAAAAATGCTGTCCCGGAAGGAAAAATTGGTTTATTTGAGGAAGTATTAACACATTTGGGTGTGAAAAATGGTTCAATAATTTCCATCCATATGACTGGAAAACCAGAATCAGTAGCCCACATCCGTGATAAATTATATGGCAAAACTCTCACTTACACTGAGTTGTATCATATTATTAATGATATTACTCATGATCGATTGACCGACATTGAAAAAACATATTTTGTAGCTGCTGGTTTTGCTCAAGGGTTTACCAATGACGAAATAGTTAATATGACCAGAGCTATGGTAAACACGGGTGATATGTTGAAATTTGTCGGTATAACTTTAGATAAACATTGTATAGGGGGAGTTCCAGGAAATAGGACTACTATGGTGGTTGTTCCAATAGTGGCCGCAGCAGGATGTGTCATTCCTAAAACCAGTTCTCGGGCCATTACTTCTCCGGCAGGAACAGCAGATACCATGGAATGTTTAGCTCATGTAGAATTATCGGAATCAAAAATAAGAAAAATAGTTAAAAAAGTTGGTGCGTGTATCGTTCATGGTGGTTCAATGAATCTTGCACCTGCTGATGATAAAATCATCAAAGTAGAACATCCTTTATCTATTGATGCTGAGGGACAATTATTGGCTTCAGTAATGGCTAAAAAATATTCCGTAGGCGCAAATCATATTTTAATAGATATTCCCATGGGAAAAACAACTAAAGCCAAGAATCCAAAAGAAGCCACCCATTTGCAAAAGATGTTTGAATTGATTGGCTCGAAATTGGGAATGAATGTTAAAGTGATTATCACTGATGGATCTCAGCCAGTTGGTAGGGGGGTAGGGCCATTATTAGAAGCACAGGATGCTATGAGAATCCTGCGTAATGACCATCAAGCTCCGCAAGATTTTAAAAATAAATCCATTCACATGGCTGGATTAATGCTAGAGATGGCCGGAAAAGCAAAAGATGGTGAAAAATATGCTTTAGAATTATTGGAAAGCGGCAAAGCTTTAGCTAAAATGAATCAAATAATCAAAGCTCAAGGCAAGCATACAAAAATGAGTTTGGGTAAACACACTCATGAGGTTAAAACCAGTAAACATGGGACAATAACAGAAATAGATAACGAAGTAATTGCTAAGATAGCCAGAATTGCCGGTGCTCCGGAAGATAAAGGGGCCGGATTATATCTGCATAAAAAGGTAGGAGACAAGGTGCATCATGGGGATATATTATTTACCGTTTATGCTGAAAATAAATTCAAATATCATCTTGCTGAAGATTTTTTGAGAAAAAATAAAGGATATGTGATCAGTTAAGATAATAAACAGTGAGGAAAACAAATTAAAATAATTTAAAAATGACAAAAGATAGAGAGTTTGATCCAAATAAAGATATAATGAATGTTTTCATTAAAGAGATCAAGAAAGTAGAAACTAATTTGAATCAAATTGATATTATTTACAAGAAAGATATGCGTCGCTTAGATCGATTTTCAGATAGAATTGCAGAGATTGGGGGAAGCTGGGGTTTTATTATTTTGTTTTTGGTAGTGTTAGTTTGTTGGGTTATTGTAAATACGGTAGTTTTAGTTCAAAAACCATTTGACCCTTTTCCATTTATCTTACTAAATTTATTTCTATCCATGATTGCAGCCATTCAAGCCCCAGTAATATTAATGAGTCAAAATAGGGCGGCACATCGAGATCAAGCAAGGGCAGAATTGGATCTTGAAAAAGACCTGCGGGACTTGCATATAGATATGGGGTCGCACAAACTATTGTTAGATTTGAAAAAAGATGTAACCACAATTAAGAAAAAACTTAAGTTGAAATAAGATTTTTACTTCCCCGTGCTTCCGAAACCGCCATCTCCTCTAGAAGTTTCATCCAATTCGTTAACCTCTTCTATTCTCTTTTGCTCAATTGTTTGAATCAGCATCTGGGCAATTTTTGCGCCTTTTTCGATGTGGAATGTTTTGTCGGAAAGGTTATGCAGAACTACTTTGATTTCACCACGATAACCAGCATCTATCACTCCGCCCATGGTTTTAATACCATGATTTCCTGCAATACCTGATTTATCCCATATTAAACCCACAAAACCATTAGGAATGGCCATGGAAATTCCTGTGGGTACTAATTTTCTGTCCATAGGCAATACAATCATACTTTCGTTGGAATACAAATCCATTCCCGCGTCCCCAGGAAGAGTATACTTAGGAAGAACAGCGGTGGGTGATAATTTTTTAACTTTGATCTTAGTTTCTGTGATGGTCGTTTCAGTTTCAATAGTACTCATTTATAATCGCCTGCAAAATATTAAAAATCCAGTATGTCCTAACATTTGGAATTCGGGACGTAGAATCTTATCTTCTACTAACCATTTTCTTTCCATCACTTCAACCATTTCTAAGAATTTAATCTCAGTATTATAAGTTGCATCAATAAATTGTTTTGCTTGGATAATATTGGGTAGATACACTGCTAAAAATCCGCCTTCTTTCAAGACTTTCTGTGCTTGTTCTAAAACTAACCATGGTTCGGGAAGATCTAAAGTAATTAGATCTAAGTCAGTTTCTGCAATTCCTTGATAGATATTTTGTTTTTTAACGGTTACATTTTCTGCTCCAAACAATTTTTTATTCTTAAGGAGTATTTCGTAATGTTCGGAATTAGCTTCATAAGTAGTTATCTCTTTACAGACATTAGCCAGAGAAAGACATAATGAACCGCTTCCTCCGCCGGCATCAACACACTTTGAATTTTTGCCTACGCCAGTTTTAGCCATGATTAAACCAATATCTTTGGCAATCATAACTTGTGGGCCGCGTTGTAATTGTTCCCACAGATCGGGGAAGAAAGGGTCTATAACTATGAATTTGGCTCCTTTATTTGAAGTTATTTTCGATTTATTTGATTTTAAATCTTTGGATAGAACTATGCCTACGGAGGTGTGGAAATCGTCATCTAGATCTTTGATTAAATACTTGTTTCCGGTTTTCTCTTCAATGATTATTTTTTTAACGTTTCGTGTGTTCATGGTGTTTTTGGATTATTTTGGTTTATTTCAATCTTTTTTAAGTCTTATTTTCTCTTACTTCTCTTTTCTTTACCTATTTGAGGATAATATTTTTAAACATTTGGGCTAAAAAGCATTATATCCATAAAATGAAGTGTTTCCATGACTTTTGCCAACGACAAAAAAACATTCTTAGCTAAAGTAGATAAAAGTAAACATGATTGGATGGAATAGAAAGGTTTAGGATTAATAAAAATAGTGCTTTTGGTAAATGAATTAAAAAACACAAAATAAATTAAAAATAAAATAAAATATGAGTTTTCCACCAGTGTGTAATTTCACTGGTGGCGTAGCCACATGCAATTATACTTAGATTGGAAAACTCATGGTCAGAAAACAGCCCCGAGCGAAGCGAGCATGCCACTGGTGTTGAGCCCGCAGGCGATCACCAGTGGTGGGCGGTTTTCTTTGACAAAATAGAAGAAATTACTTCTTCTTTACGATTAGTACTGCCATACCCATAACAATTGCTACCAATACTAAGATTCCCAATACTGATAGTAAAGCTAGGTATAAGGTACTTTCTCGGAATGATGCCTTAACCGTACTTGCTCCAGTCTGTTGAGCTTTTGCTTGAACATATTGTTGAAGTTGTTTAGCTAAATCATCATTCGCTTTCTGTACTACTGTTTGAGAAGCAGTACTACTTGTACCTGTAACTCCACAAGCTTGTACAGTCAAAGTAACTTCTGTAGTGTCCTCTAATGTTCCATCGCGTAGTACTTGCACAGTGAGGGGATAAGTTCCAACAGCGATACCCTCTAAATCCAAGTTCAAAGAGACACTGTGTTCATTATCGCCATCTAGGAAATTGTTGATACTTATATCTGTCCATCTTTTGTTAATATTCAACGCAGAGTTAGTAGCAGTTATTTCTATATCGTCTTCATCATTTTCACCAGTATTTTCAACCGTAATTTCCAAAGATGATTGTTTGGAACATTGTACGGGGTTAACGGTAAGGATTGTTTTCTTGACAATTATTTCGTGGCTCAATAAGTCAAGGTTAGCAATGACAGTTTGTACTGTTTTATGGTCAGTGTTATCATCTGCAGAACCTTCTACTGTGATCTCAATGGTGTATTGTTCTTCATCCAAATTTTCGCTGCTCAAATCAAATTCTAAAGTTACTTTTTTATCCTGTCCGTCATTTAAGTCGAAAGATTCGGAAGTTTCTTCCACATCTTCACCATCAACGTCTAAAATCGTAGCGGTAACGGTTACATCAGTCATATCTTCAGTGTAATCATTTTGTATGTTCACTTCAATTTCGTTTAATTCTTTGATGGTTAAATCACCAGAAGTTTTTCCATTTATTTTGATACTTTCTATGGTAAGGAAACTCTTTGGATTTAAGTATATAGTTTGAAGTTTGGTTTGAACTACATTATTTCCATCAGTGCCAGTCACTTTTAAAGTTCCAATACTATGACTACCTGCATCTTCATCACTAGGTACTTTGACTTGCAATGTTAAAGTTGCTTGTTCTCCTGGTCCTAGATTAGCAGTGCCAGTTAATATGGCGGGAACGGTGCTAGTTAATACTGGAGTATATTTAGTTCCAACTCCAATCAATTCAACTTTGACTCCAGTTAATGATTGAGTGGTTCCAATATTTTTAACTACGATACTTGTAGTAACTTGTTCTCCTCTATTCGCATTGTCAAAAAGGATGTTAGATACTTCTACTGCAGCAGGTTGAGCTTCTGCGACTTTGTAAGTAGAGAAACTATTTACGGTAAAGACATATCGGCCATTGCTATTACTCACTGGAGTGCACGTAGCAGCAGGACAAATACTGAAAGTTCCACCGTTGTAACCTGAAGAGCGCATAATTATAGGATTGGTGAATGTTCCTAAAATGGTAAGGGTAGCTCGTCCCTGTAATCCTATGGCATTTACTGTATCTACTGCAATTCCATTATTTGAAATAGTAATTACATTATCTAAGTTAGTTATTCCAGTCAGATCAACACTATCAAAAATAATTTGACCTGCAGCATTACTCACAGTAAAGCCATCAAAAGCAGCCAACTGAGCTTGAGTAACCCCTGCAGGAATATTAGTAGTTAATGAAGTTGAGGTAGGTCCATTTGGAACAGTTACTTGCCAAGTTTTGCTTGGGAGAGTAGTACTACCGTCGTTGACAGTAACTTTGACATTATATGTTCCAGCAGTGTCAAACAATTTGTTCCAGTTCAAGCCATTTGCTTGTATCACATTATCTAAATACCAAGCAACGTTATTAGGATTAAATCCGGCTTGGTTAATGGTGACACTGAAAGTTTTAGTTGTTCCTAAAGCAAGAGTCATGGTGTTTTCTGCTGGTATAAAACCGGCAACACAATTACTTTTAGTTAAACTAACTTGTTCCATATCTCCTATGTAAGAAGGATGGGCGGTAGTGTAAAAGTAAGGGTTTACTAAATAAATAAATAAGCGTTGACCACCTAAAGACAAATCCTTAGTGTCAATAGCAAATATTTGAGTGTCTCTACTTCCAGCAGTAAGAGTATTCAACTGTCTTTTGATGCTTATCTTCGGTGTTACGGAAAAAGTCCTAAACTGACCACGAACTGGGTCGAATGAAGATTCAACCGGTTGTTGATCAAAAATAAGAACTTCTGGACCAAGACTAATTTGTCCTTGGTTTAATAATTGTAAAGTTAAAGAAGTAGTACTAGTGCAAGATAAAGCACTTTCTGACAAAATAGCACTTTCAATTACAAAGTTTGCTTGATCACGTACGACTGCAAAGTTTAAAGTTTGGGGGACAGTAGTTACTACATATCCTGGCGCCCAAAAGTTGTCATAAAATAAATCTAAAGTTGAGGTAAAAGTGGTTACTGCGGGAGCTACATCACCGGGAATATCTAATACAAATTGTCCGGCTCCTGTTTCTGTTGGACGTAAAACCCAATATCCATTATTACAATTAGTACTATCGCAAGTACCGGTTATTGTGGGGAAAGCGGGATTGGAAAAAGTTGCACTAGCTTGTACGTGTCCTAAAGTTTTAGCATAATTATTTATGAACCCAAAATTGATCTCAACATGATCACCGGGAGAAACATTAATAGGATCAGCAGCAGTTCCAGTTGCGGTAGAACTTTGTCCATTAATCTTTACATTCATGGAAGTGGAAGTGAGGAATTCTAAGTCCGCTCCTAATACGGCTTGTGCACTTATCATTAGTGCAATTACTAACAATAATAATGTTGCTATTTTGGTATTTTTCATATTTTTTACCTCATGAGTTTTATTAGTCTATCACAACTTATTTCCTAAGTAACATAATCATAAAGATCACTCCTAAAGCAATCACCAATACTATCAGTACGATAATCCCGGCTAAAATGAAATCCTCGGCAGTGTAGGGATTTTCAATAGTTTTTACGATATTGTTGTTGTTGGTATTAGATGTAGTAGCTGCAGGTGCTGCGGTATTTTGATTTGCCTGTGCAGCAGTATTTTGAGCAGCATTTGTAGTTTGTGTGTTAGTTGTAGTTGAAGCACTGGCAGTAGTTGCTGCAGGGGTATTAGTAGTGGTATTTGCTGTAGTGGTTGTAGTCGCAGCAGGAGTTGCGGGGGCAGTAGTTACACATCTTCCTACAACTAAATTAACTATCTGATGATCAGAAACTTTGTCTCTATTATAATATGCAGTTACGTCCAAAGGGAAAGTTCCGGCCTTGGAGATAGGTATAGTGAAAGTTTGTTTCCATTCATTGTCATTGTCTGAAAATCTATACACTACAATATTTTGAATATTTTGATTGACCCCTAATTCCCGATTAAATACAGTGAATCCGGCATATTTTTGATCCCTAGTTCCATAATTTTTTAAACCAGCTTCAAAGGTAACTTGAGTATCACACGCGGTGGGAGTAGGAGGAGTTATCTTACTAGAACTAATTCTAACATCATCATTTTGTCTGTTAACATCTATTTTCAATTCTTTACTTACCTTGTGAGCGGCACCTTTGTCATCCTCCCCTTCAATATCTATTTGTAATGTATACGTTTGAGAATCAGCATCTTGATCTATAACTAAAGTAACAGGGAAATTATTACGCTGACGAGCGTTTAAATCTCCTACATCATAATCATTTTGGAAGTCATTACTAAAGATGCTGCTGTCATCTGGATCTATGGTTATAGTAATACTCTGTAAATCTCCTCTATCATAATCAATATCAAATAGATTTTCTAAGTAAAAAGTAAGTTTAACTTCTGTTCCTACCTTTGCTTCTTTGTTTAATTCATACTGAGCTTCGGTGTCGAAACTTTCTCTTTCAGTATTGCCATCTTTGTTAATATAATCAATAGTTACTTCTCTTAGATTAAGCATGGTAGCAGTATTTTGAACTAAAGTAGTAGTTGCAGTTAGTGTTCCGGCAGTTGCGGTTAAAGTTCCGATATTCTTCTCTCCAGAATCTTGTTTATGAGGGACTTGGATAGTGTAAGAAACGGTTTGGGTACTTCCGGCATTTACATTAATTCCGGTTTGGGTGGTGGCATTATAATTAACCGGCAATCCCGAAAAAGCCACTTGGGCAGTTACGGCTTCAGTACCTGTATTTCTGAGGGTTATTTGACCGGTTCCGTCAACGGTATCTTGGTTATCTCTTTGAAAATCATGATAATTTACGTTCAATGCTGCTTTCTGTTCAACTATTTCTAAATTAGCAGAAGCCAAGCTTATTAATAGAGAAAAGAGTACTAGTACTAATAGTAGTTTTGCTTTCACGATTACCACTCACCCCTAGAGTTTTTATTCTTGAGTAGTTACTTTCTTTTTAAAGATTTATATACTAGAGTATATAGATTGTTTTTTTATAGTGTATGATGTTAGTCAAATATTGGTCAAGATTAAAAAAAATCTAGCGAGTAGCTTGAGGTACGGGAATAGTATCTCTAACATATTTGATCAATCTGACCACTTCATCAAATCGTCCTGCAGATCCAAGATGTGTAGCTTTTGATGATATTTTCCAATAGGGGATCCTCTTATTATTGATGGCGTCTTTGACTTCTTTTTCCGTAACTTCAGTTGGATTGAATGAAGGCCAAGGTTCCCCCCTTGTTTTTTCATAATTGGTGGCTTGTTCCAATTCTAGTGGCGATGTATTAGATAATGCTACTTGGAGTACATAGCGGTCCATTAAATCTGCTCTTTGTGTTCCTCTATTCCAATCAATGAATGGTGAATATTTAACTGCAACTGATACTGCGCTTCCCAATGCTTTATATAATTCTCGGACATAGCGAACATCTAATACTTCTTTGGTTCTAACTGCTCGTTCAAAAGATTCATAAGCATGCGCAGTTCGAAATTCTAAAGAATCAATTTGTCCGCTAGTTAGTGTTAATCCGACCATGAGTTTTAACTTTTACCTCTTTATATTTAAATCTTTTGTTCTTAATTACTTTAGAGTAGTATTAAATGGGTGAACTTAGTTATACTGATCAATTAAACCTTTGAAATTAATAACCTATCAACACTAAGAAAACAAAAAATAAGAAAATAAAAAAGAAATAATCTACTTATGTCCCATGTAGAAGAACTTCTCAATAGAAACGTCCTGATCGGTGTAATTTCCAGATCGAGGATGAGTTGAACTTGGTGCTTCCTTTGCCGAAGCAAATTGCTGATCTCTAGGGCGTTCTGGTTGAGATGGAACGGCACTCTCTTGAGCTACTTGCTGTCTTACTGCAGCAACCTGCTGCTTAGTTTTCATGGTGCTTATCTCATTTTCTAAGAAAGCGATCTTTTCCTGGAATTCTTTGATCTTGGAAACCATGAATTTAGTATTTTGCTCTAAAATCTCTTGAATTTTGTGAGTGGGTAACGCACTTTCAGTGGTATTATGCTGCTGAGAACCATCAAAACGTGCAGATTCTTTAACGGTGGGATACCCTTCTGAATTATCCCGACTACGATATATTTGCTCAGCCTGGGTTACTGCATCTTCTCGATCATTAGCTAGACCTTGGCGCATCAAGTCTAGGGCAAGAGAATTAATTTTCTGAACTCTTTCAACATCCATTTTTATTACCTCTTTATATTTTGGTTAAGTTGTAGAAATGGAAAGAAGAACACATTATAACCTTTTCTATTCTGAAGGACACAAATATTGAATCTGAGAGTTGTGTCCTTCATCTATACAAAAGCATTAATGATTAATTATTAATGGTTGATGTTTTGGTATATTTTACGGGATATAAGTTGTAAATTAAAATGGAATTATCTTTACCTGATATTGTTTTCTCTCAGAACCTTCTAAAGATTCATGTTCTACCTGATCTAAATATTTCGCTTTATCTTGATCTGGTAATTGTGTTACGGGTTCGATGCAGAACATTCCCGAGTCAGCACTTTTAGTCCAAATCATGGCATTATTAAAACTATCAAAAGTTACTATAACTCCATGATTTGTCGCTTTGTCAACATAACGTACAGAATTAACACCTGGTAATAAGTAAGCTTCTGTTCTGGATTTTTCGATAATCTCGGCTAACGGCAAATACTTTGCTTCTCTAGATTGCTCACTGTCAATAGTAAATGTGGCATCTTCATTAGTTCCTTGTAATCTGAAAGCTGGATGCCATCCCAATCTATATCCCATCGGTGCTTCAGTTAAATTCTACACCGTTAATTCTACACTAACACAATGAGGTAATAATTGAATTGATTTTTCAATTGAATAGGCCGGCCACTCCAATCTTTCCGGACTGGAGGGATCTTTTTGATGCCTTAGATTTGCTACGCTTTTACCATCGTGTGATTGACGAATAACTACGGAATCATTGCCCGTTATTGTATCAATGGTAAAAGGAATGGCTCGAGATATGCCGTGCTGGTCCATAGAAAAATCATGACCATTCATACTAACTCTGCCATTATTTGGTTTTTCAACAATAGGAAACATTACCAATTCGGATCTATCCCAACCACGTTTATCTCGATCTTCTTTTAAGCCCTCAGGTTTACCAACGCCGTGCATATATTCCAGACCATTTTTTAGAATGCTTACTAATTGTCCATCTGGCGATATTGCTACAGATAAATCTTCATTAACTAAAGTTATAAGTGACATGATTTGTTAAAGTAATAGATATTTAGGCAGTGTTAATATTTGACTGATACCGTTTCTTCATTGTATTGTTGGATAAACCATCTAATAACCACTTCATGCATTTCAAATGATTTTGAAAATGCACACGTTTTTCTTACCAGTCTAGCTAATC
>Ga0209541_10015383_pt1 | contig 11432 bp, 12 predicted proteins | sample RifCSPlowO2_01_FD_184027 | JGI IMG/M metagenome (GOLD analysis project Ga0209541, IMG submission 184027) | Groundwater microbial communities from Rifle, Colorado - Rifle CSP2_plank lowO2_0.1 (SPAdes) (version 2) | ecosystem: Environmental > Aquatic > Deep subsurface > Groundwater | place...
TGAACTGCAAACGCAACATTCATATTTTTATTTTCAGAATTGAGAATATCAAATTTAATTTCTTTTTCCAGTCCTGGAGAAAAATCAATTGTGGTTCTTCCAGGAGTTATTCCTAAAGCAGCGGCATTTGGAATTACAAATAAAAACAGGATTCCTAAAAGCATTAGCATTATTAGTTTTCTTTTACATTGTAGCTTTTCTTTAATTTGATTTCCCGTCAAATTTGTCAAAAAATTTCCTATTTTTTGTTCCTCTTTTTCTAAAAGAAAAACCCATTTTTTATTTTTCATTTTTATTCCGCAAGTGTTGAAGTGAATATTATTGTAGATGATTTATTTCCTGCAGTTTCGTCTTCAGGAACTCTAACTCTCAAATCTATTTTTGCTGTGTCTTTTTCATCTAAAGAATTTAAATTTACAATTGCCATGGTCGTTGTAATCGGAGCATTAAACCAGTTGATTAGAGAATTGAACCAATCAAAAGTCCCATGTTCTGTTGAATTTCCTATTTTAAGCTGATAATTTTCTGTGGGGCTTGGAGCAGAATCAAAAAGAGAAGTTACATTAACACTTATGTTTAAAAAACTATTTCCATCGTTTTGAATTATCACCGGCGAGGAGCTTCCAGAGGTGGTGTTTATGCTTTCATTGTTTGTCAGCTGTCCGAAATTCACAGAGTCGTTGATTAAACTGATTGTTAAAAGAGATTGTATGAATATTTTTCTTTCTTTTGCAAAACTTCCAAAAACCTCTCCGTCATTTGCGCGAACAGTCCAGTTGTAATAAAAATTATTATCAGATAAAAACTGCAGAATATTCTCTAAAGTGTGATTTGTTTCATTTAAGTTTGCGATTAATCTATTGTCAGATGAACATCCGGGATAGCATGAAATATTTAGCTCATAAGTTAAAAAATCATTATCATCGTCAGTTGCGTTCCAAAAAAATGTCGGAGTTCTATTCGTTGTTATGTTTCCGTCGGCAGGGGAAACAAGAGTTGCTGCAGGGAGAGTGTTTAAAATTGCAAGTTCAGACGAATTTGTGAAATTGCTGAAAAATTCTCCGTCAAATAATCTCATTGCGCATTTCCACACCTCTCCTTTTGTTGTATTTCCTGAATCTAAAAATGCAGAGAAAAATGTTCCGCTTGAAAAGCTGTTGTTGTAATCAATTGCAAACTGCTCTGTGGAATTTTTGAACCATTTTACTGTTACATTCAATTTGTCTCCAGGATTTGGATCAGAAATTGTTGAAAAACAATTCAAATTTTGTTTTGTTTTATTTGAGCCGTCTGTTGAATTTATTATCGGGGCTGGATTTGTTGGAGGAAAATTTTCAACTATTTCTGTAAAAGTTATGTTAAGGTCTGCCCAATCAACTATTCCCTGTCCGGTTCCTGTTATATAATATTGCAGCAATAAATTATTAGCTTTTTCCGGAGTGTTTATTTGTGAAATTAGATTAACATTTTCTATTGTAAATGTGGTTGGTTCTGTTAAATTTGCAGCCTGAACAAAATCACTTCCGTTCCACCATCTTAAAATAGCATCTGGACCTTCAGCAACTTTATGTTCTATTTTAAACTGAACAGAATCAATCACTGAATTTAAAGAAATAGAATTGTTCCAGCCCATATTTATATACGCTGTAGCAGAATTAGGATTAACTTTGATCATTGCAAAAAAATTGTCATCAAGCGAAACTTTTTCTGTTACATTTTTCGGGCAGGATTGAAAATCACAAGCAATTGCAGAATCTGGAGGATTTGTCACATTTGTCTCGCCAAATCCCGGATCTTCAGGAGTTAGTGTAAAATGGTAATCTTGTCCTGGGATTATTTTTTTAATTTTTTCCCATTCTCCTAAACAAATTTGTGAACTAAAATTCCAGTCCTTGCATTTCATTAAAACATTTCCTTTAGCAGTTGCAATTACAGTTGCATTAGTAAAATTAAAATTTCCTGGATTAATTGCATAAACTTCAACAAAATTTTCAAATTCAGGAGTGTCGTCAATTTCTATAAAATCGCTCACATTTTCGTCAATTTCAAGATTTTCAAAAATAATTTCTTTTACAGGATGGTTTTGTGGTTTGACTTTAATATTATATTTTCCTTTTTGCACAGATAAATTTTCGTAGTCTTCGCTCTTTCCCACAGCTTTAATTTTATCTGTTTCAGAATCTTCAAATTCAACAATTGCAGAAATTTTTTTGTTTTTTGAATCTTTTATTTCTGTTGAAAAGAAAATTGTTTCATTTTCATCAATTTTATTGCTGCCTATTTCAAAATTTAAATTTTCATTTATAGAAGCAAGTTCAACATCATTGTAAATTAGTTTAATTTCTAAATCTTTTTGACTGACAGGAATATTTAATTCAGACAAATTTATTAAATATTCTGTCTCTTCGCCTGAATAATCTGTCGTTATTGTTGCTGTATTGTTTATTATCTCCAAATTTACTTTTTTATCTTTATGCCCCTTATGCCCCTCCTCAGGGTATGAATTTTTTATTTCAGCTGTCTGGCCCTGCTCAAGAGCATAAACAAATGGTTTGTCTTTGGAAACTTTTCCTTGAATTTCATTAATATTTTCAAGGCTGGTTTTGCCGGTGATTGTCAAGAAGATTTTTGAGAAAAAATTAAAGATTGCTGCGCCAGGGATTTCAGATTCAGCTGTTGCTTCTTCAATTATTTCTTTTTCTTCAGATAAAATATTCATTGTAAAAAAAACTTCTGGATTTTCTGAACCATAACCCTCTCCAAAACCAGAAATATCTGCGTCAGAAATATAAAATTCTCCTTGTTTTGAAGCTTCTTTTATTAAATTTCTTAAAATAAATTCTTCATTATTAATTATAACTTTTGTATCTGCAGGAATAAATTCTCCTGGTTGCAAAATTAATCTTAAACTGTCTGAAATTGATTCTCCAGAAGAATATGAATCTTCAATGGAAAGAGTTGTTTTACCTGTTAAGCCGGAATTAAATAAAAAAAATAAAAAAATAATCATCAAGAAAAATAAAGAAAAAAAACAAATTTTTTGAATAAGGTTAAAAATTCTACTTCTTTTTTTAGAATATTTTTGGCGATTCATTTTTCACTTCTTTTGTTTTATGTTTTTAGAGAGGCTTTATTCTTTTTAATGTTTTTGATAATACATTAACAATATACTAATAACTTATTAAGTAATTCTTTAATAAAGATTACAATGTTTTATAAACAAATAATTATAAAAAAGATAAGCTGACGAGGACAGTTCGGTTGCTCTGAAAAGAGTGTGTTCATACAAGCCTATGTTAGATGCTCGCCATTAATGTGGTGGTTGGACTATAACTCACTATACGAAACCTGCATCTGTTAAGCTTCCTTATGAAGCGAAAAAGATAACCTTTAAAGCAAATCGATAAGGTTAAGTTGATTCGATTGATGTTTGAGGCACTTTTTCACCGAGTCCAATTGTCAGCTTTATATTAAAATGACTAAGAAAAAAATAAAAAGAGATTTTAAAAAAGTTAAAAGACTAATTAAAAGCTCTGCAGGAAAAAAAGTCAATAAAATTAAAAAATTAGTTAAAAAAACATTTAGAGGAAGAAAACCCAGCAAAAAAAATAAAGAATCTAAAATCAAAAAGCTGATTAAACTTGCAAAATTAAAGTTAAAATTAAAAAGTAAAAAAATATCTTTAGTTTATTATTTCTAAAATTATAAATCTCTTACAATTTTAATATAAAGCATTAATACTCTATTAAGAAATTTGCGCAAAAAAATTGATAAACTTGTCAAAACTGCGTCGCCCCCCCCCCGAAAGATTTAGTAACACCTTAGAAAGAGATTAATAATCTCCTTTAAAAAGAATGATCTTTTGTTATTAAAATGGAGAGGGTTATTAAAAAAAATAAAAAAGGCAGTTTTTTTCCTGCTGCGATAAATTATGAAATAATTAGTTTTTTAATGAGAGGAAAAAGGCGAAACAAAGTTTTGTATTCACTGAAATCTCCGAAGATGCCAAAAGAAATTGCAGACAATTGCAAGTTAAGCGCCTCAAATGTTAGCGCATCTTTAAAAGAATTATTTGAAAAAGATTTAATTAAATGCATTACCCCAAATGAAAAAATCTTTAAATTTTATCAAATAACAAAAAAAGGGCAGGTCGCATTAAATCATTTTGAAAAGTATAGTTATAAATCTTAATTAAAGATTAATTAAAAAATCTTACGAAAACCTTTTTATCTTATTATTTCTAAAACTATAAATTTTTAGTTATTTTAAAATTCTAAAAAATGCAAAAACAAAAGATTTAAATACTTTTGACCTATTTAAAAGTCATATGACACAAATAAAAGTCAATTACAATTATGAAATTCTGCTATTTTTGTTAAAAAGGGATATGCACGGGAGAGAGATAGCTAAGGAGCTAAAAACATCCCTTACGAGAGTGCAGGCGATATTAACGGAGCTTAGAAAAATAAATGTTTTAGACTATAAAATTGAAGGAAAAAACCATATCTCTTTTATCAAAAAAAATTTAATATCAAAATCTTTCATTTTAAATGCTGAAAACTACAAACTAGCAAAAATAATAAACAAACACCCAGAACTTGAGCCAATATTTCAAAATGTAATTAAAAAAAGCAAATCCAGTTTAATACTCTTATTTGGAAGTTATGCAAAAAACACGGAAAAAAAAGATAGTGATATTGACATCTATATTGAAACAACAAATCAGAAAATCAAAAAAGAAATTCAAAAAATCTATGATTTAATAAGTATAAAAATAGGAAAATTTAATCCAGATGATTTATTAATAAAAGAAATAATAAAAAATCATGCAATAATTAAAGGAGGAGAAGAATATTATGAAAAAATTAAATTTTTTGAATAAGCTAAACTCTGAAGAATCTTTAAAACTTGTAGAGCCTTCTGAAGAAATATCAAAATCATATTTGATAAAAAGCGACAAATGCATTCAAGTTGCAAAACTAGCATATAACGCGGGAATTTATGAAAATGCTGTTTCAGAAGCGTATTATTAAATTTATAACGCTGTAATGTCTTTATTTTTTAAATGCGGGATTAAATGTGAAAATCATTCAGGGGCAGTAATTTTAATAAAAGAACTCTTTAAACTAGAAGATCTTTATGAGATATTTTCAGAATTTAAAAAAGACAGAATAGATAATCAATATTATATTTCAATAATAGAATCAGAACCAATAAATAAAGAAAAGTGCAGCGAAAGAATAAGAACAGCGCAGAGATTTAATGTGGAACTGAGAGCATTTATTGGAAAAATAACAATTCAAGAAATAAATGAGATAAGAAAAAGATTTGAGAAAATTTAAATGGAAAATGTAATTTCCCGGTTTCGCGCAAATTAAAATAAAGAAAGTAATAAATAAAATTAAAAATCTCACAAAAACATTTTTAAACTTCCCATTCTAAAAATTTCTATGAAACGTTCAAGCAGAAGATGGAAAAAGAAAAACCAAATGCGCTGGAAATGGCAGAGAAAAAGGCTCAAAAAAGAAAAACGAAAGCGTAAGGCGAGAAAAGCCAGAAGTAAATAGAAAGGATTGAAAAACAAGAAGTTTTTCAACAAATTAGTCTTTAGGAAAAAGACAAATTAAAGCCAGAAGTAAGTAATTAATATATAATATATTTCTTATAGTAATTAATTATAAAAAGCAAAAATCTTCTTTAAAGAATGACTGACGAAAAATCTTACAATCTTTCAAGAGATTGGGAAGTGATAAATTTAAGTGAAAAAATAAAACGTTATGTTCTTAAAGGAGAAGATAATGCAAGAGTGGAACTTCTTAATCAAATAATAGAAGGGGAAGATCTTGCAGAGGCATTATGCTATCTTAAATTAGAATTCGTTGAATACTATGAAGAAAAAATTGAAAAAAAAGAAAATAAACAAATTGATGAAATATTAAAGAATTTAGAAAGGATAGTTCAAGGTAAAAATGGAAAAATAATAAACGAAATTAAAGAAAAAATACTTAATCAATATGTTACAATAAAATAAATCAACTAAAACTAATAATTAGAAAAGCTGTTTATAACAATATTAAAAAAATCCGAACGAAGTGAGCAAAAATTTTCTAACCGCAAAATAATATAGCAATATTTATAAGCAGAATTTTTCTTAAGAACTTACACCTTGCATCAAAGGATAAATTGATGCGGCAAATAAATTTGTCTCAAAAATAAAAGATGGATAAAGAAAACAGGAAATTTTCAGTATTCATTTTACAGGAAATAAAATGGATAAAGAAATAGATCACGATAGTTCTATATGGACTGAAAAATATCGCCCAAAAGAATTTTCTGAAGTATTTGGACAGAATGATATTATCAAAAGAGTGGAGTCGCTGACAAAAGCAATGAACATCCCGCATTTATTATTTGCAGGGCCGGCAGGCGTCGGCAAATCAACTCTTGCGCTTGTAGTAGTAAAAGAACTTTTCAAAAGCACCTGGAAAGAAAATTATCTTGAGCTGAATGCTTCAGATGAAAGAGGAATAAATGTTGTAAGGGAAAAAGTAAAAAGTTTTGCAAGAACAAAATCTCTCGGAAAAGTTCCGTTCAAAATAATTTTTCTTGATGAAGCAGACGCCTTAACTCCAGAAGCCCAGCAGGCCCTGAGAAGAACAATGGAAAATTACTCGTCAGGATGCAGATTTATTTTATCCTGCAATTATTCATCAAAAATAATCGATCCGATTCAGTCGCGCTGCGCAATTTTTAGATTCAAACTCTTGGAAAAAAAAGATATTGAAAAAGTTCTTCAAAAAATTGCTAAAAATGAAAACCTGACTATGCATCCGGATGTTCTTGAAGTAATTTATGAAGGCAGCGAGGGAGACTGCAGAAGAAGTATTAATCTTTTGCAATCAACAGCAGCTATTTCTCCGTCAATAAATCCGGACTTGGTTTCAACAATGATTGCAAATACAAAACCAAAAGATATTCGGGTAGTTCTTGATTATGCCCTGGCTGGAGATTTTGAAAACTCGCGCGAAAAACTTTTGGATTTAATGTTAAAAGAATCAATTTCAGGACAGGATGTAGTAAAAGCAATTCAAAAAGAAATATGGAATCTTGCGATTGAACCTGAAATAAAAGTAAAGCTGACAGAAAAAACAGGAGAGATAGAATTCAGAATTACCGAGGGAAGCGACCCATTTATTCAGCTTCAATCTCTCCTCGCTTCATTTGTATTAGCAGGACTGGGAAAAAAATGATATTTAGCGAGGTTCTCGTGCCCTTTAGGGCATTTAGCAAGTTTTGTCTTGGCAGGTTTAGGAAAAAAATAAAAAATGACATTAAAAAGTGCCAAGATCCTCGCATCCAGAAGAGGTGTCCTTGCAGGATTGGGCGAGCGACTTCACGGAGGAGAAAATTAATTATATAAATAATCGAGTGGGGTCGGGAGTTAAAAAATAAAATGAACTCTAATGAAAGAGAATATTTTGAAAATATGATTAGTTATAAGCCAGGCAAAATTAAAAAAGTATATCCAAATTCCCGGCAGGAAATATATTATGTTTCTGCGCAAATAAGAAACACTGCAAAAGATGTTTTGTCGGGAGAAAGACTTCCAAACAAGGCCAAAAAAGAAATTTCAAATTTATTAGAGAATATAAATAAATTAAAAAAAGAAAAAATAAAATGACAACCTGGACTGAAAAATACAGACCGATTTATTTTGAAGATATACGGGGGCAGGAAGAAGCTGTCGCAAAAATAAAAGAATTTATTAAAAATTTTTCTGTAAAAAAAAGAGCAATAATTTTATATGGTCCGCCCGGAACAGGCAAGACTTCTTTAGCGCATGTTTCAGCAAAAGAAATAAATTCAGAAATTTTCGAATTAAATGCCTCAGATTTAAGAAACAAAGAAAAATTAAAAGAAATGCTCAAGCCTGCAATAGAACAGCAATCTTTATCAAAAAAAGAAAAAATAATTTTAATTGATGAAGTTGATGGAATATCCGGAGAAGATCGCGGAGGAGTCCAAGAATTAAACGATCTTATTGAAATAAGTGAATTTCCAATTTTCCTGACAGCAAATGACGCATGGATCAAAAAATTAGCTCCAATAAGAAAAAAATGCCTAATTATTGAATTAAAAAACTTGGATTATAAAATAATAAAAGATGTTTTGATTAAAATCTTAAGAAAAGAAAAAAAATTTATTGACAATAAAATTCTTACAGAAATTTCAGTAAAATCAAGGGGCGATTTAAGAGCGGCAATAAATGATGCGCAGACAATTTCCAAGCTTTCTTCTGAAGAGCAGATAAAAATTTTATTTGATGAGCGAAACAAAGAAGAGAATATTTTGGATGCTTTAAAAAAAATTTTCAAATTAAAAGCCACCAACGAAACATTGAGAGCTTTTGACCAATTAGATATGAAAACAGATGAAATAATCTTGTGGGTTGAAAAAAACATCCCTCTTGAATATCGGGACGAAAAACTTGCAAAAGCTTATGAACTGCTTAGCGAAACAGACCTTTTTAACGGGAGAATTTATCATCAGCAGTATTGGAGATTCTTAGTTTATGAAAACATTTTTTTAAGTTATGGAATGGCTTCTTTAAATAAAGAAAATAAAACAAATTTTACAAAATATAAAAGACCGACAAGAGTTTTAAAAATCTGGATGAACAATCAAAAAACAGCAAAGAAAAAAACAATTTCTGAAAAATATGCAAAACACTCCCATATAAGCATAAAAAAAGCGATGAAAGAATTTCCAATTATTAAACAGCTGATAAATTCAAATTCAAAGATTCCAGAAGAGCTTGATTTAGACGAGGATGAAATGGCTTATTTGAAGCAATAGAATTTGATTATTTTTTATAAAATTAAAATCTCTGCCCGTTTTTCTCGCAGAAATTGGGGGGGGGAGAATTGTCGTGTCAGCAAAATTCAATAAATTTAATTTTATTTAATAAGATTTTAATTAAACTGTTTATAGTAACATTCTCATCAATCCGAGTCGCCTCGCGACGAGCAATTTCAGTGAAAAATTATTTTCTCAATTTCCAAACAAATAATTCCTAAAAAAATAACTTTTTATACATCCTCTTCTTATTTCTTTCATGAACAAAACCCAAATGCTCCATTCAGTCAGAAAATATCTTTCTCAGTTTGGAAAGCCAGATGAAAAAATTTTGCAGGCAATTGAAAAAATAGACAGAAAAAATTTCATGGAAATAAACAAAGAAAGGGCTTATGAAGATTCTGCAATCCCAATCGGCCACGGCCAGACAAGTTCTCAGCCTTCAACTGTCGCAAGAATGCTCTCTTTATTAAATTTGAAAAAAACAGACAAGGTTTTAGAAATAGGAACAGGAAGTTCCTGGAATGCTGCTTTGCTTGGATATCTGTCTAAAAAAGTTTTGACTTTGGAAATTGTGTCGGAGCTTGCAAAGATTTCCGGGGAAAAAATAAAAAAATTAGGAATTAAAAATGTTGAAGTTAAACAAAAAGATTTTAGAAAATTAAATCAGAAATTCAATAAAATAATTTTTACTGCCGGAATTTCGTCAGAACAAGAGCAATTAATAGAAAATTTTGCAAAAAATCATTTAAAGCAAAATGGAATTTTAATTTGTCCGTATAGAGAAGGACATTTAATAATTTTGAAAAAGAAAAAAACAAAAATAGAAAAAAACTATACAGAAGAAAATTATGTTTTTGTGCCCCTGATATTAAAATAAGCTCTGTTGAAAAAGTTTTGAGTTAGTAACTTTTTTGGCAATTTATTATAAAACAAAGGGCAGGTCTCGTCTGAAAGACGAGGTGGAGTGGGAATTTGAACTCAAAACTGAAACAAAAATTGAGATTTTCAACAGAGTCATTGAAATAAAAACAATTAAAAATCAATAAAGAGTTTATTAATCATGCCATACGACATTCTCTTAGGAAGAAACGAAAGCGATAAAAAAGAATTTGAAAACAGAGGATTAATTTATATTGGAAAAGGATTTGTAAAAATGGGGCAATATACTTCCTTAAGCAATAAGATTTTTCTTGATGTGGCGAGGACGCATATAATTTTGGTTGCTGGTAAGAGAGGAAGCGGGAAAAGTTACACCCTCGGCGTCATCGCAGAAGAGCTTTCAAATCTGCCAAAAGAAGTTTCCCAGAATATTGCTTCAGTTATTTTTGATACAATGGGAATTTACTGGACAATGAAATATCAAAATGAAAAAGACAGGGAATTATTAAGCGAGTGGGGGCTTCAGGCAAAAGATCTTCCGGTAAAAATTTTTGTTCCATACGGGCATTTTGACAAATATGCAGAAAAAGGAATTCCTGTTGATAAAAAATTCGCATTAGATGTAATGGAAATGACCGCAGAAGATTGGGTAATAACTTTTGGATTAAGTTTAATTAATCCCGTCGGAGTTTTAGTTGCAACAACAATAACAAAATTAAAAGAAAAAGAAAAAGATTATTTTATTGAAGAAATAATAAATGAAATTGAAAAAGAGGAAAAAAACTCAAGAGATACAAAAAATGCAGTAAGAGGATTATTTGAAGCAGCAGACTCTTGGGGAATTTTCGCAAAAAAAGGAACAAAGCCAACAAATGTAAGCGATTTAGCGGTGGGGGGAAAAACAAGCGTTTTAGATTTAAGTGTTTATAATTCAGTAGGCGCGTTTAATGTCCGGGCATTAGTTGTAAGTTTGGTTTCTAGAAAATTATTTGAGCAAAGAATAACTGCAAGAAAAAAAGAAGAAATTGATGCAATTGCAAAAAGATTTGAAATTTCTGGAGAGATTGCAAAAAAAGAAATGCCTTTGATTTGGCTGTTCGTCGATGAATGCCACGAATTTCTCCCCTTAGGTGAAAAAACAATTGCAACAGATGCATTAGTCCAGTTATTAAGGGAAGGGCGTCAGCCGGGAATATCAATGGTTCTTGCTACGCAGCAGCCTGGAAAAATCCACAGAGATGTAATGACTCAATCAGATATTGTTATTTCACATCGTGTAACTTCTGCTCAGGATTTAGAAGCTTTAAATCACATTATGCAAAGTTATCTGCTGGAAAGTATTAATCAATATATGAACGAACTTCCAAGTTTAAGAGGCTCTGCAATTATTCTTGACGACAATTCCGAGAGAATTTATCCAATGAGAATTCATCCAAGATTTACCTGGCACGGGGGAGAGGCGCCGACGAGTATTAAAAAAGAAAAGAAATTATAAATTTAATAATAAAATATTTTTATTTGAATCTCCGTGACAGGTTTCCTGGCATGGAGGTCGAGCGACTTTGATTTTAATAAATCCCGAAGGTAATTTATAAAAAGTGAAAATCGGGGTCGGGAGATAGGAGGCGCCGACGAGTATTAAAAAAGAAAAGAAATTATAAATTTAATAATAAAATATTTTTATTTGAATCTCC
>Ga0209541_10015389_pt1 | contig 11431 bp, 16 predicted proteins | sample RifCSPlowO2_01_FD_184027 | JGI IMG/M metagenome (GOLD analysis project Ga0209541, IMG submission 184027) | Groundwater microbial communities from Rifle, Colorado - Rifle CSP2_plank lowO2_0.1 (SPAdes) (version 2) | ecosystem: Environmental > Aquatic > Deep subsurface > Groundwater | place...
CCTTCATCAAATTGTTCTATGCAATTCCCTATAGCCTTAGACATATTTTTAAAAGAATTATCTTTCATTAATCTTTTCAATTTACCTATATTTTCTTGAGGCAATGTTACTGAAATAGTTATTTTATTTCTCATTTTCTAAGCAATAAATACGCCAAGGTTAATATAATCAAAGCCAGAATTAAGTTTAAAACTATCCAAACCCATAACGGAATGTTTCCTATCTTTAAATCATCCAAGACTGTCTTTGAAGTGAATTTATTCGGCTCTGACTCGTAATTTGACCTTAATAATTCAACTGACAAAGATTTTGTATCCAATATTTTTCCTGAAGACAACAATTTAACTGAAGCTGAATATGTTCCTTCCGCTATATTAGTTGATATCGGCACATTTAATGTAAATGAGCTTGCCTGTCCAGCGCCAACTGTAACTGTCTGAGACTGAGGAGAAGCCCATGCGCCTAAAGGAGTTAATTCCAATGAGTATGTCTGCGATTGCGCTGAAGGATTAGTTATTACGTAACTAAAAGGCAAAGTTGAGCCTATAGAAGCGCTTCTAAGTGTTAATGGCGTTGACAAAGAGCCTGTTGTTGAAGTTGTTGTAGTTGCAGTTTGCTGAGCTGCTTCACACATTATTTTCAATGACTGCGTTTGCGAATTTGAAGGTCCATCTGAATAAACTGCTGCTGTTATTAAATAATCTTTTTCTTGTGAAGTTTCCGGTATAGTAAATATAAATGTTTCCGTCATATCCTCATCGCTGTCTCCGTACTGGTCTAATGAAAATGCGGATGAAGACTTGTCTAATTTTAATTCTGTATTCAATATTTTAACAGTAACATCATCCTGGTCATTTGTGCCTATATTTAAAACATCAACTGCTGCTGTAACTTGGTCTCCGCAGTTTACTATATTCGGGGTTAGAGTGAATTTTTCTATTATAACTTCATCATCTTCCAATTCCAAATTTTGCGACTGAGATTCATAATTGCAGTTATCGTCTTCATTTCCAGATTCGTATGCTTTTACGAATAACTTATAATTATTGTCAGCATCAAAGCCTGTGTATGGCAATTGAAGCTCTAAATTAAATGTTTCATCAGAATCTTCGTCTATATTTTGCTCATCTGACCTTACATAAGCAATTTTTTTGCCTTTATCCATATCCCATAAAGAAGCTTCCACTTTAACGTCCATATCATCGCTTCCGTCATTGCTTACGTCTGCCTCTATATCCATTAAATCGCCAGGCTTGAAATCATCTCCGGAGTCCGGGTTTTGTATATCCACAGAAAAATCATTACCTTTCTTTCCGTCAGAACAAACATTCGGATCTACTACAATATCAAAACTTGCTGTTTTTGTTATGCTGTCTCCATTTAAGTCAATTATTGCCTTGTAAGTTCCTATATCAAAATCCGAAGGTATTGTTGCATTGACTGTTATTGTCTCCGAGGTTTGGTTTAGGAAATTTTGTATTGAAGTCTGGTTGAAATTTATTGTTATTGTATTTGTGCCATCTGTCAATGTTGATGTTGATGTTGAATTCAAAGAAATTGCCAGATTTGAAAGAGTTTCATTTCCGTCATTTGTAATTGTGAAAGAAGTTGTTTTTGTTTCACCTTCTATTGCTGTTATTGTGCTTGGTGTAGAAACTGTATAAGACTTTGTTGCTAATACAGAGGATGTTAGTAATAGTACAGCTAAAATAATTAATGTTAGTTTTTTGTTCATTTTAAACACATTATTTTGTTATCATTCTTTAGTCAGAACTCATATATAAATATTGCGGTTATATATTTTTATAGTGCCATGTGAAAATGCCATAAATAACCGCAAGGCTGACTATCAGCACTATTAAACGCCCTGTTTCATTTTGCAAGAGCATAAAAATAGCTTCTTTCAAAAAACTTGCCAACAAAGGAATTATTGCAACGCAAGCTATAAGGAACAGTATAAACCTTTTATGTGGCTGCTGCTGGTGAGCCAATCTAACTATCCAGCCTATCAAAGGCCTTTCTATAAATATGATTAATATGATTGCAATGCCAAATGCTATATACTGAAGGTAGTTAGAGCTGATATTATTAAAAATTGTTACGGCTGATGATGTTATTGTTGTTAAGTCCATTTTATGCCGCAAAATTTAAATATGCATATTGCTCTTTTTGAGGAACATACACCAATTCTTCCTCCCTGCATTCCTTTATTATAAAATTAATTAAGCCGTCTAAAAAAGCTTTCTCATCCTCTGTTGTCTTGCCGCTTATGCATTGTATGTGGCCTTCTTTATCAACTTCAACAAACCGGTGGTATGCCCTGGGGCAGTATTTAGCTTTTAATTCTTCTATGCATATCTTGCTTGGGGTTGAATCTGTGGAATCCTCCAACAATATATTAATTTTGTTCTCTTGAAAAATTTCTTTTGCTAACATTCCATGGCCAACACTGTATGCTTTAATTGCATGACCCTGGTAATTATAATCTTTTTTTATAGGCCCTAATGTTTCCCTTGTATGGTTCACATACAAAACTGTTTTTATTCTATTTTTATTTAGCATATAAAATTAAAGAACAAAAAGGTTTATTTAACTTTCTTTTTTGAATATTTATTGAATGAGGCGATTATTACAGAGCTTATCCCGTATCCTATAATTGAGCCTGCTATAACATCTGAAAGATAATGCAATCCAAGATATAGCCTGCTGAACATGATTAAAATTGCCAAGAACAGCCAGAGATATTTTAATTTTTTAATATAGGCTGTTAATATCGCAAAGCCTGCGAAAGAAGCTGTTGCATGCCCGCTTGGAAATGAGCTGTTTGTTACGTTTACCAATTGTTCTATCTGCAATGCTTCAAATGGCCTTAACCTATGCGTAATTAATTTCAATAAGAATGTTATTGCCAAAGGTATTATTAGAGCTAACCACGCTACTGGAATTTCCTTGTATTTTTTTGCCAACAATAAGATTAAGGTTATTGCAATAAAAAGAGCAATTTCTGTTGTTATGTAATTAATAGCTATCATTATTGTGTTTAGAATATTAATTCTTAATGAAGTTATGAACAGGATTATCTGCCTGTCAAAGATAAAAGAGACTATTAACGATAATAAAGCCAAAAGATAATAATTATATTTCTTCATAAATTATTAATTTTTTGGTTATTTAAATGCGTTTGGGTAGGTTTATATATTTAAAATATGTTAATTTTATATGAAATACGAATATGGCTTGGTTTTGAGGATTTTATTAAGCTTTATTCCTGTAAGCGCGTTTTTGTTTTTATTTTCCAGCATTACCATTTACGGCGTTTATTTCAGCTTATTCTTTTATAATCCTATAGCTGAAGGAATAAATTTAACAATAAGTAATGAAGTTTTTAGCTTTGTTGAAGCATGCATCGCCCCCCTGGCTTATATGCTTTTATGGCTGTTAATAATGTGGACTAAGAACATTAATTTATTTACGAGAACAAAGATGTTTTTATTCGGCAGCTTGCTGATTTATTTAATGAATGTTGCTAGAATATTTATTTTGATTAGGGTCAGCTTGAATTATGGAGTAAACTGGTTTGAAAGAATTCATATATTGTTCTGGGACTTTACTGCAAGCATATTTGTCGCTTTAGTCTGGATTTTCCTGATTAAATTTTATAAGATAAAAGATATTCCTATTTACAGCGATATAAAATATTTGTATAAGAAAAGCGTTTTTAAGAATTAATCCATCTTGCCCTGCAAGGTTATAATATCCTCTGTTGTCAATTTCTTTTTCTGCCTTAATTTTTCCTCTATAGCCCTGTATTTTTCCTTAAATATGTCTTTAATGCTTCTGTCTTGTTTTTTCTCAATATAAACCGGCTTTTTAGGCATTAAATCATCAATTTGATTTTGCACTTTTAAATATTCATTTTTATAAGAAATAAATTTGTTGAATGCCTCTTCCTGCTCTTTTTTCAAGTCATTTATCTTTTTGGACATATCAATAAAATTAATGTAATCATCATCCTTAGTCAATAATCTTATCTTATTATGGATATCATCTGCTTTTCTTTTTGCTTCCTTGAATTCATTTTCTATCTTTGTTGTTTTTTTGACCACTTCATTCACTTCTGCAACCTGATCATAAGCTCTTTTTAATTTCTTTATCTCCTCCATTAATTTTTGCTCTTTCTTGAAGTTTACTTCTGTCTCCACCTGCCTTTCCAGAGAATTTATCTTTTCTATTATTTTAGCAGGGTCCACTTTTATGTTATATTTTTTAAGAACACTGTATTTTTCCTTGTTTAATGTTTTCAGCTGGCTTATTAATGACTTAACCTGGCTGTTGTACGTATCTCTTTGTTTTTTCAATTCAGAAACAGAAATATTCGCCTTATCACGCTTTGACTTGAATTCTTTTATCTGGGACACTAACTTATTTATATCAAGCTTAAGATCTTCCTTCTTTTTGAACCAGACTTCTTTTTCCTTGTTAATAGAATTTAATTTAACTCTAAGCTCTGCTATATTTGCTTTCTCTATATTTACAGGATGATCTGCCATTATGATTTTTCATATTGAAAAATAAAAAAATCAGCCAAATAAGGCGCTTAAGCCTGCGGCTGCTACTGATTCATCAGCTTTTTCTTCTTTCTTTTCTTCTTTCTTAGCTTCCGCCTTTACAGGGCCTGCTTGCACAGGAGCTGCCATCGGTATTGAAGCTTCTGAAATCGCTTTGTCTATGTCTAAGTCAGCTAGTGAAGCAACTAACGCTTTAATTCTAGCTTCATCAGCTTTTACGCCAACTGAATCCAGCACTTTCTTCATCATAGGCTCGTCAACCTTCTTGCCTGCTTTGTGTATTAACATCGCAGCATATACGTACTCCATTGTTTAATTTCCTCCTAAATATTATTTGATTATGTCCCCTACTTTTACTTTATTAATCTTTGGTTCTTCTTTTTTCACCACATAAGGCGCTTGCTTCATTTTTTGTTCCTGCATTTTATTTAATATTTTCTGCGCCTCTTCCTGTTCTCTCTTGAATCTTGCTTCATCTGTTTCTTGTTCTTTCATTGTATTTTGAGCAGTATTCTCCACTGTCTCCTCCTTTTTTTGTTCTTCTTGTTTTTCTTCAATTTTAGGCTCTTCATTGACTTCTTTTATTTCTGTTTTTTCTTCGTAATTCACTGCAGAAGCCAAGGCTTTAGTTTCCAAGTATGATTTCTTGATTAACAATTCCAAAATAGATTTTTCAGGATATTCTACTGCAAGAGCTAATTTTATAGCATCCATATGCGCAGTTTGTATATTTTGCAGGTAAACCTTGTCATCTATTGCTAATACGTCTTTTTTGTAAATTATTCCGTCTTCGTAAGCTGCTGTCAAGTTCAAGCCAATTTCCATAGGCTCTATTTTTAATTTTGACAATAAAGAAGCTATTTTTGAAGTTATTACCTCTCCTTCTTTTACGACAATTTTATCTTCTTTTATGTGTATTTTACCGTCAACAACCTGAGTTTTTAATCCTGCCTGGCTTAATTCACCTATAACCGGGCCTGGCGAGAATGGTGTTGGGCCCGCAGGTATGGTAATATCATTTGGAGCTAATTGCCCTCCTTTTGCAGGAGCTTTGCTCTTTGATTTTTGCAATGATTTTGCCAGTCTGAAAGGATTTTCCTTTGTGTATATTAAAGCAGGCATACCCCTTATGTAAGGCAGCAATTCTGCGATATTCTTTTTTTGGTCTTTTAACTGGTTGATAGCTAATTTAACCAAACGAGCTTTGGACATCTTGATTAAGAAATCTTTTTTTAATGTGGACCTCATCTGCTGCAACTGGGCTGAAGGCATGTTTGTCATGTCAACTATGCCTATGATATTATAATTAGAAAGTTCTTTCTTTATTAATTCAACTTCTTTTTTCTTCCAGTTTTGAATTTTTCTTTCCATTTTTATTTAGCTTTCTTTTTAGTTTCTATTTTTTCTTGAATTTTTAGACCCTGGCCAATCTTGTAAACAGGACCCATTGATAATTTAACAAAAACTGACTTTATATTATTTTTATGCTGAGGCAATTGGTTTACCAAAGTATTGTACACCATTAATGCATTAGCCGCCAATTCTTCATCAGCCATTTTTTCATTTCCAATCATTGCCTTTATTATTGGGTCATTTTTAGTTTGCAGTCTTATTAGATTTTGAAGCTTTTGCGATAGAGGCGTCAGGTTAGCTTCTGGCGGAACTACACATCCTGCTTTTGGATTTGGCATCCTTCCTTTTGGGCCTAGATACTTACCGAAAATAGAAGCTATCTGAGTCATTAAGTTAGCCTGAGCTATGAAATAATCAAATTCACGGGCTAATTTTTTTAATACTTTCTTGTCATTTGCGTATTTAGAAAATTCATCTTTTAATATTACCTTGTCGAATAACGGCTTTGCCTGCTTTTCCAATTGTGTGTCTATTAAAGCGCATATCTTCGGCTTTTTTCCTTTTGAAAACGGAAGAGTTATGAATGAATCTATTTTTTCATTTTCTTTTTTGATATTGACATACTGCAGATTTATCACTATATCAACTGTTTGTGAGAATCCTCTAGAAGGAGATTTTTCCTTGATTTCTTTGATAGCTTTTAATATGTCTTGTTTTTCCAATGTATCCTCCTACAAAAAGAACAGATGTTCTTATCAACTCCTTAATGGTTGATGTAGTAATGCGGATGAATTTCTATAAAATAGGTGGTATTTAAAGGTTTTTATTCAAGATTCTAGTTACAACAGATTACAGTTTCAGTTGTACGATTTTTACGGACAACTGAAACACTTCATCGAAAGTCTTAAAATTTGCTCGGTATCGCTTACATCAGTAAGATATAACTTGCCATCTGCAGATTCCATTTTCAGTTGGTTACAATTTGTAACCGACTCATTTCCTTCTTTTTTTAGCCTAAATTTTAATATCTTCCAATAATTATTAGGGTCCGCACTATCAGTTAGTATTTCAATAACATCAACTACTGAAAAATACCATTTTTGGTCTTCTTCAACCCATTGAACCCTGACTTTTTTATTTTCAAATAGTTTGATTGAACTGAGCTTTTCCATTACAGCCATTAATATATATTAGTTTATAAACCTTGCCCGTATTTGTCGCGTGACGCGTGGTTATACGGCTTATTAAGGCTAATTAGAAAGCCTTAAATCAATTTTCAGATTTTTTATATTTTATTATATCTTTTCGTATATTATCATAAACACATTTAACAATTCTTAAAGTATGCTGACCACTGTCTATTGCTGCCCCCCAACTACTCATATAAATTGCACCTATTTTTGGGTCCTCCCCATAAGCGTAAAATGCTCCACTCCCTATTATAGCACCAATAGAAGCACCTCTTACAACAGGTTTTACAAAATAATAAAATCTCCAAAATAATGTATTTAGAAATCCATTAGAATAACTAAATGTTCTTTCTTCTATTTTGTCCATATCATGTTTTGGATTATATTCCTTTAATAAATTTTCAAGTTGTTTCATTTAAATATTAATAAGTAAAGAAGTATATAAATTTATTTATTATAGAAATATTAAATAAACATACAATCTCTCAAAGAATAATCCTTTTTCTTCCAGTAACTTAATCTTAAAGCCATATTTTTTAACCAAAGAATCAACCTTTTTCTTATTTGTCAAAGAGCTAAACACAATTAATATTTTTCCATTTTTATTCAGGAATTTTTTAGCGTTTTTAAAAAACCTTTCAAGAATCTCATAGCCGTATTTCCCGCCTGTTGTAACTAACTTAGTCTCTAAATCCTCTTTTTCTTCTTCCGGTAAATAAGGGGGGTTGAATATTATCAAGTCGAACTTTCCCTTAACGTTTGAGAATAAATCAGAGTATTTTGAATTTATCCCTTTTCCCTTCAATAATTTAACAGCTTCTTTATTAATATCAACAGCAAGAATATTTTTTGTTTTCTTTAAAGCAGCTTCAGCCTGTATTCCAGAGCCAGAACCGATATCCAAAACTTTACCAAAAGCATATTTTTCCACATATTTTTGCAATAAAAAAGAATCTTCAGCAGGTTCATAAATCATTTTATAGCCTTAAAATATTCCTTTACCCTTTCTGTAATAGAATTCAAATAATATTTTTCTATCTTATTTTCAAAGATATTTATCAAGTCATCATTTTCAGCTATCCTGTATCCATCCTGGCGCTTTTCAATCAAAAATAATTCTTTTAATCTTCTTACCTGCCTTCTTACGTTTGAATGCGCAATCCCGTTTAAAGGCAATTTCTGTTTTTTCCTGAACTCAACAACTTTTTTCTGCAGGTCATCCAGATCAATAGGCTTTTTTGTCTGGATTAAAACATGAAATATATCTACAATTATATCACGAGAATCTCCCGGCTGCAACAATCCTATAGACAGGCATAATTTTCTTATCAATTCTCTTTTTTGCAGATTGTAAGGCTTTTCATACCTTCTTAGCGTTATTTCAGCCAATGGTATGTCCTTTGATATTGTTTTTGACATTAGAATTATTATATTTTTTATGTTTAAATATCTTTCCTTATTCTACGGTCTTTTCTTAAAATATAAACTATAAATCCTATAAATAACGCCAATATAACTATTCCGATCATATTAAGAATAAATTTGTTCGGATATTCCAAAAGGCTTTTGTCTATATTATAACTCCACATCAGCATTGATTTGAACGGAGTCAAACTGTTAAACACGGAAGTTCCATTATAAATTATAAACACCAAGCCGATTATAATTAACAACAAGCCTGCTATAATATTTATTATGCTTAATTTAAAGCCCAAAAAATTTATTTCTTTATTTAATATATTCAGCCTTTGTATTTTTAATTTATCAAAGAAGAAAGACAATGTGAATAAAGGAATGAACAATCCCAAAGAATAGAAAAATAACAACAAGGCTGCTGTATAATAATTATGCAATGTTGAAGCCATCAATAAGATCCCTGCAAGTATTGGGCCTAAACAAGCTGACCAGCCCACTGCAAATAATACCCCAAAAATAAAAATTCCTATTGTGTCTGTTCTTGGCTTTGCATTTGGCCTTATCAAGGATGAAAATCCATAGCCAAAGAATGTTATCAATCCAAAAAATATCATTAAAAGACCTGCCAGGAATATCAAAAATTTATGCCCTGACTGGAACATCAGTATTGTCTGGCCAACAGCTGAAGCCAATATTCCAAATAAAACAAATATTAATGCAAAGCCCAAAAAGAATGTTAAAGTCATTTTGACAAGATCTGACTTTTCCTTGAAAGTGTACGAGAAAAATGCAGGCAGAATCGCTATTGTGCACGGCAATAATAAGGATAATATCCCTGCAAGGAAAGCAACCAAAAACGATATATTCTGAAGATAGAAATCTGATTTTTCTTTGTTGTATTCATTTATTTTGTCAAATACCGGCTCCTGAGCCAGGGCAATATTTAACAAAATTAACAGCAAAATAAAAACCAAGAATATATTTTTAAATTTCATTTTATGCAAAAGATTCTAACTGCTTTTGTATTTCCTCTTCGCTTTCATTTCCGTAAGTTATAAGATATTTTTCTCCATCTTTAATTTCATGGTTTCCATATTCTTCACTCTTAATGCCATTAATATAAAATTTCAATGTATTTTCATTATCATTGCATAAGTTTTCACCTGAATCTGTTTTAAAACATTTTTTATCAAAATCAAAGTTTATTGTTTTGAAAAAATAACCTATAGTAATTCCTGTTGCATGCTTGTGTATTGTCATTCCATCTCCGTCTTCAATATGCACATATGGGCTTCTCACCATATATCTATCTTGTGAAAAATTAATTTGCTTTCCTTCAATAAAAACTTTAAATATTGCATGCTGATGCGTGCTTCCCACAGGACCAATAGCTTGCGCACAGGAAGCTATAAATAATAAAGATAATAATAAAATTAATTTTCTCATGCCACTTGGCCTGTCTTTAAATCACGATATTTGCCCATCTGCTCAACGCTTCTGAATACATATGTGCCATCAGTTTCAACAGAGCCAACCTGCTTCCATACTTGTGTTAATGAAGTATAAGTTTCTACATCGCCTGTTAATACAATAGTTGGAACTTTTTCTATTTTGTATTTGTCTATTAAAGATTTAGCTTCAGTTAAGTCTACTATTTCTTTGTCTTTTACGTAAACCCCATATCTGTCCAATATTAATTCATGCGTTGAAACATTATAACATTCTTTGCAGGTGTTATCTGTTATAGAAGTTAACTTTACTATGCCTTTAACTGTATTTGTTTTTAAATCTTTGTAAGGAGGAAGGACATTTCTGAATACTAAAGAACCGTCTTCTTCTATTGTTCCGTATAAATTCCATGCTGAGACAATATCCACGTATGCTGAAGCATCTTTTGAAAGTATTATAGACGGAAGCTTAGTTATATTATATTTTGATATCAAGCTTGAAGCTTGAGTTCTTGTAAATATATTTTCTTTTGATACAGTCATTGCCTGCTTTAATCCAACTATTGAATCTGCCAGGTCAGTGCACTCCGAACATGAAGGGTCTGTTATTAATGTTAATTCAACTAAACCCACAATATTATTTGTTTTTAAGTCAAAATAAGGGGGCAATTGCGCATTGAATACTAGGGCATCATCTTTCTGTTCAAAACCTGTTATTTTTACTTTATCTGTCTCCCCAATTATTATTACTGAAGGCAGTTTCTGTATTCCGTATTTTACGATTAAATCAGAAGCTTCTGTTTGCGTTAAAGCAGTTTCTTCTTTTATGTTAACATTAGCCTTTTTTATTATGTCCACAACTTCATTTATGTCCTTGCAGTCCTTGCAATCCACATTTATTACAGTTAAAGAAATATCTGCTGGACGTGAAGCATCTTTTGCTTCCTTTGACTTTTTGTTATATTCCTGCGTTATAGAAGCCAAGAAAATAATGTTAATAATCAAAACTAAACCTAATACGATTAAAGCTATCTTCTTAATTTTTTCCAAATTCATATTAGGTTTTCCCTCTTTCATTAACATCCACCAACCATTCCAGTTGATACAGGAGCTTGAGGTTGACTAGGAGCTTGCGTATTTATAGTTTGCGCTGAAGTTGATACTTGCCCTAGCGCTCCAGATGAAGCTTGTGTTTTTATGTTGTATATCTGAACAGTCTGAGCTACCGCTAAAACTATCAATATACCTAAAACTATTGTTATAATTAAAGTCTTGTTCATTTTTTACCTCCCATGCTTTTTAATAATTTAATAATCCAAACATAAACCAATATTGTAATGCCAATCAATAAAATTACATAAATTAAATTAAATAAACCAAATCCCCAATTTCCCATCATGCCATATCCCGACATCATTCCATAACCACCCATCATTCCTGAACCAGAACCAATATC
>Ga0209541_10015390_pt1 | contig 11430 bp, 8 predicted proteins | sample RifCSPlowO2_01_FD_184027 | JGI IMG/M metagenome (GOLD analysis project Ga0209541, IMG submission 184027) | Groundwater microbial communities from Rifle, Colorado - Rifle CSP2_plank lowO2_0.1 (SPAdes) (version 2) | ecosystem: Environmental > Aquatic > Deep subsurface > Groundwater | place: Rifle...
TGGGATCCGTATATTAAGGATTCTGGTAATAATTTTTATAAAGTCAACAGCTTGTATTTTGATAATGATAGTTTTGGTTGTTTTTGGGACAAGGAAAGTGGCATTGCTGATCGAAAGAAATTAAGGTTTAGATTTTATGGTGGCACTCTTTTGCCAACTTCACCAGTTTTTTTAGAGATTAAAAGGAAAAAAGATGCTTTGATAATTAAAGACAGGATTAAACTTGAAGCCAGTGATTGTTGTAATAAAAATCTTGATATCAAATTAAATCAGCTTTTTAAAAATAACGAAGATAATCAGTTTCTTAACGAACTAATTTGGTTTAAAAAGCGTAATTTAATGAAACCCAAATTGTATATTTCATATGATCGCAGCGCTTTAGTTAGCAAGGTTGATAAAAAATTTAGAATTACTTTTGATTATAATATTAAAACGCGGTTAAGTAAAGATTTTAATTATAATTTCAATTATTTAAAAGACGTCTATCCGGATTGTGTTGTTTTAGAACTCAAATATAATAATATTTTGCCACTTTGGTTCCATGCCATTATTCAAAAATACCAGCTTCAGCGGTTCGCTTTTTCTAAGTATTGCAATTCATTGAGGATGGTAATGCTACAACTTGATGATAATAATTATTCAATAAAATAAATCAATAAAATAAAATTATGTTTGAAAATTTTTTAAATTTAACTCCGTCAACTCAATCGCTTAGTTGGTTTGAGGTAATTTTTGCTCTGATTTTAGCTATTATTCTTTCTTTAATTATTGCCATTGTTTATAAAAATACCCACCGGGGTTTATCCTATTCCCAATCATTCTTATTTGCTTTAATTTTAATCGGCTTTCTTTTATCAGCTATCATGATGGTTATTGGCAATAGCTTGGCTATTGCTTTTGGCGCTTTTGGCGCCTTTTCTTTGATTCGTTTTAGAACAGCTATTAAAGATTCAAAAGATATCGCTTTCATTTTATTGGTAGTGGCTATTGGTTTGGCGGTTGGCACCCATAATTATATGATTGCCATCATTGTTACAATCCTGGCTGTTTTAATGATTTATATTTTAACCAAGATAAATTTTGGTTCGATTAGGAAATATGATTATATTCTAAGTTTTTATGCTAAAACTGATTCATTTTCCAACGAAAGTATGAGAAATATTTTTATGAAATTTCTAAAGAGCGATAATCTTTTAAATGTCAGTTCCAAAGATAACGGCCAAGTTTTAGATTATAATTTCAATGTCAGATTCATTAAGAATGAAGAAAAAGATAACTTCGTCAAGGAATTAAGCCAATTAAGTGGTGTTATAAATGTCGATCTTATTAGCACTAAAAATGACATTGAATATTAATAAATAAATGCTGGATGATCCAAAAATAAAAAGTCAAGCTGAATTAGCTTTAATAGTTAATCACCTCAAAGAACAAGGAAAAAAAATCGTAGCTTTTAATGGCGCTTTTGATGTTTTACATCTCGGACATATTAATTCTTTGATTAGAGCCAGGGCTAAGGGCGATGTTTTGGTGCTTCTGGTGAACAGCGATAAATCAGTCAAGAGTTATAAAGGACCGACTCGTCCGATTATTTCAGAAACTGACCGGGTTAAAATTTTAGCGGCCCTTGAATGTGTTGATTATGTGACTCTTTTTGATGAAATTAATCCCAAGGTGATTTTAGACAAGATTAAGCCCAATATTCTTTGTAAGGGCGAAGATTGGGGTAAGGATTGCATTGAAAGGGAAGTGGTTGAAAAAAATGGCGGTGAAATTGTTATTTTAGAAAAGGAATACGCTACCACCGATTTAATTAAGAAAATTATTGACTTCAATAATCTAGCTGTTGTTAAGGCAGTTTTTTTTAGTGTTAATTTAGTTGATGATAAGATTGAAAGCGATTTTTCTTTTGACCAGATCATATCTGGTTATTTAAAGAAAATCAGGCAAGTTGGTTATAAAGTTATTGTTTTAGTTCGCTCGTCAATAAAAGATAGAATAATAAACGAAAAAGATAGATTAAATGTTTGCCAAGAAGTTAATAATTTTTTTAAATCCAGAGATGTTATAATAGACGGTGTTTATCAGGATACTTATTGTCTTAGTGACAGTGAATATAATTATGAAAAATGTGGCATTAGTATGTTGATGTGCGCGGTCGAAGAGCTTGGTGTTAGCTTAAATAATAGTTGGTTTATCGGAGAAAATGAGCTTGATGTTAAGATCGGCAGGGAAATAAATATTAAAACCATCAAACTAGGAGAGAGAATGAAAAATTTTGAAATAGAGCCGTATTACTATGTTAATGGTTTCCAGGAGGCCTTAGGTTTGATTCTAGGCCATTAGAGAATAAATATGACCAAATTAAAATTAGAAAATATTTTTATAATACTACTGTGTTTTTTTAATTTTTTGATTCACAGTAGGGCTAATAAAAAAAATAATGTCTTAAACTCCGCTCTAGTGATAGAAATGGGAAAATTAGGTGATATGGTTTGTACTACTCCCATGTTTAGGGCGATAAAAAATAAATATCCCAAATGCAAAGTTTATGTCATGGGTGATAAGATAAATGGGGAAATTTTACAAAGCAATGGTGATGTTGATAAATATTTTGTGCGCAGTAGTGATTTTTTTAGTAATATAAAGTTATTAAAACAAGAGGTCATTGATTTTGCTTGTATAACATCTCCAGATTTCAGGGGTTTAGCCATTTTATATTTAGCTAATATTCCCTTGATTGCTGTGCCGGTGATTAAAAACGGTTTCAGTCCCATGGAAACTAAGTCATATAAAATTTTAAGAAAATTAGTTTTATCCAGATCGCACCGTATTGGTTCATATGCCGGACGGGAATATTTGAAGTTATTGGAGCCAATAGATATCTTTACAGAAGATACAAAAAAATATTTGTCTTTTTCTGATAGTTCTAAGACAAATATTTCAGATTTGCTGGTTAAATATAATTTTAACAACCAGTCTGATTATCTAGTTTGTCTATCACCATCGGCCGGCAATAAATTAAAGCTTTGGGGAAGTGAAAAATTTGCCAAATTGGCAAATTGTTTTTATCAGCGATCTAATGCCAAGATTTTTATCACCGGCGGTAAAAATGACATGGAACAGATTAAAGAAATGATCAATTTTTTAGATGATAAGGTAGTAGCTAATGTCATTATTAGCGTGCCCGATGACTTGAAAGATAAAACTAAGGTGTCAGATTTGGGAATGGGTATAAAAAATAATATAGCTATAGATATTTTAAATTTGGATGAACTTAAAGCCCTTATTTCTGTAATGAATTTATATGTCAGTGCCGATACTGGACCGATTTATATAGCTGAAGCCTTTAATGTCCCCACCATTGATATAACTGGACCAGTTAATGAAAATGAGCAGCCGCCCAAGGGCGATAAACACAAAATTATATTTAATGATGTTTATTGCCGGCCCTGCTCATTTGTTATGAATACGGCCAGAAAGTGTAAGAATATTGAAACACCATTTGCTTGTTTTGATGTTGATGTGGAAAAGGTCTATGGATTATATGAGCAAATAAGACAAACACCATAAACAAGAATTACCACGAAAAATATATAATGGAAGAATTAAAAATAGTATTTTTAACTCAAGATATTAAGATTACTGCAGGGGGCGGCAGATTTTCCTCCGATTTGATTAATGGAATAAGAAAAAGAGGTCATTGCGTAAATGTCTTAATAGGTTTTTCTATCATTAAATTTTTTAAAAATATTAAATTTTTTAAAGATTGCGATATTATACACGCTATAGATGGTTATCCTTATGGAATTATAGCCGCAATAATTAACATTTTTGTAAGAAAAAAACTAATTATTACTGTCATAGGCACCTATTCTGTGGCTCCATTATATAATAAAAAAATTTCCTGCATTATGTTGTGGGCATATAAAAAAGCCGATAAAATTGTAGCTATTAGTGAACATACCAGAAAGGAAATTCTTAAGGCAACTATATCAAATAATTGGTTAAATAAAATATCAGTTATTAATCCTGGCATTGATTTTCAGAAATATTATAAACAACATCAGGATGATAAAGAAGAGTTTATTTTAAGCGTGGGGGGGTTGAAAATAAGAAAGGGCTATCATATTTCCATACCAGCATTCGCTTTAGCTAAAAAAAAACATCCCAACTTAAAATATAAGATAGTCGGACAACGGTATGAATCAGATTATTATTATAATAAATTAATAGAATTAATCAGACAATATGAAATAGAAGATAGTGTAGAATTTTTAAGTGGAATATCCGATGATCAGCTTTATGATTTATATAAAAAAGCTGAAATATTTATTTTAACTTCAATAAATGATCAATATCACTTTGAGGGTTTCGGCTTGGTATTTTTAGAGGCAGCCTGCTGCGGCCTGCCTGTTATTGGAACATTAGGCAATGGTATTGAAGATGCCATTAGTTCTAATGGGATTTTGGTTGATCAGGGCAATATTGTCCAAACATCAAAAGCAATATTAAATATATTAAATGATAAAAAAATGTGGAATATAATGAGTGCCAATAGTTATGATTGGGCTAAAAAACACGATCTGGATATGGTTATTGATAATTATTTATCGGTATATAAGTATTTTGATAAAAAAACATAAATTTTATAATTAAAGGATTTTATTTATTAAAAACAATTTTTATTTATAACCATATATTTTTATGATAATCAAGGATTTTTTATATAAATTAAAACAGGATTTTACATATCTTCCATCACTAACAAAGTATCGCGATTATAACGCGAATAATGGCGTCGGGGTTAATTATGACAAGTATTGGCAAAAAAGGTTTCGATGGGATGAATTAGCTTTGTCTAACTGGCAAAAACAACGATCTGATTTAGTGTTAAAAATAATAGAACCAAATTCTAAGATTTTAGATTGCGGTTGCGGTAATGGCTCAGTGTTAAAATATCTGAAAGAAAAGATAAATATCAGTGGAATTGGCGTTGATATAAGCGAAGATGCTTTAATTAAAGCAAAAAAAAATGGTATAGATGGCATAAAAATGGATATTACTAATTTAGATAGTTTGAATGATTTGCCTGAAGTTGATTATATATTGGGTTTTGAAATTATAGAACATATGCCTAATCCAGAGGAATTTATTAATAAAATACAAAATAAAGCCAGAATAGCCCTGATATTTTCTGTTCCAAATACAGGTTATTATATTCAGCGATTAAGATTATTATTTGGTCGGTTTCCTCAACAGTGGATTTCTCATCCTGGAGAGCATTTAAGATTTTGGACAGTTAAAGATATGGAGTGGTGGGTTAAAGCCATTGGCTTTAAATTGGATAAAATAGTGCTCTATGAGGGTTTACCGATTTTAAATAAGATATTTCCCAAACTATTCTGCCAAGGGATTATTGTTAAAATAAAAAAATAAAAAACCTCGTTAAAAATTACGAAGTATAGTAGTAACGTTATAAAAAAATTATTTTTCTTGATCAATTAATATAATTGCGATAAATAAATTAATGAAACGATTTATTAGTCTAGCCGCAATTATACCCATTAAGCCAAAAAAATAGATTAAAATAGATAGTGTAACTATTTGGATAGTGGGGGAGTAGGTGCTGTATTGGTATAATTTTCTTTGAGCTTTTTGGGATTGTAAAAAGGCAATTGGAAAAATACTGGGCAAGGTTAATAGCGAGATAGAAAATATTTGAGAATAAAATATCGAATCTAAATATTGAGGGAAAAACCATGTAAAGATATACGGTGCGACCAAGATATAAATAATAATTATTGGCAACACAACTAAAGATAACTTTAACATTTTAATCAGTATGCTTCTTCTGTTTTCTTTATAATTACTTTGAGCAAATTTTGGCAGAGCTAATGTATAAATATTTTTAAATATCCCTTTGATTTGTTCCGGTACAGCTATAGCAAAAGCATAAATACCAAGCTCAGCTGCTCCTAAATAAGTAAAAATCAGAATTTTGTCCAATTGAGAGGTAATAATGCCAATAATATCCATAAAACTCAAATTCTTGCCATAAGAAATTATTTGTGTATCTTGTTTATCGTTTAACTTTGTTTTATAAATGGTAATTTTCAGGAAAATTAAGCGAAGTGTGGTATACAAAATAAAATAAGAGAAAACTATAAAGAGAATATTATCAGTCAGATAGAGTGTACCAGCAGTTGCAATAGTGGCAATAATTTTAATTAAGATATTATATTTAGTATTTGTTTTAAAAAGTTTTTTTCCAATTAATACTGCTTCATAAGAACTGAGTGAATCCATAAAAGGCAAGAATATAGCTGTAATCAAAAAACTAAAAGTCAGAGTCGTATTATTATTATAGAAATAATAACCAGCTAAAACCAAGCTGGCAGTAGAGCCAATCAGTCCCCATTTTATTCTAGTTTTTACAGCTAATTTCAAAGATCCCTCAAAACCTTTAGCGACGGATTGGGTTAGGGCCGTGCTTATTCCTGATAGGGTGGGGATTGACAGAATACTGGCTATTGACAAGATATATTTATAAACACCGTAAGTTTCTTTGGGCAAAAGATTAGCAAAGGCAATGGAGAGTAAAAAAGCCGACAAAACGGAAAAAATTTGTCCAGTAGTCAACCAGAATCCGCCTTGAGTAAAGTAAACCATATCGGTTTTTATCCATTTTTCCGTCCAGCGCAAAAAATGATAAGTTTTATTTCTTGTTATTTCAAGCATATAATTGATCTAGTGATATATTTATGTTACACTACTTTTATATTTTTTTCAATCTTAACCAAAATTTATTATTATGAAATTACTCCTAATTTCTCTTAATCAGCAGGATGTTGATGAATTTAAAAAGGCACCAACCGATATCAGTGCTTTGAGTGCCAGATATCTTTCGTCATATTTAAAATCATTCGGCCATGAAGTTGATATCTTGTTTTTATGCAAATATTTTGGCAAAAAAGAAGATGAAAATGAAATTATCCAGATTATTGAATTAATTGATAAGTTACAACCAGATTTAATAGGCATAAGTTTGATGTCTAATCATTTTTTTCGGGCTGTTACAATTACTCAAGCCATAAAGCAAAGTGGCAATTATCCACCAATTATATGGGGTGGCATTCATCCAACCATAGATACCATAAAATGTTTGGAATTTGCTGATTTTGTTTGTAAAGGTGAAGGTGAAATAGCAGTTAAGATGTTATTGGATAATTTTAATAATTTCAGGGACTTGGTGATTCCAGGAATTTGGTATAAGAATGGAGATAAGATAGTTGATGGTGGCCACGGACAGCTTATTAGTGATATTAATAGTCTGCCACATCCCGATTATAATTTTAATACCCAGTATATCATACATAAAGGCAAATTAATTCCCCTTTCCATTGAAATATTTAGGCAATATTTTCCTGCTCTACGAGGTCATCATCGAGTGCTGTCTGGTCGTGGATGCCCCCATAATTGTTCTTATTGTTGCAGCCCTGTTTTTAAAGGTCTTTATGGCCATGGTTATATGAGACAGCGTTCAGTTGATAATTTCATGGCTGAAATGATTGAGATAAAAAATAGATTTCCCTTTATTGTTTTCTTCAAGATTATGGATGATACCTTTGCTAGTAATAGCGTTGATTGGCTAAGAGAATTCAATAAACAATATAAACAAAAAATAAATTTACCTTTTTACTGCTTGGTCAGTCCCACTACAATTACTGAAGAAAAATTAGATTTATTGGTTGACGCTGGTTTAAAAGAAATACAAATAGGATTACAAAGTGGCAGTAATCGACTTAATTCTGAAGTTTATTTACGGCACGCTAAAGTTGAACATTTTCTAAAAATGATGGAAATATTTGAAAAGTATCGAGGCCGTATAGATTTTTCTGTGGATGTAATTGTTGACAATCCCTATGAAACAAAGGATGACTTGCTTCAAACTATTAATGTTCTAAATCAGATAAAAAAACCATTTAAGTTATCTATTTTTTCCTTATCATTATATGCTGGAACCAGTTTACATCAACGAGCCATTAATGATAAATTATTAGCCGATGAAAATGAATATTTAAGTAAACAATTTCATTTATTAAAAAACAACATATTTAATAAAATTATCTATCTTACACCTCGCTTATCTAAACAACAAATAAATAAGATTATTAAGAATTATAATAATTTTTTTATTCGTTGTTATATTAACATCTTATATTTTGTTTATACTAAAAAGCGCAAGTTGCCGCCACCGTTGCTAAAATTAATATCCAGAATATTAAAGTATATTAAAACTATTCATTACCGAGCTAGTCATTTGTTACTCAGCAAGGTCTAAATAATATTAAAATAATTTATTTTAAGCAGTGTTTAATAATTATTCAAAAATTAAATTTCCCCTGTGGCTGGTGTTTGTTTTTATGTTAGCACTTTTTATTTGGTACTCACCTATATTATTAAAAGGGTATCCGGTACAACAAATAGACCAACAGGGCACAATAACCATGGCCAGAAATTATCTTCGATCTGGGGTTTTAGGGTCCGAGAATGATTTGAATGTCGTTGTGGCTCCTAGTTTAGTGAAATCGGAAGCCAACATTACTTCTCTAGGCAATAAGCTTACTATTTTTAGCCATACCATTATTTTTAAAATATTTGGTTATTTAACGTGGGAGCAGGTAGTTTTCCTGGTAATAGCGATTCATGCCTTGTCTTTGATATTTTTTAGTATCACCATCTTTTATCTTTTTGGTTTTAAGGAGTCAATAATTTTTTCCTTAATTTATATATTGCTGCCAGTTAATTGGCGACTAGCCCTCACTATTAGTAATTATGAGTTTGCTTTGTTATTTTTTTCACTTTTTACTATTTTATTTTTTGGCTTTAAAAATTATAAACATCAATGGTTCTTTTTGATTTTATCCGGTTTATTCCTTGGACTTGCTGGCTTAGCTAAAGAAGCGATGTTTTTGTCTTTTCCTATCATATTTTTCTGGCTTTTTTATTATAAGGAAATTAAAAAGATTTTTTTGGTTTTTGTACCGGTATTTTTATTGCTATTACTCTTTTGGTTGCCAAGTTTTTTGGGCGGAAACAATGATTATCTTAAATTATTTGTTCAGACAGAATTAGCACATTCTGATTTTCAAAACTATAGCCATGCTTATATTGATCCTTATACTTATCATTTTGATAAAGAAAGTGTTTCCAGTGAAATTAATGAAAGCGTTTCTAATCATACTTCTGGCTGGTTGTATTATGTTAGCAGATTGAAAGCTGGAGCTAATATGGGCATCAGACAGGTCAATATAGTTGAGAGATTGTCTGTGGGGACAGTCAGTTTAGCCAAGCAAATTAGCAAGTTCATGGCTATAGAGGATATTGGCGGTCCGTTTATTTTTTTGTTGATGATTATCGGTTTTTATCACCTAAAACAAAGAGATAAAAATATTTATTTTTTGTTTTTCATTTGGCCGATTTTTGTTGTATTTCTTTTAAGTTATGCGGTTTTAGGCGTAAGAAACCATTTAATGGATTTTAGCTGGATAATAGCTGCTTTGGTGTCTTTGGGACTAGTTGGTATAGAACCATTTTTGAAAAATTATTACCAATTTGGCAAAAATACTAAATTATTTTATATTTTTGTTATTTTTATTACCTTATATAGCTTGGTTTTAGCTAATCATGTCCAGTGGGGCAGGTCTTACGACGATACTCAGTATTTAGCGACCAAGTATCTGGCCGAGAAGATTGTCACTTACCCATCCGTGGCCAGTGGTCAGACGGATAATAAAATCATAATTGGAGATAATGAAGTTATTGCTGTCGGACGCAGGACTCTTCATCCCGGACTTAATTATCTGACTGAAAAATCGGTTGTTTTTTTTAGTCCCGAATCAGTTAATAAATTAGTCAAGAATAAACAATTGCAAGAAGCGTTTGATAAGTTCAATATCAAGTATATCATCGGTTATAGTGAGGAAGTTTCTGATTTAATTATAGAAAATAGCAATGCTAAAAATATTGCTATTTGGCCAAGGCCTGAAGATATTCAATTAACTTCAAATTATAACAAGAATTGGTTTTTAAATGTGATTAAATAGTCGACTTGACATTATTAGGTCTGTTTTTTAAACTCTGACCGAATTTATTTGTGCTTTTGAAAATGTCATTGGAGATATCTTCATCAATAGTTCCAATCCATGATCTAAATTATTTCTGAAAATAATTAAAAATAAATAATTAATTTTTATACTCATTAACATATGAAAGCAAAGTACGCTCAATTGGCTTTAGCCGAAATTCCCCGGCTTTTGTCTTGCCAGGATCGCAACTCATTCTCTCCTTCTTACGGGTCTTTTAATAGGGAATTTTGGCATACTAGGACAAAATGTTTTCCTGATGCTATAGCTCAATTTGGGACTCTGTCTTTAGCCCTGGTTTTTGCTTATAAATTTCCCGGGGGTGAAGAGTATTACCAAAATAAAGAAATCAAGAAATGGGCTTTGGCTGGTATTAAAAATTGGATGAGAATTGGGCATATAGATGGCTCTTATGATGAATTTTATCCCAATGAAAGGGGCTGGGCCGGTCCGACTGGTTTTCTACTTTACGCTATTTTACGAAGTTATGAGGTTTTAGGCAAAGATTTTCCAGCCAATTTAAAAAATGATTTTTTCGACTGTATCAAAAAATCAGCCTGGTTTTTGGCTAATAGGGAAGAATCAGGTGTTTTAGCTAATCATCACGCCATGGCGATTTTGCCGATTTACCAAAGTTATTATCATTTAAAAGGTCAAGATCCGCTTTTTGCTAAAAAATTATTGGAAAAATTTAATGAGCGTCTCTCGGTATTTTTTAATTATTGTTATAATGAAGGCTGGTGTTTAGAGTATGATGGTGTTGATCCAGGCTATCTTTCTGGTATAGTAAGTTTTCTTTCTAAAATGCAAAGATATATGACTGGTGATGAATCATGGAAAGACAAACTTCAAAACATTATTGACAGGGCCGTATATTTTTCTAGTTTCTTTTTCTATCCTAATGGTTCATTCGGAGGCACATTGGGTTCTAGGCAAACTCTGCATTTTTATGCCCATGGTTATGAGCTACAAGCCAAAAAAAATAAATTAGCCAGCGCTATGGCTAATTTTGGCTTAGAGTCATTGGCTCAAGGTAAGATAGTGCCACCGACCATTCAAGATGACAGGTATTTTTTATATCGAACCGCTGAGTTTCTTGAGGCCTATATTGACCATAATGAAAATAATGATCAGTATGAATTACCATGTCAAAATCCAGTTGATTTTGAAAAGTTTTTTCCTCAAGCTAAAGTGTTTATAAAAAATACGCCTAAATATTACATATTGCTTAATTTGGCTAAGGGCGGAGTGCTTAAAGTGTTTGATAAGCAGAATCAGCAATTAT
>Ga0209541_10015391_pt1 | contig 11430 bp, 7 predicted proteins | sample RifCSPlowO2_01_FD_184027 | JGI IMG/M metagenome (GOLD analysis project Ga0209541, IMG submission 184027) | Groundwater microbial communities from Rifle, Colorado - Rifle CSP2_plank lowO2_0.1 (SPAdes) (version 2) | ecosystem: Environmental > Aquatic > Deep subsurface > Groundwater | place: Rifle...
AAAAACATATTCAGGCGTCAGTATTTATACGCTATGTCTATTGCATGAGATTTTCAGGCAGGACACAAAAAATGAATATGTTCTTTTTTATAATTCCGCTAAATCCGTTGAATTGCCGAAATTTCATTATCCGAATGTAACAATATATCACAATAAAATTCCAAATAAAATTTTTAATCTATCGTTAAAATTATTCAAACGCCCAAAGCTTGATGAATTGATCGGCGGAACGGATATTTTTTTCTTTCCAAATATTAATTTTTTTTCTGTTTCAAAAAAATGCAAAGTAGTTACCACGATTCATGATTTATCGTATGAGCGGTATCCTGAATTTTTTTCAATTAAATCCAATGGCCATCCGGCTTCAATCAATTGATTTCTAATATCTTCTTTACTTAATCCTTGTTCTAAAGCATTTTGAATATATCTTTGTAATTGTTGCTCTAAAGAAAGTTCTGTTTTAACATTGGGATAAATAATCTTTTCTTTAAATTTAAGTTTATTTTTCAATAGGATTACAGAAAAAATCAGGGCTATAACTAAGATGATTCCAGCGCCAGAATATAAAATAACAGAAAGCATTCCATTTTCTTTTTTATTCTCCTGTTCTAAAAATAAAGTTTCTCTTTGGAAGAAGCAATCCCCAGGACAAGTTTCATAAGTTTCATCACCAGAACAAGCATTATCACCACACAATCCCAAATCAACATGTGAGTAAAGATCTATATCCAAAATGAAGTTATCTTCTTCATCATAAATTTCTCCCCTAAGAATTCTAGGACTTATTGGAATTGGTAAAATCGCGACATTATCTTTAAATCCAAAGTTCAAAGTTTCAACAACACCTTCATTAAAGTCTTTAATAATAAATTTATATCCGCTTAAATTAGCACCCTCACTTTCAATCTTGCTTGTGCTTACAGTCCTATCCATTAGCCTAATTCCAACTTCATCTTTTATAAAAACTAGATTCAAAACCCTATCTTGAGCATAAACAAAATTAACAAAAAGAAAGATGCTTGCTAATATAGTAATAAATTTACATAGTTTATTTGAATAGTCCAAACAATTCATTGCATTTGCCTCCTACACTTCCAGTTTCGTCTTTTATCCTATCGCATAAAATTTTCTCATTATAACTGCCTAAAGGTTTTCTCACGCTCTGCAACATTCCATCCGCTTCTGACCTAAATAAACCAACTTGACCGCATGAATTATAACAACCAGTTCCTCCAGCACACTGAGTTCCTATATTTATGCTATTAATTGGCGGGATGCAATTTGAGTTATAGTAAAGATGCTTTTCTTCAGACCACGTACACACGGGGCCATTATAGAAATTATTCCTAGTATCCTCACAACTAATCTTATCACTCATAGACATACAAAAATCTATTATATTAATGCAGTCGCCAGTACTTCCAAGCCTGCCACTTCCAAACACTGGAAAACATGGAGTATCAGCAGTTTTTAAAACACAAGTATTAACATCAAAACCAGAGCATTTGAATTTCTTAAAACTGTCAACAGAAACCGAAGAACCTCTGCACCATTTTGAACAAGCAACATCAGAAGTAGCAACATCGCAGTTTAAAGGTACAGAATCAGCTTGCGTCCACGCATAACTCAAGAGGGTATATTCATCAGAATGCTTTCCAAATGCATGCAAGAACTCATGGATAAGATCCCCATAACTCGCATCATTCGACAGCCTTACATCTCCTGTTCGCCCTTTTTTCTCAGCCCTTATAATAAAAAAAGGATTAGCCGAAGGCCTGAAACTACCCTTAATTAATTCAACATTAACCCTAGTCCTAGCTGGAATATTGATGCATCCAGTAAAAAGACCACTCTCCTTCTCGAAAAAGTCTCTTAGATCCTCTGGAGGAGCATCGGGATTGAACCTGCCAGTGTCTAAAGGATTATATTGAGCAGTTGGCTGATATAATGTTTGCTCAGCCTTATCCACATACCATAAATTAAATTTATTTTTATTTGAGGCAATAGGCTCAAAAGAAAAAAATGACTTGGAGCTATCTGGATCCGATAACGATTTAACTTTCTCCAAAAATTTATCTATATTTTCATAATTAAAAGACAAAAACACTAAATTAACTCTCTCATTAACAGGACCATTAAATCCTGGAAAAACTTCTTTGCATTCTTCACCAACATCAAACTTAGGAATTTCTTCTATTCCCCCTTCACATTTTTTCTCGAATTGATCGGCAAAAATAAACAAATCCTCTATATCAATAGTTCCTTTTCCATCCAAGTCAAATTTTTCATTATCCCTATAAACATTCTTTTCATATTGATCTGCAAATAAAAAGAAATCTTCTAAATCAACCTCACAATCGTTATTAAAATCACCTTTTAAAGATTCCTGGGCATATATTAAATTAACAGAAATAAGAAAAACAAAAATTAAAACACCTCTTTTTAGCATAAACTCCTAAATAATCATAACATTATAAATTCTCTTATTTAAAATATTTCAAGACCATTAACTCTAAAAGAAATCCTGGGAACCCATAGATTAATATTCTGATGTTTAATAATATGTAAAGAAATTTCTTTTTCAGAAAGCCCATAAATCTTAGTTAAAAAATTAAAAATCTCTTCGCCAAATTCTTCTGCATATTCTCTTTTCCTATTCGCAATTAAATCCACGCCGATGATGTGCCTACTTCGTTTGCCAACCCTAGTTTCAAATAAGACTTTTGCAAATTCTTTCAGATGCATTTCATTTTTATCCTTCAATAGATAAGAAACATATTTCGGAAGTTTAAGTTTAATTTGAGTTTTCCTTTTTTCATTAGGAATTCCCAGAGCATGCAGAATTCTTCCATAAATATAACCATTCTCGCCGAATCTAAGAAACAACCCTTCCCGTTCTCCTTCATAAATCTTAGAAGGAGCTAATAAGTTTTTATAGAAATATTCTTTCAAGAATATAAGTTGCTTTTCACTCCCGCTAATAGATATGCAATAATCATCGCTTAATGTTCCGCTCCAGAAAGTCCAAGCAGCCAATAAATTCAAAGAAGAAAATCTTTCGTTATCAATTCTTAATGGCAATAAATCCAATAAAGAAGCAGCCCTTTCACCTTTCATATATTGTGGTTGAAACTTTCCTCTAATCCAGTTGGAAACAACACTTGCTTCTCTCCAGGTCTTATCAGAAATCTGCTTATAATTAAATCCTTTTTCATACAGCTCTGATACCACTTCATAATCTCTCTTGTCTCTCAAGCCAGTTTTATAAGTACCAGCTAAATCCCATTCAGAGACCAAAATTTTATCTAAACTCATAAATTAAAATAAATAGATAAAAATGCTTTAAACCTTATCCATTTATCCAAGTTTCATTTATATTTTACATTACTCATCACATAAGATATGTTACCAATAACATAAAATCATTCCAGCACAGCCTTTATCCTTCTAACCCCCGCACTAGAACTTTCTTCTTTCACAATTTTAAATTTTCCAAGTTCTTTAGTGTTAGTTACATGCGGACCAGAGCATAATTCCCTGCTGTAATCTCCAATAGAATAAACCTTAACTCTCTCCCCATATTTATGCTCAAACACGCCAGTGACCCCGATTTTCTTAGCCTCTTCTAACTTCATCTCTTCACAACGCACTTTCAATCCTTCTCTAATCTTCTCATTCACAATGTCCTCAACTTTTTTAATTTCGTCTTCAGTTAATTTTCTCGGAAAGCTGAAATCAAATCTAAGTCTCTCAGCAGTAATATTGCTTCCCTTCTGCATTAAACTTTTATCCTTTAAAACATCTTTCAAAGCCTGCAATAATAAATGAGTTGCAGTATGTAATTTAGTTGTTTCTCCAGAATGATCAGCCAGCCCGGATTTAAATCTTCCAGCTGTAGCGGTCCTGCTTAGCTCCTGATGTTTTTCAAGCTCACTTCTAAACCCACCCCTATGGAAAAATAAATTTTTTTCAGTCGCTAATTCTATAATCATCTCCGCAGGAAAACCATAAGATTGATACAGCAAAAATCCTTCTTTTCCAGTCACAGTCGCCTTATCTATTTCTTTTTTGGATATCTTCGCTTCTTTTATTGAATAATCTTTTCCAGCTCGTTTTTTATTCCATAAATCCTTTAAAATTTCTACATGATTAGGCAGCTGCATTAATTTTAGATATTTCTCTTTCTTAATCGGAGTTTTTTTGCTAAAGATCTTTTCCGCAATTTTCAATCCCTGCTCTAAAGTGCTCTCAAACTTATCCTCTTCTTTTCCAATCTCGTTTAAAATAAATTCCTCTCTGAAAAAATGATTCCACTTATTAACAATAAAGACCTCCTTGACTACCTCTTTGCAGAACCGATGCTGAATTCCCAATAATCTCCCATGCCTTATCGCTCTTCTTATTAATCGTCTCAGCACATATCCCCTTTCTAAATTACTCGGAATAACACCTTCATTCAGAATAAATGTTGCAGCCCTTAAATGATCCACAATTATTCTTTTACTCCTAACATCTTTTCCCTTAGCAAGGCCACTCACCTTATCCATTAAAGGCTTCAGCACATCAATTTCGTAAACATCAGAAACCCCATTCAAAACAGCAACAGTTCTCTCAACACCCATTCCAGTATCGACATTCTGCTGTTTTAGCTTTTCAAACTTCCCCCCTTTAAGTTTATTATACTCCATAAATACATCATTCCATATCTCAACCCATTTTTTATCCTTGGAATTAAATTTTTTAGGAATATTTTCTCCAGTGTAATAGAACATCTCGGTATCAGGACCACAAGGACCAGTAGCTCCAGCAGGCCCCCACCAATTTTCCTCTTTTCCTAAAAAAACAATTCTCTCCTTAGAAATCCCCAGACCTTCCCAAACACGAGCAGAGGTAGAATCTTCTGGAGCATCCTCATCTCCCTTAAAACAGCTGACAGCAATTCTCTCTTTTTCCAATCTCAAAACATTAGTTAAGAATTCATAACTCATCTTAATGGCATCTTCCTTAAAATAGTCTCCAAGGCTCCAATTCCCAAGCATCTCAAAGAAAGTTAGATGCACCTCATCCCCAACCTCATCGATATCTCCAGTACGAATACATTTCTGAACATCCACTAATCTCTTTCCTTGAGGATGCCTCTCTCCAAGCAGATAAGGAATTAAGGGGTGCATGCCGGCAGTTGTAAACAAGACAGTAGGATCATTTTCAGGAATAAGAGAGGAATTAACAATCTCCTTATGCCCTTTATTTTTAAAGAATTCAATATATTTTTTCTTCAATTCGCTACATTTCATTCAAATAAGAAAAACAAAGTGATTTAAAAGATTTACTCCCAGAAATAAGTCTTCTCCACATCCCTCAAGAAGTTCCTTCCGCCATCCTCACTAAGGCATGTTCCGCTTAAACATAAATTGCTCTTGCATTCATAACTATTATCGCATTCATCCTCCTTCTGCACTCTCAAAGCCTGAGAAAAGTCGCAGTATCTTCCAGCAACCCTCGTCCCAATAGTCAAGCACTCCCCATTATAGCTGCATCCCTGCTCGCATTTAAGATCTTCATTTATCTTTTTCTTGCAAACCCCAAATCCGCCTTCGGAAACACATCCATTTTCGCAATAAATCTCCTTAACTTTTCCGTCAGTTCTTGCTTGGTCGCAATAATATTCGCCGACGGTTGTTGAATTAACACAGAAATCCCTTCTGGCTTTAGTAGGATCAAAGCTCCCAATCACATTGCCCCCAACATCCGCATCAACGCCAGAATCGGTATCCTCGCAATCCAATATATTATCAGTTGCTCTCCCAGTAGAGCTTTCAAAAAAATTCCCGAAAATGCTGACAGCAAGGACAACCACAGCAACAACAATTAAAATAATATGTTTTCTTTCCATTAAGGAATTGAAAAATAATAACATATAAATATCTTTCCATATTCAATGGTCAGCAGAATATATGCTTACTCCAAATAAAGTGCAGGTTTCCCAAGTTTTGCTTTCCTAGATTTATTTTCAGGGTCAGATTTTTCTTTATCAGAAACAGAGAATACAGTAACTTCTAAATTAACTCTTTTTTTAATGAAATCAATATTCTCCCTATAATTTTTTTCTTCTTTAGGCAGGACATAAACAAAAACTTTCTTAGGCATAGCCTTCCCTTTCTCTTTAACAATTTTGATTATATGATGTATATCCTCGACAGTGTTTTCAACAGCGTCTTCTTCCTCTTCTAATTTATTATCGATTTTATTTTTATCCGCAACAGGCCAATTGACTAAACTAATATATCCTTTTTCATGCTCATGTAATTCCTCGCACAGATGCGGAGCAAAGCAGCTTAACATAATAAGTAGTTTCTCAAAAGTGTTCTCAAAAGTTTTCCCAGAAATATCCTCCTGGAAAGTATGCATATAATTTGTAAGCTGCATCAATTTATTCAAAGCCAGATTAAACCTGAAATTCTCCATGTCCTCACTTATTTCCAAGATAATTTTATTCAGCCTGCTCTCCAAAAACCTATCCTTCTTGTTGGATTTGATTTTAATCCTTTTTTTAAATCCATAAACTTTTTTCAAAAATCTGTAAACTCCGTCGATAGCCTCATCATCCCACTCCTTGTCCTTTTCAGGAGCAGCCATAAACAACAAGTAGCTTCTTAACGTATCAGCGCCGTATTTATCAATAATCTCTAGAGGATCAACGACGTTGCCTTTGCTTTTGCTCATCACACTCCCCCCTTTACACAGCATTCCCTGATTAAACAGATTGATAAAAGGCTCATCAAAATTAACTATTTTAAGATCCCTTAAAGCCTTGACAAAGAATCTAGCATACAATAAATGCATCACAGCATGCTCGGCCCCGCCGATGTATTGATCAACAGGCATCCAATATTTTATTTTTTTATCGTCGAATAATTTTTTTTCATTTTGCGCATCGCAGTATCTCAAGAAATACCAGCTCGAATCAAAAAAAGTATCCATTGTGTCAGTTTCTCTTCGAGCTTTCCCCCTGCACTTAGGGCAAGAGACATGAACAAAATCAGAATTCTGCATTAACGAATTTCCCTTTCCAGTAAACTTAACATTCTCTGGAAGGATAACAGGAACCCCAGCAGGAACTATCCCGCATTTATCGCAATATATTATTGGAATAGGTGCGCCCCAATACCTCTGCCTGGAAATCAGCCAGTCTCTCAACTTATACTGGACAGTTCTCTTCCCAATTTTTTTATTCTCTAAGTAATCAACAATCCCGGGAATAGATTTGAAATTGTCCTTTCCATTAAATTTACCGTCGGAATTAACAATGACACCATTATCAATATATGCTTTTATCATTCTCTCAGCGTCTAAATTAGATTTCTCTGGCTTAATAGTAATTTTAATGGGCAATTTGTATTTCTTAGCAAACTCAAAATCCCTTTGATCATGCGCAGGAACAGCCATCACAGCTCCAGTCCCATACTCAAGCAAAACAAAATTAGCAATAAAAATTGGAATCTCCTCATTATTAACAGGATTTATCGCATACTTTCCAATGAATAAACCCTCTTTCTCTTTATCCTCGGCAGTTCTTGTATATTTCTCCTCTAAAACAACTCTATCTCTGAACTCTTTCACTTTAGTCTCATACTCAGTTCCCTTAACTAACTCCATCCCTTTAGGATTCTCAGGAGCCAGCACCATGAAAGTAACTCCCCATAAAGTATCAGGCCTTGTTGTAAACACAGCTAACTTCTCGTCGCTGTTTTTTAACTTGAAATAAATATAAACGCCCTCGCTTCTTCCAATCCAATTCTGCTGCATAATTTTTATTTTTTCAGGCCATCCTTTTAATTTTTCCAAATTTTTCAGTAACTCGTCGGCATATTTTGTTATTCTCAAAAACCACTGCTCCAGAAGTTTAACCTCGACTTTATTATGGCATCTCCAGCACTCTCCGTCGATTACCTGCTCATTTGCAAGAACAGTGCCGCAAGAATCACACCAATTCACAGCAGCCTTATCTCTGTACACCAGCTTTTTCTCTAAAAACTTTAAAAAAATCCACTGATTCCATTTATAATATTCAGGATCGCAGGTCTTGATTAATCTGCTCCAGTCATAACTCAGCCCTAGTTTTCTTTGTTGAAAAATAAAATTGCTAATCGCTTTATCCGTATAAGTTTTAGGATGTATTTTGTCTTTGATAGCAGCATTTTCAGCAGGCAATCCGAATGCATCATATCCCATAGGATAAAGTACATTGAATCCCTTCATTCTTTTGTATCTTGCAAAAGCATCGCCGATAGAATAATTCAGGGCATGCCCCATATGCAACCCCCCGCCCGAGGGATACGGAAACATTTCTAAATTATAGAACTTCTTTTTTTTAGATTTATCATCCACTTCAAATATTTTATCCCTCTCCCATTTCTTCTGCCACTTTTTCTCAATCTCTCTAAACTCTTTCATATAGTAGCTCTAAAAAAGCGTAATTTAAAAACTTTCGGTAATTTTAAAAATCAAGTAATCAGAGGGATAAAGCATGGGCCCGTAGCTCAGTTTGGATAGAGCACCAGATTCAAAGGTGAACCTTCTATTCAAGAAGAAGCAAGCTGGGGGTCGCGCGTTCAAATCGCGTCGGGCCCGATGGGCAGATACCCAAGAGGTTAAGGGGACCGCCTGCAGAGCGGTTATTCGGGGGTTCGAATCCCTCTCTGCCCTCATGATAAAAATAAATTCAAATAATATAGGAAAATAAAAAGAAAAAAAGAAATAAAAAAATTATCAGAAAATTATAATTTATTTCCTTCTCTTTTTAGCTTTAGCCATGGCAAAACACCTCTTTTTTATTTATGCATATATTAAAGCATTATTAACTTATATAGTTTTCTCTAATTCTAAAATCTAAAATAACAGAAAAAAATAAAAAATTAATTAGTCGAAAAGATACTGCTAATTATTTATAAAATTCCACTACTCTTTCATCCAAATATTTTGCCTGTTTTGTTGGCAACAGCTTATCTAACCTACCTACGTTCTGTATCAGCCCAAAGGTTAGCCCACCAAAAGCTGAAAAGAGCAAAGGAATAGTAACTTGGTAATTATACTGTATCCGTTGAAATGTTTCTGAACTTAAACCAGCCGGATCAAGTGGAAGTAAATATCTTTGTGTTAAATATGCAGCTCCAAAAGCAAGAGGCATAATCTCTATACATGTTGTTATTAGATTATCTGGCGTAAAAATTCCGGATGCTTGTAAATGAACTGGTTCAGAAATTAATTCTCCAAGTTGCTCTAATCTTTCATTATGATTTTTATTTTTTCTCCTTGGAAGAATCTTCCTAATCCCTTTATTTACCCTGCCCAATTCCTCAAGGCTTTCTTCAATACCTTGTCTTCCTTTAATAGCATCGTAAAGAACTGGGTTTTTTTCATATCTTCCTAAAATAGTCTTTTGTAATTCTGCCACGTCAATTTCAGAAGGACTATTCAAACCTCTTAATTTTATATCCATCTCTTCAACTTCCTTCAGCTGATTATAAACAGTCGATTTCATTTCTTTCCAAAGAAAACAGCTTTAATGACCAGCAGTGCTATCAAAATTAATACAACGTCGCCAATTATCCAGAACACTGTTGAATTAGTTCCTGCAAATGCTCCAGTTATCCCGCTAAGTCCTGCAGCCTTTTCCTTGACATCAAAGTTCAATGAAAATGTCTTGGCTTCAAAGGCGCTTCCAGCAGCAGCTCTCACAGTAACAGTCGCTGAATAAGTTCCTTCCTCAACATCCTTCAATTTCAAATTGAAATAAAGATTATTGTCTCCAGGATGCAAGCTCACAGTTTGAGAAGTTATAGGATCAGCCCAGTCGCCGATAGTTTTTACATCGACGATTGCAGTCAAATCTTTAGCCTCATTGTTTGTAAATAACAGATGTATATTGGCAGTTCCCTTGCCTGCATCAATCTCAGTTGTCTGGCTCGCAACATTTAAGCTGGCAGGTTTTCCAGTCCCAGTAGTCGTAGTTGTTCCCTCTCCTTTAACAGTCAGAGCAGCAAAAGCCTGCCCGTTATCATAAGCATCATCATTGTCGTCGTAAACAGCAATATCTAATGTATAATCTTTCTCAGCTGCATTAGCAGGAATATTTATGCTGAATCTCCTAGTCAAGCTGTCATCAGAGCCCCCGGACTTATCCATGTCAAACTCATTAGACTTTAAATCAATCCCTAACTCGCTATTGCTTACTCTGACATAAGCATCCCTCTGGTCATTATCGCCGACATTCTCCACATCGACTATTAATTCAACCACATCTCCAGGTCTTGCAATGCTTGTGCTCAAAGTCGCTTTCTTCACAATCAAATCATCTTTATCCCTGCTGAAGTCTAAATTCTTGCTCTCAAAGTTGCAGTTCTGATCCTCATTCCCGTCCTCAGTAGCTTTTAAGAATACTATATACCTGTCATTCTCATCGCCGTCAAAGTCTCTTGGAACCTCTAAGTCAAATTCAAAGGTTTCATCACTCCCATCTTTAATCTCTTGAGAATCAGATTCTAATGTGACAATCTCCTCATCCTCGTCTAAATTATATAAGATAGCTTCAACAGCAACATCCAAGTCCTCGTCTCCATCGTTTTCAACATCAACCTCGACCTTTATCTCATCTCCAGGCTTGAAATCATCTCCATTATCAGGCTCTTTAACATTTAACTGCAAGAAAGCAGTCGACCTTGAAGCCTTGTCTCCGTCTTTTACAATTCCATCGCTGCATATCTCAGGAAAAACTTTCAAATCTAGTTTAAATGAATCAAGAACAGTAGTTCCAGTAGCTACAGACTTAACATTCACAACGCCACCATAAGTATCTAAATCGATATTGTCTCCATAGTTAGCAGTTACAGTAACGGTTTTTGTTTCTCCGCCGTTGATAGTTCCAGGATCTGAAAAGCTTAAAGTGATAACTTTATTGCTGCTATCTTTTAAATCCAGAGCAGCAGTATCAAAAGTCAATGCAGATAAAGCCTGGTTTCCTGTGTTTTTTATCTGAAATGTATTGGTTAAATTTGTTTCTCCTTCCTCTCCGATTATTTCCAGAGCAGTTGTATTATCATAAGTTAAGACATCTAAAGCAGTCAAGGAATTAACAGTAACACTTAAAGTAAATGTTTTGGATATAGGAGGAGCTCCCCCTTCAGTGCCGCTGATAGTGACCGTCCCTTGATAAGTTTGAGCAACTTGACTAGCAGGAATTGCAACACTAGTTGCGATAGCTGAACTTGGAGTACCACTTGGAGTACCATCAGCAAGGCTTGATATGCTAGAAGGATTAAATGAAACAGCGCTTCCAGGAATTGTTTTAGTTGCATCAGTCACTCCATTTAAAGTGCCCATGGCAAAGCTGATGCCTGTAACTGGATCAGTATCTGCTCCGGAATCAGTATC
>Ga0209541_10015392_pt1 | contig 11429 bp, 11 predicted proteins | sample RifCSPlowO2_01_FD_184027 | JGI IMG/M metagenome (GOLD analysis project Ga0209541, IMG submission 184027) | Groundwater microbial communities from Rifle, Colorado - Rifle CSP2_plank lowO2_0.1 (SPAdes) (version 2) | ecosystem: Environmental > Aquatic > Deep subsurface > Groundwater | place...
GAGATGGAAGTTGTGCGCGAGACGGTTTATCTGCAGGAGGAAATAACTCGTTTGCGGGGTGTTCTGCGTTCATATTTCAGCCTGCTTCCTTTTTATGAAAAGAACGACGAACTGAATGCGGTGCTTTTTAGCATTATTATTCCGACGTTCAACAACTGTGAATCTCTTAAAGAAACATTAAATTCGCTGGCGGGACAAAAGGGGGTTGATGTTTTCTCGTTTGAAATCATCATAGTTGATGACGGTTCGTCCGATGCTACGGCGGAAGTTGTGCGCGAATTCACTCAAAAACATCCACGGCATAAAATTTTATATCTGAAATACGCAAAAAATAGGGGAGCGGGGTTTGCGCGCAATATCGGGATTTCGCGCGCGCGGGGGGATCTCGTCGCTTTCACGGACGATGATTGTATAGTTCCCGCAGACTGGCTGTCTAATTTTAATAAGGACTTTGAAGAAAATCGCGAAGTTGCGGGCGTCGGCGGCTGGCACCAGTGGCACAAAACTCAAAACACCAAAAAGTTAAGCGCAATCGGCAGGTACTTAGCTTGGCAAGTATCTCCAATGGAAAAACTCCCCAATAAAACTTTTAGATGGGCAGAGACCAATGTTTGCGGGAATACTTCCAATGTTTGTTATCGGAAATCAGTATTGAAAAAAGTTGGCGGGTTTAGCCATTACTACCCGGCGGCTACCGGAGAGGACGCGGAATTGGCGATCCGAATTCATAAAGCAAGATTCCAACTGCTTTACCTGCCGCGGATGGTTATGCATAAGAAAAATTATTTTTTGCGCGGTTTTATAAAAAACAATCTATTGCGGGGGCTTGCCGATTACATTACGGTCAAAATTCATCCGGATTACAATTATGTTTATAATATTTCCGGCTGGAATGGGTTTTTTGTGTCATGCAAGACCCTGATACATATTTTTAGTTCAAAATTCGGCGCAGTGCCTCTGCGTCTGCCTGATAAATTTTTATTTGCTGGCATTTCTCTCGTAATGAATTTTTGTCTTGCAGTGGGAAAATATTCCACGGCGTTGGGTATTCTTAAAAAACAAACCAAGCCGCGTTGATTTTAGGATTTATTCCCACACGAAAACCTCGCCATAAATTTGGTGTGGGGATTTATCTAAAATTCTTGATGAAAATCGGAGTTTTCCCTTCAGAGTTCGGCAATATCTCCGAGACCTTATCTAGTTCGCAAACGATGAACGAATTCGCCTGGTAAAAGTATGGGGAACGATACAGCTTTTCGCACTCGATCATTCAGAAAATCATGAATATCCCAAGTTATCAAAACATCCGGCAGGGCTTTTATGGCGCTGGCTAAAATCGGAGTGTCGCTGGTGGCAAGGATCTTATAAGCTCGGCGAACTTCTGAAAATGACGGAGGTGGAGTAATTTCTGGTGGAATAAGTAGAAACGATGCCCACCCCTCGTTAAGTTTTGGGAATTTTTTAGCAATATTTCGTTCTGTTTCTTCAATCACCTGGGGTGAGATTATTGGTACGAGATCACATGAAAAACAGGCGGCAAGTATTACTCCCGCTGCCCCAGTTGGCGAATTCAGTCCCGCAAGAATTGCGCTGGTGTCAAGAAAGACCCGCAATTTTCTTGGCATATCGTGAGCGCCAGATGTCATCGCGGGTACGCTTGACAGCGCGGAGAATAGTTTGTTGTGGGTATTGTGCGGTGCGTCGTTCCTTCGGCAACGCGAAATACGCCTCCACTTTGAGGCGTTGTAACTCCTTCTCAAGGCGCCCCAACTTTTCCAAAATAGCAGTGCCCGATTGTGTGTTCATGCTTTCATTATAGCACGGTGGCCGTCATCGTCAAGAGAGCGGAGGAAGTCTTGAGAATCCGCCAGTATCGGCGGATGAATCTAATCAAGATCCCTTGAGAATTGATGAATAGCCAGTTGATGGAATCAGTGCGTAGTCCTCCCAAACATAAAATCCTTACGATGTCAAAAACTTTTTGATAAAAATCTGGGTTTTCCCCTCGGAGTTCGGCAATATCTCCGAAACTTTTTCAAGATCGCAAGTAATCTCATTATAAAGCAATAATTGGAGTGTTTTTATGAGTTGCTCGCCAACCGCTGGGGAGTAGCGCGCCGAAGGGATAAATCGAAATACTAATTTATCCAGCGCAATCTGCTCAAGCTGAAAACGTGAAATTTCGTCATGGAAATTTTTTGCGATTGCCGAAGAAATTGAAAGGAACATTACCGACTTACCGCTTGGCGTCTCGATACTTCCGCCCGCGCGCCCGGTAAATGTAATAGTTTTTGTTTTCCTGCCGCACGGACACGGCTCCGAGTGGATTATCCCCCGATCCCCAATGTCATACCGGATAAATGGCATCACGTAATTTTCAAAGAACGTGACAATAATTCGTCCTTCTTCGTCGTGAGGAAGGAGTTTCCCTTGTGAATCAACAATCTCTATGTAATTCATCCATGGTGCTAGGTGGAACTTTTCTTCAGGGCACTCCATTGCTAAAAGTCCGCATTCTTTTGTTGCGTAAGTGCCAAAAAGGATACACCGGAAAGCGCCAGATATAAGTTGTCTCCGTCGCGGGGATAACGATTCCCCAACATATCGAATACCCAGGAAGGTGAATGACTTCTTATCGTTTTGAACAAAATGTACCAATCGTTCAAGTAAGGAGGGGGTACTGATAACAAACCGGAACTGCCCTTTTTCTATTAAGGGGTATATCTTTGTTTTTCTTAAAACTTCGTTTTCAAGATCGAAACCAGTGAAATGATGTCCTAGAGAATTAAGCCAGACATGGGTCGTCAATCCCAAAATTAGGATGGGACCATTAAGGAATATTCCGGCGTACCTGAATTCTTGTAACACATTGATTCGCCGACTCAGAAAGTTATGCCTATCATGGTAGAACGTTAATGGTTCTCCTGTTGAACCGGATGTTGTCGCTCGAACGAGTCGTTTGTTCGGAACATTTTCTGCTATCAAAGTTTCAAGGGGTATTTGCTTCAACTGGCTCCTTGTGACGATGGGGATGCGCTGGATATCTTCCAGTGCGGTAAATTGGTCAGGATCAAACCCAATCATCTTGAAAATTCGTTGCCAGTAAACGACATTGTGTGCCGCGTGCCGCAGAATAGGTTTTAGACGTTTCAACTGCAGTTCCTCCCAACGCGCTACGTCAAAACGATCCGCATACGCGAGAGCATAATTCTTGAAATAAATTTCCAGTTCTTTTAAATAGTATGTAAGTTTGGAAGGAAATTTGTGCTCGAATCGAGACGAGAATGGCGAGTAAGCAATGACTGTTTTGGCGAGATTGTTTTTCCAAGCGTACATGGTGACTAGAGACGATTTTATTGTTAGCGCGCCATGGGATGACCCAACTTTGAGAAGAATGCCCGTTTGAGCAACCCCCGCTCCGGCAGGGAGTCTACTATCTCAACCAGAATAAGAGGCTCATTATTTGTAATACTCGTAAGTGTTTTCGCAATTCGGTCTTTGAGATTTAAGTCGGCATGACCTAATGCGACTATATAGAGTGTTAATTTTTCTAGAGTTTCCTGATACAGTTGAAATTCCATGATTAAATTTCCAAATGATTCCATCAATGCGCGTTGTATCTCTACCAAGTAAAGCGTTTTTCCGCCGGATAACGGCAAGAGGGCTGTTTCTCTGCCTATGATTTCAATGCGAGGCAGTGTCTTTCCGCATGGACACGGAGTTGTGATGAATTTTCCTCTGTCGCCGATACGGAATCGAATCAACGGCATCGTCGTGTTCATAAGAGAGGTTAGAAGAACTTCGCCAGTTTCGCCTGTCGGAAGTGGAATCCCTTCAGAATTAACAATTTCTAAAAGTACACTTTCCACGAAAAGGTGCATACCCTCTCGACGATCGCATTCTTGGGCGATAAGGCCAAATTCTCGCGTAGCATATCCTAAGTAAACTGGGGCCTTAAAAATACGTTCCAAACGCGTTCGTGCTGATGGCATAAGATGCTCTCCTACAAGTATGAGACTACGTAATGATATTTGAGGCTTGTCCTGATCCCAGAATTCACTCAGTGGTATAACAAAAGAAGGAAAACTAAAGAGTAACGTGCTGTGATTCCCCTTAAGCATCTGGTAAAGAATAAATCGTGACCAATCAAGATCCGAAGGATTGTCATGTGGGAAAATTCCCCAAAAAGGTGGATTAGCTGCGTGGGAAGAAAATGTCTGTACAACGCGATCTCTTTGACGCCGCCCCGCCCACCGATAACCGCGTAATGCAAGCGCATAATGTTCGGGACTTTCGTCTTTGCCTCGATAAAATATAAAAGGAACTCCAGTGGAACCAGAAGTGGATCTTCGTAGTCGCCGATTAGGAACTACTGCATGGTTTATATAATTCAAAGGTGTATCTTGGAAATCGGATTTTGCCACCCAGATTACTTGTCCTAAAGTATGTGGAGAGGAGTTATGAATGCGGTTTTGCCAAAATGGAATTTCGCGAGCCAGTGAGAGTATGCGCCTGAGTCTCATATTTACAATATGCTGTAGCCAGGATGTAGGCGCTTCTTCGGAAAGTCGAAATAAAATTCGGTAGAACCAAAACGACAGTCTTTGATGCATGGAACTTAGTTAGCAAGAAACCACGGTTCAATAATCCCAGAGGTTTCCAAAGATTTTGTGATCTCTATAAACTCTTGATGAAGTGGACGATCCTCGTTGAGGAATGGACTTTTACTGCGAACGAATTTCAAAATTTGCAGAGCCAAAGGGCTCGCTTTATCTTTGCCGCGTAGCTCAATGGCTTGAGCGGCGGCGAATAACATAATTGCGACAAGGTTTGCGTAGTTCTCGGTAACTTCAGCTAGATCAAAAGCGCTATGTGTTCCCAAACTTACCATGTCCTGATTATCACCCTCGGTGGGTAACATCACGGCTGCAACCGGAAGGGAGCGACTGCGATTGTGAATTGCGAGCGAAGCAGCTAAAAGCTGTATGGTTTTAAAGCCAGTGTGCTTTTCTGGGTTCGGCATTAGATTGGAAGGAAGTCCACGATTTTTTCTTGGATGGATGAGATTTCCTAACAGCGCATGTAACCAGGTGCTTCCCTTGGCGATATCAGCACGTAGTTGGTCTCCAAGAACAGCAATATAATCACTGAGGAAATTAGCACCATGGTGAATTTCTTTCCGTTCGGTATCTATAACGGGATTATCATTTGCGGAGTTAATTTCTTGTTCAGTCCAGATGACCGCTCGTTCAAGATCTTCGTAAAATGGGCCGAATCCATGCGCTAAAGAACGAAGCGAATAAAAATCTTGAACGTGTTCTTGCACGGCCTCACCCCTGTCGAGTAGCGCTGAGCGCCACTCCTCGCGTAGAGTTTTAAGAGAACGTATGAGCCCGCTTCCCCTCCAGCAGTTTTTGACGAATTTTGCCACCTCAATTTGTCCGCGGTGACGCTTTATATCATGGACAAATGGCTCATAGGCGCTGTCCGTGGCCAGCATAGCTTCAGCCATAGTAGCAGCAGCGGCGATAGAGAGAGGTAAGAGATGGCAAAGTCGGTATACGGCCAGTGCGGCTATTGCTGTTGAGTAAGAGGTACCATTTACTAACGCTAGTCCCTCTTTCATTTGTAGTACGATGGGTGTAAGTTGAGCTTTTCGCAGTGCATCTTCTGCTGACATCAGTTTACCTTGTACGCGTACTTGTCCTTCGCCCATTAGAGTTAGTGCTATAGCAGAAGAAGGAATCAGATCGCCACTGGCGCCAACTGAACCGTAGCGGTAGATAACAGGGGAAACGCTATAACGCAATAAGTTAAGAAGTGCTTCCACCAGCTCTACTCTAACACCCGACGCGCCTTGCGCTAATGCTTGCGCACGCAGGAGTATAGTAGCACGGACCACGTCCTCCGAGGATTCTCCGCCGACTCCGCAGTTTAGCGCACGAATTACATTTCGCTGACGTTGTACCAGTGAAGTTAGATATTCTTCGTATGTTCCTTCAACATGAACACGGTAAGCATCATCCCCATACTGTGTGCTGACGCCGTAAATTGGCAGCCGATCGTCAACGAACCTACGCAATACGTTGCGCGATGCCTCCATTGCTTGCTGTGCTACATCGTCCAGTTCTATCTCAGCTCCGTGCGTGACTATCCGGTATACGTCACGGAGAGTGAGTTGCCGCGATTTCCCAAGGAAAATTTTCATGAATTCAAATGACCTTAAAACACTAACATTCCTAAATATGAGGAGCAAGAAAATCCATCCCCAATAAAGCTTTTGGAAAAACACGCCATTGACAGGTATGATTATAATATGCTATTGTTTAAACATCTTACCAAGGAGGAAGTATATGCATACGTTCTTCTGTGGCTCGCTAGTAGTAGTTCTTGGTCTCGTCTCGTTTTCGCCAGCAGTCAAGGCTACCCCTGTGGCAGGAGTCGCGGGGGAACAGCCGTCCTACCGAGAGACGGCAGCTGAGCGGTTCGTAGCGGATCTCCACAATCCCACTCTCTACGAGATCTACGAGGGTGTGTACGCCGGCGACACGGAGTACACGATGAGTACGCACGTGCGTAAGGGACTTGGGTGGCCACAGACAGCTACACTGGTCATTCAGAAGCGCACGGGTTTCCTACTCATGGTGGGCCTGTTTAGTTTGCGCGATGCTTCCGAGGGTCAGGTGACGGCGGTGTTTATGGACGATGGATTTCTTCGCTATGGCGTGCCGAACAGCCACCTGGTCCGGACCGATCCTGTGAATTCGGGCACCCGCTTTTACAAGGCGTACAAATGGGCGAAGGGGGCGTTGTAAGCAGGTTAGGTAAGGCCAACAACGGCAGGGCGTGATAGCGCGTCCTGCCGTATTTTTTGGAATGATAGCGGGGTTATACCTATTGGGCTTCGGTAATAAGCCATTTCTCTTTGCGTTTCTTTAGTGCGAAACTCCGCCCGAAAGACCGGGGTGCGAGGGCATGTTCGAACGTGATGGTCCCGGTGCAGTACACTATGGCTTCATTGCTATTCAGTATGCGGATCACTACGTCTCGGTAAGCGAGTCTCCAGCTCTTGGAGACGATGGAAGCCATCTTATGAAAGAATTCTTTTTTGGAGAGCATCGTATCTTCAAAAATTGCCGCAATTTTGGCATCGTCGGCAAAGGCGGATTCGAGCAACGCCAAATCAGATTTCTGCGCCGCTGCTACGACAGTAGTCAGTACCTCCGCCACCGCTTTTTCTTCCAGGGTTACGGGGCGCTCGGTGTAGGTGATTACAGCACGGACCATATTACAAAAAAGAAGTTGGTTCTTAAAAATAGAGTAGGCCAGCACCCGCCGGAAGTGCTTGTTTCCGGCAGAAGCTGGCCTTTCTTACTTGGCGCGGTAAGTTCTTACGTTGATGGGTGCATAGCCGGATTGTGTGAGTGTTCCGACGAGCATGCCGCCGAAGGTGCTGTAGTACTTCAACTCCCACCGCACCGCCGACGCCTGGAAGCTAAAAACGGGAACGTTTTTCTCCTCGCCCACAGTCGCCTTAAGCACCAGCGTCGGCTGCGTGCCCTGCGTGTAGGCGATCTTCGCCTCGCCGTTTTCCCTGATCTGTATGATCTCCCAGCGTGCCGGTCGCTGGGAATCGTTGTGTTCCCACCTTCCAAGGAGGGGCCTGAATTTCTCGGGGGTCTCGGTCGCGGACGACAGAGCAGCCGGCACAGCTTCCTTGGGTACGTTCTGCGCCAGGATGGGTTTGTCGGTGGTCGCCGACTGCTGAGCGAGGGCCAGGTCCACGCCGAAGATGGCGGGGACGCTCGTGAACGTGGATGCGATCACAAGCGTTGCGATGAAAAGAGCTGTGAGCACCTTCGTCGTTCTCATGGCACTTCCTCCTTTTTGACCATTCGCCAATTCCCAGCCTTCGCTAAAGCTTCGGCGGGCAGGCGCGCGAATTGGCGAATGGCCTTTTGCCCTCTTGGGCCTCTTGGTTTTCGGAGTGTCTCCACTGACCAATTCCATGGAATTGTTCAGTGGGCAGATTGGTAGTTTGTAGTGCGTGGAGACGCCAGTGCTACATCTTGCTCTATTGATACTCCATTCTACTAAAATGTCAAATCTAGTTTAAAAACGCAGCTTTAATCTACGGCCCTAGTGCGGCACAAAAAACCCGCTTTATCTCACGCCCATTACCCAAATATACTATAGACCTCTTGCAGAATAACATTCCGGCTAATTTACCCAAATTTTGGCTGCAAAAGGTTTATCGGAATTCGCCGTAATTCAGCCATTACACCTTCATCCCTCCTCACCTTTTTCGCTCAAAATTTGGAAAAATTATCACAAAAGCTTATTCTGCAAGAGGTCTTAAGATACTAAATAAAAAAATGCAATGTACTAAACCAATCATTCGCCAATTCGCGCGAATTGGCGAATGGTCTTAGCTGATGTATAATTGGAGCGTCTGGAAGACCGGAGAAGACTGGAGAAGACTGGAAGAGAAATATAATTAGAGCGCCTAGAGCATCTGAAGCAAAGAACCCGAATTAAAGCCTCTGTAAGCATCGCGTCTATTTTGGACACACATACATCACTCGAGAGCTATCTAACCTCATTCAATAAATATCTAATACTATGAAACGATGGGTCCAAATTTTTAAAGTATTCGCCAATATCAATCGACTGAAGATTGTTAAGCTGCTTGCGGGCACGGACAAGATGACGGTGTCCGATATAGCCGATGAGTTGGACATCTCGCTTAAATCAACGTCGAAGCATTTAATCATTCTTGATAACATCGACGTTCTTGAGGGCAGGGGCAAGAGCGGGCACGTTTACTACTGGCTCAATCAAGCCATGCCCGGCGATCTCAAGAAAATTATCAGGCAATTTCTCTGACTCGCTACTTTTTGGCTCGTTGCTTTTTCTTTAACTTCTTTAGTTCGTTTTTCTCTACTGACTACTGACCAATTCGCGCGAATTGGCGAATGGTTATGATGAATGATTGATAGGATTGAAGTTGATATCGCCAAATACGATTGAAGCGGTGGTTATATGATTCAACCGATAGTGTGATGGCATAGTGTAACAATGGCGGCATATACCCCGAGCGGCAATGTAATAACGGCGGTGTATGATTCAAGTAACAATGGCAACCCAATATTCTGTTTGGCCCCGATTATATAAAACCGCATAATGCGTGATATATGAATACATCAGTCAATTTTCCCGTCATTATAAGCGAGCGCGTTGCGTCTAACTTGCTGACTTTATCTTTGGAAATATTTGGTAGCATGGTCAAGGTGGTCGTCGACATCGAGCGCGGTGTTTTAGCTCTTGGCGGCGAACTTCACGCCGATGGAGAAGCGCTGTTATTGGATAATGGGTCGGAGCAGAAAAATCTTTGGGGCGCGAATGCGTACCCTCAAAAATCGATAGAGAATCGAATTGACTACACGTCGTTGATAAATATTCGTCCGGCGCAAGGCAATACAGAAATGCGCATTCAAGATCCGGAAGTTTGCACCAAGGTTAGGGCCATCATCGAGGAATTGATTCTATGACTCTTTGGCATAGAACATTATCCGGTGAACGCTGGGCGACTTTCCCCGCATCCAAACAGGTCTTGATGATCGGCACGGAGTTAATGCGCGGGCAGCGGTGGCAAGAGCTCGGTGATGACGAGGAAGCGCGCCGATCAAGCGAACGAGCTTTGGAATTGATTGATCTAACAGTCGCGGATAATCGTTGGCGTGGCAAGCGGGTTTCTTTGCTGCGCTTGCGTGAATCTTTAGCAGAAGCCTATTTGAATCCCCGAGAGAAACCTTTTTGCGTTCTCTACGAACGCTCCATGGAATTAGCAAGTACCGCCGACATGATTTAGACCCTGGAGGAGGGGCAGATTGATTTAAGCGGGCACTCTCTGCAGCGCGGGTTTTGGGCGATACCCTCCTTCGCCAAGGCTTCGGACGGGCGAGACGAGGACTCGAACACGCGATGACGGACAGAACCCCCTTAGTGGACATATGCCACATCTCGGATTTTTCGCAACACACGTTGAGCGTCCTAAATCTACCAAGAGAGTATTAACTTTGGGCCAGAGTTTTTTGTTGGGGACAAGCGATATCAAGTCTCTTTCAATTTTATTGGGATCGTCGTTTTCGGTGAGCCCCAGTCGTTGGGCCAGACGGCGGGCGTGAGTGTCCACTGCGATGCCGGAGATGACGCCGTAAGCGTTCCATAAGACGATATTAGCGGTTTTTCGCGCCACGCCGCGGAGCGTCAACATGCTCTCCATGGTTCTCGGCAGTTTCCCGTCAAATTCTCGAACGATCGTTTTGGCCGAAGTCAGAATCGCTTTGGCTTTGGAGCGATATAGCCCGAGCTGGGAAATTTCTTTTTCAAAAACTTTCGGGTTGGCGCGGGCGAAATCCGGTGCGGTTTTATATTTTTTGAAGAGATGCCCGTCGGTAATCTCATTAACTTTCTTGTCTGTTGACTGGGCTGAAAGAATCACGGCAACCAAAAGCTGCATTGGGGTTTTAAAATGCAAGGCGGTTTTCGAATGGGGATTGTGTTTTTCTAAAATCTGAAAAATCTTGGCGGCGCGTTTTTGTTTAGCGCCAGTTGGCTCCTTACCAATCCATGATTTTCTGTACTCATTATATTCGCCCATATAAACAGGCAGATTGATAAACAAATAGATTGAATTTACTATTCGCCAATTCGCGCGAATTGGCGAATAGTATGTTATTTAATGATAGTGCGCGTGTTACTGGACCGGCGCTTGGCTTTTTCGTATTTCACCCCGTTAGAGAAAGTCGCTGGCTCAGGGTGGTATCAATCGTTCCTTAGAGATGGTTGTTCAGGCCACCATCTTTGATTGTTAGAGAACATAATTCTCTAACGGGGTTCACTTTCTCTCTTCCAGTGTTACTTGAAACTCTTTTTTTTCTCCGCTGCGGAGAATTTCAAGCTTAAGCTCCTGGCCGATGGCTGCGCTCTCCAGGACGTCTTCCAGCGTACGCGTTTCGGAAAGCGGGGCGTTATCAGCGGCAAGGATGATGTCACTTTCTTTCACGCCCGCTTTGGCGGCGGGGCTATTTTTAAGTACGCCCTCGTACCCCGGAATTTTTTCGCCGGAGACCAGCAGGCCGTAATCTATCGGCAGTTGCAGCTTTCGTTTTAATTCTTGGCTTATGGGAACATAGCGAATGCCAAGAAACGGCTTTTTGATGCGGCCGAATTTTTTAATGTCTTCCAAGTCTCTTTTGGCGCGATTGATGGGAATGGCAAATCCGATATTCTCCGCGCCCGCGACGGTTGCGACGTTAACGCCGATAACCTCGCCTTTAAGATTTATCAAGGGACCGCCGGAGTTGCCGGGATTAATAGCGGCATCGGTTTGGATAAGTCCGGAGAGATGCTCGGCGTGCCCGTTA
>Ga0209541_10015393_pt1 | contig 11427 bp, 16 predicted proteins | sample RifCSPlowO2_01_FD_184027 | JGI IMG/M metagenome (GOLD analysis project Ga0209541, IMG submission 184027) | Groundwater microbial communities from Rifle, Colorado - Rifle CSP2_plank lowO2_0.1 (SPAdes) (version 2) | ecosystem: Environmental > Aquatic > Deep subsurface > Groundwater | place...
GAAAAAAGTTAGAAGATGTGCTGAAAGGGAAGCTTATGAAGTTACATATTGGGGGAATGTCAGAAAGAGCCAAGGCTAGGTCTTATAGTGCGTCCATACTATATTAATCCCCAGATTTTTTCTGTCTTTATCTCTTATTAATATGGGCTAAATTTAAATATGTTTTTATCCTATATTCTTTTATGTTAGGAAAAAGAGGACAGGAAGAGCTATCTTTCTGGGCTTTTGCTTTAGTAATGGCTGCAGTTGTTATCTTGAGCTTGGCTTTTTTAATTAAGGAGTGGGGCAATAGGGAGTTATTTGAGGAGGAATACACTACTAGGGATCTTGCTTTAGTTTTGGAAGCCATGCAGATGTCTCCCGGAGATGCCGAACTTAATTTTAAAAATAAGTTTGCAACTGACTTTTCTTCTGGAAGGGTGAGTGTTGGTGTTGGACTTGTTGGAAGGTCAAGCATGTATATGCCCATATTAGAAGTTGGCGATGGACATACTGAAGCTGATCTGCTAATAGAAAAAAAAGGTGATCAAATAACTATTAAAAATGCCTAACAAAGGAAGCGTTGGTTTTGAAATGTTGATATGGGCAGTAAGAATTCTTTTGATTGTTGTTGTTTTTGCACTAATAACATTTGTTATAGATTACGATTCATCGACAAGAACTGAGAGCTATAGCCTTAAGCAGGATTTGTTGCTATTAAGAGCAGAATATACTTGTTTTGCATACAAGGGCGATAGTGGAAAGATATACCCCGGAATTATTGATTTTACTAAACTAACAAAGGAAAATGCGGGGCTTTGTTTTGGGGACAATTTTAAGATTAACTTAGAGTATGTTAGCGGTGAACTGTTGAACACTCTTGAGGGCGTATTGATTTGTAGCGGGGATTATAAGTGTGCTGAAAAGAGTTTTTTTGTTTTATTAAAAAATCATGAATCAAAAGAAGGGATATTAAGAGTGACGGTGGGGGTTCCTGAGGAAAGATGAGCAAGGGCGCTTTAGAGACTCCTTTGGTAATTGTATTCTCTGTGTTTTTGTTAGCAATAATTATAGTAGCTTTTACGTATTTAATAATTTATATTGAAAAAAAAGGGGTTGAGGACACAATTAAAAATGATTATGAGAATAATAGAGTTGATATGACTTTATTGAATGTTTTGAGGAGCACTATACAAGTGGATGATAAAGAAATGATTGTTGCTGAAGCACTAATGCACTATTTTGGTGATGATGGGAAACGTAAGATTTTAAGTGACATGATAACAAAAAAGATCGACAGCTTTTGTAATCCAAAACTGATTGGGAGATATTGCGTATGGCAGATGAAAATAAGTGACGGAGTGAATGAGATAAAAATACATTGGTTGGGAAGAGCGCCACCAGAGGCTGGGTCTTCAGAGATAATAATTCCGGGAGACAAACCCGTAACTATTTCGTTTAATATGCTAGGGAGATGAAAAAATGAGCAAAGGTATTTTTGAGCCGATTTTAATTGTGATGGTAATCCCACTTTTAGTTTTTGCTTTTTATATGTCTACTCTAAGGGGTGAAGGACAAACTAAATACATAGGGCAGTTGCAAATGGAGTTAGTTGACTTCTACAATGAAGGTGAGAAGTTTTACTTTTACTCTGAACTAGCTTCTAGATATGGAAGTTACAAGGCAATGGAACAACTTGCGGAGAATGGTGGCTTTTTTGCTGAGAGCGAATGTGGAAGGACTGATGATTATAACAGATGGTTAAAAGGAAAAAGATTATGCTTGCCAAACAAAGAGGACTTTAAAGCGAGCTTTGAAGAGGCGTTTAAAGGGGCTTTAGATGAGTATGCAGATTGGTTTACAGATACAGATAAAATTATAGATAATTCTTTTACAACAAGACTTGACGATGAGAAACTTATTGTTGAGGGGGTGATACGGCTGGAGAGCAAGGACCAGAAACTAAAGTATTCTTTGCCGTATCATTTTGAATATGATATATGGCTACTTAGAGAAATAGAAAATCTGAAAAACAGTGTAAGTGATACTATGGAATGTTTAGAAAATAAAGATTTAAAAAGCGATGAAGATATAAATAACTGTTTAAGATATATTAATTTTGATTACAAAAAAGAAGGGGGGGTTTTGAAAGTGGATATTGCTAAATTTGATTTAAATAAAGATATTACGATAAAATTCGTGTTGGATTTTAGTGGAGGCGAGGACAATTTGTTTGTTTAAAAATGAACTTAGAGTACGAGGAAATAGTTGAACTGTTAAGGAAGTATTTGACTGATGAGCAGATTGATAGAAAGATCGAAGCAAAATTACAAGAACTTTCTGGCTTAATCAGCAGGGAGGGTGCTGCATGTATTATCGCACATGAGCTTGGGATTGACATTAATGCACGCAGATTGAAAATAGCAAGGTTGATTAGGGGGGTTAATACTGGCGAAGTGATTGGCAAGGTGCTTAGGATGAATGATGCGAGGGAATTTGTGAGAGATGGAAATGTTGGCAGGTTAAGGGGTTTTTTGATAGGCGATGAGAGCGGTGTAATAAGGGTTGTTGCATGGGGCGATATGGTGGACAATATAACTATGGGTGTTGGAGACAGTGTGAAAATAGAAAGTGTTTATGTGCGAGAGAATAACGGGACTAGAGAGATTCATCTAAATGAGCGAAGTAAAATAACAAAAAGCGATGAAGTGATCAATATTAACAAAAGAAAACATATTGGTGAGGTAGCGGAGGGTTTTGATGTTGAAATTTATGGGACGATTGTCCAGCTTTTTGAGCCAAGATTTTATGAGATCTGTTCTAAGTGCGGTAAAAGGGTACAGGCTAACGGGGAAAATTTTGTTTGTAAAGAGCATGGGGTTGTGGATATAGAAAAGGTTCCTGTTGTAAACTTTTATCTTGATGATGGCACTGGGAATATCAGGGTTGTTTGTTTTAGGAAAGAGGCTGAGGGTGTTATGAATAGTTATTCTGCTGGAGAACAGATTATGGTGCAGGGGAGGATTGCAAACAATAATTTTTTTAACAGGTTAGAGTTAATTGCAAATCATATAGAAACTCTAGAACCCGCGAGAGTTATTGAGGAGTTAGAGCGGGAATAAATTTATCTTGCAGTATACAAATTCTTATATAATTTTAAATTAATTTGAAGGACTGGACAGGACAGGTCAAACTTACCCGGAGTTTATAAAGAACTTTATTTTAATGTAACTAATCTGGTTTGGGCGGACGGATTGCGAAACTCCGATCTTAGCTCAACGGGATATTTGCTTCGCGCGATTGCGAAACGAACGTGTCCGACTTCGGCTGACTGTGGCACTGTGGTGCCCTTAGCTAAGCTCGACGAACTTGTCCGACTTCGCTTGCTTACGGGCATCCTCGTTGCACTGCGGTGCTCTCGCAATCATTACGAACGTGTCTGACTTCGCTTGATTGCGGACCTCTCGCAAGAACTAGAGCCAATCTGCGATTGGCAGTACCTGCTGCGAGGTTCCTCATCTAAGCTCAGCAGACATGAAACAAAAACCGAAAGGAAGGTGAAAAAAAATGGAAAATAGACCGATTAAGAAATTTAGGGCTGGCGGTATAGAGGCCGCAATCTGGAGCAACAAAAAAACAAAGAACGACAAGGAAGAGATTGAGTTTAAAACTGTTAGTATAAGCAGAAGCTGGAAGAAGGACGATCAGTGGCATAGTTCTTCTGTGCATTTGAGAAGAAATGACCTGCAAAAGGCTATTCTAGTATTACAAAAGGCACAAGAGGATTTGCTACTTGAGGGGGAGTAGGATGGACAAGAAAGTAGAGCTAACAGATTTACCAGGGGTTGGTGCGGCTACTGCTGAAAAATTAAAAGAAGCTGGTTACGATACTGTCTTAAGTTTAGCAGTTATTAGCCCTGGAGAATTAATAACTGTTGCTGGTGTTACTGAACAAGCAGCTAGAAAAATCATAAATGCAGCGAGAGATAAATTAGAGATGGGTTTTGAGAGTGGCGACGAGTTATTAAAACGGAGGGCACAGATAATAAAACTTACAACGGGGTGCAAGAACATTGATAACTTGATTGGTGGGGGAGTAGAGAGTTGTTCTATAACAGAATGTTTTGGTATTTATGGCAGTGGAAAAACGCAAATAGCGCATGCACTTGCAGTAAATGTGCAATTGCCTAAAGAAAAGGGGGGTGCTAGCGGCACTGCCGTATTTATTGATACAGAAGGAACGTTTAGACCAGAAAGAATAATGCAATTTGCAAAAGGTGCAGGCCTGGACCCAGATAAGGCATTGAAAAATATCAAGGTTGCACGTGCGTTTAATTCGGACCACCAAATGATTTTAGTAGAGAAAATAGATGATTTGATTGCAAAAGAAAAACTGCCCGTAAAGCTTGTGATTGTTGATTCACTAACCGCGCATTTTAGAGCGGAATTTATTGGCAGGGGCACATTGGCTGATAGACAACAGAAATTGAATAAGCATATGCATGCATTATTGAGATTAGCCAATACTCATAATTTATGTATTTATGTAACGAATCAAGTAATGGCAAAGCCGGACATGTTCTTTGGAGACCCAACAGAGGCAATTGGCGGGCATATTGTAGGCCATAATTCCTCGTTTAGGATTTATTTGCGCAAGGGCAAAAAAGATACAAGGGTAGCGAAACTAATTGATTCTCCAAATCTGCCCGAGGGCGAGACTGTGTTCATGGTGACAGAAGATAGGATTAAGGATATCTAACTACCTTTTTTCTTTTATTTCTTTTATTAAATAAATGGTTATCAGTGTTATAATGGGTAATTGAATTAACGGGGTTAGACCTAAGCCGAAGACTAAGGGCATGTTTTGGTTATAAGCCCATAAATTTAAAACTTTTGCGCGGATTTCGATGAATATCGAAAAGGCTAATGCTAACAAGGCTGCAATGAGATAATGTCTTTTATCAGATTTTGTTTTTCTGGAAATGAATAAGATTGTAGAAATGATTAATGCATCGATGAGAGTAGCTTTGAGGATATGCGGAATGTAGAAATAAATATCATTTTTTAATGGCATTAAATTCCAATTATAAAGAAGGCTGTGAGAGATCTCCCAGATCAGGTTGAGCGAAAATGCGAATAAAAAAGTGAAAAATAATTTTTTCATTTATTAGCCAAGGAGTTAAAACTTTAAATAGTTATATTTCTCTTTAATGAGGTGCCCCTGTAGTTTAGTCGGATAGAATGCGACCCTGCGGTAGCATGGTAGAAATTTAAAAGGCTACACTCGGCAGAAAGGTTGCGACCCAGGTTCGAAAAAGCTTTTTACAAGTAAAAACCTTGGAAAAAACAACGAAATTCCTGGCGGGGGCATTATACCTTTAGTTAAATACGATCGGGAACAATAACTACTTTAACTTTACTTAAAGTTACTTAAATTTACTATAAATGGTTAAAGTAAAAAGGAAATCTAAACAAGTATCCCACAAAAAGAGAAGGAAAGTTTTATAAGGCTGGCTATTCAAATTCTTTGAAAATGGCAGATCTAAAATGTTTATCATGCGGGGGTATATTATTAAATACGAGTGGCGGAGTAAAATTTTTATGCCCAAACTGTAAAGAGGGCGAAATAGTTAGATGTGGCCATTGTAGGATTGCAGGTATTAAATACAGATGCCCTAAATGCGAATTTGAAGGCCCAAACTGACGAAAAATAAAAATGTCTAGCGTTCTTGTTACGATAAAAATAATGCCCGATAGTCCAGAAAGGGATTTAGAATCAGTAAAACAAGAGATGATAGTGAAGATTGAGGATTTTGGTGGTAGGGTTGCAAAAACTGAAATAGAAGAGATTGCTTTTGGGCTGAAGGCACTGAAGATAATTTTTATTATGGATGAAAGTTTGGGAGACTTAGAACCGCTTGAGGAGTCTTTAAAGGACGTCGAGGGTGTTGAGAGCGTTGAGACTATTGATGTACGAAGGGCTATTGGATAAATGCAGTTTGATAAAAATTATGCTAAACAAAAAAGATAGCCAACACGAAAAGAATCGACACTGAACTATGAGAAACAGGATAACGGACAAGCTTTACATGCCTGGGAGGCTTGAAGAATTCAGAAAAGAGTTGGACCCACACATACTTAGACTTGTAATTAAATCAAATGCTTTGCCATTCTTGAGAACAACTTGGAGTTGTGGGGGGCATATAGGTCGGAATGGGCTTTACCAACTTGGGGGTTAGCTTTTGTAATAGACCAAGCTGATAAAAATGGCGAGAAATTCTTTACTGAATTAAACGAGCTTATTAAAAAGCAATTTAGTTTTGCACATGTTGTTGAAGACCAACTATATGATGGTGGATACGAAATAGAAGCAAAAGATTTTAATTACCCCAAGGAATGGATAAAAGATGGAAGATTAAATCCAAGGTATCTTGTTTTAGCGATAAAATTCTTTAGAGAAACTTATGGAGCGTTAAACGGGGGTTTGGAAAATTTTGTTGATAAATGGCTTAAAGGTTGTGGGCAATATGATTTAGCAAGAAAATGGTTAGAAGCTATAGCTTCCCCGAGAGTAAAAGCAGATAGACTAGAGAAAAGATTGTTTTACCTATAATAAACATAACTTAGTTCTTTCAAAAGGGAAGATTTTTATTTTATAGATTAAATATAGATTAATGGAAAACCCACTGACAGAGGCGCAAATTAAACGACTAAACGAGATTGCAAGATTGAGTGCAGATGAGCAGAAAGGCGAACTACCAAGATTTTTAGCGACATTAACACCGGAGCAGGTTGCTTTTTTAGAGAGGCAACAGGGTGAACAGGCTTGTCCTTTTTGTCTTATGGCTAGCGGCCGTTTACAAGCAAAGAGGGTTTATGAAGATGACACACTACTAGGCGTTTTGGACATAAGGCCGGCTAATAAAGGCCATACGATTTTATTTCCAAAGAAACACGCTTCTTCTTTTTCTGATGTTGATGCAGATTATTTTTTTCGTGTCATGAATATTGTAGCAAAAAAACTTATGGAATGTACTAATGCTCAGGGAGTGAGTTTTATCAGCGGAGAGGGTGAAGGGCAGAAGGTACAGCATCTTATGGCTCATATAATTCCAAGATTTAAGGATGACGGTATTGATTTCGGTTGGAACCAAAAGAATGTTTCTGAGGATGAAATGAGCGAGATCGCCAGAAAGATGAAAGAGCTTGAGGATATTGAGGTTAAGGTTGAAGATGTAAAAATTGAAGAGATCGAGTACGAGCCTGAGGAGAGAGTGCCTTGAAATTAGCTAAAAATAAACAGGATATCCCCTAAAAAAAAGCTGATTATATAGGCGAACAAGAACGAAGGGGCAAAAGGAATTCCGTCTTTGACTGTAATTCTTTTAATGCCTGCTTTTTGCATCTTTTTGATATGTTTTAATTCTACCCCGCTTTTCGGAACATGAAATCTTTTTAAAATATCCTCGTTAACAATCCAATCGCCTTCAGTTAGTTTTGATACTGGGATTATTTTATACATCTCTATGTTTTCTACAGCACGAATGAATGCCCAAAAGTATGCGAGTGAGAAAACATAAATAGCTATTGATAAAAGGCTGATTTTAATGAGGGAACTTTTAACTAAGAAGATTAATGGAAGAAGCAGAAGTGCAGATAGTTTTAATGATTTTAATCCTTTAGTTTTATTTACGATCCAAAATTCTTTGAGCACTCTTTTCCTGTTTTTCATTGCGAGAACTAGGGTCCAGAGAAAGCCATAAAGTGCACCAACGAATAAAAGATTTACCAAGAACGTAAGGGCATTCCCTTTTTCATATACTGCGATAATAGGGGCTAAGGCAATAAGCATCTTTGCATCTCCTCCACCCCATTGTTTAGTATAATACAACAGGTTGCTTAAAGCAAAAAAGGCTGCGATAACTAAAATAACAATAAAAAAGTTTTGCCAGAGATTTGCAAATAAAGCATTAAATAAACTTACTGAGAAGCCAATTGCGAATAGAGAATAATTAAGCCAGTTCGGAATTTCACGTGTTTTGATGTCCCACAATGAAGCTGTCACTAATGCAAGAATTACGACTAATGCAAGAAAAAGTTCTGGAATAGGCATTAATAGATAAAATAAAGAAAATTTATAAACTTTAGGAATAGCTCAAGCGAGATGGAAGTTATAGTAATTGGTGCAGGAGCAATTGGAAGCTATGTTGCCGGCGAACTTGCTAGTAAGGGTTATAAGGTTAGACAGTATGACGTTCAGAAGACTATCGGGAAGGCACAGCATTGTACAGGTTTAGTTACAAGTGCGATCTGGGATGTTTTGAAAAGAGAGGAGAATCTTATTTTAAATAAAATTGAGAGATTCAGGCTTGTTTGCGGTAATGAAGAGCTGGAGGTTAGACAAAAGGATTTTGTTCTTGACAGAGTGGCTCTTGAGAGGCATTTGAGTGACGATGCAGTTTCTAAGGGGGTTAAATTACATTTAGGGCGCAAATTTTTAAATTGTAGAAATGATGGGAGGGGTATTGTTGCTAATTTTGTTGGCGGTAGCTGGACAAAGGGGGATAATTTGATTGGCGCGGATGGTGTTTTTTCTTCTGTTGCAAGTTGCTTAGGCATCAAGAAAAAAGTCATACATGGTGTACAGGCACGAGTAAAGAAAAGAATTGAAGATGAAAATATGGCCGAGGTTGATTTTGGTTTTGGGCAGTTTGGATGGTGTGTCCCTGAGAGCAGAAATATCGTTAGGTTGGGGGTAATAGGTGATAAAGAGACCTTTAATAAATTTTTGAAGAGGCATAATGGAAAAATAATTGGATATACAAGCGGTTTTATTCCGGTGTACAACCCAGAAACAAGAGCAGGTAATGAACGGGTTTTTCTTGTTGGAGATGCTGCTGGGCATGTAAAAGCAACTAGCTACGGAGGACTTGTTCTTGGCCTGGAGGGGGCTCAAGAATTAGTAAGGGATTTTTCTAACTATGAAAAAAATTGTGCCAGAAGAATTGGCAAAGAGCTGTGGCTGAGTTTGAAGATTCGCGAGATGCTGAATAAGTTTAAGGTTGAGGATTACGAGAAACTATTAAGGCTTTTGAAGAGCAAGAGGTGCATAAGAATAATTGAGAATAACAAAAGGGATTTCCCAAGTAAGATTTTATTTAAATTGCTTTTGAGTGAGCCGAGGTTTTTGAGGTTTGGAAGGTTTTTACTCTAATAAATATTTACTTTTGATCTTTAAAGAAAATTCTTTTGTTAGGTTTGCAATAAACTCTGCTTCTTCGAGGGTGCAATAAGCCAGACCACAAGACGGCGTTATTAATGAGTTTGTTAATAGTTTTTTGGGTTCTACTCCTAACTTGAGGATTATTTCGTCAATTCTATTTTCTAATTCTTGAATTGTTGTTTTTTCAAGCGTTGGAACTATACCCCATGCTATTGCACCATGTTCAAGGAACAAGGAGATTTCTTTTTTATAAACAAGAAAGTTTGTTGAGAAGTTATAGGCATCGAATGATATTATGTCTAAATCCGAGTTTAATAAAAGAGCCCAGTCGGTATTGCTGCAGCAATGCACACCGATTTTTACATTTGTTTCTTTAGGTATGCAATAAAAATTAAGAATATTCTTTGCTAGTTCTAGGCTCCCCCATGTATAGAAGTTTGGTTCGTCAAAGAATAAAATCACATTTTGATTTATCTCCTTTAATTTTTTAATTTGCCATAATGCTCTATCTATAATTATTGAGGGGTCATCTTCTTTTCTAGTGCCTGTTTTGTATGTAAAGATTCCTGCTATCTGACCCTTAATGTAATGGTATGCTTTAAGTTCGTCTTTTTTTTCTAGAACTATTTGCAAGCCTGATGTATATTCTTGCATATTTATGTCATCCGCCTTTAGTTGTTCAAGCATATTTTCTAAAGGGCTTTTTTTAGGCAGTTGAGGCCAGAATGGGATGTCAAAATACTTTAGGACAAATTTGTATGCTTCTCTTTCATTTGTATGCGGTAAAGAGCCAAGACCCGTTGTTAAGCAGTTGAATTGCTCCATTGGTTTAATAAGGTTTATATATTTAAAATCTTTTTTAAGACTTATGGCAAACAAAGGACAGAGTGCTACCAGTATGGCTGTTCTTGTGCTTATAATAGCGTTGCTTATTGTGTTTTATGTAGTTCTTGTACCGCCTGCTGAGCGAGAAAAGCTTTTGGGGCCTGAATTAACAGGCGAAGAGCTTGTTTTGTTATCTGAGCTGCCCGGTTTAATTGGTGGGGATGAGCGGATTGTTAGAGAAGAGCTCGCACCTATAAATCTTTATATTAAAACTGAACCAGAGCTTATTGATCTAGCACATAAATTTACAATCAAAAAAAATTTGCTAAGTGAACGCGTACAGGATGTGTTTTTTGATTTAGAAGATTTTAAAGATCTAAAGAGCATTAAATTGATGTTCTTCGCTGAGGGTTCTGGAGAGCTGATTTTGGAGCTGAATGATAAAATAATCTATGTAGATGAGAGCAGTGGGGGGGTTGTAGTTGATTTACCAAGAACGTATCTAAGCGAGAGCAACAAAATAAGATTTAAACTAGATTTTAGTATTTTAACATCACGATATACGATAAAAGACATTTCACTGAAGATTGAGAAAAGACTAGTTAACGAGAAAGAAGAGAGAACATTTTTTATTTCTTCTCAAGACTATGGGCTTATAAGAACCTCTAGATTAGCTTTTGTTTCTTACTGCAATACTGAAGACGGCAATCTTAAACTAATGTTAAATGGCGCCATGGTCTTTAGTGGAAGTTTACCATGCTACACAAGAGAGATAGAGTTTGATGTTAGCTTAAAAAGTGGAGAGAACAGAATTAGTTTTGAGATAGACAAAGGGGATTTTAATTTTGACGATATCTTAATAATAAATGAACTTAAAGAGAGAAATCCAAGATATAGATTCGATATAAACAAGGATAATTTTAATGAACTGAAAGAACGTGGAGAGGTGATGCTTGCGATAGATTTCTTGGGTGAGGGAAGAAAACGAGGGACTATTGTTATTAATGGAAATGGGCTGACTTTTGATACAGAAGAGATGAGTTTTGAAGCTGATGTTCTAGGCTTATTAAAAGAAGGAAGCAATTCTCTTGAGATTGTACCCAAAAACGTGTTTGAGATAGGACTATTGGAAATAAGGGGATAATTCTTACTGGAATATTTTAAGCACAAAACATTATAAAGATAGTTTTATCTAAGAATAAAATGGCAAATAAACCTCGCTTGGGTGTGAGCCCATTTGAAATTTATAAGATTGGTCTTTCTGTGGTATTGGACAAGGGATGGGAAATAGATATCCATAAGTATCTCTGCGGTTTTCCTCCATTCCCATGTACAAAAAGAATAGAATATAAACATAAAGATTTACTATTGTTAGCCCAGCTTCCAGATAAACCAGTTGT
>Ga0209541_10015396_pt1 | contig 11427 bp, 15 predicted proteins | sample RifCSPlowO2_01_FD_184027 | JGI IMG/M metagenome (GOLD analysis project Ga0209541, IMG submission 184027) | Groundwater microbial communities from Rifle, Colorado - Rifle CSP2_plank lowO2_0.1 (SPAdes) (version 2) | ecosystem: Environmental > Aquatic > Deep subsurface > Groundwater | place...
CGAAGCAAACTCTACAAACCAATACCTCGCTTTCCTTCCAGTTTTCGGAATCCGGCTGTTCCGGATGAATACTCTCGGGACCGAACTTTTTTATAAGTTCCTCAAGCGACAGAGGTGTCTTTTCCATGCGTTCCTCCGCTAATGTACTGTATCCGAGGATACGCGAATACCCGCAATAAAAGCAAGAGCGAAACAAAAACTCGGCTTGCATCCGAGTTTTCCAAAAACTTTTTTATAAACTCCCTACAACCCTCCTCACGTGCTCGACAAGCGCTGCGGTATACCCGGCCTCGTTGTCGTACCAGGAATACACCGTTACGAAGTCGCCGTCTACCACTCTGGTAAATCCAAGATCTACAATCGCGCCGTAGGACTCGCCAATAATATCGGTTGAGACCAGAGAATCCTCCGTAACTTTCATAATCTTTGACCACCGTGTCTCTGCCGCGGCTTTTTTGAACGCTTCATTTACTTCTTCTTTTGTTGTTGCGCGCCCAAGAAGTGCCGTAATCATAACCAAAGACCCGGACACAACCGGCACGCGGATCGCAATCCCGTCAAAAATTCCTTTGAGGTCCGGAATGGATTGAATCACGGCTTCTGCCGCGCCTGTGGAAGACGGCACAATATTTACTGCGGCCGCGCGGCCCCGGCGAACGTCTTTTGCATCAGGCCCGTCAACGAGCTTTTGGGTTGCGGTATATCCGTGAACGGTTTGCAACATGGCTTTTTTAATTCCGAAATTCTCTTTCAAGATTTGCATCACCGGAGCAGATGCATTTGTCGTGCAAGAAGCATTTGAAGTAATCAGATGCCCTTCTTCGAAAAGCGCATCATTCACGCCGATAAGCGCGGTCGTAACATCCCCGGACGCAGGAGCGGTAATCACCACGCGCTTTGCACCGGCATCCAGATGGATTCTTGCTTTTTCGCCCGAAGTAAAAAATCCGGTTGATTCCACGACAACGTCAATTCCCAAATCCTTCCACGGAAGTCGCGCAGGGTCTTTTTCCGCAAAGACCTTTATTTCCTTGCCATCAACCGCAAGCGAACTCTCCCGCGCTTCAACCGTTTTTCCGTAGCGCCCGTACACTGAATCGAATTTCAAAAGATACGCAAGGGTCGCGGTATCTGTAAGATCGTTTACCGCGACAATATCAAAATCTTTGTCGCCGAACGCAGCCCGGAAAAACTGCCGGCCGATCCTGCCAAACCCGTTTATAGCTATTTTAGACACAGCCATAATTTATCAAAACTATATTTGTAATGGTACGTCTCGCCCCGTCACAAAATTTCGACTCTTTCTTCTGCCGCCCTGACGAAGCTGGCGCGATGCATCTCATATTCAAGAAGAATGAAAACCTACCAAAAAACACAATTGCGGCAGTCGAAATTTTTGTACGGGGTGCGACCAAAACCATTGATTGCGATTTTTGACATAGAAAAAGAAAATTGACAATAAATCTCTAGGTGCTATTACTATGATAGACCTTTCGGAGGAAAAAATGAACTGGCTAACCAAGATTCAGTACATTTATCTTCTAGGCGTTTTACTCTTCTGGATTCAATTGGCCGCAAGCGAGTTTGATTCGTATCGAAACACGAGAGATAATCCCTACTACACACTATTGGATACTTTCAAAACGAGTATCATCTGGCCGATTGGAGTCGGTTATAGTATGTTCCTCATAATACGAACCCTCTATCGCCATTTGAGAGAGAAGTTCATTTCAAGACGCACTAGTCGAAATTTTCGCTAACCCCGCCCGGGGTTCTTTATTTTTCCACAATCTGTCCATTCGGAACTTCTGTCGCAGGGCTCATTTTTTCCCGCTTTTGCAAATACGCGTATGCGGCAAGCGTTGCTTTTACCGCGTCTCCGGCGGAGATGTTATTTTGCTTGTATGGGTCATCCGTAATGTCACCCGCGGCGAATATGCCCGCGTGAGACGTTACGCCGTGTTTTGAATCAATCACCACTTGTCCGTATTTGTCGAGTTCAACAATGTTCTTTACCATCTCGGAATTCGGCACAGAGCCGATCTCAACAAATATACCGTCTACCGCCAAGATTTTTTCCTCCCCGGTTTTCCTGTCTTTATATTTTATTCCTGTTACGAACTTTTCGCCCACCACTTCGCGCGTCTCGGCATTGAAAATAATTCCTTTCAATTTCGGATTTTGCTTGATATGCTCTTGAGTCACCGGATCTCCCCGCAAAGCGCCGTTATATTCAAGTATATAAATTTCCGAGGCATACGGAAAAAGGTCCTCAACCGCTTCAAGCCCCGCGTTCCCTCCGCCTATGACCGCAACTTTTTTTCCGGTGAAAAGCGGCGCATCACAGGTCGAGCAATATGCAACGCCTTTTCCGGCAAACGTTTCTTCTCCGGGAATACCCAGTTTCCGGCGTCTCGCGCCTGCGGCAAGCATAACTGTTTTCCCTTCATACGTATTCCCTTTGTCGGTTTTGACCTCAAAATCGCACATACGTTCCTCCACGGCTTGGCATTTTATAGACCTCACTTCCATAACGCGCTCCGGCATCTGTATCTTGACCCGGTCGGGATATGCGCGAACGTGCTCTTCAAATTTTTTCGCCAAATCAAAACCGGAGATATTTTTTTCTCCGATCCAATTCTCGATGTCCGCGGAAACCTCGGACTGGCCGCCGATGGACTCCGTGATCATGAGTACCGCGAGCTGCTTTCGCGCGGCGTAGACCGCGGATGCAACTCCGGCGGGTCCCCCGCCAATGATGATAATATCGTAGAGCATGAATTAGTAACCAGTAACTGGTAATTAGTAACTGGTTACCGGTTACTAACTGATCTCAAGCGCGCTTTTGAGCGCGGCCTGATCAAATCCGATTATAATCTTTCCATCAACATCGATCACCGGAACCGCGAGCTGACCAGTTTTCGCAATCATTTCGTTTCGCGCTATTTCATCCGTCGTCACATCGCGCTCTGTGTAGGAAACATTATTTGCTCCGAAAAACTCTTTTGTCTTTTTGCAGTAAAAGCAGGTCGGAGTGGTATAGATTGTTACGTTGTGCATATGAGGATTTTATTTATGTATTTATTTCTGAATATGACTTAACAAATGCTAACTTTTAACAGGAGAATCCGAATAGTTAGTTCTTCTCTTTATATCTCTTGAAATCGACACAAAAGAAACAAGAATTGCTAACGGCATGGTTATGATAAGGGAAACACCGAGAAAAAATAGATAGCCAATCCCGCCGAATTCACCCGACGGATATAAACTCGAGAGTATTGGAAAAAAATAGGTAAATTGACCAACGAGGTTAATACCGATAGCAAGAAGGGAAGCGATAATATATCGAAGAACATGGCTTGAAAACCATTTTGTCAAATAAACAGAAAGGATAATTGAAAAAAGAAGCGTAATAGCAGGACCAATAATGAGGACGATAGTAGGCATATTTATTTTTACATTACCTTATTTTTCAGAATTCTCAAGCGAGCAAATATGCTTTTGAGGGAATGGAGATTAATCATTCAGTTCCATGCCCCAGCGAATCCAATATATGTTTGAAACAATGGGAGAATGAGGTGGCTTGGTTCGAGCTTTGCTCGACACCTCATTCGACCCTTAGCGAGGCCGCCGCCGGAGCGGCCGAGCGTGTTTCAAACGTATATTGGTGAGCCCCTACTTTGTGAGCGCGGCTTCGATCTGGGCTTGAAAAACACTGAATGGCTGGGCGCCTGCGGGCGTCGCCTTCCTGCCGTTTATGAATATTGCCGGAGTTCCGTCAACGCCCGCCTGAACACCGTCTTCATAATCCTTTGTGACTTCATCTTTGTACTTCCGCTCCTTCACGCATTTCTCAAACACTACCTTATTGAGTCCGAGTTCACCCGCAAGAGCGATATAATCCATGGTTCCCTTCGCGAGCTCGGCCTGACGGGTATAGAGAGTATCATGATACGGCCAGAATTTCCCCTGTTCGTCCGCGCACTCGGCCGCCTCTGCAGCAGGACGCGCCGCGGGATGAATATTTTCAAGGGGGAAATCCCGATAGACGATCTTCACCTTTCCGGTTTCTACATACGTATCAAGGATTTCCTTTCGCGCCTCGTCATGGAACTTCTTGCAAAACGGGCACTGGAAATCGCCGAATTCAACGAGCGTAACCGGCGCGTCCGCATTCCCAAGAACCGGGTCGTCGTCCGCAAGATTTTGAGAAACAAAACTCCCATCGGTATCCGACAATCCGCTTTTTGCAGTATTTCCGCTTTCGGCGCCCTTATTCGGGGAAAACGCGTACATAACCGCTCCTGCGATAATAAGGCCCGCGACGATAATTGCGGCGGGTATAAGATAGATATTTTCGCTCTTTTCGTGATTCTCAACCGGCGACGACGGCGTAATATTCATATCTTCCATATAGATAAAATAAAAAATTAATTGAAAGCCGTCAAAGACCTCTGTCCTAAGATTTTACTACGGAAATTTCCCGTATGTCAACCATACTGTGCTTGAACCGTTCGCGAAAATCGCCGACGGGCGATTTTGTCTCAATAAGGGATGCGGCGTGAGCGCGAATATCGCTTCGATTGACCAAGACCGCTCCGATGAGCGCATCCCCGCTGAAAAAATACCGCTCGTAGGAATTTTTTTTGAAATCCGCGCGCTCAACCGAACCCTCGGCGCCGGAGCACTCGCCGATCACCGTTATCGCAAGCCCGAAATGAACCGCCGTATAGGTGGAAACAACTCGTAGGGCGAGCTGCTCGCCCGTCATATTAAAACCCGCAAGCTTCCCCTGCAAAAACGCATTGGTCCAATTCCCGATTATGCGGTGTTTTGCGAAAATCGGATCAAAATATTCCGCCACGTCTCCTGCGGCGAAAACGCCGGGTGAGCGCGTTTCAAGAAATTCGTTTGTTCTCACCCCCTCTCCAATTTCAACTCCTGACCCCGCAAGAAACGAAACGCTCCTCCGAATGCCGGTTGCAAGAAACAGGGCATCTTGTTCGATCTCAAGAAGACGCGACGTCGTTATCCGAAGCGCATGCTCCCCCTCTTCGACTTCATCAATTTCCGCGCCGGATACAACCTCAAAACCATACGCAGTACATACGCGCTTTATCAATTCTCCTCCATCCGGCCCCATAATGCGTGAAAAAAAGTGCTCCCCGCGAAAAAGAACGCGCGCGGGAATTTTGTATGCCGCACATATTGATAGAAATTCAAGAGCGATAAAAGACCCTCCGACAACGAGCGGACGCTCAAAGCGTCCCGCGCGAAACGCCTCACGAAGCCGATCCGCATCGTCGAGCGTCTGGAGATGATAGCGGTACTCCGCAAGCTCGTCGAGAGAAGAGGGCGCAACTTCGCCGCCTGAGGCAATCAAAAGCTTCTTGTAGGCGATCATTGTCTGATCGCGAAGCCCGATCTCGCGCTTCTCGGTATTCGCAAACGAAATTTCCGTACCCGGATGAAAATCAATCCGGCTGCGATCATAATCATCTTCTTTGCGTAAAAAAAGTTTCCCCCGCTCCATCTCCCCTTTCACGTAGTGCGGCAGGAGAACGCGGGAATATAGACGATAGGGCTCTGCAGAAAAAACCCCTATTGTTCCAATGGGATCCCGAGAACGTATGGTTTCAGCCGCGGTGACGCCGGCAACTCCGCCGCCGATAATGCAATAGTCATATTGATTCCTCATACCCGGTAGTAGACTTCGACCGTCCCGACGGCGCGTCGGGACGAAATCTCGATGGTTATTATTTCAAATATATCACGGTTACTCTCTTTTTACCCTGTAGCACTACACACGCATAAAAGCCGAAGTGTTACTACCGGGCATAGAAATTCAAAACGCCTCGAAAAACGATTTCAGTGTATCATACTCTCGGCCATACAAAAAATCCGGAAAACCGGATTTTTTGTATGGGTTGGCTTATCGGCGAAAACCGCCTCTCGAGCCGCCACCCCCGCGATCATTGTCGCGTCGCGGATTTGCTGCTCGCCAGCAGTCCTTGCAGAATACATCTCGCCCTGCCGTTGGCGGAAACGGGACTTTGCCCGGATTTCCGCACTTCGAACAGGTGATGTCGTATTCTTGCCTATCCTGCCAACCGCCCGCCGCGTTATCTTGGAACGCCACTGTGCGTTGGAAAATTCGAAATCCTTAAATTCTCAGCTTCATCGAGCAGAGCTCGACTTAGCCAAGCTGAGCTTGGCTTCGCCTCAAATTTATTCTATACTTTCGAATCTTCTTTTTTTAGAAACGACCTCGCGTTTCTTAAAATGAATTATCCGAAAGGCCATCCCAAAAGATTCTTGCAAAATCCTCAGAAAAAATCCTCTGGGATGGCCTAGATGATATATCCTTTTAATACTTCGCCCGTCTAGTATAGCAGATATCGAGGTATTTTGCAATAGCCGTAGATATCCACCGGAAGCAAAACTGAGCTTAACTCTGCCAATGGAACTCTACGATAATATTAGAGAAGTTGAAAATTATGACCCGTGAAAAATAGCGTGATAATGACGGTACCGAGCGCCGTCAACACCAAAAGAAAACCAAGTGCTCTCTTGAGATGATTATCATTGTCTTTATGGGGCGACAAATACAATAGTATGGTGGCAACCGCATACAGCAACACGGAAAAAATACTTTTTGATGTCCAGTGGTGTCCGGAAAAATCCTTCAGCCAGTTCTTCAACGGCGCAGATAATTCAGCCCAGATAACAATCACCACGACAAAGACGATTGTAATGATCGCCGCGTATGCCGATGAAATGATTAATTTTGGTTTATTCATTGATATGTTAATTGATTGCCCCCCAGCGGGCCGCGGCGGAAATTACAAACCCCATCGCGCCAATGAGAAGCCCAAGCACAGCAACGACGCCAGAAAGCCACAGGGTAAGTCGGCGGAGCCCAAGCCGCTCCATCTCCTCTTTCTCAAGCAAAGTAATAAACAATACTGTCATTGCAAGCGGGATAACGAATAGAAAAATATGTTCCTTGGTCTCCATAATGATATTGTGCACCCACGGCGCAACACCGCTTTTGATTATCGGCTTCACAAGAATTCCGTAATACACGACATAGTAATAGCCGCCGGCAAGCCAGCTTGCGATGAAAGCAACAACACCCACCCACGCAGTAATAATCCTGCTCTTTCGCGACCCGACATCGTCTTTTAATTTCCCTAAAAGCCACAAAAAGGCATCAATACCAACAATGGCAAAGCCAAGATGGAGACCTATAAGAACGGGCTTACTTTGTAGTATGACAACAATATCCATAGGATAATTATATCACGCAAATACGCTCTAAGACACAAACCTCTAGAAAAACATTGTTACGTCGCGGTATGTGACGAGAACCATGAGAAAAATGAGCACGACGAACCCGATCGTATGGGCGATATTCTCCGATTCGGCGCTTATCCGCCTGCCGCGGAGCTTTTCAATGAGAAGAAAAAACACCCTGCCGCCGTCAAGCGCGGGAATCGGCAAAAAATTGAGAATCGCGAGGTTTACCGACAAAATTCCCATGAAGTGGAGGAAAAACGAAACGCCCAAGGGCCGGATATCGTTTGCGAAAACAAAAATCCCGACCGGACCTGAAACCGGAATTGACGTATTCCCGCGAACGAGCTCCGACAAAAGATACCAAAAGCCGTAGATAGTGAGCATAATGCTCCGGCCAAGCGTTTTTGCGCCTTCAACGGGCGCGAGGTACCACGGAACGGATACGACATCCAGTCGCCCCATAGAAATTCCCACAGACCCCTGCCCATCGGGAGGGTTTTCCCGCGCGAGAACGGAAATATCTTTTATTTCTTCACCGCGCCGCAGGGACAATGTCACCTCCTCGCCTTTATGCGCATCGATAAAAGACACCACGTCTTCTTCCGAAGAAACAGCGATAGAATCCCCGCTTTGGGAAATACGAAGAATTGCGTCTCCAAATTTTACGCCCACGGATTCCGCGGGCGATCCCGGAGCCACGGAAAGCACGGAAACCGGAATCGCGCTTCCCTCTCCGTCAACAACCTGCGGCACGCCGATTCCCGACGCGATTGAAAACAACACCCATGCGAGAACAACATTCATGAAAACCCCGGCCGCAAGGATAATAAACCGCTGCCAGGGCGGGCGGCCAGCAAAACTTTCAGGCGCGGCCTCGCCCTCTCCGTGCTCGCCAAAAATCTTCACAAAACCTCCGAATGGAAGGAGATTAAACGAGTAACGCACGCCGTTTCGCATTTTCGAAAATACGCGCGGCGGGAACCCGAATCCGAATTCCTCCACTTTCACGCCGAGCGCGCGCGCAGAGAAAAAATGCCCCCACTCATGAACGAGGATTAAAATCGAGATAAGAAATATGACAAAAAGAATGAAAAGAAGCGTCATTATTCAATTGAAATTATTTGATTTTTTACCGACTTCATACAGCCCGAAGATGCAACAAATACTCCACATTTCCTTTGCTCCCGCGGATTGGGGATTCCATCCAATCACGGACTTCCCAACCCGAATCGCGCGCCGCTCGGATCATTCCTTCCAAAATCTTTCTCCGATCGCGGGGATTTTTTACAATTCCGCGGCGAAGAATTTTCGGATCGCGCGTCTCATATTGCGGCTTCAAAAGCGCTATCGCGGCTCCGCCGCGAGCCAAAAAACGCTTTGCGTGCGGCAAAATTTCCCGAAGCGGGATAAGGGAGACATCTATCGTAACAAGTTCTATTTCATCCGGCAACTCCTTGAGGCCGCGTATGTCAACGCCCTCCATGAGAACAATACGGCCATCATCGCGGAGCTTTACCGCAATCTTTCCCCGCGCCGTATCAACGGCATACACTTTTTTCGCGCCGCGATTCAACAAGACCTCGGTAAAACCGCCGGTTGCGGCGCCAACATCAAGGCAAATTTTCTCCCGAGGATCTAGCGCAAAATGACTGAGCGCGGCCTCGAGCTTATAGGCCCCACGACCGACAAACCTCCGGTCTTCCCGGATTTTTATGTCCGCTTCCTCTCCGATGATCTGCGACCCGGAAACCGCTTTTTGCCCCGCGACAAACACTCGCCCCTCTGTGACAATGACAAACGCGTCTTGGCGGTCTTCGGCAATACCTCGCGCTATTAAAATGTCGTCAAGCCGCTTTCTTTTCATGTCCCGCACAAAATCCATTTACAACACGATCGTGTTGTAAATGGATTTTCTAATTCCGTGTATGCCAATCCCGTGGCTCTGACGCCGCAGATACAAAACGCCTCATACGGTCATAATCTCTTTTTCTTTCGCGGCCGCGCTTTCTTCGATTTTTTTATTTATCTCGTCAACGAATTTCTGAATCTCAATTTTTTGGCGAAAGCGCTCGTCCTCGGAAATTTCTTTTGCCTTTTCCCGTCGGTCAACGTTGCGAAGCGCGTCTTCGCGATCGCGCCTGATTCTAATCCGCGCCTCTTCCGTGTGCTTTCCGAGCATTTTGACGAGTTCGCGCCTCCGCTCCTCGGTGAGTTGGGGAAGCGCAAGACGAACCGTATCCTTGTCCGCGATCGGGTTTATGCCGAGGTTCGAGGCCTGAATCGCTTTCTCGATTGCGGGGAGAACCGATTTGTCCCACGGCTGAATAACGAGCTCACGGGGCCCGGGGCTTGCGATTGAGGCGACCGCCTTCAATTGGGACTTTGCGCCGTAGCATTCAACCTCAATATCCTCGACAAGGGCTGGCGTTGCGCGTCCTGTCCGCAATGACGCGATCTCATGCTTAAAACCCTCAACAATATGTTCGAGCGATACCTTCAGCTTCTGTATGTCCATAAAAATGAGTTTTAATCCGCTATTTCAGTATACCAAATATAACGCCGGCTTCTACAGGATGCGTAACAAGCCGACTAATCTCGCCTGGAAGTGCCGACTTTTTCCACCGGACCCCGTTGTCATCCGAACGATAGAGATCCTCTCCGAACGCAAAGAGAATTGATTTTAGCCTGCCAGGGAGAAGTGCTACAGCGCCTTTCATTGTATCCCCCGCGTCAAGAATCGTCTCAACGCCGCGCCACGAAGCACCACTATCAGACGAACGGATAATGCCGCGGCGCGTTATCGCGACGAATTCGGAAAAATCCGTCGGATTTAGAGAAAAATCATACGCATCTTTACGGGAACGAAACGGATTTTCAAAAAAATTCGGAGGCCTCACCGGCTCTCCGTCCGGCTGGGGAATGAAAAACGATCCCGGGGACTCGCCGCCCCCGCCCAGTGATACTTTTTCCCATGTTTTCCCAGAGTCATTGGTCATCTGAATCGTTCCCGAATCCATTACGATGAGAAGCGACGCGGGCCGCGACCGGTTCTGAAGTATGCTGGTAGGCGAATCGTCAAAACGCGTGCGTACGATCCATGTCGCGCCGCCGTCCTCTGATTCAAGAAGCGCGCCGTCCGACATTCCGAGAAAAATATGATCTGAATATTTCGGATCAATCGCGATCGCGCGCGCAACGCCGGAGCGCGAAGGGACGCTATAAACCTCCCGGAAACTTTTTCCGTAGTCCCTGCTTTGCAAAATGACATTTCCGTCGGGGGACGCAACCGACACATAGATCACCGCGGGATCTGATTTCGAAAGCGCGACTGCGTATACTTGAGATTCAGGCCCAAGGAGCGCTGAGCCCTCAATCTGCCGCCAATGAATGCCAAGATCCGGACTCATCCAGAGCCCCGCGCCCGCAGTCGCAATAAAAATCTCCGCGGTCCGAGCAGGATGAAATTCAAAATCAGTGACATCCGCGCCTCCGGGAAAGTCCCCTTCTCCTGCCGGAGGAAAAATCGGCTTCCATGTTTCGCCGCCGTCAAACGAACGGATAAGCAAACTCTCCACGCTATTTGAAACGCCCGCGGACGCTTGGGTGGCACGCCGGGCTCCGGAGCCCGCAAAGGCAAACTGCAGAAGGATAACCAAAAAAACAAGGGCTACGAGAACCCCGATTAAAATAACATGCGCGAATTTATTTTGAAAAAGTTTCCCCATCCGGAATTATCCAACGACAACCAAAATTCTACACGCCCGCCCCCTCTATAAATATAAGGTCAAGCGACATCCGCGGGTTTACGTTCGTCTGCGCCATCACATCTGTTATACGTACTACATTTTTCACCTTCTTGGCAATAGCGAGGGCGCGCCCTACATTTTCTTCTGTACACATACGCCGCTCCATGATCCGCAAAACCTCGCGGGCCGCGCGTACGCGCGTCTCTTCGTCTGATGCCACGCGCTCCGTGAACGGGAAAAAGAGCGGAGCCCCTGCGCCAAGCGCATTTTCGACATCCTTCAAAAATTTTTTCTCCTCTTCAAATTCGCTTTTCTCCTGAACCGCCAAAACCGCAACGCCTGCACGGCCCGCGCTAACGGCAAGAATCTCATCATGGCGCGC
>Ga0209541_10015397_pt1 | contig 11426 bp, 6 predicted proteins | sample RifCSPlowO2_01_FD_184027 | JGI IMG/M metagenome (GOLD analysis project Ga0209541, IMG submission 184027) | Groundwater microbial communities from Rifle, Colorado - Rifle CSP2_plank lowO2_0.1 (SPAdes) (version 2) | ecosystem: Environmental > Aquatic > Deep subsurface > Groundwater | place: Rifle...
GTTCTGATTTTCCCGCCTGCCTGCCCGACACGCTGAAGCGAGTCATGCGGGCGGGCATCAGCTGTGCTGAAGGCACTGCGGGCAGGTCTGGCACAGGCAGAGGATTTTCCTTTATTTCAATCCCAGCATTATTTAGTACTTCGTGATCTTCTTTTTGTATTGAAACTTCACTTTTCTTTTCACTTGTAGCCATCATTTTTTCTCTGATTTTAAGGAGAATCTTTTCGTTTATATTATTTACTAGTTCTTTTAATCTCTCGGGCGAAAGGGCTATACGACTTTCCAAATATTCTTCAAAGTCGTCTGGATGCACAGTGCCACCTATCAGCTTGGCAACTCCGGCTTCAAGTGTGCCCATTTGGGTTACATTTAAACCGAATTCCTTACCCATACTATAGAGTATGCCTTGATAATTCGACTCTCGAACAACGTTCTCAATTTCCTTCGGCAATTTTTCAAAGCGATTATCATTCGGCCCTGGTGAAATCTCTGGTATCTCTTCCTTTTCTTCTTTTACATTTTTATTAAAGGCATCATTGAGTTCCGGACGAATTGTTTTAAGTATAGATTCGTCTATTTCAACGACCATATCGTCTACCTTGTTCCTAGAGAGCTCAAGTTCAGTCGTCAAAACTTCTTCGTATTGGATTAAATTTATGATTCCTAAAAGCACCAAAGTAGTCTCTGTCCCGAGAGCTTCCTTTTGTCTATCATTTAGTCCATACTTCACACTAATTCTCTGTAGGGTCTCAAGCCATTCCATCTTAGAAAAAACTTCTTGCGCCTTTGGCGGAAGCTTCGAGTAATATAGCGCTATTTTTTTTTGTAATTCAGCAGGGTTCATTGTCTTGATCTTACTTTATAACTTTATAAACTTTTTAACTTTCAACTACTAATGATGCCCTCCACCTCCTTTATCGTCCTTTTTTTTAACTTCACCTAGGCCTGAAAGGTCTACATTTATTTTTGCGCTCTTTAATGCATCAGTGACGGTGTTTCCTAAGTCTTGGAAAAAGTTTCCCTTACTTTCACCATAGTTTACTCCCATTGACTTAAATCCGCCTCGCATACTCATTGCGACAGCTCCCACTAATCCAGCTGTGAGCATAGTGAAACCACTAGTTTGTGCTCTTGCTACAACGTTGGCAAGATTTCTAACGTCGTAACTTCCAGTAGTTGCCGCTTGGGTAAGAGTATCGAGAGTGCCTTGTCTTCTGCGAGCTTGGTTAATTATACCAAAATCGTCAAATGTGGTATTGGTTTCGAGAGGACCTCCTAGGACAGCGTGGCCATGACCATCAGACCCTATCGCAGTATTAATTGTATTTCTTTCTATGGTGGTTAACGCATCCCATTTTCTTGTACCCAAAGCTAATCCGAGTGGACCTGGATTATTTCCGGAGTTTTCTCTAACTGCTCTATCCCTAGCCAATTTTTCTCTAGCAAGGAATCTTTGCGCTCCATTAAGTTCATCCCATTTTTTACCTGGAGCAACGGCACTAGCTACTGAATCTAAGTCATGCCTTGCTTCTCTAGCTTCTTCATGATGAATTTGTCTTGCATTCAACCAACCTCCGACTCTATTTTGCAAAGCAGGTATACGAGTTGCTAACTGTCCTCTACCTACAAGCCTGCTTAATCTTCCTAATCCTGGATCTCTGTAAGCCGGATTAATTGCCCTAGCTGCCCTTTCTGACGCAACTCTGTTTGCTAGCGTCTCACCGGTTGTTGCTCCCTTTATGAATTTACCGAGGGTACCTTTCCCAACAGAAGCTACTCCTAACGCTGCACCACCTACCGCAAGCCCGGTAGCTACTTTTGCTACCGACATTATTCCCTCTCCTAGTTGTCCAGAACTTGATTTAGCATATTTAGTAGCTAAGTTCAACAGAACAAGAATTATAAGAGCAGGTATAATAAGGAGCAACATACTTTCCATCCATCCTTGTTGTTCATAACTTCGGTTAGCCACGCTTCCAATTGGGTCTGCTTCTATTATCTTTATTATCACATAGACAAAGAAGAGGAAAATTGGTGCCAAGAAAGATGTCTTTAGTAATTTTTTTGTCCAAGAATGCCACCCTATATACTCAACACCTCCTAGATATGGAACGGTTGAAGACATAAATGCAAAAGGCGAGGCAATGATTAAAACCCAAAGCTCAACTATTCGGCTCAAGAAAGCGAAGGCCGCTATAAAGAATGTGTAGGCAGCAAAAGCCATTGTTAGTCCAGCCGTAATAATAATCCCAAACATTAAAGGGGCTGGTACAGCAGACTCACCTGAACTCAAAAAGTAACCTATTCCTCCTGCAGCTGCTCCAACCGCTGCTCCAACTCCAGGTATAGGAATTAAATTACCAATTAGTGCTCCACCTCCTACATAAGCCGCAAAACCCACAGCACTAAATTCATAAGTTGTTTTTTTTACTTTATCAAAAAAAGGTTGGCCTAATAGTCTACTAGGATCAAAGCGGCTCACTAACGCCCCCGCTATATCTTTGTCTTGCACAACTTTGTTTGCATTAAGTATGGGTACGTAATTTATATTTACTGTATCTCCAGCACTATTCTTTACTACTACACCAATTTTGTTGTAGAAAATTAACGCCAAGATATTTGAACTGTCGATAACTATTTTTGTAAAGAACATACTGAAATTTATAAGTAATGCAGCTATAACTACTTGAACTATCATTTGCTTAACTCCGTGCCCAGCCATGCCGAGTATCACCTTAATAGCTATATAAAGCAAAATTAATATAAAAAATATATTGGCAAGATCACGAACCACTACCCATGCCGATGATATAAACGGTCCATACAATTGACTGCTTAACGTAAGAGCTAAAATTGCATCAAACAGTCTTGCTGCTAATGTTAACAACATTGCTGGAAGTGTATAAAAAAGATAATAAGAAATATTAACTAAGCAAGCTCCAACGTCAAATTTAGTCAAACTTACACAAACTGGGAGGTTGTCGTACAAAGCATTTCCTGTCGGTGTTCCAGTTGTTACTGGGATGCCTCCAGTTCCAGGTGTTCCTGGCGCAAGCCCTCCTCCCGTAGGAGATCTACCTTGTGATGGTCCAGGTGCTGGTTGACCCGCGTCCCTCCAAATATGCTTATTATAAGGGAGATTATTAAGGCCACATTGATATTTCGAAAGATTAGTAGGATTATTAAAAGAATCATAACAAGTTCCACCATTATCGGCTGGATCTGTACTTTGTGCTTCTATCTTTCCCGTCGGACTAAAAAGTCCGATCAAGATAATTAGTATCAGGAAATATGGAATTATTTTTTTTACTTTCTTTTGCATTTGCTTTATTTACTTTACGAACTTTCTACTTTATAACTTTTTTCCCTATGGTTGCGCGGGGGCTACCCATGGCCTGCCACTATTCCCATTTACTCCGATATCGTCCCACGTTGTTGTAGCTTTTCCTTCCGCGTCTATGAACACATCAAATAAGTGGTTCGATGCTTGGTGGTGTAAAATATCACATGCTATTTCTCCAGCCGGGGATGGGCAGCGATGTCCTGAAGTTTTACTGTTTAGTCCCCACCCGGCACCTTGGTTGTTCCATGCTACGGCATTTAGTATGTAGCCAAGTGGGCAGCTTGTCGGTTGCAATCCGCCACCATTAGGACAAAGCGCGCTAAACGAGCTCGGGTATTTTCCTCTTTCAGCTCCGACTTCTCCTTCAAGTGGAGAGACGTTAGCGCTACCCCCACCACTACTTCCTCCACCACCTATCACAGAGGCGCAAGGAGAAGTGTCGCTACTGGTGCTGCCGCCTGGTCCGCGCCAAGGAGATCGAGTTCCACCTCCAACAAATCCCCAAGAAGGTGCTGCAGTTCCTCCCGCGCCATTTCCACCAGTCGCATCACTTAATACATCATACGCGTAGCAGGTAGGTGCGTGAATCATGACGTCGCATGAGACAGAACCAAAGCTTGAAGGGCAGGTTTCTCCCGAAGTTTTACTATATAGTCCCCATCCGCCACCGGCATTGTTTGAAGCGACAGTAGCTAGAATATTACCAATATCAGTTCTCGATATTGGCCCCATCGGGTATTTATTTCTCTCTGCCGCAATCTGTCCGATCAAACTTGCTGGCTCCTGAGCGCCCGGGGTACCCGGGCCAGTACTTGTTCCTGACCCTGAATTACCAGGATCTCCTGAATCAGTGGCAGGTATTTCTCCTGTTGGGCCTGTTATGCCAGGGATGTCTCCTTTGTAGTCTAAAACATTTGCCTTCCATACTGATTTACAACTGATATTCATGCTAACCCAGGCACTGCCAAAAGCAGTATCATAGTTAAAGATGCGCCCTGCATTTACTAGTGGGACGTCTGCGTATGGAGCAGGTTTGTAGGGACTTCTAAATATTACGCTCACCCCTTTGCTTTTAGCTCTACCGTTATCTGTTTCTCCATGGGAGTATCCTCCTGTGATAGGGCCTTCACAAAATACTTGCCTTTCTGTAACATTTGGTGTACCCGGCCTTAGGAGCTTACTCGTACCTTGTCCGGATTTATCCGGTACGTCCCACTGCACTATATTTTTCCTTTCATCTAAGCATTGCAGGGTCATTGTTTTTAAGTTTTCTAGTCTATCTTTGGCGGTATTTAGGTCATTTCTGGTTTCGTCCAGACTTTCTGGGTGAGAGATTGTTCCGAGAGTAGCATAGTATTGTTTTCTTAACTCTATGAGCCTTTTTTCCACTGCAGATCCAGGGTCTGGTTCTACTGTGAAATTGGCTAGATTAGTTTGGATTGATTTCAACCTAGCGAGTGCCGCAATTTTTGTTCTTCGTTTGTTCACCATAGTTGTTGATTCTTGATGAACTGACTCTATTGATGTAACTGCCTCCATATAATTTACCGAATTCGGAAGTTCGCTCATCATGCGCCCTTCTATATAATCAGTAAATAAACCGACTGCAAAGTTAAGTTCTCTGAAAGCTTCTCTAGCCCAGGCTGCTTCTACTGGGTCGTCGTCAATAGATTTTTCTTGAAGTTTGTTAGCACTTCTTTCTTTTTCCTCTTTTAACCTTTCCTGCCAGCCCAAATCTGGCCCTGGGATACACTGATCGAGTTCTTTGGTTTTTTGCCAGATCTCGGTCATTACCTGGAGTATCCCCGGATTGTTAGGGTCCTCGTTTGATATCAGTATCAGATCTAAGTTTGTATTAGCTATACCGTCACTCACATCTTTTTTAAATTCACTTAACACCACCACTTCATCTGGTCCCATATTCCAAGCTGTACTGCCGTATGGTTGGCTGGTACCTAAAGTTTGACCATCATAAGTCCACTCTTCGTCTCGTGAAGGAGGAGGATTTACTTTTGTAGCAAGTGCGTTAAGACCTTTTTCCATAAAGTGATTTAAAAGAGAGTCTAAGATGGCAGAGATACTGTTACCCATAGCTGCAGAGAGTTCAGATTGTCTGTAATTTGAGTCAAGGGCCGTCATTATGGAGTTTCCGACTACTGCCCCAGGAGTGGTATCTACTAGGCCCCCTGGGCAAGAATATTTTTCTTCAAAATTTTCTCTGTTAACATTACTTGTCGTTTCCCAATTTTGTTGGTATTGATCATATCTACCTTTAAATTCTTCTGTAAGTTCACATGAGTTGAATGATGTACATATGTAATCACTCGTCTTTGGTTTGGGGGGGTCCCATGGGGTTACTTTAAAACTTGGAGGGTCATATGGATTTGTTGCAATAGGATAGTTTGGATTAGAAGGGCAGGTCTGCGGTGAGAGAAATCCCATTCCTTGCTGTAAGGTGGTCGCTACCTTTTGCGCGTTGTTTTGAGATGTACCTTGCAGTCTTCTTGCGAGTTCTTGAGTAGCTGTCATTTGGAATCCTAAATAATTGTTTTGTGGATATTGAGTATTAATTAAAAATCCGTTCCAGCCACCGACATTAAAGTCGTTTCTAAAATTATTGAGCAACGTTGGGTCATTGATTACTCTACTTAGAGTATACTCGGCGTTATTTGCGAACTGTGTTTTGTAGCTCCCTATGATATTCAAAGCCACATTTTTCCCAAATGGGTATCTTAGACTGTTGTAACCAATTTCGTCTATGAAAGTTTGGGTTTCGTACTTTGCTATATCTTTGAAAAAAGATTGAGGATTTTCCAAGAAAAGGGGTGATCCGTGGAAGCCAGAGTTAATCCAATTTGTCATACTGGTAGTCATTTTCTGCAGGAATCTTTTGGCAAGATTCATAAGGACTTGCTGGACCACTTTTTTTGCCACTTCTTTAATCGAAAGAACAGTTGCTACCGTCTGTTGAGTTGCACCTATTCCAGTATTTACTCCAGTTACTGGGTCAGTTGTTATCCACTGTGCACTTGCTTGTTTTGGTATGGAGAAAAATATAAAAATTGGAGCGAATATTGAAACAATTATCAATAATGGAAGGAATTTTTTTATTATATAATTTTTGGTTTTTTCTATTTGCATTTGTTAAAAGTGTTTTTTAAGTATTCAATTTATCCCAGATAGCCTTTTGTAAACTATAACTGGCCGATTCCAATGCCGCGCTGCTATTCTCATATTGATTTATAGCGCTTAGCGCAACTATTACATCAGTATCAATCATCTGTAGATCGACTAAGTTTTCCATGACTTTTTCCAGTGAATTTATTGCACCTAGATGTAGATTTGAAAATTCTTGCGGAACTTCTATCTTAACGCTCGCATCAATAATTTTTTCCATTTGTTGTATGAGAGGTTTGAGTTCAGCGAGAATGCCGCTATCAATATCTTCATCTGGAGTTATTGCTCTTCCCAATACGTCGATGGCGTTTACAACTGGATAACCTTTCAAAATTAAACCAAGCGCAATATTGTAATTTTTTACAGACTCTAAACTATTATCATTCTTTATTTTTATTTCCGAAAGTTCGAACACTTTTCTAGGAGTAGAATTTTGGATGTGGTCAGCCAAAGAGCTACTTAACTTATCTATTGTCTCTTGGTCCATTTGTCCATTTTGATTTAGTGTTGCTATTGTCGAGAAAAATTCTCTAGAGAATTGATCCGTTTGAGTCAAATTCTCTTCATCTTCCAGTGAGAGGTTCAGACTCTCACCCTGACTCTCGTTTTGCCCCCTTTCTTTCTTTAGTCTTTCAATTTCTACCTCATCCCCCGTTCCATCATCGTTCGTGTCTTTCTTGGTTGGGTCCGTTCCCCAGAGCCCTTCTTCCCAGTCGAGCACCCCATCTTCATCCAGGTCCCTATTTACCAAGTCAGCGATTATTTTATTCTCATAGACGAGCCCCTCTTGATTTGCTTCCTTTGTCGTATAATTTGCGATGTTTGTAAGTAAAGATTTATTTTTTATGAAAAAAAGTGCGACAAGAAACACTATCGCAGACGCGATCATCAACACTCTTTTGTGTTTTAACCAATTTATATGGATAACAATATTATTGTATCATATTTTAGCTAGCGCAATCCAGTCTAAAAGCGTTAAATCCTCGGCTCTTTTGTCATAAAACAGGCCATTTTGCAGTTTCTCGGGCTCCATGATACTTTTTAGGTTGCTCCCGAGCTTTTTCCTCTTGTGCGCGAAGCCCATCTTCACTATTTCCCAAAATCTTTCTTCGTTAAAAATTGGTTGACCTGCCAGGTGGACCAATTTCTTACGGGAAATATTTTTAATTGCAATTACTGCGGAGTCTACTTTGGGAGCGGGGGAGAAATATCTCCTCGGAACCTTCATTACTATCCTCGGTTCGCCATAAGCCTTGACCGAAATAGAAAGAATGCTTTCTTTTATCTTGTTATTTTCCCTCCCAATGATTCTTTTTGCTACTTCATTTTGAACCATCAGTATCATAGCTTCTGGCTGTCCGCCAGCTGGCGGACTCCCGGTCAAAAATTTCTTTAAAATTGCCCCAGTAATATTGTAGGGAATATTTGCGATTACTTTATAACTTTTTACTTTATAACTTTCAACTTTAAACTCCAATATGTCACCATGTACTAGTACAAAAGAACGCGATTCTGTTTCTTTCGCGAATTTTATTTTCAAAAATTCATAAAGTTCACGATCTTTTTCAACCGCGATTACGTGTTGGGACTTTTCTAGAAGTTTTTCGGTTAATGCTCCCCTGCCTGGTCCTATTTCTAGAACTGTATCACTTTCTTTTATCTCCCCCGCCTCAATAATTTTTCGCAAAGCTAATTGAGATTTTAAAAAATTTTGCCCAAGTGCTTTTTTTGCTTTCATTATCGGTAGAATACAGTTCCTATTAATAAAACAAAAAATATTAAATAAGTCAAAAAAACTTTCCATTCTCTATAATCTTCTGTAGTTATAAAGTATGAAGAAAGCAAACCAGTTGCCAGGGCGGGCAAAACAAGGAAATAACTTTTTAAATATAGCGGTATTAAAAGAAAAAGAATAAAACCAGTCCCAGCGATTAGTTTTTTTGCTTTTTTTACTCCGAACAAAACAGGCAGAGTTTTGACTCCCATGGCGCGGTCACCTTCTACGTCTTTAATGTCTCTAAAATTAGATATAAAAGTGTAAAAGATTAAGACTGCCAAAACAAGCCTGGGGGGGAATGCCACGATATTTTTATCAGGATTAATAAGGAAAAATCCTGCCATTAGTACTGATAGACAAGCAACACTTATCAAGAATGAACTGAGTATTGGTACTCGCTTTAAGCGAAGTGGCGGATTAGAATAAATGAAATAAACTACTACAAATAAGCAGGTGAAAAATAGCACATAATGGCTGGAAGCATACGCCGAGAGAATCGCAAGACCCAAAAATATTTTTGAAGCTGTCTCTAGGTCCTTCTTTGAAAGTTCTTTGGTCACTAAAGGGCGGTTAGGATTGGAAATAGTATCAATTTTTTCGTCATGTATGTCATTTTGGCAAATACTGAACATTGCTGCCCATGTAAATGCTAAGAGCGCTAGTACGTAGCTCTGTACGTCGATCCAACTATTAAACCACTCTCCACTAGCTAAACTAGAACCAAAAACAAACAGGAGAAGCATATGAATAATTCTTTCGGGCCGACAGTTTTTTATTAAAGCCGTCAACTTTTTTTTGTCTTCAAGAAAAAATAGAACAAAAGAAGATACAGTTAAAATTATAGTTCCAACACCCAACATCATTTTATTAAACCCGAGGTTTACCAACCCCAAGCTAGATGCTGAAAAGTCAGGGTGTATATTGTTTTGAATTATATTTGAGGAAGCCAATGAACGCACAACTGAAGTTAATGGTTCATTTGATGGCTCTAAGAACAGGGCTACGAATGAAGGCATCGAGGATAGAAAAAATATAATAAAATAAAAAGAAAAAGCTGCGCCGATCGCTCTTACAACATTTTTGGTAGCTGTGTATGTGTAGATGTAACAAAAGATAATTACTAGTGCCAGTTCAATTTGTATACCCAAAGTTATTCCAGAGTTTATATGGCCTCCAAAAAAGGTAAAAAATCTGGTCAATAATTCTTTCCATGTTACAAAAATATAGCTCATCTGATACCCACCCACCCCACCTGCAATTAGGTCAATGATGGGCGGGATTAAAATTACCATAAATCCGAAAATAGAAATTGCCGACACTTCCTGCAAGCTTGTTTTGGTGAAGAGTATTAAAATAATCATTACCACAACCACAACCGCAAGGAAACTTACACCGTAGTGGATGATGGTCGGTAGGTCGATCAATATAAAGTGTTGAGGCCGAAAGCTTGAAAATTGCTCAAAAAGTATTCGAACAAGTAAAATACCTACAAAAGCTCCTATCCAAGAATCTAAAGTTATAGGTATGGATTGGGCATATAGACGCAGTCTTTCCATGATTTGAAATATACCACTTATTAAAAATAAGTAAAAACGATTTGCTCGTGTTATGAAGTCCTATTTCTTATGGTGTTAACCAACTCTCTAAGTTCGATTTTATACTTTCTAGGCAGTTGTGATGCTTCGAGTACTGACAAAGCTTCTTCAAAATTGGTATTCATCTCCTGTATTCCATAACTCAATGCCCCGCTCGATTTAAACAAATTTATAACACGTGGACGATCAGCGGGAGTTAAATCACTTCCCCAGAGAGCGAGCAACTCACTTTTATTTTTTTTAGATCCACTATCTAAGATAAACTGGGTGAAAATCGTTTGTTGATGCGTACGCATGTCAGACAACACAGTCTTATATTTCTTGTCAGGGGTAAGAGTCAAATCAAATAAATCATCTTGTATTTGAAATGCGGTACCAAGTGGTGTGCCAAATTTTTCCGCAAAAGAAAGAATATTTTTGTCCGAACCAGCAAGACAAGCGCCAATCTGCATTGGTCGGACGAAGGTGTAGCTAGAAGTTTTTAAGTTCATTTTCTGTCTGATTAATTCCATGTTCCCAGTTTTTCGTGCCGTCATGTCAATATCAATAATCTCCCCAAGCATGGCTTCCTCGGCCATCTTATAAAATAAACGCTTCGCTGTAAGTATTTTTTCTGGTTTTGTATCTTCTAAATCGTCCCATAGAGAGTTCGCCCAAGATAGAATAAGATCTCCCACAAATATTGTCTGCCCCTCCGCAATATGTTCTATATCACCGACCCCCCCATGATGTTTCAATTCCTTTTTAATATAACGATGCAGTGTAATAACACCACTGCGATCTATTCCAAGATCCACGATATCGTCATGCATAAGAGCGTAATTGTGAAAAAGTTCCAGTATCGTACCAACGTGATACACATCTTTATTAATTGAACCGTCGCACACTCTATACATTAAGGTCATCAAGTATGGCCTCAGACGTTTACCATCGCGGTTTATTAATTTTTCGGCATGTTTGATGTACGCAGAAAGACCCTCATCATTTAAAAGTAGTTCACACCTTTTTACAGCTTTGTTAACCCAAGCAGCTAGAATCTTATTGAATTCCTTTTTAAAATTTTGCAGTTCTGTCATGGTTCGACTTCGCTCACCATGACCCTCTGTTTTTATCGAATGGGTCATATATAAATAGTTTTAATTCTGGCATTCTCGCCTTCCTTCAACAATAAGTCCCCCGGGATGTCGGATATAAATTCCGACGGTGCGTTTATCTGGCGCGATCCGAAAATAGTTCGGAAATTTGATAATGTTAGAAATAATTTACTTCGAGCGCGAGTAACGGCCACATAAAATAGCCTGCGTTCTTCCTCGCTGTCTCTTTCGTGCGGCCCGCCCGCATCGCTACGCGAAGCGTTGCGGGCGGGGAAAAGCCCGTCTTCTAACCCGGTGATGAAAACATATTTAAATTCAAGTCCTTTGGCCGCGTGCACCGTCATTAATTTAACGCCATTTAAGGCTTTCTTTTCAAGTCTTTTTTCTTGATTTATCATTATACTGTCTTGGTCAGAAGCGAGCGATGCGTCTTCTAGAAG